>WNGF01008791.1_pt1 | contig 25550 bp, 27 predicted proteins | sample 5400641 | NCBI WGS metagenome assembly WNGF01 (sample SAMN13153371, study PRJNA577476) | soil metagenome | isolation source: 80 cm soil or saprolite under grassland replicate 2 | place: USA:California | collected 2016-06-15 | reverse complement strand
ACGCGGTCCAGCGCCTGGCGGCGCGGGTGTCGGAGCTGGCGGGTGCGCCGGTCGAGCTGGAGCGTCCGAACGATCCAGAGCACGGCGACTACGCGACGAACGCCGCGCTGCAACTGGCTCCGCAGCACAGGCGTCCGCCGCGGGAGTTCGCGGCGGAGCTCGCTGAGCGAGCGGCGGAGCTGGAGGAGGTGGAACGGGCGGAGATCGCTGGACCCGGGTTCGTCAATCTCTGGATGACGCCCGCCTGGCTGGGCGAGGCACTGGCGGAGATGGGCCCCGACTACGGCGCCGGCGAGCCCGAGCAGCGACAGAAGATCCAGGTCGAGCTCGTCTCGGCGAACCCGGCCGGTCCGCTCACCGTCGGCTCGGCGAGGAACGGCGCGTACGGCGACTCGGTGGCGCGCCTGCTTTCCTTCGCCGGCCACGAGGTCGAGCGCGAGTACTACTTCAACGACGCCGGCCGGCAGGTCGAGCTCTTCCGCGCATCCGTGGAGGCGCGTCGACGCGGCGAGGAGCCGCCGGAAGGCGGCTACCAGGGCGAGTACGTGGTGGAGCTGGCGCAGCTCGACGTCGATCCCGTCCAGCACATGCTCGAGGAGATCAAGCGCGAGGTGGCGGAGTTTCGGATTCCCGTCGACACGTGGCGGCGTCAGGCGGAGATCGAGGCGGAGGTTCCTGAGGTCTTGCCAAAGCTCGATACGTACGAGGCAGAGGGAACCGTGTGGGCTCGCACGAGCGCGTACGGGGACGACAAGGACCGCCCGCTTCTTCGGTCCGAAGACGGTTCGTACCTCTACTTCGCAGCCGACGTCGCGTACGTGCGCGACAAGCTCGAGCGTGGTTTCGACCGCGCGATCTACGTGCTCGGCGCCGACCACCACGGGTACGTCGCCCGGTTGAAGGCGGCCGCCGCGATGCTCGGCTACGACCCGGAGCGGATCGAGGTGCTGATCTACCAGCTCGTCCACATCGTCGAGGGCGGTGAGACGAAGAAGATCTCCAAACGGCGCGGCGACGTCGTCTTCCTGACCGAGCTAGTGGAGAAGATCGGCATCGACGCGGCACGCTGGTATCTCGTCTCGCGCGGACACGACCAGACGATCGACATCGACGTCGATCTCGCCGCCCAGCGGACGCAGAAGAATCCCGTCTACTACGTCCAGTACGCGCACGCGCGGATCGCGGGCATCCTGCGGAACGCCGGCGACGCGAAAGTCGGCGGAGACGCACCCGCCGAGCTCGAGCGCGAGGAGCGCGAGCTGATCAAGCGGCTGACGGATTTCCCCGTCATCGCGGCCGAGGCGGCGGAGCGGCGCTCACCCCACGCGATCCCGATCTACGCGATCCGGGTCGCGGACGACTTCCATCGCTTCTACCACGAGCACCGCGTGGTTGGTTCGGAGACCGAAGCGTTCCGCCTGGGGATCTGCCGCGCGACGCAGAACGTGATCGCGCGCTGCCTCGATCTGATCGGAGTCGATGCGCCCGAGCGGATGTGACTAGTCGAGCGCGCGCAGCCCGCGCACGACGAAGCCGTCGAAGTGGAGCGCCGCACCGAGGCCGTGGAAGGACGGCTCGGGCAAGGCATGCGAGAGCGACTCCGTCACGGTGACGCGTACATGCGGCGCGGCTCGGGCGAGGCTCCGCGACTCGGCCACGGGGAAGTAGTCGTCGCGAGGCGATGTCGCCAGCTCGACCGGCATGGTCAGTCGGCCGGCGCGTGAGATCGGCGACAGCCGCGCAGCGGCGTCGCGCACCTGCTGTGGGAGGCGACGCCAGAGACGATCGAAAGCGATGGGATCGCCGTTGGTGAGCAGCTCGAAGAGCGCGCGCCCGCCCCGGCTCGCGCCGGCGGGCAAGGTGAAGCCGGCGAGCGGATCGTCGCGCTCGTTCGGGATCCTCGCGAGTGACGTCCCGAATCGCTCGCGGTCGCGAGTGGAAGGCAGGCTGGCGGCGAGCGACCGGGCGATGGCCAGTAGGACGAAGTCGTCCGGGTCGTATCCGGCCAGGCGGGCGCCGATGCGGATGTAGCCCGTCGTCGCAAGTCGCGCGACCTCACGAAGATCGGCGTACGGCGCGATCCCGGCGATCGCGGAGACGCGCCCGGCCAGCGCATCGTCCTCGGCGGCGGCGAGGGCGAGGCTCGATCCGACGGAGACGCCGACGAAGCCGACTCGCCGGTCCTCCACATCGGGACGATCGGCAGTAGCCCGGGCAACGGCTACGAGCGCAGAGAGCGTCCGAAGCGTGATCTCACCGCGGCGGAGCCCAGGCAGCTCCGGCACCACGACCAGGAAGTGCGCTCGGGCCAGCCCGCGCGCGAGGCGCTGGACCTCCGGATGAAGATGTCCCTCCTCGGTGGCGCCGTTCACGAAGACGACGCCGGGCCAACGCTTCCCTGCACCAGGGCGCACAACCGTTGCTTCCTGCCCGGCGACCGTTCGTTCCTCGGCGCGCGGCCCGTCGGTCGACGCCCTGGCGATCCAGTTCAGCACCGGCGTGTCGATCGTCGTCGCGAGCACCACAAAGGCCGCGGTCTGCGCGTCGATCCACGAGCGGTACATCGCGATCGGGACGAGCGACGCAAGCAAGAGGAGAAACGCCGCCCACCGGCGTGCGAGCCGGAACATGAATCTGGCCGAGGGAAGGCGCCTCACCACGGGAGTAGGATGGCGTTGTGGGCGCCACTCCGCCTGATCGGAACCTCGCCCTCGAGCTCGTTCGCGTGACCGAGGCCGCCGCGATGGGCGCCGCACGCTGGATCGGCCGCGGAGACAAGGAGAGCGCCGACCAGGCCGCCGTGGACGCGATGCGGCTCATGCTCGACACCGTCTCGATGGACGGTGTAGTCGTCATCGGCGAGGGCGAAAAGGACGAGGCGCCGATGCTTTTCAACGGCGAAGAGGTAGGGAGCGGCAACGGCCCGCAGGTGGACGTCGCCGTGGATCCGCTCGAGGGCACCCGCCTGACGGCTCTCGGTCAGCCGAACGCGATCTCGGTGATCGCGCTGGCGGAGCGAGGCACGATGTTCTTCCCGGGCGCTGCGGTCTACATGGACAAGATCGCCTGCGGTCCGGCGGCGGTCGACGCGATCGACATCAATGCCTCGCCGACGGAGAACGTCGAGGCCGTGGCGGAATCCAAGGGCGTGGAGCCGACCGACGTCTCGGTCGTCGTCCTCGAGCGCGACCGCCACGAGGATCTCATCCGGGAGCTGCGCGAGGCAGGGGCGAAGGTGAACCTCATCCGCGACGGCGACGTCGCCCCTGCGATCGCCGCGGCCCGCGGCGGCACCGGGGTAGATCTCTTGATGGGGATCGGGGGCACGCCCGAAGGAGTGATCTCGGCGGCGGCGCTCAAGTGTCTCGGCGGCTCGCTCCAGGGCCGACTCTGGCCACGCAACGACGAGGAGCGGCGTGAGCTCGAGGAGGCAGGCTACGACGTGGACAGGGTGCTGACGACCGACGACCTCGTGGCCGGGGAGGACGTGTTCGTCGCGGCGACAGGAGTGACGAGCGGCGCGCTGCTGCGCGGCGTGCAGTACACCTCCGACGGTGCGATCACGGATTCGATCGTCATGCGCTCTCGCAGTGGCACGGTGCGGCGGATCGAGGCCCAGCACGCCTTCGCCAAGCTCGAGAAGCTGGTCGGGTCTTCTCTGCGTTGATTTAAGGCGGCTGTAACGTCGGACCGCCTAGGCTGACTACATGCCTATGAGACTTCTTATTTTGCTTGCCGCAGCGACGGCGGCGCTCGTCGTCGCCTCTGCGCCGATGGCCGCCGAACAGGCGGCTCCGACACTCACCGTCCACTCGTCCGGCTTCGGCCAGGTCCTCTTCGACGGCCGCGGTTTCGTGCTCTACGCCTTCACGAAGGACCCGCGCGGGCGGAGCGCGTGCAGCGGTGCCTGCGCCAAGGCGTGGCCGCCGTATGTCGTGCGCGGCGCGGTGCGCTCCGGCACCGGCGTCAAGGCATCGCTACTCGGAACGATCCGGCGCTCGAACGGCTCCCGGCAGGTGACGTATGCCGGACGGCCGCTCTACTACTACGTCGGCGACAAGAGGCCGAGACAGATCCTCTGCCAGAATGTCTCCGAGTTCGGCGGTCTGTTCATCTTGGCGCGGTGGTAGTAGGCGCGCTGCGCGGCCCCTTCGTTCTCCTCCTTGCCGCCCCAGGCCTTGAGCGCCGGCGCCTGCAGGGCGCGTCCGTAGGAGAACGAGAGCTGCCACGGGTGCTCGCCCATCGCGTTCATCGCGTTGAGGTTCGCGGTGGCGTCTTCGTCCGACTGGCCGCCTGAGAGGAAGAGGATCCCCGTCACGGCCGCCGGCACGTGGCGCCGGAAGCAGCGGAGCGTCTCCGCCGCCACCTCCTCGTGCGAGGCCTGCTCTGGGCACTCGTAACCGGACAGCACCATGTTCGGCTTCAGGAGCATCCCCTCCGGCTGCACGCGCTGGTCGCGCAGCTCGGTGAAGACGGCGTGCAGCGTTCGCGAGGTCACCTCGAAGCTCCGCTCGATGGTGTGGTCGCCTTCCATCAGCACCTCGGGCTCGACGATCGGGACGAGGCCGGCCTCCTCGGACAGCGCCGCGTACCGGGCTAGCGCGTGCGCGTTCGTCCAGATGCAGTACTCGCTCGGGATCCCTTTGCCGATCGTGATCACGGCGCGCCACTTCGTGAACCGCGCGCCCAGCTCGCGGTACTCCTCGAGGCGGCCGCGCAGGCCGTCCAGCCCTTCGGTGACAGTCTCGCCCTCGGCAAGCGCGAGCGGCTTGGCGCCCTTGTCGACCTTGATTCCAGGGATGACGCCCTTCGACTCGAGCAACTGCGGGAACGGCGTGCCGTCGGTAGAACGCTGCCGAATCGTCTCGTCGAAGAGGATGACGCCGCTGATGTACTCCTCGACGCCTTCGGTGGTGAAGAGCAGGTCGCGGTAGGCGCGCCGAGTCTCCTTCGTGGACTCGACTCCGATCGAGTCGAACCGCTTCTTGATCGTGACGTCGCTCTCGTCCGCGGCGAGGATTCCCTTGCCTTCGGCGACGATCGCGCGGGCGGTCTCGTGCAGCTGATGAGCAGCCATTTTTCGTCCTCCGTCGCTGTTTGTCTTCGGGGGAAGTATCCCCTAGGCGCCGACCCGGCGGCGCCGCAGCGAGGCCTCGGCCCAGCCGCCACTCTAACGCCCGCCCTCGGAATACTCGACCCGAAAAATGACTTAAGATCAACGATCTGGAGGGGCGACGCTGCGGCGGTTCGTCCCTCCTCTCCTACGCTCTCCAGGCCCGCGAGAGGCTCGCTGGCCGAGTCTTCCCCTCCGGAGACCGAGTCCGCGCCTACCTCAGAGCCGCCCGGGATTCACGGGCTGGTCACGGGGGACTTTGGTAAGTGCGTTAACCGTAAGTACGATCTCGCCACGTGATTCGCCGTCTGGTCATATCGGTGCTCGTCGTCGGCGCGCTTGCGCCCGTCTTGCGCGGCGATGCCGCGCCGCCGGTGCTCGTCGCGCGAGGAGTCACGCTCGCGGGCATTCCGGTGGGCGGGATGTCGAACGAGCAGGCCCAGGCGGCGCTACGGCCGGCGTTTGCGCGACCGGTCCGACTCGTCTATGGCGACCGGCGCTGGAAGCTCCGCCCGACGCGGTTCGGAGCGAAAGTCTCGATTGCCCAGGGCGTCGCCCGCGCGATCACGGCCCACGCCGGATCGGCGCTGGCACTCGTCCCGACAGTCGACCTACGGGAGGTGCGTCGCTTCGTGCGTGCGCTCGACAAGCGCGTCTCGTACCCGGCCGAGGACGCCGAGTTGACGGGGCTCAAGGGTCTGGTGCCCCAGTTCGCCAAGGAGAAGTCGGGAGTCCAGGTTCTGCGGGGGCTCACGGCGCAGCGAATCGTTCGCGCTCTGCAGACACCGCAGATCCACCGGATTCGCGTCGCCACGAAGGTGCTCGCGCCGCAGCGCACAGTCGGGAAGTTCGGCCCCGTCGTCGTGATCCGGCGCGGCGCCAACGAGCTGCGCTACTACGACGGTGCCCGGCTCGTGCGGAGCTTCGGGGTCGCGACCGGCCAGTCCGTGTATCCCACACCGACCGGCATCTTCAGCGTCGTCGACATGCAGTTGAACCCGTGGTGGCTCCCGCCGGATTCGGACTGGGCGAAGGGGCTGAAACCGATCCCGCCCGGACCGGGCAATCCGCTCGGCACGCGGTGGATGGGGTTGTCGGCCCCGGGCGTCGGCATCCACGGAACGCCGGACGATGCTTCGATTGGCTACTCGGCCTCGCATGGCTGCATCCGCATGCACATCCCCGACGCCGAGTGGCTCTTCCATCACGTGGAGATCGGCGCGCCCGTCGTGATCACCGACAGCTGAGGCGCGGAAACCGCGCGGTACACTGGGCGCGCGCGGACGTAGCTCAGTTGGTAGAGCATCAGCTTCCCAAGCTGAGGGTCGCGGGTTCGATCCCCGTCGTCCGCTTTCCCGACCGCTGTCCGGCCCGCTTCGCGGGCGGTGACGGCTTCGATCGGTTCGTGTCTCGATCCCGGCGCGCGTGAGCCGACGCCGGCTGGAGCGGGCATCGGCGGCTGCTGCCAACGAAAACCGGTTAGACGGCGGTTAGCGGGTTCTCTCACAGTCTCATGGCCATGTTCGGTCGGGCTCCGCGGTGGTCCTCGGGGTGCTCCCCGAGACGAAGGCCGGGGTCGGCCCTCTCGTCAACCGCAGAAAGGGCTGTCACCATCTGGACATGCGCGCCATCGTCGTCGACGACCACCAGGCCTTTCGGGCCTCGGCGCGGCGACTGCTCGAGGTCAGCGGTTACGAGGTCGTGGGGGAGGCCGCCGACGGCGCCTCGGGCCTCGCACTCGCGCGCGAGTTCGAGCCGGAGCTCGTCCTGCTCGACGTCGCGCTGCCGGATATGAGCGGCTTCGACGTCGCCGACGAGCTTGCCGGCGGAGCCTCGGCGGTGGTACTCGTCTCGAGCCGCGACCCGGCGGACCTCGGTCGGCGGGCTGCACGAAGTAACGCGCTCGGCTTCATTCCCAAGGATCAACTGTCAGAGGAATCGCTCCTCGAGCTCGTTGGCGGCGCCAGATGAATCCGCGCATCCTGCGGGCGACACTCGTCGTCGCCGGCGTCTTCTTCGGTCTCTACGGCTATCACGTCCTCCGACACGATCTCCATTCGCCCGTAGCGAACGCGGTCGCGAGCGTCGTCGTGGCGTGGACCTTCCTCGCGGCCGGCATCGTCGCCTGGGCCCGCCGCCCGGAAAGCCGCATCGGCCTGCTCATGACGGTCGTCGCCTTCTTTCTGCTCGAGCGGAAGCTGCAGTACAGCCACGAGTCCACGCAGTTCACCTTCGGTTTCCTGTTCGGCGAGCTCGGCTTGACCGCGGCCTTCGCCCACGCCGTCCTCGCCTACCCGACGGGCCGCTTGAGGACCCGCTTCGAACGCATCTTCATCGCCGGCGGATACGCGCTCGTGCTCGCGGTCTCCCTCGCCCAGCTCTTCGTCTGGGACCCCGAGGAGAAGTGCATCTGGTCGAAGGCGTACTGCGCCGATGCCCGTCCGAAGAACCTCCTCCTGATCCACAGCGATCCCGGTCTCTTCCAGGGCATTCGGGACGCGTACGTCATCGGGGTGTACGGCGCGCTCGCGATCGTGTTCGTCGCGCTGATCGTGCGCCGCGTCTTGCGCGCTACGCCTGCGGGGCGTCGCAAGCTCGCGCCGCTCATGCTCGGAGGGTTGGTCGAAGGCGCCCGTGGAATCTGGGCGGGCGTTCTCCACTTCATCCCGAACTCCCCGGAGGCCTCCGACATCTTCTACTGGTGGCAGGTAACGGGCCAGATCGCCGTTCCGCTCGCCTTGCTCGCCGGGGTCCTGACCGCGACGCTGGCGAAGGGAAGCGTCGCCGATCTCATTGTGGAGCTTGGTCACACGCCGCCAAGCGGGGTCCGTGACGTGTTGGCGCGCGCTCTCGGTGATCCGACATTGGAAGTTGCGTTCTGGCTGCCCGAACGGCAGGCGTACGTGGACGTCGCCGGCGCGCCCGTCGTCCTTCCCCAGGATCATCGGGAGGCCTCGCCATCAGCTCCGCATACGGGCAAGGAACGCGCCGTGACGCACCTGATCCACGACGGAGAGCCGACCGCCGCGCTCATTCACGACCCGGCTATTCGGGACGAGCCGGGTCTCATCGAGGCCGCAGGCGAAGCTGCGCGGCTCTCGCTCGAAAACGCGCGTCTGCAGGCGGACGTGCGGTCGCAGCTCGCAAAGGTGGAGGAATCGCGGCGGCGCATCGTCACCGCCGGTGACGAACAGCGGCGCCGGATCGAGCGCGACCTCCACGACGGCGCGCAGCAACGACTCGTCGCGCTGGCGCTCGAGCTTCGACTCACGCAGCGAGAGCTCGGTAAGGACGTCGATCCCGAGCTCGAGCGGGTGCTCGAGAGCGCGGTCGGCCAGCTTCAGGTTGCCGTGGACGAGCTCCGTGAGCTCGCGCGCGGCGTCCACCCAGCCGTCCTCACCGAGGAAGGCCTCGGCGTCGCGCTCGAAGCGCTCGCCGCACGCACGCCCCTGCCGGTCAAGCTCGTCTCGGCACCCGACGACAGGCTCCCGCCCGAGATCGAGGCGGCTGCGTACTTCGTCGCGTGCGAAGCGATCGCGAACGCGGTCAAGCACGCGCAGGCGACCTCCGTCCGGATCACGGCGGAACGGCGAAACGGCAAGCTCATCATCGAGGTGGCCGACGACGGGATCGGCGGAGCGAAGGCAAACGGTGGTTCTGGGCTGCGCGGCCTCGTCGATCGGGTCGAGGCACACGGCGGCACACTTCGCGTCGAGAGTGCGCCGGGCCACGGCACACGTGTGATCGGGGAGCTGCCGTGCGTGTCGTGATCGCCGACGACTCGGTGCTCATGCGCGAGGGCGTCGCGCGCGTGCTCGGCGACGCGGGCATCGAGGTGGCCGCGAGCGTGGGGGATGCCGACGGGCTGCGCCGGGCGGTCGCGACGGAGAAGCCAGACGTCGCGATCGTCGACGTGCGCATGCCGCCGACCCAGACGGACGAGGGCTCGCGCGCGGCGGAGGCGATCCGCGAGCGGCATCCGGAGGTCGGCATCCTGATGCTGTCGCAAATCGTCGAGCCAACTACCGCGATGCGTCTCTTCAGCGAGCGACCCGAGGGGTTCGGCTATCTGCTCAAGGACCGGGTGCTCGAGATCGACGACTTCGTCGAGGCAGTGAAACGCGTCGGCCGCGGAGGGACCGCGATGGATCCTGAAGTCGTCTCGCAGCTCGTTGGCAAGCGCCGGACCTACGACCCGGTCGAGGAGCTCAGCCCGCGCGAGCGCGAGGTCCTCGGCTTGATCGCCGAGGGGCGATCGAACGCCGGCATCTGCGCCAAGCTCTTCCTCAGCCCGAAGACGGTCGAGACGCACGTGAACTCGATCTTCAACAAGCTTCGCCTCGTGCAGGCGCCCGACGACCACCGCCGCGTACTCGCCGTCCTTGCCTTCCTCCGCTCGGAGCAGTAGCCCGTAACCTGTCGGATCGGTGGATGCCGACGCCGTCGAGATCCGCGTCCTCGGCTGCCTGATCGAGAAGCAGCGCACGACTCCGGATGCCTATCCGCTGTCGCTGAACGCGCTGCGGCTCGCATGCAACCAGACGACGAACCGCGATCCAGTCGTCGACTACGACGAGCGCACGATCAAGGCTGCGCTCGAGCGGATGTCGGACCGGGGCTGGACCCGTTTTGCGAGCGGTGCCGGCAGTCGGGCGCTCAAGTACCGGCATCTCCTCCCCGAGGCGCTGCAGCTCTCCGACGCCGAGTTGGCGTTGCTCGCGGTCCTGATGTTGCGCGGGCCACAGACGCTGGGCGAGCTGAAGCAGCGGAGCGAGCGACTGCACGGATTCGGCTCGCTGGCGGACATCGCGCAGACATTGGACGGCCTCGCACAACGCGAGCTCGTCGTTCGCCTCGAGCGGAGACCGGGCCAGAAGGAAGACCGGTACGCGCAGCTGCTCGGCGGGGATGCCGAAGAGGAAGCCGCGGTGCCTCAAGCAGTGGCCGACACGGGTGGCGACCGCGTCGCCGCGATCGAGGAGCGGCTCGACCGACTCGAACGCGGATTCGACGAGCTCCGGGCGCGCGTCGACCGATACTCTCCCGAGTCGTGAGCGACGCTCTCTCCCAGCTCAAAGAGCGGCTGACGAGAGTCACGGATCTCGAGCGAATCGGTCGGCTGCTCGGCTGGGACCAGCAGACGATGATGCCGCTCGCCGGAGTCGAGCACCGCGCGGAGCACCTGGCGACGTTGCGGCGCATCTCGCACGAGCTCCTGGCCGACGATGCGACTGGGCGTTTGCTCGACGAGCTGCGCCCGCTCGAGGAATCGCTTCCTCCGGACGCGGACGACGCCGCTCTCATTCGCCTCGCGCGCCGTGACTACGAGAAGGCAGTACGGGTTCCGGCGGAGCTGCGAGCCGAGATGACGCGGTCGGCGGCGCAGGCGCGCCCGGTCTGGTTGAGGGCGAGGGCCGAGTCCGACTTCGAGCGGTTTCTCCCGGCGCTGGAGCGAACCATCGAGCTCCGCTACCGCTACGTCGAGTGTTTCGACGGCATCGACGAGCCGTACGACATCCTCCTCGACGACTTCGAGCCGGAGACGACGACGGTGGAAGTGCGAGAGATCTTCGCCGAGCTCAAGGCGGAACTGGTCCCCTTGATCGCGGAGCTGCGGAACGACGAGGTCGACGACTCCTTCCTACACGGAACGTTCCCCGTCGATCGTCAGGAAACGCTGGCGAAGGAGGTCGTGACGCTGTTCGGCTTCCGGCCGGACACCTGGCGGCTCGACCCGACCGAGCATCCCTTCGCCTCCGGCGCCGGCGTCGACGACATCCGGATCACGACGAACTACGACCCCATGACGATGAAGTCGCTGTTCTCGACGATGCACGAGTACGGGCATGGCCTCTACAGCCACCAACTCCCGCGCGCACTGCAACGTCTGCCGATCGGCGGAGCGTGCTCGCTCGGTATCCACGAGTCTCAGAGCAGGCTTTGGGAGAACCTCGTCGGGCGCAGTCGCCCCTTCTGGCGCTTCTTCTACCCTCGCGCACAGGAAGCTTTCCCGGAACAGCTGCGCGCGGTGGAGCTCGACGACTTCATCGCCGCAATCAATCGCGTGCGGCCGTCCCTGATCCGCATCAAGGCTGACGAGGTCACGTACGGCATGCACGTGATCCTGCGCTTCGAGCTCGAGCAGGACATCATCAACCGGCGCGTCGCCTTGCGCGACCTGCCCGAAGTGTGGAACGAGAGGATGAACGAGTACCTCGGCGTGGACGTTCCCGACGACGCGCGCGGCGTCCTGCAGGACACGCATTGGGCTTCTGGGCACATCGGGTACTTCGCGACATACCTGCTCGGGACGGTGATGTCCGTGCAGATCTGGCAGAAGGTGCTCGAAGACGTCCCGGATCTCGAGGACCAGATCGAGCATGGCGAGTTCGCCGCGCTGCGCGAGTGGCTCGGCGAACACGTGCACCGCCACGGGAAGAAGTTCGCGCCGCAGGAGACGCTCAAGCGCGCCACCGGCGCGACGCTCGATGCGAAGCCGTACATCGCCTACCTGCGGGCGAAGTACGGCGCCGGCGTCGCGGCCTAGCTCGGCCAGACCTCGGCGAGGCGTCGCCGCGTCTCGTCCAGATGCTCGGGGAGCACCTTCGTGTCTGCGAGGACGGGCATGAAGTTCGTGTCCCCGGCCCAGCGCGGGACGACGTGCAAATGCACGTGGTCGAGGACGCCCGCTCCGGCGATGCGGCCGAGATTCCAGCCTACGTTGTAACCCTGGGGCGCGTACGTCTCCGCCAGCGCGCCCATGCCTGCCGAGGCGAGGCGGTGCAGCGCCAGCACCTCCTCGTCCTCGAGCTCACCGAACTCGCCGACGTGTCTGACGGGCGCCACCATGAAGTGGCCGGACGAGTACGGAAACTTGTTCAGGAGCACGATTGCCCGGTCGCCGCGCCGGACGACGAGCCGCTCCTCGTCGCCGCCCGCGGCCGCGTCACAGAAGAGGCAGCCCGGCTGCTCGTCGGCCGACTTGATGTACTCCAGGCGCCAGGGCGCCCACAGCTGCTTCACGCGGGCGCTTGTATCAGATGCGGTCGTTCGTGGTCTCGACCGGGACGGTGTCCCGCTCGGTGCGCGTCCGGATCGCCGAAAGCCACATCAACGCGGACACCATGCCCAGCACGAGGAGGAGGGAGGAGGTGAGAAGGATCGCGCTGAGCATGGCGTCGGTCGAACGGTTGACCGACGACTTCGATTGCGGGGTCCAGACTCCTTCAGAGCCAGCGTTTGTACCGGAAGAACGCGACCATCCCGACGATCGTCGCGACCATGAGGCCGACAATGACCCAGAAAGCGGCGTGGGTCCCCTCGCCGGGGAAGCCGACGTTCATCCCGAAGATGCCCGAGATCAGCGTCAGCGGGAGGATGATCACGCTGAACACCGTCAGGACCCGCAGGACGTCGTTCTGCCGGTGCGAGATGACCGACTCGTTCGTGTCCTCGAGCGCCTCCACGACCTCCTTGTAGTTGTCGAGCAGGTCCCAGATGCGCTCGGAGGCGTCGACAAGGTCGTCGAAGTAGAGCTCGAGGTTCTCCGGGAGGAAACGCTCGATGTGTCGCTCGAGCAGGCGGAGGGCCGGCCGCTGCGGCTTGACGATCTTGCGGTAGGAGATGATCTCCTGCTTCACCCTGGAGATGTCGTTGACGATCTCCTCGGAGCGCAGGTCCTCGATGTCGTCCTCGATCGAGTCGAGCTTGTAGGCGATCTTGTCGAGAATCGGGAAGCAGTAGTCGAAGAGGTCGTCCAGCACCTCGTACAGCAAGCGGCCGGACCCCTTGCCGAAGAGCTGCTCGCGGAACTGCTCGTCCTCCTGGCAGCGGCTGAAGAGCCGCGTCACCGGCAGCAGCTCGACGTTCGGCATCGTGACGAGGTAGTCGGAGCCGAGGAAGAAGTCGAGCTCGCCTGCGTTCAGCCGCTGGACGGCCTTGTCGTAGGCCGGGAAGTGCAGGACGCCGAACAGGTAGCCCTCGTCGGCGTAGTCGTCGATCTTGGGCCGCTGGCGCTTCGAGAGGACGTCCTCGACGTCGAGTGGATGCCAGCCGAAGCGCGCCCGTAGCTCGTTGACGACCTCGGGCTCGAGCGACTCAAGGTGGATCCAGGTGAGTCCGCTGGCGCTGAGCTCAGCGACGCGTGGTTCCGGGCGCGGAACGACCGCCTCTGCGAACCCGCGAGGCCGCGTCCGCCGGATGCGGGGCAGGCTTGGCATCGGTACTGAGGGGATCGTCGGTCGTTAGCGCCATGTTCGGCATGGTACCCGGGACGCCTGCGAAGGAATCCACATGGGGGGTGAGGTGGAGGTGTGCCGGGATAGCGGTCTCCAGCGCGAGTGCATAGACGGCGGCGAGGAGGCAGATCACCGCCGCAGCCGGCCACAACGCGAGCGGCTCGTGCTGGAGGACGAACCCGCCAGCCCCAGGACCGATGAGCCAGCCGAGCTGCCAGGAGAAACTGGAGAGCGCCATGTAGCGGCCGAGCAGTTGTGGCTCCGCGAGGTCGACGACGAGCGGCGCGTAGATCGCGCCGTGCAGGCACTCCCCTAGCGCGAAGACGCCGACCGCGACGCCGAAGACGAGCGCGGCCTGTGTCCCCGTGAACCACTTTCCACCGCCGAGTACCGCAACGAACGTCCCGGCCCAGACGACGCCCAGCGCCTGCCCTCGATGAGCTTCACGATCGGGAGCTGGGCGAGAGCTACGACGCCCGAGAACACGAACCAGAGCACGCCGATCGCGGGCTCGCTCACGCGGGCGGTGTTCTTGGCGAACGGAGGCAGCAGCTCGGCCATGACTGCGATTCCGGCGCCGATGAAGATGACGTTGAGGACGATGTAGGAAAGGAAGGTGTGGTTGCGGAGGACGTCCGCGTAACGACCAGGCTCGTGCTGCGCCTCGCGATGACGCGGCGCGGGCACGAGCCGTAGAACCGCCACGAAGACGAGGAAGGTCGCCGCGTTGAGCAGGAAGAGCACGGTGAACGTTCCCGGCTTGTCGGTGCGCGCGATCGCGCCCGCGACGAGCCCGCCGAGAGCGATCCCGAGGTTCATCGTCATCCGCTGCTGCGCGAAAGCCGCGTGGCGGCGCTCCTGCGGCGCCAGCGAGCTGAGCAGGGTCGACTGACTCGGCCAGAACGACCCGCTGCCGGCACCCGCGAGCATGTTGAGGGCGAACGCCTCCCAAGGACTGCGGATGAGCGGGAAGAGACCGAACGCGACCGCCATCACGACGAGCGCGCCGCTCAGAACCGTGCGCGGCCCGAGTCGATCGGAAAGCGCCCCGCCGACGAAACCCGACACGAGGCCGGCGGCCGAGTTCGAGGCGACGACCAGCCCAGCGACGCCGAGCGAGATCCCGCGCACGTTGTGCAGGTAGATGATCAGGAACGGGCCGATCACCCCGTTCCCGAACATGTTCGCGAGCCCGCCGGCCTGGAGGATCCAGACGTCGCGCGATAGCTGCGGGTTCAGGCTGCGGAGGTAAGCCCGCACGCGGCGAGCCTAACGGCGGCCGCGGTGTTCTTAGCCGGCGGCCTGCGGTTTTGCGTTCACTGCGACCGGCGTCCCGATGAGCAGAACACGGCAGTGTGCCTTCTTCAGCACATGTTCGACGGTGGAGCCGAAGAGTGCCACGCCCCTGCTCGCACGCTCCTTCCGCGGCGCGCCGATCAGGATCGTTTCGATCTTGTTCCCGGTGGCCTGATCCACGATCGCACTAGCCGCATCACGCGCGTGCACGGTGCGAGCCGACACGCTGATCCCGTACAACTCGGCAAGCGCGGTGGCTCGATCGAGCAGACGGTGGGCCTCCCGCTCCTCCTCGACCATGTGAGCGTCGAGCGGCAGCAGGGCCGGCACCTCGATGACGGCGATCGCAATGATCGAGGCATCGTGCTCTGCAGCGAGCCGAGACGCGACATCGATGGCCTTCTCCGATTCAGGATTGTCTGCGAGTGGCACGAGCATCCGGCGGTAGCCCAGCAGCACGCGCGGCGTCCGGCGCGCGAAGCTGAGACGCTTGCCGGGTGATCGCTTGCGCCTTGGAACAGACAGCGCCATGAGACCCAAGCTAGATTCGCCGGTCCTAACCGCTCCTTAAGGGGGAGCAGATGCGCCTTAAGGAGAGCCTAAGCCGCTTCTTCGGGGTTCACGATCCGATAGCCGACACCGGGTTGGTTCAGGAGATAGCGAGGACGCGCCGGATCCGGCTCGATCTTCCGGCGGAGGTGCGAGACGTGGACGTGGAGGTAGTTCGCCTCTTCCTGGTAGGCCGGACCCCAGATCTCGCGCAGGATCGTCGGATGGGTCAGCAGCTTCCCCTCGTTCGCCCCGAGCAGCCGGAGCAGGTCGTATTCGATCGGCGTCAAGGAGATGGGTCGCCCAGCGATCGACACCGCTCGCTTCTCCAGGTCGATGCGCAGCTCCCCAATGGTGATCACTGGCTCGGTGGACGGCGCCGCGCGACGCAGCGTGGCACGCAGCCGAGCGAGGAGCTCGTCGCCGCTGAACGGTTTCGTGACGTAGTCGTCCGCGCCGGCGTCGAGCGCCTCGATCTTCTCCTTTTCCTCGCCCACGGCCGACAGCACGAGGATTGGCGCGGCACTCCAGCGGCGCAGCTCTCGACAGACGTCGGTCCCGCGCCCGTCAGGGAGCAACACGTCGAGGATGATCGCCTCGGGCGGTCGCATACCCGCCTTCATGAGTGCCTCCTGTGCCGTCCCGGCCGTGTCCACGATGTAGCCCGCGCCGCGGAGCTTCATCTCGACCGCGCGGAGAATCTGTGGCTCGTCGTCCACGACCAGCACGCGGGTTCCGGTCACGCCGATGTCCTTACGCCTGCCCTGACGGCCGGAAAGGCGAGCGCGAACGCCGCTCCCGATCCCAAATTCGACTCGACCCAAAGGCGACCCCCGTTGACGTTCGCGAAACCGCGCGCGATTGCCAACCCGAGGCCTGATCCGCGTTCCCCGTCGGCGCTCGCTCCCCGGTTGAACGGCTCGAAGATCTGGCGTTGCTCATGAGCGGGAATGCCCGGCCCGTGATCGATGACGCGGAGGACGACGTCGTCGCCGGATTCCTCGCCGCGTACCTCGACGACGTCGGTCGGCGCAGAGAACTTCAACGCGTTTTCGAGGAGGTTGACGAGGACGTGCTCGAGCTGCGTGGGATCCACGCTGATCGGGGGCGAATCGTGCGGGATCACGACCTCGACCCGCCGGCTTTCAACTCCCAGAACCTCGAGCGCCCGGGCGACGAGGCCGTCAACGGTCCAGAGCTCCGGCGCCGGACTCGCAGCGCCGGCCTCGAGACGCGAGAGGTCGAGCAGATTGGATACGAGCCGATCGAGCCGCCGTACCTGAAGTCCGATCGAGGCGAGTAGTTCCTCCCGATCCGCGCCCGACAGCGCCTCGCCGGAACTCTCGAGGACTTCGCTCGTGGTCATGATCGCGGTGATCGGCGATCGGAGATCGTGGCTGACCGAGCGCAGCACCGCCGTCTTCACTGTGTCACTGCGTCGCAACGCCTCGGCCTCGATCGCCTCGCTGCGACGTCGAGCCTCGCTCTCGCGCGCCTCCCGCGCGTGCTGCTCGGCCTCGGCCGCGCGGCGGCGGGCGCGCGCAGCCAGCTCGCTCACGCTGATGGCCGTCACGAGGTAGACCGCGAGGGCTACCCAGTTCTCCGAGTCGGCGAGCCTGAACGTGTGGGTCGGCGGCAGGAAGAGGAAGTTGAACGCGAGCATGCTCACAACCGAGACCACGATTGCGAAAGGCAGACCCCAGACGGCGGCCACGGGCAGGACGGCGAAGAGATAGAGGACGCCCAAGCTCAGGACGGGTGCCACCGTCTTCAGTGCAAAAATCGCCCCGGTCACGAGCGCAACCGCACCCAGACTCACGGTTGCGGCCGCCAGCTGTCGGTGCCAGTGACGGTCGGAAAGCAGCGTCGGACGTATCGCAGCCACCGGTCTAATCAAGACTATGCCTTAAGAAGTCCTGAAGATCGCCCGCGCTGAGCTGTTTCGCCGCGCGTTTGTAGCTCGCGCGTCGTTAGCGTCGCGGTGGAGATGGCCGATACGACCGGGCAGGGCGCACAAGGAGCGGCGCTCGCCGAGCGAGGCGACCGCCTCGAGGCGCTGAAGCGCATCCTCGTCGGCCGCCCACGGGCGACGGGCGAGATGGATGAGACGCTCCTCTCCAAGAAGCTAGCCCTCCCGGTCTTCGCGTCCGATCCCTTGTCGTCCGTGGCCTACGCGACCGAGTCGGGGCTCATCGTCCTCGTCGCTGCCACGGCCACGGCCGCCCACCTGATCCTCCCGATCTCGTTCGCGATCGCGGCGCTCCTGGCGATCGTCGTCCTCTCCTATCGACAGACCGTTCGGGCCTACGAGACCAGCGGCGGCGCCTACATCGTCGCCAAGGAGAACCTCGGCACGATGCCGAGTCTCGTCGGTGCCGCGGCCCTGCTCGTCGACTACGTCCTGACCGTCGCGGTCTCCGTCGCCGCCGGCGTGCTCGCGCTGACATCTGCGGTTCCGTCCCTCGAGGCGCAGAAAGTCGCGCTCTCGCTCGCCTCCGTCGGCCTCCTCACGCTGGTGAACCTCCGTGGCGTCCGCGAGTCCGGGATCGCCTTTGCCTTGCCGACGTACTCGTTCGTGCTGGCGATGTACGTCATGGTCGGGGCGGGCATCGGCAAGTGCGTCTTCGGGGCCTGCCCTCAAGCCGAGGTTCCGGATCTGGTGGCTGTTGGATCAGGCACCGTCGGCGCATTTCTACTCGTCCGGGCCTTCGCCTCGGGCGCCGTCGCGCTCACCGGCGTCGAGGCGATCTCGAACGGGGTCGGAGCGTTTCGCCCGCCGAAGGGGAAGAATGCCGCGACGACGTTGGGCGTCCTCGGCGTGATCTCGATCACGCTCTTCCTCGGCGTCTCCTACCTCACGGTGCGAATGCATGCACGCCCGAGCGAGAGCGTCTCCCTCGTCTCGGAGATCGCCCGCGCGATCTTCCCCGCGTCCTCGTCCGCGTCCGCGCTGTACTGGGCCGTTCAGACGCTCACGTTTGCGATTCTCATCCTCGCCGCGAACACGTCGTACCAGGGCTTCCCGCGTCTCGCGGCCGTACTCGCGCGCGATCGATTCTTTCCGCGCCAGTTCGTCAACCTCGGCGACCGCCTCGTCTACTCGAACGGAATCATCGTCCTCGCGGCGCTCGCCTCGTTGCTGATCTGGGTCTTCCACGCCGACGTGATCGCGCTGATCCACCTCTACGTCGTGGGCGTCTTCACCGCGTTCACGCTGTCGCAGGCCGGGATGGTGCGGTACTGGCGGCGGCGACAGGATCCCGGCTGGCGCAGAAGGGCAGCGGTGAACGGTGTCGGCGCGGTCACCACCGGAGTCGTGACGCTGCTCGTGATCCAGGCCAAGTTCACGGCCGGCGCCTGGATGGTGACCGTTGCCGTTCCTGTCCTCATCGGCCTCTTCTTCGCGGTCAATCGGCACTACCGGAAAGTCGAGCGGCGGCTGCGCGCCGGAGTCGCCGCGGTCGCGGCCGCCCCCGCGCCCACGAATCAGGTCGTGCTCTACGTGGAATCGGCAGACGCGGCGTTGCGCGAGGCGCTGTGGTACGCGCGTCAGATCGCGGGGGACGATTTCCGCGCGATCCATGCGCGTGGCGCGCGCAGCGATCCCGGCATCCGTCCGCGCTTCCGCGACCTCACCGACATCCGGCCGGACCTCGAGATCCTCACGCCCGAGGACGGTCGGGCCGACGCAGTGATCGAGTACCTCTGGGGGCTGCCGCGCGGCGAGTCGAACTTCGTCACGGTGATCATCCCGGAGCTGTTCCGGCGGCGCTCGCTGGTCGCCGCGGTTGCGCGCCGGACCGAGTTCTCGCTCAAGCTGCGCCTCCTCACAGAACCTGGGGTGGTCATCACCGACGTCCCCGTGCTGGCGCCGAGCCCCGACAAGAAGCCGCCGCAGCGTGCCGCGTGCCGGATCCTCGTCTCGGGGGCCCATGCGGCGTCGATGCGGGCCGTCAACTACGCGGGCACGCTCGGTTTCGAGGATACGCGGGCGGTCTTCTTCGCCTTCGACGCCGAAGAGGCGCAGCGTCTTCGGACTGACTGGGCGGATCGCGGGATGAGGCTTCCGCTCGAGGTCGAAGAGGCGCACTTCCGCGACATCGGCGACCCGCTCCTCCGCTATCTCCGCCGGATCACTACCGATCCGGACGCGGTCGCGGTCGTGATCATGCCGGAGCTGATCTTCAGCGGCCCGCAGCGACTGCTTCACAACCAGCGTGCGCTGTACATCAAACGTCTGTTGCTCTTCGAGCCGCGCGTGATCCTTACGAGCGTGCCCTATCGACTGGGGTAGTCGGAGGTGGGCCCGGCCGCAGGCGACCGGGCCCGTCGGTACGCCTCTACCTCACCTCGTGCACCAGTTGGTGTCCTGCAAGCCGTTGCCGGCCTTCTTGCCGCCGATCTGCCCGGCGTACCAAACTCGCAGCTGGCCATCGGGCGACGCGTTGTTCGCGAACGCGATGTGCGCCCGTCCGTCGGGCCCGACCTGGAGCTGGAAGAAGTCGAGCAGCGAACGGTCGCCGCCGAGGATGCAGAGGATCCCCTGGAGACAGATGTCGCCGTGATGGATGCTGCTCGGATACGGCCGCGACTGCTTGATCGCCGGTGCCATCGTGTTCGCGTTCCGAACCTGCGCGAAATCGACGTGCCAGTCGTTGTCGGCACCGCCAGGATCGGGCGTGGTCGCGCTGTACCACGCGACGCCGACCACGCCGGTGTCACCTGCTGAGATCGTGCTGTGCGCGGTGCGGACGTCCTGGTTGACCCGGTACGGCGGGCTCCAGTTGTCGCCGTGGTCGGTCGAGTAGGAGATGAAGATGTCGAGCGGCTGAGCTGGAGTCTCACGGCCTGCCCAAGAGACGTAGACGTTGCCGCCCTTGTCGATCGTGATCCACGGGAAAATCGCTCCCGCAATCGCGCCGACGCCGCCCCGCTTGACGAGGTGCAGGTGGAAGGTCTGGCCGTTGTCGTGCGACACGCCGACGACGATCTGCTCGGGATCACCGAATGGGGGCGTCCCGGTGAGCACGTTGCCCGCGGCGCTCGAGATGGCGAATGTGATGTAGACGTCTCCGGTCTTCTGGTCGACGACGACCGGGCCGGAGAACGTGTTCACCTCCTGGTGCGCGGCGACCTCGGCATCCTGCGCGCCCGGCGCCGTGCCGGGTGGGCTCACGAACGTCGGGACGGTGCTCCACGTCGCGCCGCCGTCATCCGAACGGTTGACTATCTCGGCCTCCAGCACGAAGTCGTGGTAGCCGAGGAAGACCTGGCGGTCGCACCAGTGAGCGAGCCACTGGCGGTCCTGCTCGATCCCCACGCCCTGCTGGGTCCACGTCTCGAAGAGGTTCCGCGTGCTCGAGACGGCCGAGTCGGTGATCCGCAGGTCCGCGGTGAAGCCAACGTCGGTGAGCGTGAACTCGATCTCCGAATCACCGCCGCCCCCGTCGGACCCGATCTCACGATGATCGAACGTCAGCCCTCCGTCGAAGGAGCGCCACATCTGGACACCCGCGCCTCCCGGCGCCGTGACGAAGATGTCGCCGGAGTGGTCGACATCGATGCTCGGCTCGGCGAAGTTGGAGTCCTTTGCGACCGGCCGCGCATCCCACGCGAAGCCGTTGGACTTCGAGCGGACCGGTGCGGGTCCGGCCGTGGGAGCCGGCGCCGTGAACGAGACGGTTCCCGCGTAGGACGTTGCACCCGCGAAGGCCGCCGCAATCAGGCGATAGTGCCCGGCCGGCGGATTTCGCACGGAGACGGTCTCAGACGTCGTCCCTGCGCGCGTCGACGACCCGACGAGGCCGTTCAGGCATTGGGGATCGCCCAAGGCCGTGCCCTGACAGACGTAGAGGTCGAGGTCGTTTGCCGGATCGGGCCACGTGATGGTGACGGCGAGCACCCGGTCGTTGGTGTCGTAGAAGTTGGCGGGCACGTCGACGAGAAGGTCGAAGGTGTCGCAGTTCTGACCCTCCACGCACGCCCTGCGGCTGACGGCCGGCGGAACAGCCGCTGCGCTTCCCTGATACTGAGCGCTCGTCGCGATCGGCGACACCGTCCCGGATCCCGGGGTCGCTCCCTGAGCGGCGGGTAGAAAGAGGAGCCCGGCCAGGACGGCCACGGGCACAACACGGCGCATGTCCTTTCTCCTGATGTTGGTGTGGCGGGCGAGAGGCCGCTGCAGGCGGCACGCAATCCATATGGCTGTCCGCGGCGCTCCTCGAAACCGCAAGGCGAAGGGAACGGACGCGCGCCGGGCGTACCTGAACGCCCTACGGCGGGCCGATGGAGGCGACGCGGGCCCGCTTGCCGAGATCTTCGCGAGGGCCGTAACCGACGGCATCTACCGCTTTCTGCTCCCGGGCTTGGCGGGGCCGCATCGCCTCGTCCCGCTCCGGTCCCTAGCCGACTCCGAGCTCTCCGGCAATGCGCTCGCCGTCGGTGCGAAGCGCGGTCGGCTGCGGGCCGTTCGGAGGACCGATCAGTGGTACTCCACTAGGCAGTGGGTACAGGAGTACAAGGAACGGCGGTACAAGCGAGCCTAAGTTGACCTATATTAAGCACCTGAAAATCTAAACAGGTCAACTTCACGACCGGAACCAACCCGCGCGACGCCTATGGCGACCCGCTCGGGCTGGTCAGCCGGGCTCAGATGGTCCCTCCTTCTCCCTTCCCGGGATTCCACCGCCGTACGGGTCAGTGCCCCCGGCCTCACATAATCCGAACCACGTGGCGAGGCTGCCTGGTGATCCATTTCGGCTTTACCGGTGTCGCCGCCGACGACGGTAGGCAACGGCTCGATGCCGGATCGCGCGGACGATCACTCCCTCTTGCTCGATCGTGTACAGCACGCGATAGTTGCCGATGCGGGCGGACCAGAGACCCTCGAGACGACCGACGAGCTGCTTGCCCATCGACTCTGGCTCCACCTCAATGAGCGCGATCGTCTCGACCACCGCTTCGCGAACGACCGCTGGTAGTGCCTCGAGATCCTTCTTTGCGCGTCGCGTGAGTCGAAGCTCAGGCAAGCCCGAGCTCGCGCCTCACCTCATCGAGCGAGAAGAGGCGGCCGGCCTTCACGTCTTCCGCGCTTTCCCGAAGCGCGGCCAGCGTCTGCTCGTCCTGCAGGATTTCCAGCGTCGCCTCGACGGCTTCCCACTCCTCTGGTGAGACGACGATCGCGGCGGGGCGCCCTTTTCGAGTGATGACGACGTGCTCGTGCCTCGCTGCCACATCGTCGAGCAGTTCGCTTAGGGACGCACGTGCCTCGCTGAAGGGAACGATTCGGGCCACCTCGCCTACTGTACATAATTCTGTACACATCGGCAAGAGAGTGCTCCGGCCGCACATAAGCTGAACCAGACCACGGTCTTGCCGGCAGATCGCCTCGCACTCACCCGGCGCGCCAGGTGAGGCGGCAATGACGGCTCTGCCACACGCGCACGCTCGGTTGGGATCAGGCAGCGCTGAGAAGGAGCTCTGCGACCAGGTCGGGCTGCGAAACGTTCGGGCAGTGGCCGGCTGGAATCTCAATCGGCTCGACCCGGAGCCGCTCGCGAGCCATCCGGCGCTGCCAATCTGGGCGAATCGTGCGATCTTCGGTGGCGACGATGTACGTGGAGGGAATCTCGTTGCTGAGCGAGATGCGCTCGTTGAAAGCGGCGACCGGCAGGAAGAGCCGGCGCGTGGTCAGGGCCCAGTCGAGCGTCGGCTGGTCGCAGTCGTGGTAGAGGAAGCTCGCAGCAATCGTGGCATCGGCCGTAGGGTCCTTACCGATCCATTCCGGATTGAAGGCCGACCCCGCATGCTGAGCCACCTCTTCGCTGAAGCTCGCGTCCGGATCGGGCACCCAGGCGGCGAGCCACAGCTGGTGGCGAGCATCGAGCGCACGAGCTGCCGTAGGCAGCAGGACGCCGGAGCCGGAATGCGCGACGACGACGGGCTTGCCGAGGCCGTCGACTTGTCGGCGGATGATCTCTGCGTACTCATCCGTTCTGAGTTCAGGCTCGTTGGTTGGGAGATCGACCGCGTACGCGCGGCGCCCACGGCGCTCGAGAGCAGAAACGAGGCGCTCCCAGCCGGCGGCCGACTGGCCCGTGCTGTGGATGAGGACGAAGTCGCTCAGCTCGCTAGACCTTCTCGCGTCATCCGAGCTCGCGCACCATACGGGTCAGTGCGCCTGGCAGGAATCGAACCTGCGACCTTGCGCTCCGGAGGCGCACGCTCTATCCCCTGAGCTACAGGCGCGTTTGGCGAAGTAGTGTAGCCCCGATGGAGATCACGGCCCGGGTTGCGACGCTCGAGCTCGCGGAGACATTCGTGATCGCGCGCGACGCGACGGATACGGCGGAGCTCGTCCAGGTCGAGATCAGCCATGACGGCGTCTCCGGCTTCGGCGAGGGCGCGCCGATCGACCGCTACGGCGAATCGGCGGAGTCGGCGCTGGCGTACGTCCAGGAGCACGCCGACGCGCTCGGTGACGATCCCTTCGCGCTGGACGAGGTCGAGTCGCGCCTCGAGCCGCGCGAGTGGGCGGCGCGCTCGGCGATCGACGCGGCGCTCCACGATCTCCAGGGGAAGTTGACCGAACTGCCCGTATGGCGCCTGCTCGGACTGCGTCCCGCGGGGCCGCCCACCTCGTGGACGATCTGGCTCGGCGACCCGGACGACATGGCGAGCCGCGCGGCGAGAGCGCGCGACCGGTTCCTGCGGTTGAAGCTCAAGCTCGGCGCGCGCGACGGTCTCGACGTCGAGCGTGTGCGCGCGGTGCGAGCGACCACCGAAGTGCCGCTTCAGGTCGACGTGAACGAGTACTGGACGCTCGAGGAAGCGCTGGATGCGCTCCCGCAGCTTGGGACACTGGGCGTCGTCTACTGCGAGCAGCCGCTACCTGCCGGCGACCCGGGGACTGCCCGCCTGAAGGCGGCGTCGCCGATCCCGATCTACGTCGACGAGGACTGTCACCGGCTCGGAGACGTGGCGGCCTGCGCTGAGTACGCCGACGGGATCAACATCAAGCTGGCGAAATCCGGCGGCATCCGCGAGGCCGTGCGCATGGTGTATGCCGCGCGCGCGCTCGGGCTCGGGGTGATGCTCGGCTGCATGGTGGAGTCGGGACTCGGGATCGCGGCCGCCGCGCAGATCGCGAGCCTCTGCGACCACGTCGATCTCGACGGCAACCTGCTGCTGGCCTACGACCCCTGGCCTGGAGTGGAGTTGCGAAACGGCGTGCAGGTACCTTCCGACGAACCCGGCCTCGGTGTCAGACAAGAAGTACCTAGTCCTCGCTGAAGAGTTCTCGCACGACCCGCATTACGGGAAGACTCTGCGCGGAGTCATGCGCTATCGCCGCGAGTCGGTCGTGGCCATCCTCGATACGAAGCGGGCGGGACAGACGGACGACGGCGTGCCGATCGTCGGTTCCGTCAACGACGCGCTCTGCTTCAACCCGAACACGGCGCTGGTGGGCGTCGTCACCCAGGGCGGACATTTCCCCGGCGACTGGCAGGAGCTGCTCAAGAGCTGCGTCGCCAAGGGTCTCGACCTCGAGAACGGCCTGCACGTCCGCCTCCACGACATTCCCGGTCTCCCGGAGCTGGCGGCGAGGCACGGCGTCGAGCTCCGCGACCTGCGTGCGCCGCCGACGGATCTCAGCACCGCCACCGGGGAGAACCTCGAGGCGGACGCGACCATCGTCCTCACGGTTGGCTCGGACTGCGCGATCGGGAAGATGACGGCGACCTGCGAGCTCGATCTCGAGGCGCGGCAGCGGGGCCTGCGCTCCGTGTTCGTCCCGACCGGGCAGACCGGCATCGCGATCGCGGGTTGGGGAATCGCGGTCGACGCGGTCGTGTCGGACTTCCTCGCTGGTGCAGCCGAGCGGCTGGTGGTCGAGGGTGCGAAGCACGGAGACCTGCTCTGGGTGGAAGGCCAGGGCGCGATCCTGCATCCGGTCTATTCCGGCGTGACGGTCGGCCTGATGCACGGGAGCGCACCGCATCTCTACGTGCTCTGCCACGAGGTGGGGCGGACGATCACGGAAGGTGACCCGACCGCCTCCCCGATCGTCAGCCTGAGGGAGCTCGTCGAGCTCCACGAGCACATGTCGCTGAAGCTCCGCCCGGCGAAGGTCGCGTGCATCGCCCTGAACACGTCCCCCGTCTCCGAGGAAGAGGCGCGGGCGGCGATCGCCGAGGCCGAGGAGGAGACCGGCCTCCCAGCCGATGACCCGGTCCGGTTCGGGGCGGGGAAGCTCGTCGACGCTGTACTCAAACTCCGCCCCTGATCTGCCGACAAGAGGTGCATGTGGCGGATCACTGCGGTCCTGGCATCCGCGTGCGCGGCTCTGGCGCTCG
>WNGF01003775.1_pt1 | contig 25567 bp, 21 predicted proteins | sample 5400641 | NCBI WGS metagenome assembly WNGF01 (sample SAMN13153371, study PRJNA577476) | soil metagenome | isolation source: 80 cm soil or saprolite under grassland replicate 2 | place: USA:California | collected 2016-06-15 | reverse complement strand
AGGCGCCCGACACGTACGCCGCCTTGAACCGCACCAGCGGCTCGGTGCCGTACCTGAGGTACCCGTGCCCGGGTGCCCGCGGCAGCTCGAACGCGTCCGGCACGCCGAGCACCGTACGCGACTCCAGCGCCGAGAACGTGCGCAGGCCGATCCGGTACGACAGGTGGGTGTCCAGACCGCGCAGCCGCCCCTCCTCCAGGCGCTGCGAGGCGAGCAGCAGGTGTACGCCCAGCGACCGCCCCACCCGACCGATCTGCACGAACAGGTCGATGAAGTCGGGCTTGGCCGACAGCAGCTCGGAGAACTCGTCACAGATGATCAGCAGGCTCGGCATCGGCGCCAGCGAAGCACCACCGGAGCGGGCCCGTTCGTAGTCGCGCAGCGAGGCGTAGTTGCCGGCTCGGCGCAGCAGCTCCTGGCGGCGGACCAGCTCACCGTTGATGGCGTCGGTCATCCGGTCGACCAGGGGCAGCTCGTCGGCGAGGTTGGTGATGACCGCCGCGACGTGCGGGAGCCGGTCCAACGAGGCGAACGTCGCACCGCCCTTGAAGTCGACCAGTACGAGGTTGAGCGTCTCCGACGAGTGCGTGGCAGCCAGGCCCAGCACCAGCGTGCGTAACAGCTCCGACTTGCCCGAGCCGGTCGCGCCGATCAGCAGCCCATGCGGGCCCATGCCGTCCTGCGCCGACTCCTTGAGGTCCAGCTCCACCGGCTGGCCGTCGGCGCCGACGCCGATCGGCACCCGCAGCCGGTCCCGGTGCGGCCGGGGAGCCCAGCCGTGCGCGACATCGAAGGCGTGGGGGTCGCCGATGCCGAGCAGCTCCGCAAGACCGAGCTCGCGGCCCAGCGAGGCGTCGGACGAGCGGGTCGTCGCAGCCAGCCGCAGCGGCGCGAGCCGCCGGGCGACCGCCTCCGCCTCCGCGTGCCCGAGCGTGTCGGCGATCCCGACCTCGCCGGAGTCGTCCAGGGACAAGGTGCTCAGGCGCCGGTCCGGCCCGAGCTCCAGCACGATCATCGACCGTTCGAGCAGCCGCGGCGGGGGATGATCCAGATCGAGCAGCGTGACCCCCTCGACGCCGCCGTCGGTCGACAGGTGCTGGCTGCCGGACAGCTCGCCGCCGTCGAGGACCACGACGATCTGCGGCGCGACCGCGGGTACCGCGGTGTTGGGGTTGAACCGCGGCCGGTTGGCGAGCAGGTCGTCGAGGTGGTCCTCCAGCTCGGCGGCCGTGGTGGCGACGAGCCGGATCGGACCGATGGCATCGGTTTTCGACGGGTGCAGCCCGTGCGGCAGCCACTTGACCCACTCCCACTCGGCGCGCCGCTCCGGCGAGGTGCACACCGCGATCAGCAGGTCGTCCGGGGCGTGGAAGACGGCCAGCTGCGCCAGGATCGCGCGGACGAGCCCGCGCGGATCGGGCGGGTCACCGCCATGCTCCGGCCGCCGGGCCGAGGACTCCGGCGACCAGTCCGGCCCGCGCAGCCGCGCGCCGCGGCCGGCACCGCCCGGCGACCACTCGAAGCCCCGCCCACCGCCTCCCGGCGTACCTGGTGAGCTTCGCACGAAGACGCGAGCGAACCCGCGGACCGAGACCGCGACGGGCAGATCCGGAACCACCGAGTACGCGTCGAGAAAGCGCCGCAGCGCGCCCGCGGTCATCGGTTCCAGCTCGTCCAGGGGCCGCGTGACGGGTGGTAGCAGCGGGGTGGCCAGGGTCTGCGGGCCGACGGCGACCCGCACGATGCCGAAGTCAGCGTCGGCCGGCCGCCGCTCCCAGAGCCGGAAGCTCGCAACCGTCGACCACAGTGCCTGCGGGTCCGGATGGCGGTAGAACAGGCCGATCCGCTGGCGGTTTGCGGTCTCCCGGACACGGCGCCGCAGCCCGGCGAGGTGCCGGAGGTACTCCCCCGGTCATCATGAGCAGCAGCTGTAAGCCCTGCTGCCAGCGCGAGTTGAGGTTCTGCGGGATCTCCGGCGGCGGGTCGACCGCCAGCTCCCCGGTCGGGATGTCGGGGGCCGGGCGGCGGGGCAGCCGCTTCACCAGGACGGTACTCATGGCTGGCCCTCGCTCACATGGCGATGCTATTCGTCCGGCGGCGGTCCTGGGTGCCCCCCGCCGGCCGGCCAAACATGATTAGGTCGTACCCATGCCAGGGCCCTCGACCGGGCTGACCCGGGTGACGATCAGCTCGCCGCAGCGGCGGGTCGACGTCGCGCTGCCGGACGGCGTACCCCTGGCCGAGCTGCTGCCCGAGCTGCTTGAGCACGCCGGCGAGGCGATGGCCGACAACGGCGAGCGGCACGGCGGCTGGGCACTGCGCCGCGCGGACGGCACGGCGTTGTCGCCGGGCGCGGCGCTGACCACCCAGGGAGTACGCGACGGTGCCGTGCTCCACCTCGTGCCGGCGCGCGCCGAGTGGCCGGAGCTGGAGTACGACGACGTGGTGGAGGCCATTGCCGCTGGGGCGCGCCGGTACGGCGTCGGCTGGAGCGGCCGGGCGAGCCGGGTCACCGCGCTCGCCGTGGCCGGTGTGGCCCTGGCGGCTGGGCTCTGGGCGGTGCTCCGGTCCGGTCCAGAGTGGACAGTGCCGGCGCTGGCCGCGCTCGGCGTCGCGGCGGTGCTGCTGCTCGCGGGCGTGGTGTCCTCCCGGGCGTACGGCGACGTGGTCGCCGGCGCGGCGCTATGCGCGTACGCGATGCCGTACGGGTTCGTCGGCGGCCTGGTGCTGCTGGCCGGTTCGGCGCCGCTGAGCCAGGTCAAAGCGTGGCACCTGCTCGACGGAGCGGTGGCACTGCTGGTCACCGCGCTTCTCGGGGCGGTCGGCGCCGCGTACGCGCTGCGCCTGTTCGTCGCGGGCGCGACGGCGGCCGTGCTGGGGGTGTTCGCGGGCCTGCTCGGCTTCTTCGCCGAGGCCTCGGGTGCCGCCGCCGTGGTGCTCACGCTGCTGGTGACCGGTATCGCCGCGGTGCCACTGCTGGCGATCCGGTTCGGCAAGCTGCCCATGCCGGTGGTGACCCTGCCCTCCGACACGGCAGCCAGCGGTCGCGCGCTTCCCCCACAACCAGAGCGGGATCGGGTGTTCGCGGGGGTGGCACGCACCGACGAGATGCTGACCGGCATCCTGCTCGGCTTCGGGGTGGCAGCGCTGGTGTCCTCGGCGATCCTGGTGCGCTCGACCGGCATCGCCGGCCGGCTGCTCGTGGGCGTCGCAGCGGCCGCGTTCCTGCTGCGCGCCCGGCTGTTCGTCACCGTCCGGCACCGGGTGCCGCTGCTCGCCGCCGGCGCTGGCAGCTACGGCCTGCTCGCCGTGGCGCTGCTCGGCGGGCATCCGTCCAACGCCAACCTGGCGCTCGTCGCCGGCCTGGTCCTCGCGGCGTTGCTGGTGGCCGCCGCCGGCGCCCGGTACGCCGGCCGCGCCCCGTCGCCGTACCTGGGCCGGGCCGCCGACCTGCTCGACGCGATCTGCGTGGTCTCGGTGGTGCCCATTGCGTGCGCGGTGCTCAACCTGTTCCGCCTGGCGACGGGCTTGATCCCCACCTGAGGTGGCGCCGGGCCCGGGCGCCAAGGCTTACTCGACGGGCCTCGCGTTGGGAGCGACGCCGGGGTCGTGGTAGGTGCCCGCCACGATCGCCTCGGCGTGCCGGTGCCGCGAGTCGAGGATCTCCGCCTCGGCCTCGGTCCGCCCGACCCAGGTGGCGCCCTCGACGCTCTTACCGGGTTCCAGGTCCTTGTACACCTCGAAGAAGTGCTGGATCTCCAGCCGGTCGAACTCCGGTAGGTGGTGGATGTCACGCAGGTGCTCAAGGCGCGGATCGTATGCGGGTACGCATAAGACCTTGTCGTCCCCGCCCTTCTCGTCCGTCATCCGGAACATCCCGATCGCCCGGCACCGGATCAGGCAGCCGGGGAAGGTCGGCTCCTGGACCAGCACCAGCGCATCGAGCGGGTCGCCATCCGCGCCGAGGGTGCCCTCGACGAAGCCGTAGTCGGCCGGGTACTGGGTAGCGGTGAACAGGGTCCGATCCAGCCGGATCCGGCCGGTCGCGTGGTCGACCTCGTACTTGTTGCGCTGTCCTTTGGGGATCTCCACCGTGACGTCGAAGTCCATAGGTCGCCTCCTCGCACTAGTCTCGCCTACGGGCGGTACGAGGCCAGCGGAGGTGACCCCTTGACGCGACCCAGGCCACAGCGCGGCCTCCGGGTCGCGATCGTGGCCCTTGCCGCGTCCGTAGTCCTCACCGGCGGTGTCGTGGCCGGCCGGGACTGGGTCGCCCGCGCCGTTGGCGACGCGCGGGTCTGGCATGCCGGCATCGTGCCATCGACGCCACCGGTGCTGCCGCCGGCGTCGGCCGGCCCTCAGTCGCCCACCACGGCGGGCCTGAGCACCGCGCTGCGGGACCTGCTCGCCGATCCGGGCCTCGGTACCCACGTGGCGGCATCGGTGCACGACTCCGTGACCGGCCAGTCCCTGTTCGCCAGCGACGGCGACACCCCGTCGACCCCAGCGTCGACGGCGAAGCTGATCACGGCGGCCACCGTGCTGACCGTCCACGACCCGGCCTACCGGCTGCGGACCCGGGCGGTCGCCGGCACCGCCCCCGGCGACGTGGTCCTGATCGGAGCAGGCGACCCCACCCTGGCGGCCGGCAAGGTGGGCACCTACCCGGACGCGGCGCGGTTGCCGGATCTCGCCACGCAGGTCAAGGCGGCGCTCGGCGGCACCGCGCCGGCCCGCGTGATCGTCGACTCGTCGCTGTTCGAGGGGCCGGTCTTCGGCCCCGGCTGGGACGAGGACATCCCGACGGGCGGCAACGTGTCGGCGATCACCGCGCTGATGACCGACGGCGCCCGGGTCGACCCGACCCGGGTCCGGGGCGGCACCAAGCGGTACCCCGAACCCGCGCTCGCGGCCGGCCAGGCCTTCGCGGCGGCGCTCGGCATTCCCGGCCGGGTACAGGCGGGGAAGGCGCCGGACGGTGCCAAGGAGCTCGGCGCGGTCGAGTCGCCGCCGCTGATCCGGCTGGTGGACGTCATGTTGACCGAAAGCGACAACATCATCGCCGAGTGCCTCGCCCGCCAGGTCGCGCTCGCCCGGCAGAAGCCGGCCTCGTTCGAGGGTGCCGCCGAGGCGACCCGGGCCGTCCTGGGCGAGCTTGGGCTCCCCGCCGCCGAGGACGACCTGGTCGACGGAAGCGGCCTGTCCCGCCGCGACCGGCTGACCCCCTCGCTGCTGGCCGACGTCCTGGCGCTGGCGACCCGAGGCGAGCGCCAACCAGCAGAGTCAATGCGCGGCCCGGGTACCGTGGGGTAAGGCCGCTGTCCAGCGACACTCCGTGGTCGGGCGGCCCCAGAGTCGGGAGGCAACACATGACGCAGTTCGTCGACTGGGACCTGGCTGCCGCGACAGCCGGCGCGCTGGGCCGCAGCGGGCCGCATGTCACCTATGACGAAGCGGCCGAGGTCGTCGCCGACCTGCGTCGGCTCACCGACGAGGCGGCCGGGCATGTCACCGCGTACACCAAGCTCACGCCGAAGATCGCGCACCCGCCGGTGCGGATCGTCGACCGCAAGGACTGGGCCGCGATCAACATCGAGGGCTTGCGCGAGGTCATCGACCCGCTCGCCGAGCGGTTCACCGGCGGCCGCAGCCCGGGGCCGGTCGCGGTCGCCATCGGCTCGCGGTTCACCGGCGTGCAGGCCGGGACGGTACTGGCGTACCTGTCCGGCAAGGTCCTCGGCCAGTACGAGGTGTTCTCCTCCGACCCGGGCCAGCTCCTGCTCGTCGCGCCGAACATCGTGGACGTGGAGCGCAAGCTGGACACCGCGCCGCGCGACTTCCGGCTCTGGGTCTGCCTGCACGAGGTGACCCACCGCACCCAGTTCGCCGCGGTGCCGTGGCTGCGGGCGCACTTCCTCGGTGAGGTCCAGGCGTTCGTGGACGCTTCCCAGCTCGGCCGCGACGAGCTGGCCGAGCGGCTGCGCCGCGGGCTGGCGGCGCTCGCCGACGCGGTACGCAACCCGGAGAGCCGCGCGTCCGTCCTCGACCTGGTGCAGACCCCGGCGCAGCGGCGCGTGCTCGACCGGCTGACCGCCCTGATGACGCTGCTGGAGGGGCACGCGGAGTTCGTCATGGACGGCGTGGGCCCGGAAGTCGTGCCCTCGGTGGACGAGATCCGCGCCAAGTTCAACCGCCGCCGCGAGGCGGCCAACCCGCTGGAGCGAGTGCTGCGCAAGCTGCTCGGCGTGGAGGTCAAGCTGCGCCAGTACGCCGAGGGGCGCAAGTTCGTCCACGGTGTGGTCGAGCGGGTGGGCATGGACGGCTTCAACAAGGTCTGGGACTCGCCGCTGACCGTGCCGAGGCTCGATGAGCTGACCGATCCCGATGCCTGGGTGAGCCGGGTCTACGGGTCGGTTCCGACCGCCGGCTGAGTTCCAGTGGCCGCGTTGGCGCCGCCGGTCGCGGCCGTACGGGTTGCCGTGCGCCGCGCGTTGGCGCCGCTGCGCGGCGAGCACGTCCTGGTCGCCTGCTCGGGCGGGGCCGACTCGCTGGCGCTGGCCGCCGCGACCGCGTTCGTGGCGCCCCGGCTGGACGTCCGATGTGGACTGGTCACTGTGGACCATGGGCTGCAGCCAGGCTCCGCCGAGCGGGCGGCGCAGGTGGTGCGGTGGGCTTCGGGCGAGGGGTTCGACCCGGCGCTGGTGGCCACGGTGGAGGTCGCCGGCCGGGCCGGGGGACCCGAGGCGGCCGCCCGCGAGGCCCGGTACGAGGCCCTGGTCGGCTTCGCACAGCGGGCAGGCGCCGCGGCCGTGCTCCTCGGGCATACCCGCGACGACCAGGCCGAGACCGTGTTGCTGGCGCTGGCCCGGGGGGCCGGACCGCGCGGGCTGGCCGGGATGCCGCCCCGGCGCGTGGTCGACGGGGTGGCGTTCCTGCGGCCGTTGCTGGCGATCTCCCGGGAGCAGACGCGGGCGGCCTGCGCCGCGCTGAAGCTGGAGCCGTGGCAGGACCCGCACAACACCGACCCCGCGTACGCCCGGGCTCGGGTACGCGACCTGTTGGCGTCCCTTGTGGACACTCTGGGCGCCGGTGTGGTGGACAACCTGGCCCGTACCGCCGCCCTCGTGGCCGAGGACACCCGGGCGCTGGACGCGCTGGCCGCCGAGATCCTGGCCGGCGCCCGGGACGGCGCGAGCCTGGATGTCCCGGCGCTGGTGGAGCTGCCGGCCGCGCTGCGCACCAGGGTGCTGCACGGCTTCGCGCTGGCGGTCGGGGCACCCGGCGGCGCGTTGGGGCACCGGCACGTGGCCGCGCTCGATGCCCTGGTCACGGACTGGCACGGGCAGGGGCCGGTGGCACTGCCCGGCGGCATCCAGGTCTCCCGCCGGGGCCGCCGGCTGCTCGCCGGGTAACAGTTCGATCTCGAAGAAAGCTCATGTTCTCTGGAACGAGTGGAATGACGGCATGCCGCAGTCCTATGCCGGCCGCACACCGGTCTACGCCCCGAGCGGCGTCGTGGCCACCAGCCAACCGCTCGCGGCTGCCGCCGGCCTCGCGGTGCTGCGCCGTGGCGGCACCGCCGCCGACGCCGCGGTAGCCACCGCGATCACGCTGACCGTCGTACAACCGGGCTCCAACGACATCGGTGGTGATCTCTTCGCGATCGTCTGGGACGGCTCGGCGCTGCACGGCCTGAACGCCTCCGGCCGCTCGCCCGCGGCGCTGACCCTCGATCACGTGCTGCGGCACCGCTCCGATCCCTCGGCGATCGGCGCCCTCGGCGGCGCCCAGGGGCAGGCCCCAACCCTGATGCCGCCGTTCGGGTGGCCGGCGGTGACCGTCCCCGGCGCCCCGGCCGGCTGGCGCGACCTGCACGCCCGGTTCGGCGCGCTGCCGTTCGCGGAGCTGTTCGCCGACGCGATCGGGTACGCCGAGCACGGGTACCCGGTCTCGCCGAACGTGGCTGTCGCGTGGGACCGCGCCGCGCGGGTCCTGCACCCGATGCTCGACGGGCCGGAGTTCGCCGAGTGGGCGCGGGTGTTCACCATGGACGGCCGCGCCCCGCACGCCGGCCAGCGGTGGCGCAACCCTGACGCGGCGCGCACGCTCCGGCTGATCGCCGAGACCGAGGCCGAGGCGTTCTATCGTGGCGAGATCGCCTCGGCGGTGGCCGACTTCGCCGCCCGTACCGGCGGGTTGATCACCGCCGACGACCTGGACAAGCACACGTCCACCTGGGTCGACCCGATCAGCACCGGCTACCGCGACTTCGAGGTCTGGGAGCTGCCACCCAACGGGCAGGGCATCGCGGCGCTGCTCGCGTTGAACATCATCGAAGGGTACGACCTGGGCGCCGCCTCGCTGGAGCAGCGGCTGCACTGGCAGATCGAGGCGATGAAGCTCGGGTTCGCCGACGCACACGCCTACGTGGCCGACCCCGACGTCGTGCCGGCGCCAGTGACCGACCTGCTGGACAAGGGGTACGCCGCCCGGCGCCGCGCGCTCATCGGCGAGCTGGCCGGCACGCCGTCCCCCGGCGACCCGCTGCGGGGCGGCACCGTCTACCTGTGCGCGGTCGATGCGCACGGCATGATGGTGAGCTTGATCCAGTCCAACTACATGGGGTTCGGCTCGTACGTGGTGGTCCCAGGCACCGGGTTCGGCCTGCAGAACCGGGGCGCCGGGTTCTCGCTGGAGCCGTCCCATCCCAACGTCGTGGCGCCGGGCAAGCGGCCGTACCACACGATCATCCCGGCGTTCCTGACCCGCCGCGGCGCACCGGTGGGTCCGTTCGGCGTGATGGGCGGCCACATGCAGCCGCAGGGCCACGTCCAGGTGACACTGTCCACGGTGGACGATGGGCTGGACCCGCAGGCGGCGCTGGACCGGCCGCGCTGGTACTGGCACGCGGACCGGCAGGTGCGGGTCGAGCCGGGGCTCGTCGCCACGCCCGAGGGCAGCGCCGCGATCGAAGGGTTGCGCCGGCGCGGCCACGAGGTCGCGGTCGCGACAGACGGCGGCGGGTTCGGGTACGGCCAGGCGATCTGGCGCCTGCCCGACGGCGCCGGGTACGTGGCCGGCAGCGAACCGCGCGCGGACGGCTGCGCCGTCGGGTACTGAGGCGCCGACCTCACGCCGCGCCGACCTGCCTGTGCTCGCCTCCGCCACAACCCGGCTCCGGCTGCGCTCAGGCGGCTCGGTCGCGGAACGTCGTCCGGTACGCCGCGGGGGTCGCGCCCACCCGGCGGGTGAAGTGGTGGCGCAGCATCGCGGCGGTGCCGAAGCCGCACCGGACCGCGATGGCGTCCATCCCGAGGTCGCTCTCCTCCAGCAGCCGCCGGGCGAGCAGCACCCGCTGCCCGGTCAGCCAGTCGTGCGGCGTGGCCCCGGTCTCGGCCTTGAACCGGCGGGCGAACGTGCGCGGCGACATGTGCGCGCGCGCCGCCAGCGCCTCGACCGTGTGCTCCCGGTCCAGCCGCGTGACCAGCCACGACAGCAGCGGCTCCAGTGTCGGGGCGTCCTCGGTCTTCGGTACCGGCGCCTCCACGTACTGCGCCTGGCCCCCGTCGCGATGCGGCGGCACCACCATGCGGCGCGCGAGCGCGGTCGCGATGGCCGAGCCGTGCTCGTGGCGGACCAGGTAGAGGCACAGGTCGATCCCGGCCGCGGTGCCGGCACTGGTCAGGATGTTGCCGTCGACCACGTACAGCACGTTCGGGTCGACCTTGGCGCTGGGCACCCGGCGGGCCAGGTCGTCGGCGTACCGCCAGTGGGTGGTGCACCGGCGGCCGTCGAGCAGGCCGGCGGCCCCGAGCAGGAACGCCCCGGAGCAGACGCTCAGCACGTACGCGCCCCGGGCGGCGGCCCGGCGCAGGGCCTCGGCTGCCACCTCCGGCGGGTCGGTGTCCATCGGATGCGCGGGAACGGCGACCAGGTCGGCGTTGTCGAGCGGCGTGAGGTCCGCGGTCGGCGTGATCATGAAACCGGAACGGGTACGCACCGGGCGGCCGTCGACGGTGCAGACGTCGAAGCAGTACCCGGGAAAGCCGTCGGCCGTGCGGTCGGAGCCGAACACCTCGCACAGCACGCCGAGCTCGAAGGCGGCGACATCGTCGAAGATCAGTACCGCGACCGTCCGGAGCATGCGCCCAGCGTACCGCGGAGTTGGCAGGAAATCGATGCTGTACGGCGTTACTGCCACTGTCAGCAGCGACCAGCCAGAGCGACCCTTACCTCATGACACTCTTCGTACTGCTCTTCTTCGTCGCGCTGGCGCTGGCCTCAGCGCTCGGGTGGACGGTCGACAGCCGGGACGGAGCCGACTGGGCGCCGACCGTCGACGGGCGCCCCCAGCCGCGTCGCTACTGAGCTACTGAGCCGGCGGGTGCCGGGCGAGCCGGTCGGCGGCGCGCCCGGGCCGGCCGGCGCCTTGGTCGCTGGGCGACCATGCGGCAGGCTAGCGCCATGGCCGAGGGCAACTGGTACGCCGCCGACGTCGACCGGGTGGTCGTCACCGAGGAGCAGATCCACGACCGGATCCAGGAGCTGGCCAAGCAGGTGGCCGCCGACTACGCGACGGTGGAGTCCGTGCTGCTGGTGGGCGTGCTCAAAGGCGCCGTGATGTTCATGGCCGACTTCGCCCGGGCGCTGGGCCGCCTCGGACCCCCGGTCGAGGTCGAGTTCATGGCCATCTCCTCGTACGGCCAAGGCACCACCTCCTCGGGCGTGGTGCGCATCCTCAAGGACCTCGACCGCGACATCACCGGGCGGCACGTGATCCTCGTGGAGGACATCGTCGACTCCGGCCTGACGCTGTCGTGGCTGCTCAAGTACCTGGCCAGCCGGTCGGCCGCCTCGGTCGAGGTGGTCGCGTTGCTGCGCAAGCCGGACGCGCTGAAGATCTCTGTCGCCGTCAGGTATGTCGGGTTCGACATTCCGAGTGAGTTCGTGGTGGGCTACGGGCTGGACTACGCCGAGCGGTACCGGGAGGTGCCATACGTGGGCGTGTTGCGACCGAACGTGTACACCCGCTGATCCCGCCGGCCCCCGGCCGGGACCGGCCCCACCGGACGCCGATCCACGGCGTCCGGTGTCACGGTGTACCTTCGAATGACCGGGGTACCGACGCGCGGTACGCCGGCGTCGCGTCGGTCGACCCCGGCGCGGGTGACGGTCCTACGGATCAGGAGGGGCCGGGCGTACTGCGCCCGACAACAGGATGGAACGTACCCGTTTCTTTCGCCGGCCGGTGGTCTGGATCTTCCTGGTGATTGGCGGCGCGATCGCGCTGAGCCTGCTGTTCACCGGAGGCTCCAGCTACAAGAAGGTCGACACCTCGGTCATGCTCCAGCAGCTCAACTCGGGCAACGTCAAGAGTGTGCTGCTCGAGGACAAGGAGCAGACCGTCAGCCTGGACCTGAAGTCCCCGCTCAACGGCGCCAACAAGATCCAGGCGCAGGTGCCCGCGGACTCCATGGACGAGATCTTCGACGACGCCAAGAAGCTCGTGAACGACGGCAAGATCAATACGCTGGACACGAAGGTCACCAAGGAGAGCGTCTTCGTCGGCCTGCTGGTCAACCTGCTGCCGATCGGCGTACTGGTGCTGTTGCTCCTGCTCTTCATGTCGCAGATGCAGGGCGGCGGCTCGCGGGTGCTCAACTTCGGCAAGTCCAAGGCAAAGTTGATCTCCAAGGACACGCCGAAGACCACGTTCTCCGACGTAGCCGGGGCCGATGAGGCCGTCGAGGAGCTCCACGAGATCAAGGACTTCCTGCAGAGCCCGGGGAAGTACCAGGCCCTGGGCGCGAAGATCCCGAAGGGCGTGCTGCTCTACGGCCCGCCCGGCACCGGCAAGACGCTCCTCGCGCGCGCGGTCGCCGGCGAGGCCGCGGTGCCGTTCTACTCGATCTCCGGCTCGGACTTCGTCGAGATGTTCGTCGGTGTCGGCGCCTCCCGGGTCCGTGACCTGTTCGAGCAGGCCAAGGCGAACGCGCCGGCCATCGTCTTCGTCGACGAGATCGACGCGGTCGGCCGCCACCGGGGCGCGGGCCTCGGCGGTGGGCACGACGAGCGCGAGCAGACCCTCAACCAGCTGCTCGTCGAGATGGACGGGTTCGACACCAAGGGCGGCGTCATCCTCATCGCCGCGACGAACCGTCCGGACATCCTCGACCCGGCGCTGCTGCGCCCCGGCCGCTTCGACCGCCAGATCCCCGTCGACCGGCCGGACATGGAGGGCCGTAAGTCCATTCTTCGAGTACACGCGAAGGGCAAGCCGTTCACGCCAGACGTCGACCTGGACTCCTTTGCCCGGCGTACCCCCGGGTTCACCGGCGCCGACCTGGCAAACGTGATCAACGAGTCGGCACTCCTGGCCGCCCGCCACGACAAGCGCGCGATCACCAACAACCACCTCGAAGAGGCGATCGACCGGGTCATCGCCGGTCCCGAGCGGCGTACCCGGGTGATGAGCGAGAACGAGAAGAAGGTCACCGCATACCACGAGGGAGGCCACGCGCTGGTGGCCTGGGCGTTGCCGCATTCGGCGCCGGTCCACAAGGTGACGATCCTGTCCCGCGGCCGCTCGCTGGGGCACACGCTCGTGCTGCCGACCGAGGACAAGTACACCCAGACCCGCTCCGAGCTGATCGACACGCTGGCCTATGCGCTCGGCGGCCGGGCCGCCGAGGAGCTGGTCTTCCACGAGCCCACGACCGGCGCGGGCAACGACATCGAGAAGGCCACCGCGATTGCGCGGGCCATGGTCACCGAGTACGGGATGAGCGCCAAGCTGGGCGCCATCAAGTACGGGACGTCGGGCGACGAGCCGTTCCTCGGCCGCACCATGGGTCACGAGCGGGACTACTCGGAGAACATCGCCGCCGAGATCGACAGCGAGGTGCGCTCCCTCATCGAGCTGGCGCACGACGAGGCGTGGGAGATCCTGGTCGAGTACCGCGACGTGCTGGACAACCTCGTGGACGAGCTGATGGAGAAGGAGACCGTCTCCCAGCAGGACATGGCTCGCATCGCCGCCCGGGTGGTCAAGCGGCCGCCGATGGCCCCGTTCAGCAGCAACGGCCGGCGGCGCCCGAGCGGCGAGCCGCTCACCACGGTGGCGGCCAACGGCACCGACGGGGTGCGAGCCATCCCGCAGCCGGAGCCGGAGGACGTGGAGGCGCACGCGGGGGCTCGCGGAGAGGGCAACCGCTGACCGATATCCGCATCGACGACGTTTCCGCCACCGAGCCCGACGACGACGGCGAGCCGGTCGGGGTCGACCACCTCGCCGCGCGCCTGGTCAACGGCGGGCTGAGCGGTGGACCGGTCGAGCGGTCGGTCGATCTGGAACGGATCGAGAAGGCGGTACGCGAGATCCTGTTCGCCATCGGCGAGGATCCCGACCGGGACGGGCTGGTGCGCACCCCGGCCCGGGTCGCCCGGACGTACGCGGAGCTCTTCGCCGGGCTGCGGGTCGACGCGAGCACGGTGCTCACCACCACGTTCGAGGCCAACCACGAAGAGATGGTGCTGGTCCGCGACATCGACGTGATGAGCCTCTGCGAGCACCACCTGCTGCCCTTCCACGGCGTCGCCCACGTCGGTTACATCCCCGGCACCGACGGGCGCATCACCGGCCTGTCCAAGCTCGCCCGCCTCGTCGAGGTGTACGCCCGCCGGCCCCAGGTTCAGGAGCGGCTCACCTCGCAGATCGCCGACACCCTGATGGCGGCGCTCACGCCGCGCGGGGTGATCGTCGTGATCGAGTGCGAGCACATGTGCATGGCGATGCGCGGCATTCAGAAGCCACGCTCCCGGACGGTGACGTCGGCGGTGCGCGGGCTGTTCCAGTGCGACGGCAAGTCCCGCGCCGAGGCGATGAGCCTGATCATGCGGGGTTAGTTAGTCCCCGCGCACCGGCTCCACTGGCTGGCGCGAGCCTTCGCTCGCGCGGCGCCCCGGCTCTTCAGGCGACGTCTTCCCTCGTCGCTGCGCTCCTCAGTCCAGACGCCGCCCGCCGGGGCGCGGGAGCTGGGCGCCCGCCGCTAGCCCCGGACCGTCCCGAGGGCGACCCAGGCGATCATGACCAGGAGCGGTAGCGCGGCGAGTGCGCTGACGAAGGCGCCGAAGGCGGCGGTACGGTCGGCATGTTCCTGGCCGGGCTCCGCTCCGAAGAGACTGACGGTCAGCCAGCCGAGCACGAACGCGAAGACCGGCAGCACCAACCCGCAGGGGATTGCCAGGATCGCAAGCGGGCTGGTCTCGCTGGCCAGCACGAAGATCGTGATCTGGACCAGCGCGGCGATCGCCGCGAAGACGCCGTACACGGCGCCGTTGCGCAGGTACGGTCGCCGGTTCTCCAACGTGAACAGCAACGAGTGCGCGGCGTCGAGCGCGTCGTGGGCGGCGCCGGCCGCGGTGGACACCGCGGCCGGCGACGCCAGCGGCTGGGCAGCCGCCGCGGCCAGCTCGGCCGGTCCGGGCAGGCCCGGGGGCGGTGCGATGCCGGCACCCTGCGCCACGTCAACCAGGCGGTCGCGCTCCTGGGCGAGCCTTGCGCGTACTCCCATCAGCTCCTCACGCGTGGAATGCTGCGCGGCTGTCTGCTCGGCCACGACGGCGCTCGCCTCCTGCCGGACCTGGTCGAGGCGCCGCGCGGTGCCCACATAGTCGCGCCAGGCGGCCGCGACCTCCGGGCCGGGAAGCGTGGCGGGGCGCCCGCTGTCGGCCGCGAGCTGGGCGGCGAGCTGGTCGCAGACCCGGCGGATCAGTTCCACGGGCGGGTCCGGATCGAGGTACATGGGGGCGTTGAGCCGTCCCGGCATGATGCCGGCTCCAAGCGGGCGCGCCCCTGGGCGGGTCGCCTGCGCCGCGAAGCTGTCGCCGGGCGGGTTGCTGACCCAGGCATACGGGTTGCGCACCGTGATCTGCGTGCAGTGGGGCAGGGGTGGCTGGGTCGTCTCCGCGGTCAGCGGCGGCGGCGGCCAGCCGGCCACCACCAGATGCAGCCGGGCGGCCGGGCCGGCCTTGGCCAGGGCGGCGATGCGTGCCAGGTCGACCCCTTCGGTCAGCTCCGGCAGCGAAGCGATCACCACAATCAGGTGTCGGGGCGGGCTGAGGTCGGCCGTAGGGTCCTGCGCCGAGCCGTCAGCCTGGCCGCCGCTGGTGACCTGCGCTGCTTCGTGCTGGCTGCCGACCGTGGCCGCGACCGGCTCGGCGGCGTGTTGCGCGGCGCGTACCCACTCCTCGGCCTCGGCTAGCACGGTGCGAAGCCCGATCCAGTCGGTGACGGGCGCAGGCATGATCTCGGGGATACCGGTGAACGCGTCAAGGGTGGTGCCGGCGCCCGCGCCGTCCACGCCGCGGATGACCAGGCTCGCCGGTGGAGCCGCGGCCAGCAGGCGCAGCACGATACTGCGCACGAGGCCGGCGACGCGGGGATCCCGGTCGTCCGCGTCGACGGCGAGGTGGCCAACCCCCAGCAGCGGTACGACCACTGGAAAGCGCGCGTCATCGAGCGGATGAGCCTGGCCGACGCGCAGGTACGTCGGGATGAGCGCATCACCGATCGGCGTGCTCGGCGACATGGCGTCCAGCGGTGCGCCCAGCCAGCCCGGCGTGAGGACCGCGGCATCGGCACGCAGGCGAGCCGCGAGGACATGCTGTTCGGCGTACTGCTCGACGGGCGCGGCGGCCGGTGCGTACACCTCGAGCGCCTGCCCGGCGACCGTGACCAGCGCGGCGGCTTGCCGGTGCAGCCCGGCGGCCCGCTCGACACTGGTACGCAGCCGTGCCACGCCCGTCCCTCTCCGCCGCCGTCGTTCCTGCGGTCATTCCTTGGGGGAACGGTAACGTAGCGCCGCACCGATAGGGTGCGCGCGAGTTCCGTCGTTTCCCGCCCGCGAGGAGAGATTATCGGTGGTGGCCACCGCCTTAGCTCCTGGCTGCCGGCGGTGGACCTGTGCCGATCAGTCGTGCGAGTACGGGGTGGGTACTGGGTTGCGGGTTCCCGGCCGGCGTACATAGGTGATCATTGCAAGCCACGACGCAGCCGCAGGTATGTGATTCGCAGGCCGAAGCCGATAGCGGCCAGGCACAGTGCAACGCACAACAGGGCTAGCCAGCCCCCGGCCCGTGCGGGATAGGTGAGTAGCCGGCCGGTGCCGCCGATCACCGTGGCGTCGCGTTCGCAGACGAGGGTGTTGCCGACGCCGGCCTTGCCTGCGACGTCGGAGCCGGTGATGCCGAGCCAGCCGCTGGCATCCGGGGGCACATCAATGGTTCGGGCGGGCTGGTCGTCGTGGGTGACCTGACACAGCGTGCCGACGGGTACGCGGACAAACACCGATGTGTCGCCCGACCACCGGTAGGGCTGGCCGGCAGCCACCGTCGTGCCAAGCTGACGGACCACGGCGGGCAGCACGAAAATGAGCACCATCGTGGTGAACAGCAGCGCGACGAGGCGGTACATGCTGCTGCGGCGACGATTTAGCTCGGCGTGTGACATGGGCGGACGATCGCCGGGCGACGCGATGGGGGCGTTCATCGTCTGCTCTGGCGGTCGTTGGCCGCGCCGCTGGCGGAAGGCTCATCTCGGCCCGGTTGATGCCGGTCCTCAGCCGCCTCTGCGGCGGCCGCGACCCGCTCGATGTCAAAGCTGGTCATCGCATCCAAGCCCCGTTGCAGCACGCTGCGATAGGCGTCGACGCTACCGAGCTCACCGGGCCGGATCCTGCCGTCGCGCAGCTGTTGGCCGAGTTCACGTAGCACCGGATCCGGGTGTTCGGTGAGGGCGGCGTAAAGCATTTCCCGCCGCTGGGCGGGTTCACTGAGTACGGCTCCCAGCCGCGTGGCGGCCAACCGGCCGAGCGGATCGTCGACCTCGGCCGGCGACATCGCTGCTCCTCTCGTGCGAAAGCTGGCATGGCGGGTGGTCGGTGCTTCGTCAGGCCGCCGGCGCGGCGGGCAGCGCCGGAAGGTCGGTGTTGAGGAGTCCGAAGCCATCCGTCTTGCCACCGAACACGTCGACGGCGTTTCTGGCCTTCTCGATGTGTGACAGTACGTCATTGACGTGTCCTACCACTCTGCTGATCTCGTACACCGCCGCGCCGCCGAACACCACCGCCCCGACGACGGTCTCCGAGGTCGCCACCGCCAGCGTGGCGAAGAACACCGCATCGATAAGGTCGATGACCAGCAGTTCCATCGCGCCTTCCAAGAACTTCATCTCATCGACCACGCCGGCATAGGCGCTACTGAGGTCGTTGAGCGGGTGCTGAGCCGCATCGAGGGCCTTCGCCAGGCCGCGGACCTTGATCCAGCAGGCGTCGGCGGCGTTGCCCAGCCAGACCGCCTCGACCCGCAGCGCGATCCAGTCCGCGTTGCCCTGCAGTAGCCTGGCCGCCTCGGCAAGGTTGGCGAGGGCGTCGGCACAGGCGTGCATGCCGGCCCAGTTGCCCGTCATCGGCAGCACGAAATCGTCCAGCGGGTCATAGGCCCGGTCGCAGATGCCCAGTTTGGCGCCCAGCCAGGTGACGCCCCAGGTGGCGTCCCGGGCGACATTGCCCGGGCTAACCAGATCACTCCACTGCGGCTGGTACGGATCCTGTGTCGAGTAGTCCGGTGGCTCCGTCAACGCGTCGATAGGCTCGTTTTGCTCCCTCACCCGAGCCTGCAGGAGATCCGGACGCAGCCTGGGCGACCGGCCCTCGACTGGATCGATCCGAGTCGGCGGCAGTAGCGCGTCGGTGCGCGCCGCCGCCACGAGGTCGACCCCCTCGTAGTAGTCAATCGCCGCAGTCACAGCATCGCGTTGGGCCGCAGCCAGATGCTCCACTCGTCGAAAGAAGTCACGAACCTTCTCACGGGCCTCGTCGTGCCGCCCCGTCGCCCGGTTGAGCACACCCGGCCCGAACGCGAAATCGAAATACTCCTCGGCATACAGCCGACACCGCTTGGCGTCGTCGGCCATCCGTCCCAGCATCTCCGGCACGTCGCGCAGCGCGGCCAGATCGACAGAGAACAACACCGAACCCCCCACGTCGACAAAGTCGGCCATCGTACCGATGGCCGGGCGAGGGCCGCCGAAAGCCTTCGATTGACAGCGAACCTTGCTCCCACCCTCAACATCGGCCCCCACACCGGCATTGACGGGCCGATCTATGGCTGTCCCGGCCGCCCAACCAACGTCGAGGATATCGAAGCAGCACCATCCTGGCTGCCCCGCAGTTGTACGGCAGCCGTGTCGACAATGGCTCACAGATCGGGTGGAGGGTCATCAGGCAGCACATGCTTGACCTGGCTACTTTGCCGGGAACCGTGGGCTCGGCGGGCCGAAGGTCAAGTAATTCCCTTGGCAATCCTGGTCCTTGGACCACCTACAACAGGTCTGGTCCCGGCGATGCTGGCCGTCGCGCTCGTCTTGGCGTCATCACTCACCGGTCCACCGTGGAATGATCGGCGAGTCGCGGCGCCTTCGCCTTGCCATCACACCCGAGTTATCCACAGCTTTCCGCAAGTGGGTGCAGAAATGGCTGTTGTCTTTCCACAGGTGGGTGGAGAAATGGGGCTCTCCCGGCGTGAGTGTGGGTGGGTTGAGCAGATGAGGACGGCCGGAGCGGCTGCGGGGTAGGCGGATCGGCGACACGCCGGCCGGGATGCCAGGTGCGCACGGCCGAGGGTCCGTAGCTTCAAGGTCGACCAAGACCCTGGAAGCGGCAGGAAGCCGGCACGGCCGTGCGCGACTCCACCCTACTGAACCGTCTGTTGGACCTGCCCGGCGTGCGGGTGGTCGGCGTGTCGCTGCCCGAGCCGGGTCTGCTGGTGGTGGATCTGGCGCTGCGGCGGCGCCGGCTGCGGTGCCCGCACTGCGGCTGCGCCACCCGGTGGCGCTACGACCGGCGTGCGGTCGCCTCGACGTGGCGGCACCTGGACTTGGGCGCCACGTTCGTGATGGTGCGCGCGCAGCTGCGCCGGCTGGACTGTCCGACCTGCGGGGTGGTGACCGAGGTGGTGCCGTTTGCCCGGCACAGGGCCGGGTTCACCCGCGACTTCGAGGACGTGGCCGCGTTCCTGGCCACCAAGACGGACAAGACCACGATCGCCCGGTTCCTGCGTATCGACTGGGACACCGTCGGGCGGATCTGCCAACGGGTCGTGGCTGACGGGCTGGACCACGACCGTCTCGACGGCCTGGTCCACGTCGGCGTGGACGAGGTGTCGTGGAAGAAGCACCACAACTACCTCACCCTGGTCACCAACCACACCAGCGGGAAGATCGTGTGGGGCCAGGCCGGCAAGGACACCGGCACCCTCGATGAGTTCTTCGCCGAGCTCGGCGGCGACCGCGCCGGGCAGGTCGAGGCGGTCAGCATGGACATGGGGCCAGCCTTCGCCAAGAGCGTGCGCGCCCACGCGAGCAAGGCGGTCATCTGCATCGACCCGTTCCACGCCGTCAAGGTCGTCACCGACGCCCTGGATGGTACGCCGCGAGGCCTGGAACGAGCTGCGCCGCAGTGGCAACCCCGAGGCGGCGCGCAAGTTCAAGGGCGCCCGGTGGGCGCTGCTGAAGAACCCGACCAACCTGTCCGACGACCAGGCCGCCACCCTGCGCAAGGTCAAACGCCGCGGCGGCCAGGTGTGGCGCGCCTACACCCTCAAGGAAGCCTTCCGCGCCATCTTCGCCGGCGACCTGAACCTCGACCAGGTCACCGAGCTGATCGACCGGTGGATCTCGCGAGCCAGTCGATCCCGCCTGGCCCCGTTCGTCAAGGCCGCCAAGACGATCCGCAAACACCGCGACGGCATCCTCGCCGCCATCCGGCTAGGCATCAACAACGGCCGCGCCGAAGGCATCAACAACGTGGTCCGCCTGATCATCCACCGGGCCCGCGGCTTCCACAGCGCCGAAGCCGCCCTCGCCCTGGTGATGCTCTCCTGCGGACCGATCACCCTCCACCTGCCCCACGAACGATCGCTATGACCCAGATGCACCCACACTCACGCCGGGAGAGCCAGAAATGGTGGTCGCGCGGCGATCCTCTCGTGTTCCAGGCTCAGCTGCGACGTTCGGTCCGACCCGCCGGTCGCGACTCGGTCAGCATCGGGCTTCAATACAGACAGACTCGCCATCGTTATTCGCCACTATGAAGACACGCGGATTCACGGCCGTATGGGCCGCCCGGCCGATAAGCCCACGCGAAGGGGTGGCAGCCGTGCGGTTCGTTGTCGCTACCTGGATGGCTCAGGGTCGTCCAGGCCGAGGCGTTGGACGGGCCGATCCAGCACCTCGGAACCATCCTGGTGCGGCTCGCGCCTGACCGCTTCCTGTACCGCCGCATCGGCTCGGTCAAGCGATTCCAGCGCCCGCCGGGTCGACTCGGCGACACTGTCGGATCGCTGCGGCTCGGCCGAGACAGCCGGGCGGCTCAGCTCGACGCCGGGGTTCAGCAGAGGCGCGGCCACGCGGGCGATGTCGGTCAGCTCGTCGTGGAGCTCCGGGCGCAGATCGCGGGCCAGGCGGTGGTAGGTGGCGGCGAACTGCTCGGACTCCTGCATCGTCCAGGGTCGGGCCCGTTCCCGTTCGATCGCCCGGCGAGTGCCCGGCGGCCACCGCCAGTCGCCATTGTCGGTCAGGTCGTTGGCGTACAGCAGCACGTCTCCGCGGCGGTAGACCGACACGGCGTCGGCAAGCCGCTGCTGGTCGATCGCCTCAGCGGTCGACAGGACACCGGTGTACGCGGAGTCGTGGTTGTCGCGCAGCGTCAGCCGTCCATGGCCAGCGTTGCGAACCTGCTCGTCGTAGCGGTTGAGGACGCCCAGCCGGCTCTGCGCCTCAGGTACCGCCATGATGGCCGCCTCGATGCGATAGCCGGCCCGCTGGAACGTCTCGACCGGAAGTGCGAAGTGGCTCTGGTCCCGCATGGTGGTCTCGGTGATCGTGTCGATGCGGTGCTCGGCCAGCCATTCCTGCGCCATCCGCATCCATCGGCCGCTGTCTGGGCTTGACCAGCGCGGCGGCCAGCTGGTCGTTCTCGCTCTGCAGGCGAGCGTACTGAGGATGGTAAGGCTTGTAGAGATCCGCATCGACCACGATCGCTCCGCCACGGTCACTCAAGCGGGCCAGGAGCGAACGCGTCGTCGCGGTCTTCCCCGCGCCGGGCTGGCCTGCCACGAACATCGCCACAGGCCGATCTTGTCGTTCTCCATGCGCGAGCCTGTGCGGCACAATCAACTCATAGAAGATCCGCCTGGCCTCCTCCTCAGAGAGCCGAACGGACGACGGGTCGGTCAACCGAACAACTCCTGCCACAACCGGCGAACGAGGGCGGCGTACTCGTCGCGTACCCGCACCACCTCAGCAGGGTCGAAGAAATCGAGCTTTTGCTGCTGCCGCGCGCACTCGGCTTGCGCCGCGCTCCACTCCTCGATCAGCTCCGCCCGGTTTTCGCCGCGCCGCTCGCGATCGATGAGCGCTGTGTAGCAGCCCAGGGCTTGGCCGATGATCTCGATCGCAACCTCGTACGTCACCGACTGCTCGTCCGACCACTCGAAGGGCTGGAGCCCAGCAAGCACCGAGTGATTCTCTTCGTCAGTCACAGCCATCGCCTCCCGTCCATCCATGATATGGCTACCGGCGCCACACGATCTTGCCGTTGTCCTCGACGACATCGCCGCGCGGGACTATCTCCACAGTCTGCGAGGTAGGCGTCCAGGTCCGCGGCTCGACCACCCTGAGCGTGTACGAGTAGTCCAGCCGCGCGTGCCCCGGTGTGGTGGTGTGGACCCGCACCGAATGGTCAGCCTCGACGCGTAGCTCAATCTGCGGATAGTCGAGAACCGTCCAGTGCAGGTCCTGCGTGCTGGTGTACTTCTCATCTGCGGAGAACGGGCAGTTGGGCAGAATCACCGACGGGTCGGTGGTGGGACGGAAGGACGACCTGGTGGCGCATTGGTCGATGCGCTCCCGGATCTGCCGGCGTACCTCGTCAACGACGGCCGGTTTCACGCTCAAGCTGAGCTCGACGCGGGTCCGCGCACTGTCGCTGAACCGGTTGAGGTCGCCCGCGATCACCAGCCGGACCGGCGTCGACTCCCACAAAGCGCTCTGGGCACCGGTGACCGTGTAGACGCCAGGTGGTACGAACATGTCCCCGGCACCCCGCCGGGCCAGCCCACGGCTCGATGGCACGGTATTCACGGTGGCTCCGGCGATCTTCGCGGTCGGCAGGCTGTCGCTGACCACTTGGACGTATCCGCCAGGCGGTCCGCTGATGTTCCACGGCCGTAGTAGGCCGGTATTCGGGCGGGTGACTCCCACTACATCGTCGTAAGGGACTCCGCCGACCCGGTAGCGCACCTGAACCCCGGCCCGGCTGCGGTTCGGGCGCCGGGTCGGATCGTCGGGTGCTGCCCCGCCGTAGCTCACGCCCAGCAGTTCGACGTTGGTCGGTGGTTCGTACCCCTGCCGCAGGCCGCCTGCCTGGCACACGGCGGTGCACTCGTCGAGTTCAGCTAGCGCGGCGCCATCCCTGGCCGCCAACGCCGCGAACAACGCTCGTACCGGCGCGTCGGGCGCGTACCAGATTTCCTGGGTCGCCAGGTATCCGCCACAGGCCAGCGCAAGCAGCAGCGATACGCCGGCGGCGACGAGCCGGCGTTGCCGCCGGGGCATCCGCCGGATCAGCCTGGCGACTCCGCTTCCCAGCGACCGCAGCGCGTCGACGGCCGTGCGCCACGTCATCCGGTTCGTAACCCGCTGGTACGTCGGGGCGGGTTGGCCTACCAGTGCGGCGCCACAGGCACGGCAGAACCGGGCTCCCGGCCGGTTCTCGGCGCCGCACGTCGGACACGATGGCCCGGATGGTGGTGGATCCGTCGTGCTCATGTGCCCGCAGGAACGGTAGGGGTGTATCCGGCCAGCGCCGCAAACGGCTCCATGAGGCCGGCCGGTCGTGTCTCGACCAGGAGCGGCTGGTCGGAGCGGTAGAACAACCACGCGTACAAGGGCGGCAGCTGCTGAATGGCCTCGACCGGCAGCCGGGGTCGGTACATTCCGCCGACCGCGTGGGTCTGGCCGGTCTCGTCCTGGGAGACCAGCCCGCCCGGCTGCGCCGGGGATCGCATGATGTCGCGGGTACCGGCGCCGCCGTAGTACGTCACCTGGGGCTCACGGAGCTCGCCGGCCCAGCCGGAGATGTCGCGCAGGTCGGCGCCGTTGCTCATTCCGCCGAAGATGAGCTTCGCGGTGGTGGCGGTCAGGATGGCCTGCTGCTCGTCGGCGCCGTACCGGCGGCGCAGCTGGGCGAAGCTTTGTGCTGCCCACAAGGTGACGATGCCGCGGCCCCCGCCTTCGCTCACCAGCGCCGGCAACGAGCGCAGCGGAGCGATGTTGGCGACCTCGTCGAGCGCGAGAAGGAGTGGGGGATCCAGGCGGCCCTCAGGGGCGAGCGCGGCGAGCTCGGCAGCGCGCTGGGCGATCGAGTCGACCAGACCCACGATCATCGGCGCGGCGACTTCCTGATAGTGGCTCGGCCCAACGATAAACAGCGTGGAGCTGGTACGCAGGAACAGGTCCAGGTCCAAGTCGCTGCTCGCGGTTGACGCGAGCACTTTCGGCTCGGCGGTCGCGTCCAAGCAGTTGCGCGCGACGCTGTAGAAGGAACCACGTTCCCGGTCGCCGATACGCTCCACCGCCTGAAGATCATCGGCCCAGCTCCGTGCAAGGGTGTCGGCTCTGCGCAGGATGTCGGCCGGCTCACGGGTGTCCTGGGCGGCGAGCCAGCGGCGTACGTCGACGAGCCCCTGGCCGGAGAGCGCCGCGGCGTGGAATACGGCACGCAGGATCACGGCGGCACCGGCCCGCCAGTGTTCACCCTCGCTGATGCCATGAGCGACCACTGCTGTCATCGCCGCTACCCGGCGGTAGCACACGCTCGGGTCGGTGCAGCCCGACAGTGGCGACCAGCGCATCCCGGAGACGGCGGGTTCGGAGGCGAACGGGTCGTACGTCCAGACGCCGCCGCGACGGGCGGCCGCGATCCTGTGCCGCCAGGCGCCGCAGAAGCGCAGTAGATCGCCGCGCGTCGACGTGGCGACGACCGGGCCGTCCCAGCTCATGATGGCCGGGATGATGACCCCGCTGGACTTGCCGTAGCGGGGCGGCCCGACCACGCCGACCGAGTCCTCGGTCGCGGACCAGCAGGGCCGGTGCCCGTCCTGAGGATCCAGCCCGAGGTACACCTGATGGCGCGGGACGACCTGGAAGGCCGGCAGCGGTACTGGCTCGGCCACCATCTTTACCAGCCCTTCTGTACCGTGCTGCGGCCGCTCCAACCCGGCAGTGCCCGCACCAAGGGATGCTCTACCAGCAGCGGATATACGCGGCCGTCCTGCTCGAGCCGTTCCAGGCGTAACTCGTTCGGTGGGTGGGTGGCGCAGATGGCCGCGTCCCAGCCCGATCGTGAGCCGTCGAACGAGCGCCGTATGTACGTCAACGCCCGGCGCAGCCCATCGCCATAGCCCGCTGCCGCGGCGATCGCGTCGGCACGGTACTCGGCCCGTCGCCACACCGCGGCCTGAACCGGAACAACTCCATAGTGGACAGTGACAAGCACCGGCCACAGCAGCACCCGTACCGTGAACTGGACGGGCCGGGACTGGGCGGCGCGCAGGATCCGGGTGGCCAGCTCATACAGCAGGTACAGCGGCAGCGCGACGCCCCGGTTCCACACCATGCCGATCGCGTCACCGTCGCGCCAGTGCACAAGCTCATGCGCGATGACCCCGGCGACGGCCTCTCGGTCGTAGTTGAGCTGTTCCAGCAGGCCCTGGTTGACGACGATGTGCCGGATGCCCGCGTGGGCGTTCGGCTCCCGCCGGTCGTCAATCAGTACGCGCGGCAGTGCCGACAGCTCCAGCCGCTGCGCCGCCTCGTACAAGAGGGGCATCAGCCACTCAGCCTCCCGCCGCGACATCCGGCGGGTGCCGGCGATCCGCAGCCGGGAGCCCTCGGCCCAGGCTCGCCAGGCCAGGTACAGCCAGCCGACGAACAGGGCGGTCAGCACCTGGCCGATCGCCACTGCTATCGGCCAGTTCGGGTCGCCCTGGTACAGCGCTTCCCACGGCCAGTAGAACGCCATCCACGCGAGCTTGAGTGCGCCGTTGACCGCGCCGAAGATACCGCCGATGATGCCGCCGATCTGCACGCCCGCGGTCGGTAGCAGGTCCTTGACCTTCACCGGCAGCGGGAAGACCCAGGTGAGCAGCGCATCGATCCGTTTCGTCACACCGAGCCCGGCCACCGTACCGTTCACCGTCCCGGCAAGCCCCCCGAACACCGCGCCGATGCCGGCCATCAACACGATGAACGGCACCTGGAACCAGGCCGCGACGATCCCCGCGATGGTGCCGCGACGGTTCCGGCTGAACGTCGCGTTCAGCCAGGTACGTCCGCCCGGCCCCTGAGCAACGTGTCCAGCGCGGGGATAGCGGGCGCGTAACCGGTCAATGCCCTCCGACGTCACCGGGATCGATGCCGCCGGCCGACGATGGTCGCGTGTCGGCG
>WNGF01002510.1_pt1 | contig 25586 bp, 19 predicted proteins | sample 5400641 | NCBI WGS metagenome assembly WNGF01 (sample SAMN13153371, study PRJNA577476) | soil metagenome | isolation source: 80 cm soil or saprolite under grassland replicate 2 | place: USA:California | collected 2016-06-15 | reverse complement strand
GGAGAAGAACTCCGACGTCACTGCCGCTCCGACCACGTGCTCGGAATCGCCGTGCCCGGTTAACGTGAAATCCCGCAATGGATCGAGGGCCGCAAGCCGCTCAAACGATTTGCTCTGACCACGCACATCGACGAAGTTTGCCGGCGCGAAGCCACCAAGAGTGCCAGTGCGTATCACGCGTTCCCAGACCATGACGAGCCGGTCCGGTTCCGGATACGGCAGCGGCTTGAACAGGACCGCCTGGCACACACTGAAGATTGCCGCGTTTGCTCCGACTCCGAGCGCCAGCGTCAGCACAGCGACCACCGCGAACATCGGTTGCGTGCGCAAGATGCGAACGCTGTAGCGAAGGTCCTGACAGAGCCTGTCCATACACTCCTGCGCCCTGCTTAGACGAGCCGGCTGTGCTTAACGTTGCCCGCTTGTTACCTTGTGCGCTGGTGGGCGTTACGCTTGGGGTTGTACCCGTCGCCTGTCATTTCATTGCCGGGCAGCACTTTTTCATTTGGATGTGCGGCGAATCGAGTCATCGTGGCACGTGGTACCGAGGCATGCGCTTCACGGCTCGCGTCGCAGCGCCGCGACGCGTGTGAGCCATTCGCCAATCTGGTTCCAACTGGCGAACGTTTGGCTCATCTTTTATTAACTACGTTCGCCTCACTGCGCGCTCGCAGTCGCTGCGGCCAACGCTGCGCGTTGAGCCTCCGCGACTTCCCTCCGGCGCTCGCTTGCGGCCGCAGGCGCTCGTCACCTCAACTCGCTCGGGCTTCTCGCGCGAGGGTCGATTCCACCGGTTTCGAAGGCCGGTCCCGTCGTCTCCGTGTGACACAATCGCGGCGTGTTGTCGCAGGTGGAGCTGATCCGTCTCGCCGAGGCGTTTGCCGCGCGCATCCCCCGCACTCCTGACTACGCGCTGGACTGGAATAGGGCGTGGCGGACGATGGCGTCAGCGCGCTTGCGCGTCGACGACATCGCGAGCGCCCAGCGCGCGATGAACAACGTCGACGAGGTCTGCCTGCAGGCGCAGGTGCGCATCGAAGCCGCTCTCTGGACCGGCCAGCATCCCGAATCGGCCATCGGCCACGACATACTGGGCGACACGGTCGCGCGAGCTTCGGCGTTCGAGCCTTGGTGGTCGCGGCGTGACGTGACCGACCTCGTGCCCGTCGTCGCCATGGTGCTCGGCGTCGAGCATGTCGAGGCCATAGCACGGCAGCTGAAAGATCCATTTACCGCCGGGAATGTCCACGTCACCCTCGCTTACGCGCTCACCAATCCTGCGGCTAAACGTGAACAACTTCGAAAGGCGGAAGCACTCGCCACTATCGTGCGCGAGGGCGATCGCGACTTCGCGCTCCGTTGGGTATTCGAAGGCTACCGGCAGGCCGGCTTCAACGAGGACGCCGAACGGCTGCGCCGGCTCGCAGCGATGGATCCCGAGGACCTGACGCGTAACGAACGCTCCGTTCTAGCTGAGGCGGAAAGCGTCCTCGCAAAAGCCGACACAAACCTGGATCGGCATCCGGCGGATACGTTGAGCGACCGGCTTCGCCGTTTCATAGAGTACGGGTTCAACGATCTCAAGGTGATGTTTCTCACCGACGCATCCCGCGGCGGAGATCTAGATGATTCGGAGGTCGAGGCGCGAGTCCACAGCGAGGCCTTTCAGCGCATCGGGCCGCCACGCGCGCCGCGGCTCAGGAGCAACATGGCGTCTCTCGACGCGGACGGCTTGGCGCGTCTCCTATTCGCCCGTCCCGTGTGTCAGCACAACGACGACAAGGCGTTGCTCGAAGGCGACGATGAGTGCGAACACGAGCACGATGAGGCGGCCTTCGTCCGAGCGCTAGCGGAACTCTTCGAGGACTTTGGAAGGCTTGCGGCGCAGTTTTCGTGCGAGCAGGTCGAGCAGGGGCTGTGGTTCGTGTTGGGCCACCCCTTCTGGCTGCACGATGCGCTCGTCGATCGGAGGCTCCCGCTTGAGTCGCGCGAACGCTGCGTGCGTGCGATGATCCATCCTTTTCGCGACTACTACTTGGCCCGCGACGCATCGTTTTCGGGAAACGTTTTCTTCATGTGGTGGGACCTGACGCTATCGCGGATCGCCGATCAGCCGTCGGAAATCGACGAAATCGCCATCGACGTGATCGGTCAGGTCCTCCAGTTGCAGGCGAAAGGCTGCCAATTCGCGGCACTCCACGGACTGAACCATCTCCATCCGAATGACGCTGCGGCGCAACTGGTGCGACGGTATTTGGGGGAGCATCACGCGTCGTTGACTGCCGATGAGATCGCGTGGGTCGAGGCATGCGCTTCGGGCGGGGCACCGTGACACGGGCCTTTGCTTGTTGCGTCTTTGGCTCGTAGCGTTAAGCCGCATCTCGCAGCGCCGCGAACACTCGCAACCAGGTGGCAATTTGGTTCCAACTGGCGAAATTTTGGCTCACGATGCTGGGCCGCATAACTCGCCACAAGGCGACTTGCGCGAGCTATTCCGGGTTCCGAGGACGACGCGCGATCTCGGAGGTCCCAAGACACACGTCAACCCTGCCGCAGCGCCTCGGTCGGTTGAACACGCAGCGCTCGGCGCGCCGGTGCGGCGCACGCAAGCACACCCACCGCCGCCATGATGACGGACGTGATCACCGACGTTACGAGGAGATCCGCGGTCAGGCTGTTGGCGCGCCACGCGAGGAGCAGGATGATGCTGTTACCTGCCATGATGCCGCCGCCGAGCTGACGAGCGGCACGGGCGAACACGCTGCCGAGCACGTGCCGGGGGTTGGCGCCGAGTGCGAGACGGATACCGATCTCGCGGGTGCGACGCGCCACGGCGACGGCCATGAGCGCGTACAGACCGGCCGCCGAGAAAACCAGCGCCACGAGCAGCACGCTGCCGAAGACGACGCTGCCGCCCACCATCCGTGTTTGCTCCTGTGCGACGATGTCGTCGAGGGTGACGATATCCCGGAGGTGCAGACCCGCATCGACCTGCCGCGCAAGGGCGGCTACGCGGGGCGCAAGCAGCGCCGCGTCCCCCGTGACGCGCACGGCGACCACGACAGGATCGACCTCCGCCACGGAGGCTGCGCGATAGAGGTACGCCGCCTCACCCCAATCGGCGGGGAACGTCCACAGATCGGTGACCACGCCGACGATCTCGTGCCAAGGTCCCGGCTCGCGCTCGCTGCCCCGCTGGAGCGTTCGGATTCGTGCGCCCACGGGATTCCTGCCCACCACGCGCATGAACGCCTCGTTGACCACGACGGGCCCGTTCGGCGCCCCAGCGTCAGTGGCATGCAAGGCGCGGCCGGCCACGATCCTGGCGCCGAACGCGTCGTGATAGCCGGCACCGACAGCAGCCATGGCGAATCCGCCCTCGTAATTGCCGTGCAGGCGAGCTGGAGGTGCGCCGTCCTGCTCCATTTCCAGCGGCACCCACTCCGGGTACATCGTCGGCAGGCGATCGCCGAACGCCACGTGCGTCACACCAGGCTCCTCACGCAATCGGCCCGCGAGTTTTTCGTACGCCAGCGCGCGACGCGCGGCGATCTGCCCATCGTCCGGCACACCATGCTCGCCGGCCAGCGCCTCGTTATCCATGCTGAGACGGAAGGTGAGGTAACGCTCCGTCGGAAACGCTGCCCCCCTCGACTGGTCGTGGAGGGAGTTGGTGAAGATTCCCACCGCGGCGGGCACGAACAGCAGCGTGCACGCCACCTGCGCGCCGATGATGAACGACCAGATGCCGCCGAACTTCATCGTCCCACCGGCGCTCGTGATCCCCTGCAGTCCCCGCTGGACGGACGCGCCCGTGGCCTTCACTGCAGGCAGCAGGCCGATCAGTGCCGCGGCGACGAGCGCGAGCAGCAGCGCATACGCGATGGTGGCAGGCTCGAGCCTCAGATCCACCCAAAACGGCAGGCCATCCCCGATGAGCTGACTCGCCCGGATCCAGGCATAGCGCACAGCCGTCTGGGCCACGACGAGCCCCAGCATGGCGGCGGCGAGGGCCAGCACGAGCGCTTCGGTGACGATCTGCGCGATCACGCGGGCACGGCTCGCGCCCAGCGCGTGGCGGACGACCATCTCCGATTCCCGCAGCGCCGTGCGCGCAAAGATCAGCGTCGCGACGTTCGCCGAGACCGCCCCCAGCAGCAGCAGGACGATGGCGTGGACCACAAGATCTTCCAGCCGCAGCGGATCGCCCGGCGTGCGCCCGGCGAATGCGCGAACGCGCGTGCGCAGCTGCGCGTGGGTGGCCGGCTGATCGGCGGCAGAGCGTGCCGAGATGACGTCGAGCTCCGCCGCGGCATCCCGCCAGCTCGCTCCGTCGGCAAGGCGGCCGAACACTTGCACGGCCGGCCCTTCGCGCGGCGCCGCGTTAAGGACCGGCAATGGCACCCACACCTGCTGATTGCGCGGGAAGCCGAAACGCGGCGGCATCACGCCCACCACGGTGCGAGCCGTGCGACCCACCGTCACGACGCGGCCGATGATCGCCGGGTCGTGCAGGAACTGTCTGTGCCAGACGTCGTAACCCAGGACCACGACGGGCTCCGCACCCTGCATTTCGTCCGTCGGCTGCAGCGGTCGGCCGAGCAACGGCGGCACGCGGGTGAGCGGAAACGCAGACGCCGTGATCTCCGCCACGCGCAGCGATTCGACACGGCCTTCGCCCGTGAGCACGTTGCGCTCGCTCACGCGGGCGGCGCCGAGCTCCGCCACCGTCTTCAGAGACCGCCGCCAGATCGCGAAATCGTGGAGCACCCTCGGCTCCACGCGTGACGCCGCCGTGTCCTGCGTCTCGAGGCGCACGACTCGGCCGCCTTCATCGAACGGCAGCCGTTTGTACAGCAGTTCGCCGGCGACTTCGATGCCGACCGCCCCAATCGCGATGGCACCCGCCAGCGAAAGGCCGCCGATGATCGTGAGCGCGGGATACTTCAGCAGCAGACGCGCGCCCAGCTTCCAGTCGAGCCAAGAGACCGCGGTCAGCAGACCGCGGCCCGAGGCCGCCGGTACGTCACCCGCCGTCATCGGCCCTCACCCTGCAGGCGCCCCTGAGCCTGCGGCCCGCAAACCAGGCCGGCATTCATAGCTTCGCTCCTCCAGTCCGCAGATGTCTGTGCATCCGGCCATGCTCATCGAGCCGGCGGATGGAAGTATCCCCTGCGAGATCGCGCCCGACACCGTTGAGCATGTCCACGATTTAATCACCAACTGCTTTGTAATACAAAGTAGTTATTTCTAGTGGCTGTACGCATGCCTAAGGCGCTCGACTTGGCGCAACCAGCTCGTCAGTCGGTTCCAACTGGTGAAAATCTGGGTCACGGCTCCACACTGTGCCCGAAAGACTCACGGATCTACGACGCACTGGTAGCTCTTTTGCCACATCACAAAAGGGCCCCACGAGGGACAGGCTCTGTAGGACGCTTGAGCTGCCTCTAACCCCTTAGGCACCGCGTCCGTGATTGCATTTGACGTTCTAATGGTGTCAGTGACATTCTATTGGCATGTCTAATAAGCCCCCATCCAAGGCTGATGTTTTGCAGGGCACACTCGACCTGATGGTCCTCCAGACGTTGGATTCGCTCGGGCCGCTGCACGGCTATGCCATCGCCGCGCGCCTCGAGCAAGTGTCCGGCGGCGCGCTGCAGCTCAATATGGGCACGCTGTATCCGGCGCTGATGCGGCTGGAGCAGCGTGGCCTGCTCCGCGGGAATTGGGGCACCACGGAAACCAATCGCAAAGCCCGGTTCTACGCGGTCACGCCGGCGGGCCGGCGTCAGCTCGCCGAGGAAAAACACGCATGGGACCGGATGGCGGGCATCATCCACACGCTGCTGCACGGCGAGGCGTGAGTCAGGGAGATCGCATGCGCATCTTTCGCGAATGGATTCAGCGTCTTCAGGGAACGCTGCTTCCAGGCCGACGCGACGCCGACTTGGAACACGAGCTCCGGTCGCACATGGAAATGGCCGCAGACGACGCGAGACGTCGTGGTCACGACCCCGACGATGCTTCGCGCGCCGCGCGGATTGAGGCGGGAGGCGCCTCGCAAGCCATGGATGCGCTCCGCGATCAGCGAGGTCTTCCGTGGCTGGACGACCTGGCGCGCGACGTGCGCCATGGGCTGCGCACGCTTCGGCGCACTCCCGTGTTCACGGCGGTCGCGCTCCTGACGCTGGCACTAGGAATCGGCGCTAATACGGCCATCTTCTCGATCGTCAACGGCGTGATCCTGCGTCCGCTCGACTATCCCAAACCGGAACAGCTCATGTATCTGACCGCGGAATTTCCGGCGCTCGGATTGACCAGGAACCCGCTCTCGGTGCAGGAGTACTTGGAGTTCCGGCAGATCAATCAATCGTTTGCTGCGGTCGGGGCGTACAGAACCATGGGTGGGGCCTACACAACCGGCGAAGTCAACGTCACGGCAGGCAATCGACCTCTGCGAGTGCGGTCGATATCTGTCGACGCCCACCTGCTCAAAACGCTTGGCGTTCAGCCGGCGCAGGGACGCTTCTTCAGCGAGGAAGAAACCGATCGTGCCGGGGGGCTGGCGCCACCGCTCGCGATTCTCTCATACGAGTTGTGGCAAACCGTCTTTGGAGGACAACCACTCGTTGGACAAACCGTGAATGTCGAGGGCCGTCCCCACGAAATCCTTGGCATCATGCCATCCGGCATCGATGTCATGGACAACCGCACGGCAATCTGGTTGCCCCTCGGGCTCCCTGCGGCTATTCGTCAGAACCGCGGCTTCCACATCCTCCATGTCATTGGGCGTCTAAAGGACGGCGTCACGGCGCAGGCGGCGCAGACAGAGTTGAACGCATTGCTCGAGAACTGGGGCGAGCGTACCGGCTCCTCGGGCCATGTCCCCACGAATCGTCCGTCACGCGCGGCAGATCACACCCTTCAGATGCAGCCGCTGCAGGACGCGATTGTTGGCGATGCCCGCCGTTCGATCTGGATACTGCAAGTCGCTGTCGGGTTCGTTTTGCTGATCGCGTGTGCGAATCTCGCCAACCTGCTGATGGCCCGTGCCGAGTCACGTCGTCGTGAATTTGCGGTGCGCGCGGCTCTTGGCGCCAGCCGAAGCCGGCTGCTCCGGCAGACGATGACCGAAGGCGTGATGCTGTGCGTTGCCGGCGGTATGCTGGGCCTGTGGCTCGCCCGGGTCGCCGTGCAAGCGCTGATCCGCGCGTACCCAACCAGCGTGCCCCGGATGAGTGAAATCGCCATCGACCTGTCCGTCCTGTTCTTTGCGCTCGGTGTGTCAATGGCGACGGGCGTGCTCTTCGGCCTGGCGCCCGTCGCGCAGGGACGGATCAATGACCTCGTGACGGCGTTCAAGGAGGGCGGGGACCGAGGGGCCAGCGGCGCTGGACGCCATCACATCCGTCGCGCGCTCGTTGTGGCCGAAGTCGCGCTGGCGGTGATGCTCGTCATTGGCGCGGGTTTGCTGATCCGCACGGTCTACAACCTCACGAGCGTCGATGCGGGATTCGATCGGTCGCGCCTGGTGACGTTCTCGATGACGCTGGCAGAGCCATACGACCCCGACACGCGTGGTCCGGCGTATCAACGCCTTCTCGATAAGCTGCGGGTTGCACCAGGCGTGCAGGGGGCCGCCGTCATGTCGGGTCTGCCGCCGAATCGATCTCCAGAGGCAATCCCTACCCGTATCGAGAACCACACCGCCTCTGACGGGAGCCCCGTTGAGATCATCGACTACTACCAATTCGTCATGGGCGACTATTTCGAGACCATGGGCGTGCCGATCGTCGCCGGCCGCAGCTTCGAACCGGCCGATGCGGTGTCACCAGGCAGGGGTGTCATTGTCAACGAAACGCTGGCGAACAGGATCTGGAAAGGGCGTAGCCCGATTGGGCAGCGTGTGCGGCCCAACCTCAGTGCGGCGATTGGCTTTGGCGGTAACGCCTGGCATACGGTGATTGGAGTGGCCAAGGACGTCAAGCAAGGCGGCGTCGAGAAGGAGACGGGAACGGAACTCTACGTATCCCTCGATCAGCTCGCGATGGCTGCGCCGACGATGAACGTGGTACTGCGGACGACCCTGCCGCCGGCCGCCTTGTCACGGACGCTCGAGCGACTCGTGCGGGAAGTAGATCCCACCGTTCCCATCGTGCGGCTCCGCGACATGGAATCGGTATTCGCGGAATCGATTCGTCGGCCGAAGCTCTTGGCGCAGCTGCTGGGCGCGTTCGCCGGGCTGGCGATGCTTCTTGCGGCCGTCGGCACGTACGGTGTTCTCTCCTATATGGCGACGGAGCGCCGGCGTGAGATCGGCATCCGCATCGCGCTGGGCGCGGCCCGTTCAAGCGTGGTCGCGCTGGTGATGAAGCAGGGTCTCCAACTCACCATCATCGGCATCGTCGTTGGACTCGCAGGCGCGCTTGGGCTGAATCGGCTGATTGCGTCGGTGCTGTTCGGCGTCCAGCCGACGGATCCCACAACGCTGGCGGCCGTGATTATGACGATTACTCTGGTAGCGGCCGGCGCGTGCTGGCTGCCCGCCTGGCGCGCGTCGCGATTGGATCCCAGCGTAGTGCTCAGAACCGACTAATCATTCCGATCATTTTGAAACAGTCCGACCGCTGACGGCCGCCGCGTCCTCACGCGCCAATGCGATGCCGCTCGTCGCAGAGCCTCGATTTGCCTCACGAAACGGTCCATGTGGTTCCAACTGGCGAAAGTTAGGCTCACCATTCAAAACACACGACTTAGGCTGACCGCCTGACGGGTCCATAGTTCTCGTCATTCGAGTTGGGTCTCTCAGGCCCACGTCGTCTTGGAACTCCCGGTCTTCAGGCGGCTGCTCCTGTTCCCCCACGTCTTCTGTTGACGCGCTTGGCTGGCGGCTGTCGTCTGGATTGTGCAATCGCGACGCGACTTTGACACGGTTGCGATGGTATATATATGCTCACGATATATGCCGGAAAAACATGTGAGCTCGCGCGACCTGCAGCGCGGCAGCGCCGAGATGCTGGTGCTGGCCCTGGTCGAGGAGCAGCAGCGCCACGGCTACGAGATCGCGCAGCTGATCCATCAGCGGTCGAATGGCGAGATCAGTTTTCGAGTGCCGTCGTTGTATCCACTGCTCTACAGGCTCGAACGCCGCGGGCTGGTCGAAGGACGCTGGGTCGAGAAGTCGGGCCTTCGGCGACGGCGCTTCTATCGCATCACGCCAGATGGTCGCAAGGCGCTCGCGGCTCAGCGACGCGGCTGGAAGTCACTCTTCGAGGCCCTCGACCGAGTCGCGGCTTTCCGTCATGCCTGACTGGCGCGGCTACGTTCGCCAACGCCTGCCCCGGCTCGCCTGCTCACCAGAGCGTGAGGCGGAGGTCGTCGAAGAAATCGCTCTGCAGCTGCACGACATCTACACCACCGCACTTTGTTATGGTGCCTCCGCCAGTGAAGCGGAGGCGGCCGTCCACGACGAGATTCGAGACTGGCGCGCGCTCGCACGCGACCTGCAGCTCGCGGAGCACCCGGTCCTTGCCACCGCGTCAGCCGTCGCCGTACATCGCCTGGAGCCTGCTATGCGTGGATTTCGCGTTGGTCAGCATCTCGTGGAGTTGGTGCGGGACGCACACATTTCCGTCCGCGCATTGTTGGCACGGCCGCTCTTCACGCTCACCACGATCGGGACATTTGCGGTCGGCATCGGAGCCACCACGTTGGTCTTTTCCGTGGTGCACGCGGTGCTGCTGTCGCCGCTGCCGTACCGCGAACCAGACCGTCTCACCTTCGTTCAGCAGGTAATTCCAGAAATTGCCGACCGCGTCCCGGTTCTTGGCGTCAATCCGCGGTCATTCACGGCCTGGGAAGGCTCGTGCCGGGCCACCTGCCAGCGGATGGCGGCGCTCGTGACATCGACGACCACGCTGACCGGCCTAGGCGAGCCGGAAGGGGTGACGGGCGCAAAGATCTCGCCGGCGCTCTTCGACGTGCTTGGCGTCACGCCCATGCTCGGACGGGCGTTCACGCGCGAGGAGGACGTGCCCGGCCGGAACCGCGTTGCCATCGTCACGCACGGGTTCTGGCAGCGACGGATCGCTGGAGATCCCGCTGTCATCGGCCGCGTGATCATGCTCGACAGCGTCGCGGTCGAGATCGTCGGGGTCCTGCCCGCGACGTTTCGCCTGCCGGAGTTGCCGCAGTTGTCCGTCCCGAATCGGGTCGGCGATCGATTCGAGGTCTTCCGACCTCTTGCCTGGTCCGACGACCTGCGCCGATCCTGGGGCGAATACGACAACATCGTGATCGTGCGCCGGCCTGCAGGTGTGTCCGTTCACGCAACCGAGGCTGAACTCACCGCGATCACGCGAGCTGAATACGAACGGGCACAGATTCACCCCTACGCCGTGGCGACACCGCTCATCGCCGCAGTGACCGCGGATTCGCGACGGGCCTTGTGGCTGATACTCGGTGCAGTCGCGGCGGCGCTGTTGATCGCATGCGTCAACGTCGCCGGCCTGCTCGGCACGCGATGGACTGCACGCCAGCGTGAGCTGGCGATCCGCGCGGCTATCGGCGCGAGCCGGTCGCGCCTGGCGCAGCTGGTCGCCATCGAGAGTGTTCTCCTCTCGACCGCCGGCGGGGTCCTGGGATTGGTGCTCGCATCGACGTCATTGCGAACGGTAGTCGCGACGGCGCCGGCCGCAGTACCGCGATTGGACGAAGTCCGTCTCGACATCGCCGCATTCCTCGTCAGCGCCGCGATTACGTTGGCCTGCGCACTGATCTGCACCGTCGTGCCCGCATGGCGGGCGGCTCGCGTCGATCCTTCCGACGCGCTCAAAGCGTCTGCGCTGTCGACGACTCCGGGCCATCGGTGGCTGACGATTCGGACCTGGCTGGTCGGCGGTGAAGTTGCCCTGACCGCTATGCTGCTCGTCGTGGGCGGCTTGCTCATTGCCAGCTTTTTCAACGTCTTACGCATCGAGCGGGGATTCTCGACGACGGCGGTCGTGGCCGCCAACATCGAACTGCCAACCGCACGATATCCGGATAGCCCATCGCGGACGCGCTTCTTCGACGCCCTTCTCGAAGGTCTGAGCCGTGAGCCTGGCGTCGTCGCCGCCGGACTGTCACGAGCGCTTCCGCTCGAAGGGCTCGCAACGGTGGATGCCTTCGTTCCAGTCGGCGACGCGTCCGCTGCGGCCGCCCAACCAGTTGGCAGTCACGTGCAGGTCAGCGCCGGTTACTTTGCCGCCATTGGTTTACCGCTGCTTCGCGGTCGGCTCCTCACTGCGGCCGACAACACCCGCAAGGTGGCGTTGATCAGTGACTACACGGCGAGAACGCTGTGGCCTGGACGGGATCCGATCGGCCGCAGCTTCCGGCGGGGACGGAGCGACACCTTCGAGGTCGTCGGCGTTGTCGCCGACGCGAAGATTCAGGGCTTCGAGCGTGAACCCGGTCTCGTCGGCTACGTGCCGTATGGGCTGAACACGCGCAACGGACTCTCTCTCGTGATCAAGGGCGACGCTGGGGACGCAGCAGCGATTGCAAGTGCTCGTCGGGTGGTGAAGGCACTCGACCCGGATCTGCCATTGCGCCGCGTCCGGACGCTCGACAGCGTCGTAGACGACGCGTTGGCGATGCGGAGATTCCAGGTGCGGCTGCTGATCGCGTTCGGGGCAGCAGGGCTGCTGCTCGCGTGCCTCGGTGTCTATGGTGTGCTCTCGGCGATGGTCGATGGCCGGCGCAGCGAGCTGGCGATCAGGCTCGCGCTCGGCGCGCCACCCTCGCGCGTGGGCCGGCTCATTCTCCGCCAGGGCCTGACGCCGGTCGTCTGCGGTCTGGGGATTGGCGTGGCCGCCGGCATTGCCTCGGCCCGACTTGCCGCCTCACTGCTGTTTGGCGTGACGCCAGCACAGCCGGCCGTGCTGGCGACGGTGATTGTCATGGTGCTGACCGTCGCCGTCGTCGCTTGCCTCGAGCCTGCAGCTCGAGCCGCCAGGACCTCGTTCGTCTCGGCGTTTCGATAGTCCTCCGCAACAACCGCTCGCGGTGGTCGTCCGGCGGAGCGACGGCATCCCAGGAGGCGACCCGCCGCTGCGCTGAGGTGCTTCATCTGTCCACTTGGACACCGATTGTTGCGCAAGCGGCACAGGCCGATCGATTCTGAATCCTGTCATCACGCGACGGCCCTCAGGTGCTGGAGCGACTTCAGCCATTCAGAGATCCGGTTCCAACTGGCGAAATTTTGGCTCACCATTTATTTGCAACAACTTTCGGCGATCCCGATCCGCTGACAAACGGGTTCCGGATGCGCCTGGGATGCGCCGTCGTCCAGACGATCGACATCTTTCTGCGAGACATCCGGCAGGTAGTGCGCGTAGATGCGAGATGTGATCGACGGATCCGACGATTGCGATGCCCTGAGCCTGAAACACCGCGTCGAAACTGCCCGTGAACTTGCGATCGTGATCACGAATCAGAAAACGGAAGGGTCCGTGCGCTCGGCGAACATCCATCCGACCTGTCGCGCCTGCTGCGTCACCCATTCAGCGTCGGGATGTGCCGTGCAGCCCGCGAGGTGCCTGCGCCGGTTGGCGATGTCGGTGCCGATACCCCTCCCAAAGCTGCCGCCGCGAAGATAGCTCGCTCGCAATGCGTGAAAGACGCAAGAAGGGCCGGCTCGCTACGCGGGCGCGTGTTCAGTTACACGAAGTACACCGGGACCCTGAACGAAGGGATCACGCGAGTGGGGCGACGCCCAGGCGCCTATTGCCGCTCGTACACGGCCTTCACCGGCTCCTTCACCGCCACAGGATTCCCATCGTCGGTCAGCGTCTTGCCATCCAGGGACAGCGTGAAGACGTCGACATAGAAAGGCTTGCCGGCGACCTTCGTCGTGATCTTAATCGAGTTCGTCCCTGTCTTTTCGAATGTGAACGTCTGCTTCATGCTGCCGCCGGCGCTGGTCACCGGGTAGTCTTTGCCGTCGAAGCTGCCCTTGCATGAGATTTGAAATTCGGGATACGTCACGGTGATTCCGTCTGGTCCGGCGAGAGCAATCTGCAGTGTGTTCGGCGCACCCTTCACGTCGGTCGATTTCCACGTACCGAGGAAGCCGGGACCACCGGAGACGCGGCTCCACGCGGAGGTCTGCTCCAGGGCGCTGCCATCCGGCTTGGTCGCCTTCATGACGGCCGCGATCGTGTCTCCATTCAATGTCAGCTGATACGTCGCGATCGTCTTTCCATTGACCTTGTTCGTCGCTTCCCAGGTCGTTGGGTTCACCTCGCGCCACGCAGCCGTACCGCCGTCCGGCGTAGGAAAGTCCTTCCCGCTCACGTCGAAATCGTACGCGAACCCCTGCATATCGAAGTGCATCAGTCCTGACGGTTTCTTCTCGATCGACAGCGTCTGCCCGGTAAGGTGGCTCTTCGCAAGATTCAGCTTCCAGCTGCCGGCGAACGACGGCTGCGCCCGCGCCGTGCTGGAGAGATACGCCAGCGCGACGAACATCGCGAAGCCAATGCGCAGTCTTCTCATGGCATCTCCTCCTGGTGCCGCTCACGCAATGTGTCCCGACAACGACACCGAACGATGAAGTCAGGAGTCTACACCCGCGAAGTCTCCCCTTGCGCCGGCCCCTGTGGCCGACCTGACCAGCCTCCGCTAAAGCTACAGCGGTCCGCCGAATCGCGAACTGCGAATCGCGAACCGCGAACCCGCCTTCGCAGAAGCTACGGCGGGCAAGCCGCGAAGCGTTATAATGACGCCGCCCTCCAGCACATTCGGGTTTCTTTGTTCTGCCGTCAACCGCGTCGAGGCGAGCGGGCCCCGCTCGAGCGCCCTGCGCGCATTGAATCTCTGGCGACCATCGACCGATAGACCGAGAAACCGGGGACTTCCCGCCATGAAGATCATCTACATTGCGCCCGAGCGCGATTCGGCGGCGCTGGCTGCGCGCGCGCTTCAGGGAAATGCACCGAATGTCGCGCTGACGTGGACCCAGACACCCGGCTCCGCACTGCAATGGCTGCGGGAGAACCGCGACGCCGCCGCAGTCATCCTGCAACTGCACGCGCAGCGCTGCGGCCCGTTCGTGGAGCAGCTTCGGGCGCTGGATCTCACCACGCCAGTCGTGGTCGTCGACCAATCCGCTCGACTCGAACACTCCGTCGACGCGATCAATGAAGGAGCCGGCGGGTACGTAGCCGGCCAGACAGTCGAGACCGATCTGCCTCGCATTGTCGCCGTCGCTGTCGAGCGGGAGCGCCGGCGGCGGGAGCCCATTGCCCGCACACTGACCGAGCTCGAGGCGACGCGGGAACGTGCGGAGCGGCGGATCGCGGACGTCCAGGCACAACACACGGCGTCGCTGGCGCGCGAAGCCAGGATCTGCGCGGCGCTGCAGCAGCGGCTTTTCGAGCTCGAGAGTGCGGTGCGGAACGCGGACGAGCGACGGGCGTCCGGGGCGGCCTCGTTCGCCGACCAGCTCGCCAGGCGGCACGCGGAGTTCACCGCGAGCCTCACGCAGGCCGCTCAGTTGCGTGACACCCTCGTCGCTCAACTGAGCGCCGCGACCGCTGCACTCGAGGAGACGCAGCAGACTCGCAGGGCGGATGCGGCCAGCGTCGAGCACCTGCGACGGCGCGAAGAGGAATTGCGTGCTGAACTGACCGAAGCTGCCGCCGCAAGGACCACGCTCGAAGCGGCGTTGGCGGAGGCGGAAGCTGCGCATCGCGAATTCCGGCAGCACTCGGAAAGCGACCTTGCCGCTGCGAACGAGCGTCAGGCGGCGCTCGAGGATCTGCTCAATCAGGAAGCTGAGAGGCGCGCGAGGCTCGACCAGGAACTCGCCGCGCTGGAAGCCGCGCGTCAGGAGGCGGCCCGCCGGCACACGATGGAACTGGCAGAGGCCGCCGCCGCAACGAGCACGCTCGAGGCGAGGTGGACCGAGGCGGACGCGGCGCATCGCGAATTCCGGCTGCACTCGGACAGCGATCTTGCGGCCGCGAACGAGCGTCAGACGGCGCTCGAGGGTCTGCTCGCTCAGGAAGGTGACAGGCGCGCGAGCCTCGACCAGGAGCTCGCCGCGCTGGAAGCCGCACGTCAGGAGGCAGACCGCCGGCACACGATGGAGCGGGCGGACGCCGCCGCGACGAAACACGCGCTCGAGCAGGTGCTGGCCGACGCGCAGTCTGCGCACCAGCGCGCGGTGCAGCGCGCCGCCGCCGATCTGGCCTCCGCTGCCGAGCGGCAGTCGGTGCTCGAGGACCGGCTTGCGCAGCAATCGGAGAAAGCCAGCAGCCTCGAGCAGCAGCTTGCCGACGCGCAGGCCGCACGGCAGGACGCCGAGCGCCGGCACGCCGCGGAAGTGGCGGAAGCTGGCGAGCGGCTCGCGACGGAATCTGAAGCCCGTGCGGCACTCGAACGCGATCTCACCCACGTTCGCATGGAGTCCGCACGCGCGCGGCATCGATTCCTGCAGGTCGTCCCCGCCTATCGCAGACGGTCTCGCGAGCAGAAGGCACGTCTGGAGGCGCAGATCGCCGCCGAGCGAGCCGACGCGGACCGCGAGCGCTGCGCGAAGGATGAAGAGATCCGGCAGCTCCAGCTGGAACACGAAACGCTCCGACACCTGCTCGGCACGACGCAGGACCAGCTGCAGCATCTCCATCGCACGGTCGACGAAGATCGACAGGCGTACGAACGCGCACGATTGACGAGCGAGTCGGAGCTTCAGCGAGTTTCCGCCGAATACGATCAACTTCGGCAGTCGTTCGATGCACTGCAGTCCGCGTTTCAGACGCTCGAACAGGTCGCGGCAGATCATGTCGCCGAACGCGCCCGGCTCGAGAGCGTCGTCGCCGATCGCGACAGCGCGCTGCGCGAGCAGGCCGACCGGCATCGCCGCGCGGAAGAGGCGGCGCAAGAGGCGCTCGCGCAGCTCGAGGCCACCCTGCGGCAGACTGTCGAGGCGCGCGCGGCCGACATCACGCGCCTCGAGCAGGAGATCGACGCGCTTCGCCGGCAGCTCGAGGCCGCCCGGAGCCACGCTGAAGGTTTACGACCTGACGCCGAGCGCGCGCCGGTTCTGCAGGCGCAGCTCGAACGCACTCAGCAGGACAGGCGTGCGGAATTCGAGCGCGCACCATACGGCTTGTGCCGCTGCACGCACGGCGGTGTGATCGTCGACGCGAATCATTCGTTCGTCACACTGCTCGGCCGCCGGCACATCGACGAATTGCGCAACAAGGATTTCGCAGCGGCCGCCTGCGACTGCGCAGGCGATCTGGAGTGGGTGTTCGAGCGACTGCGAACCGGCCGGAAGATCAAACCGATCGAGACCACGTGGAAGACCTCCGACGGACGCGATCGCATCGTCCGACTGCAGGCGTTGGCCACCACGACAGGAACGGTGGAGATCATCGCCGAAGACATCACCAATTTGCGCGCCCTGGAAGAACGGCTCCGTCAGGCCCACCGACTCGAGGCGGTCGGACGTCTCGCCTCGGAGGTCGCCGTGTCGTGCGACGCGCTGCTGCGCGACGCTCTCGGGGACACGCACGAGTGGCTGGCGGCGAGCGGCGACGATGACGCGCGGCGTCGTCACGGCGAGCGGGTGGCGACCGATGTCACGCGTGCGGCGGGATTTCTGCGAAAGCTTGGAGCCTACGGCGACCACCAGATGCGAGCGCTCGAGCCGGTCAGCGCAGCAGGCGTCTTGCGGGATCTCGCGCCGGTGCTGAAGCAGGTCGTCGGCGACGACATCGACGTGGTGTTACCGAAGTCCGGTGGTTCGTTTGACGTCGACATCGAAGCCGAGCGTCTCGAGCGAGTCTTCGTCAACGTCGCAGACTACGCGCGTGAGCGGATGCCTGGCGGCGGACAGATCGAGATTGAGCTCGCGACGGTCGCCGTCGGACGGAAATACCTTGCCAGATATCCGAATGTCCGTCCTGGCGATCACGTGCTCATCACGGTCAGCGAGTTGCCGCGAGCCGGTGAGCTCCGCGGCGACGCAGCACGCAGTTCGGCATCCAGCGACAAACCGGGAATCGACGTTGGCGCGCTTGTCGACCTCGTCGGGAGATGTGGCGGCCACCTGTGGATCGAGGCGCAGCCACAGGGCAGCATGCTGGTGAAGATTCACCTGCCGAAGCCTGCGGCGCTCGGCCCAACCGATACGAAGGGATTGGACGCGGAGCGCGGCGGACGCCTGGCCAGGTGGTTCCGTTCTACTTCAGCGACCCGCGCCTAGCCTTAGCTGGCCCGAACCCTCGCGAGCTGATTTGCCGGCGTTTCACGCATTAGTCCGGTGAGGAGTAGGCGTGCGGCATCTCGTTCTGGCGGCAAGTCTCGTCTTCGTTCCCGGACTGGCGGAGGCGCAGGTCGTGGAGGTCGGCGCCACGATTGCGGCTGGCTGTGTTGGCAGCGACGGGAGCGCATGCGGCACCGGCACTCACCCGATGCCTGGAGCCCACGCGAGCTGGTGGATTGACGACCGCGTGGAATTGGGCGCGCGCGTCAGCCGCGTGGGATTGCCACCCTATCGCGGCACGACTGTCTTCCCGACGACCGTCACGTTCGAAGTGACCGACAGGTCGCGCGAGTTCGTCTCGACAGTAGTTGCGTATCACTTCCGCCGCGGCAAGGCGGTCAGGCCGGCGGTTGGCTTCGGATCCGGCGGCTATGCACACTCGCAGCGCGTCCGATGCGAGCCCGTCGGCTGCGGCGGCGTCGCGGGCCTTCCACTCGAAGGGCATCGACGGATGTGGATGAAAGACGTGATTGTGTTTGCGGGCGTGTCCGGCGAGCTGGGCAGCGGTTGGGTATTGCGAAGTGGCTGTGTCACTCACCGTTTTGCGAATGACGAGAACAGCACGATAGAACTGCTGGTCGGCCTCGGATATCGCCTTGGAACTCGCTGAAATGGACTGCGCGAACCGCGAACGAGGCGTGTGGTACGCGGAGTGCACACCATTACTGACATGGCAGACATCAAGACTCCACCGCCGACCAATCCGACTCCGGCTGAGCCGTCGCCGCAGCCGAATCCCAGCCCGATGCCCAACCCGGCGCCGCACCCGAATCCAGGCTCGAATCCGAATGCGTGAGGACGGGTCAGCAGGCGACGCGTCGTAAGACGCGCGCGTGACGAGTCGCGAACCGCGACGCCATTACTCCGCGCGAAGCGCGGCGATCGGCGAGATGGACGCCGCGCGCGCCGCCGGAATGATCGCCGCACAGAACGCGCACGCGCCGAGCGAGCCGGCGGCGAGGGCAAGCGCGAGGGGATCCCAGAACGTCACGCCGTACAGCTGCGCCGCGAGCAGGCGCCCGGCGCCAACCGCGAGCGGAAGACCGAGGACGAGGCCGATCGCCACGCGGATGAAGGCCCCCCTGCAGCACGATCCCGACGACTCGTTTGCGATCGGCGCCGAGCGCCATGCGCAGCCCGATTTCGTTCGTTCGCTGCGCCACTTTATAGGCGGTCACTCCGTACAAACCGACGGCGGCGAGCGCCAGCGCCGCGATCCCGAACAATCCCGCGAGGCTCGAGACGGCACGCTGCTGGTCGAAGGAGCGATCCACCTGCTGCTGCAACGTCCTCACGCGGGTGACGGTGAGACCGCATGAATCAGCGTGAATATGGCCGTGGTGGCGCCGATGCCCAGCGCGAGCGTGAGAATGGCGGTCGCGGAAAAGACTCGCGCGGCCCAGAGTTGCCGCAGCGCGTAGCGAAGTTCGCGGAATAAGGTGTTCACGAGAGGCTTAGACAAGGCCAGTCCTGAATGCGTTGGCAGAAAACAATGCGACCGGGTGCGGAGTCCCCAACTCGAGGGGCGGATGCTAGGATTCAGCGACCATGAAATCCACGAAGCTGCGCTGGGGACGGATATTCGTCGGAGGCTTCGTGGCGGAGCTGCTCGTCTTCGCGATCGTCTTTCCAGTGCTCTACTTCTTCGGGCAGCGAGCCTTTCTGGCGTCCATCCTCATCTCGTCTGCAGGGATGCCGTTCATTTGTGCGGTATGGGTCGCCAGGCGCATCGAGGCGCGTTTCGTACTTCATGGAGCGCTCGTCGGTGTTGTTGCTGCTCTGATCTATACGGCCATAGCGTGGGGTCAGCCACAGCCGCTGCTGTACAAGATCGCTCACGGACTCAAAGTGCTGGGCGGCGCGGCTGGTGGCATGGTCGCGGCGCGGCGGAAACCAGCAGCTCGTATCAAGGCACGATCGTCTTCCCGAACACCGTCAGGTTTGAGGTGACCGCAGGTCACGCGAGTTCGTGTCCGGAATGTCCGACGACGGTGTCAACATGGACGCACTGCGATGTAAGACGAGCGCCCGCGGCCCACAGATGACAGCCGCGCGATGCCACCGATTGCCGCGCGCCGTGCTGTTGACGGTATGCGCCGCGCTCGCGGCATGTGCGACCGCGCCTGTGCGCGCGCCGGCAGTCGATCGGGCGCAAGGGCCTTCCGCCTACCGCCTCTCCGCCGAAGATGACGCGTTCTTGGAAGACCTTTCCAGGCGCTCGTTTCTGTTCTTCTGGGAGCAGGCCGACGCTACGACCGGGATCATCCGCGACCGCTCGGCGACCGACGGGGGCCCGTCGGCCAACGAGAGCGCGCACGAAATCGGCAGCATCGCGTCCGTCGGGTTCGGTCTGACCGGCATGTGCATCGCGGCCGAACGCGGCTGGCTCCCGCGCCAGCAGATCATCGAACGCACGCGCCGGACGCTGCAGTTCTTCGCGGTGCAGATGGAGCAGGAGCACGGCTGGTTCTATCACTTCATCAACCTGCGCTCCGGCGCGCGGGAGTGGAAGAGTGAGCTCTCCTCCATCGACACCGCGCTGCTCGTCAGCGGCGTGCTCACCGTCGAGCAATGCTTTTCCACCGATCCGGATGTGCCACGGCTCGCCGATGCGATTTACCGGCGCGTCGACTTCCAGTGGATGCTCGCCGGCGACCCGCTGCTGCTGTCGCATGGCTGGAAGCCCGAGGAGGGATTCCTGGCGTCGCGCTGGGATCACTACTGCGAGCTGATGATCCTGTACCTGCTCGCCATCGGCTCTCCGGCGCACGCGATTCCTGCCGAGTCCTGGTATGCGTGGAGCCGGCCCACGATGACGTTCGACGGATTCCGCTACGTGAGCGCCGCCGATCCGCTGTTCGTTCACCAGTACTCGCACGCGTGGGTGGACTTTCGCGGATTCCGGGAACGCGAGCCCCCGCACATCGACTGGTTCGAGAACTCCGTCGTTGCCACGCGCGCGCACAAGGCGTTCTGCCTTGGCCTAGCCGGCGAGTTCCCTGGTTATACCGACACGGTGTGGGGCATCACGGCGTCAGACAGCCGCAAGGGGTACGTCGCGTGGGGTGGTCCGCCGCGCCACCCGGCAATCGATGGATCGGTGGTGCCGGCCGCCGCCGCCGGGTCACTCATGTTCACGCCGGACATCGCGGTCCCCGCCGTGCGCGACATGTACCGGAAGTACGGCGCCAGGATCTACGGGCGGTACGGCTTTGCCGATGCGTTCCATCCCACCGAGGGCTGGGTCAATCCAGACGTCATCGGGATCGACCTGGGAATCACGCTCCTCAGCGCCGAGAACCTCCGAACCGGCCGCGTCTGGACGTGGTTCATGAAGAACCCGGAAATGCAGGCCGCACTCGCGCGCGCCGGCCTCACGCAATGACCCTGTACGCTCAAGACCCCGCGCACGTTAACCAGACAGAGCCGCAGTGGCTCCGAACCTGGTGGAGCATGGTACTGACATTTTATGTGGGGGAAGCGGCCGCCGCATTCAAGCAGTACGCGGCGTATGTCCAGCGCCGCACAGCCACTCATATCGCGCAATTCGCCACGGCGCCTCCCGATTAGGTCCGCTGCTCCGGACCGAAAGGGACTTGCGCGCGCCAATCAGACGCTCAAAGAACCGTGCGGTCGTATTAGTCTGTGGCAATGAAGACGACCGTGATCTTCGTCCTCCTTGGCGCGCTGGCAGGGATTGCCGTCGCGTCGCTCGTTGTGCCGCCAGCGCTGTCGTGGTATTCGACGCCTGGGGGTCTGCCCAAAGGCGCGCAGATTCAGGCGCTGGTGGAGATTCCCGAAGTCATCCGGTACTCGACGTCGAAGCTGATTCGCGGTCAGGTGATCGGGGCCGGCATCGGCAGCGTTATCGGCCTCGCGATCGGTATCCTGGCCGGCCGATCTGGACGGCGTGGTGCGTCAGCGGTTCCCCCGCCACCCGTTCGCGATGGCGGTCGAGGACCATCAATCTAACCTGCCCCCGAGTCTCCAACCGGGAGCCGGGAGGCGCGCCAAGGTCACATCAGCTCCCCGGCGCCTCGGCCTACGCGCGGAAAACCACACCTCAGGCGCGTACCTCACGATGCCGCGTCGGCCCGGGTTTCCCGCGCGTCTGTCAACAATCGGTTGGGCAACGAGGTTACCCGCGCACCTGAGACGAAACCGCGCCGCCGCGGATCGGGACGCCTGCGGTGTGGTTTTCGGGCACACAGCGCCCGCCTGCGCGCCTCGATTCCTGCCGGCGCTACGTCGAGGCCTCGCCATAGCTTCTCGTTAGATCGAAGCGAGAAGCGGCGGCGGGCGCTGGCCGCATCGCGCCAGGGAGCTGACGTGACCTTGCCGCGCGACTCACTCCACCGTCCACAACGTACGCGTGCCGCGGTACAATTCGCCAATCCATGATCACCGGCGCCATCAAGAATCAGATCGATCAGATCTGGAATGCCTTCTGGTCCGGCGGCATCTCCAATCCCATCGAAGTCATCGAGCAGATCACCTACCTGCTCTTCATCCGCCGACTGGACGATCTGCACACGCTCGAGGAAAACAAGTCCGCGCGGTTGAAGAGGCCAATCGCTCGGCGAGTCTTTCCGGAAAGCGCGGTCCGTTATTTTAGGCTGCCTATAACACGCGGTGGTGTTTCTGCTATACTAAACGCTGCCTATCACATGGGACAGATTCGCACCCATGTACAACGGAGCAAGCACTATGGCGCGGCCCGCGGTGTCGGCGTCCCGGGCGGGACGGTTCGCAGCTCAACCGTCAGGATATCGCGCCTTTCTGCCGGCACCGCTTCCGCCCGATCCGCCGATTTCACTCACGGGCGAGCTGCCGGGGCTGTTGTCCACGGCCGATCGGGCACTCGGACGCCTGGATGGATCGGTCCTTACCCTTCCACGGCCGGATCTCTTTGTCTTCATGTACGTCCGGAAGGAGGCGGTGCTCTCGAGTCAAATTGAAGGAACCCAGAGCTCGCTTCAGGACCTCCTCGCGGCGGAGGCCAAGCTGTTCGACCTGGAACCGCCGGCCGACGTCGACGAAGTGATCAATTATGTCGGCGCCATGAACTTCGGACTGCGCCGGCTCGCGGAACTGCCGGTTTCCGTGCGGCTCATTCGGGAGATTCACGCCGAACTGATGCGTGGTGTGCGTGGCAGCCACCTCCATCAGGGCGAGCTTCGCACCAGCCAGAACTGGATTGGGCCGGGCGGGTCCACGCTCGCCACCGCCACGTTCGTTCCCCCACCTCACCACGTTGTTCCAGAAGCGCTCGCCGAGCTCGAACGGTTTGTTCACGTCGAGGACGATCTGCCTCCGGTCCTGAAGATCGCGATGGCACACGCGCAGTTCGAGACCATCCACCCGTTCCTCGACGGCAACGGGCGCGTGGGCCGGCTGCTGATCACGTTCCTGCTGACCGAGCGCGGCGTGCTTCACAAGCCGGTGTTGTATCTCTCGCACTACTTCAAACAGCACCGGCAGGCGTACTACGACCATCTGCAGGCTGTGCGGCTCCGCGGCGACTGGGAATCGTGGCTCGCTTTTTTCCTGCGCGGCGTGATCGAAGTGGCAGGCGAGGCTGCTGAGACGGCGCGGCGCATTCTCGAGATGCGCGAGGAGCACCGCGCCGCGATCACGGCGAGACTCGGGCGCGCAGCGGCCAACGGCCACAAGGTGCTCGAATCGCTGTTCGACCGTCCCATTCTTGCCGTCAAAGACGTTCAGCAATTGACCGGCACCACGTTTGCCGCCGCGAACGGACTGGTGTCGAAACTCGTGGATGCCGGCGTGCTCAGCGAGATCACAGGCTACGCACGTAACCGCCGGTTCCAGTACGCGCCGTACATCGCGCTCTTCAGCGACACCGCGCCTGGCCCGGAACCCGCGGCATGAGCCAGTTCGCGTTCATCCAGAGCGAATGGGCCGACGTCTACAACGCGGCCGTGCGGGCGGAAGTCGCCGTCTACCGCGACGCGCGCACGGCATGCTTCTACGTGCGCCGCGCGCTGGAGCTTGCGGTCGCATGGACAAGCACGATCCCGCGCTGCATCTGCCCTATGACGACAGGATCTCCGCGCTGATTCACGAGCCGACATTCAAGCCGGCAGCCGGCGAAGCGGTCTTCAGTAAGGCGCGCGTGATCAACACCCTCGGCAACCGCGCCGTCCACGGTCATCGTGATGTGCCGGCGGATGATGCGGTCGTCGCCGTGCGGGAGCTGTTTCACGTCGCGTGGCGAATGCCGACGGAATGCTCTGCGATCGCGAGCATCAGCTGATACAACTCGTTTTCCTTCGTGCCCTGAAGACAAAGATAATTTTTGTCGAGATGGACGAGCATCGCGACCAACGCCGTCCGCTTATTTCCGTTAATGAACGCATGGTCGCAGCACTATCCGCCTTCGCTGAAGCTACGGCGGACAAGCCGAATTGCGAACCGCGACTCGCGAATCGCGCCTACGCGCAGCCGCTGGTCGTCCCGCAGTTCGCGCACTTGTAGCACGAGCCGCTGCGGACCATGATCGAGCCGCACGTCGAACACGGCGGCGCGTCCTCCTGGTTCTGGATCGCCGCGAACGAGGACGTCTTCGGCGATGAGATGACAGCGGTGGCTGACGCGCCCGCCGCGGACGCCACGTCGAGCGGCAGCTGCTCCGGCGTCGTCACGAGCTCCTCGCGGTTGTTGACCCCGGCGCGGAACTGCGCCTCCGGCGACAGGAACTTCGCCGCCATCCAGCGGAAGATGTAGTCGACGATCGACTTCGCGAAACGGACGTCAGGGTTCTTCGTCATGCCCGACGGCTCGAAGCGGACGTGGCTGAACTTGTCGACCAGGTCCTGCAGCGGCACGCCGTACTGCAGCGTGTAGCTGATCGCCTGCGCGAACGCGTCCGCGAATCCGGAGATGGTGGAGCCCTCCTTCGCCATGACGAGGAACAGCTCGCCGGGCGTCCCGTCCTCGAAGAGGCCGACGGTGATGTAGCCCTCGTGCCCCCCGATGTCGAACTTGTGCGTGATGGCGGCGCGCTCGTCGGGCAGCTTGCGGCGCGTCGGACCGGCGGGCGCGGCGGCGACGGCGGCCGCCTTCTCCTTGTCCTTCGACGTGTTGAGCGGCTGCGTGCGCTTGGAGCCGTCGCGGTAGATCGACACCGCCTTCGCGCCCATGCGCCACGAGTCGATGTAGGCCTGCTGGATCTCCTCGACAGTCGCTTCCTTCGGCACGTTGACGGTCTTGCTGATCGCGCCGGAGAGGAACGGCTGCACCGCTCCCATCATTCTCACGTGGCCCATGTAGTGGATCGATCGCACGCCGCGCGCCGGCTTGAACGCGCAGTCGAACACCGGGAGATCCTTGTCCTTGATGTGCGGCGCGCCCTCGATGGTCTCGTTCTCGTCGATGTACTCGACGATCGCCTTGACCTGCTGCGCGTTGTATCCGAGCTTCGTGAGCGCCATCGGGACGGTCTGGTTGACGATCTTCATCAGCCCGCCGCCGACGAGCTTCTTGTACTTCACGAGCGCGATGTCCGGCTCGACGCCGGTCGTGTCGCAGTCCATCATGAACCCGATGGTGCCGGTCGGCGCCAGGACGGTGGCCTGCGCGTTCCGGAACCCGTGCTGCTCGCCCAACTCAATGACCTCGTCCCACACGTCCTTCGCGGCCTCGAAGAGGTCCTTCGGCATATGGGTCTTGTTGATGTCCTTGAGCGACGCGCGGTGCTTCCGCATGACGCGCAGGAACGGCTCGCGGTTCTTCTCGTAGCCCGCGAACGGCCCGCCGTGGTCGCGCGCGATCTTCGCCGACTGCGCGAACGCCGCGCCGTGCATCAGCGCCGTGATGGCCGCCGCATAATCGCGGCCGGAATCGCCGTCGTACGGCAGCCCCTTCGACATCAGCAGCGCGCCGACATTCGCGTAGCCAAGGCCGAGCGGACGATACTCGTGGCTGTTCTTCGCAATCGCCGGCGTCGGGTAGCTCGAGTTGTCGACGAGGATCTCCTGCGCGGTGATCATCGTCCGGCACGCCGCCTCGAATGCCTTCGGGTCCAGCTCGCCGTCCTCCTTGACGAACTTCATCAGGTTGATCGATGCGAGGTTGCACGCCGAGTCGTCGAGGAACATGTACTCCGAGCACGGATTGCTCGCGTTGATGCGCGCCGTGTTCGGGCAGGTGTGCCAGTCGTTGACGGTGGTGTCGAACTGCATCCCGGGATCGCCGCAGACCCAGGTGGCTTCCGCGATCTGACGCATCAGGTCGCGCGCCTTGTAGG
>WNGF01003252.1_pt1 | contig 25587 bp, 26 predicted proteins | sample 5400641 | NCBI WGS metagenome assembly WNGF01 (sample SAMN13153371, study PRJNA577476) | soil metagenome | isolation source: 80 cm soil or saprolite under grassland replicate 2 | place: USA:California | collected 2016-06-15 | reverse complement strand
AGTCTCGACTCGCCGCGATGGATCCGCTCCGCCCGGAGGGGCGGCGCATCCAGCGCTTCTTCTTCTCCGGGGCCTCCGAGGCCGAGCTCGACAAACAGGGCCGCGTGATGATTCCCGCCCAGCTGATCGAGCACGCGAAACTGGGTCGGGAAGTCGTCGTCGCTGGTGTCAACGACCGGCTCGAGATCTGGGATCGCGCCGCATGGCGCAAGGAGCTGGCGGAAGTCGAAGGGAGTGCGGAGGATGTTGCCGAACGCCTTGCAGAGCAGCGCGACTGACCACGTCCCCGTTCTCGCCGACGAGGTGCGAGAGCTGCTCGCGGTCAAGCCCGGAGAAACCGTCGTCGATGCGACCTTTGGCGCGGGCGGCCACGCGTCGGTCCTGGCGGCCGACCTGCAGGGACGCGGAAAGCTGATTGCGATCGACCGCGACCCTGGGGCGCGCGCGTACTTCGACCGCTTTGCAAAGCGCGCGCGTGTGCCGACCCGGTTCCTGCGTGGCGACTTCGCCGTCGTGCTCGAGCAGCTCGCGCAGAACGGTGCAGAGGCGGATGCGGTTCTGCTCGACCTCGGCGTCTCCTCGATGCAGATCGATCGCCCGGAACGCGGTTTTTCCTATACCGCCGACGCGCCGCTCGACATGCGAATGGATCCATCCGCAGACGTCACTGCCGCAGGAATCGTCAACGAGGCTGCCGAGCGCGATCTGGCCACGATCTTCAAGCGGTACGGCGAGGAGCGATATGCGCGTCAGATCGCGAGGGCGATCGTCAGACGCCGGAAGGAACGGCCCTTCGAGCGCACCGGTGACCTGGTCGAGACGATCAAGGCCGCCATCCCGGCGCCGGCCCGCTTCGGCGACGGCCATCCGGCGAAGCGCGTGTTCCAGGCGCTGCGCATCGCGGTGAACGACGAGCTCGGAGCGCTCGAGGCCGCCTTGCCGCCTGCGTTCGCGATGCTGCGCCCCGGGGGGCGGCTTGCCGTGATCAGCTTCCATTCGCTGGAAGACCGGACCGTGAAGCGCTTCATGCGCGATCTCGAGCGCGGGTGCGAGTGTCCTCCGGACTTCCCGGTCTGCGTCTGCGGGAAGGAACCGCAGCTGCGGTCGCTCTCGCGGAAGGCGATCCGTCCCGGCGCACGCGAGACGGCTGCGAACCCCCGCGCCTCCTCCGCACGCCTGCGTGTGGGAGTCAAAATCTGATGGCGACCTGGGCGGCACGCGCCGAGCCGGCGCGGAGTCCTACGCCGGCCGCCGCGCCGCACCGCGCGCCGCGCGCCGTTCCACGTGAGCGGCGCGTCACCGGCGGGGTTCTCTGGATCGGGATCGTCGCCGTGCTGCTCGCCGGTGTCGTTGCGATGAACGTCGCAGTACTCCGATTGAACATGAAGCTCGATCACCTCGGCCGGCAGCGCGCGGACCTGCAGGCGCAGAACGCGGCCCTTTCCTCGCAGCTTTCGAGCGCTGCCGCCACTCCTCGCATCCAGGGGCTTGCGGCGAAGCGCCTCGGGCTCGTCCAGGCGACGTCGGACCAGACGACCTACTGCTCGCTGCGGCCGAGCCAGACGACCTCTTGCACGCTTCGCCGCTAAGAGCCGTCGGATGAACCGCCTGGTCAATCGGCGGATCCGGCTCTTCCTCGCGGTTCTGGCACTCGCATTCGCCGGCTTGCTGCTGCGTGCGACCTGGCTCCAGAGCGTCCGCGCCGAATCGCTGTCCCGTCTGGGACAGACGCAACACCGGGAGACGATCGGGATTCCGGCGGGGCGCGGGACGATCTACGACCGGACCGGCGTCGAGCTCGGGCTCGGTGAGAGCGCGACGACGATCTACGCGAACCCGATGCAGATCCCGAATCCTCGTGCTGCTGCGGTCGCCGTGGAGCGCACGCTCGGCCTCGACGCGAACCGGCTCTACCCGCTGCTGGCAGACCGCTCGCACGGTTTCGTGTACGTGGCGCGACAGGCGGATCCGGCCCAGGCGGCAGCGCTGCAACGCCTGAACCTTCCGGGCTTCGGCTTCTATCCCGAGGAGCGCCGCAACTACCCGCAACGATCCATCGCCTCTCAGGTCCTTGGTTACGTCGGCGTCGACGGCGACGGGCTCGCGGGTCTCGAGCTCGAGTTCGACAAGGACCTGTCAGGGAGTCCCGGTCAAGAGACGATCGTCAAAGATCCAAACGGCCGTGTCATCGACCGCGCGCGGAACAAGGCCGAGGTTCCCGGCCGGGATCTCTTTCTCACGCTCGACCACAGCATCCAGGCGAACGCGGAGGAGGTGCTGCGCGCCACCGTTCACAAGTGGGGGGCGAAGAGTGCGAGTGCGATCGTCCTGGATCCGAGGACCGGCTCGATTCTCGCGATGGCCGTCCAGCCCGGGTACGACGCGAACCGCTTCGCTTCGAGGCCGAGCGATTTGCAGCGAAACCGCACGGTCACAGATACGTACGAGCCCGGCTCCACCTTCAAGCTGATCACCGTCGCGGGCGCGCTCTCGGAACACATCGTCACGCCCTCGACGCGCTTCAGGCTGCCGTACTCGCTCCACGTCGCCGACCGCGTGGTCCACGATGCGGAGGAGCGCGGGACGGTCGACTACTCCGTCGCGCAGATCCTTGCGCACTCCTCCAACATCGGCGCGATCACGCTCGCGGAGATGTTGGGACGAACGCGCCTCTCGTCATGGATCACACGGTTCGGCTTCGGTCGGACGACGGGTGTCGACTTCCCCGGCGAGAGCCCCGGGATCGTTCTGCCGCCCGACAAGTGGTCCGGCTCGACGATCGGCAACGTCCCGATCGGCCAGGGGATTGCGGTGACGCCCGTCCAGATGGCGGCGGCGTATGCGGCGATTGCGAACCGAGGTGTGTGGTCAAGGCCGCATCTCGTGGATCACGTCACGGCCGGCGGGCGGCCTTCTCTCTACCGGCGCCGCCTCGTGTCGCCTCGGATTGCGGCCGAGCTGATGATGATGCTGAAAGACGTCGTCGCCGAGGGAACCGGACAGTACGCGGCGATGTCGGGCTACCAGGTCGCCGGCAAGACGGGAACCGCGCAGAAGCCGGATTCGCGCGGTGGCTACGCGACCGACCGATACGTCGCCTCGTTCGTCGGGATCGTTCCGGCGTCGCGGCCGCGGCTCGTCGTGCTCGTCACGGTCGACGAGCCGCGGGGTGCGATCTGGGGCGGCGTCGTCGCTGCGCCGGCCTTCCAGCAGATCGCGCGTTTCGACCTGCAGTACCTCGAGGTGCCGCCGGACGCTCCCGGCTCCTGAGAGAGACACCCGGCACCCGTCACTGTCTCGGTCTGGAGGCTGAGAGAGACACCCGGCACCCGTCACTGTCTCGGTCTGGAGGCGTCACAGACACGTACGCCTTTCCCGGCTAGCCTGACGGCTGGTGGGCGGGGTCAGGGGCTCCCGCGTCTCGCGCGTGTAGATCTAAAGAGCAAAGAATGATCTGCTGTTACACCCGTTGGAGGTGCGTGTCCCTGAAGGCCGAGGGGTACTTGAGCCCGTAGCCGAGGAGTCGGTCTGCGCCGATGTGCGCCAGCCAGATGAGGGAGATCCGCACAGCCGTCTCCGCGTCCGCCACGACGCCCACGGTTCCGAGGATGATCGCGAAGGCTTCCGTGTGGAGCGCGTCGTAGCCGAGCGCTCCAATGCGCGGTCCGAGCAGATAGGCCGCCATCGAGAGGTCGGGAGCGAGGATGAGCGCGACGAGCAGCACCCAGCCGAAGTCGGCGTCGAAATAGAGAACGAGAGCCGCAACGAGGATTGCGAGGCCCTCGAGTCGAAGCAGCGTCCCCGGGAGACGCGCGAGCATGCTTCAACCGTAAACCCCGTACGGCGGCCACACTAGACTTGATCGGCGATATGCAGCTGGAGCGGCTCATCGCTGCGCTCGCTCCGACCGACGTCGTTGGAGGCGCAGCCGTCGAGATCCGCGAGCTGGCGTACGACGCACGGGAGGTGCCGCGTGGCTCTCTCTTCTTCTGCATTCCGGGTGCGGGAGCGGACGGCCACGATTTTGCGCCTCAGGCCGTTCGCGCCGGAGCCGTCGCGCTGGTGGTCGAGCGTCAGCTCGCGCTCGACGTGCCGCAGCTCCTGGTCCCCAGCGTTCGAGCGGCGATGCCGCGCGCGGCTCTCGAGTTCTTCGAAGATCCCACGGCCCAGCTACCCGTCGCGGCAATCACGGGCACGAACGGCAAGACGACGACTGCGTTTCTGCTCTGGTCGATCCTCGACGCGGCGGGTGAGAAGCCCGGCTTGCTCACGAACGTCGAACGCCGTGTCGGCCGGGACGTGCGCGAGGTCGGCCTCAACACGCCGGAGTCAATCGAGCTCCAGCGCCTCTTTCGCGAGATGCTCGAAGCCGGGAATCGTTCTTGTGTGATGGAGGCGACGTCGATGGCATCCGTGAAGGGCCGCCTCGATGGGACGCGCTTCGTCGTGCTGGTCTTCACCAACCTGACGCAGGACCATCTCGACTTCCACGGCACCATGGACGACTACTTCGACGCAAAGCGTCGACTGTTTGCGCAGACGCAACGTGCGGTCATCAACGTCGGCGACGAGTACGGCGCACGGTTGGCGGCCGAGATTCCCGACGCGATCACCTTTCACCCGGGGGATGACCTCGGCGGCATCAACGTGAAGCTCCAGGGACGGTTCAACGTCGAGAATGCCCTTGCCGCCGCCGCCGCCGCCCGTGCTCTCGGCATCGACGAGGCCGTGATCAAACGAGGTATCGAGGCGGTTGAGCGCGTTCCGGGACGCTTCGACGCGGTCGACGAGGGCCAGCCGTTCACCGTTCTCGTCGACTACGCGCACACGCCGAGCGCCCTCGAAACGGCGCTCGAGGCTGCCCGGGAGCTCACGCGCGGCCGCCTCATCTGTGTCTTCGGAGCGGGTGGCGACCGCGACCGCGCAAAGCGGCCGCTGATGGGGCAGGTCGTCGCCGAGCTGGCCGATGTTGCGCTCGTGACCTCTGACAATCCACGCAGCGAGGATCCCGCCGCGATTGCGACCGACGTCGTCGACGGTCTCGATCTCGAGGTGGAGCTCGATCGTCGGCGCGCAATCGAGCGCGCGCTGGAGTCCGCCCGCGACGGTGACGTCGTCCTCATCGCGGGGAAGGGCCACGAGCAGGGACAGGAGACGGCCGGTCGCAAGCTTCCTTTCGACGACCGCGAAGTCGTGCGTGACACCCTCCGAAGACTCAAAGCTCCCGCGTGATCGCACTCGAAACCGCGTTCCTGGAAGGCCTGGGGAAGGTCGAGGCGCGGGCCGAGCACATCACCGGCGTCCAGGTCGATTCCAGGCGCATCGTCGAGGGCGACCTCTTCGTCGCGGTCGGGCGCGGCTCGGAGTACCTCGTCGATGCGCGCGCACGGGGAGCCGCGGCCACGCTCGTACCGGCCGACCCTTTCGCCGCCCTCGCACAGATCGCGCGTGCGGTCCGTGACCGCAGTTCCGCGCGCATCGTCGGCATCACCGGCTCGATGGGCAAGACGTCGACGAAGGACATCCTCGCGGCGCTCTGTGCTCCCTCCGCGCGGACGATCGCTGCCGAGGCCAGCTACAACAACGAGATCGGCGTCCCGCTCACGCTGTGCCGCCTCGAGGAGAACACGGAGGTGTGCATCCTCGAGCTCGCGATGCGAGGCTTTGGTCAGATCGCGGAGCTGTGCGAGATCGCGCGGCCGCAGATCGGCGTGGTCACGAACGTAGGCCCGGTCCACCTCGAGCTCGTCGACTCGCTCGAGGGCGTCAGGCGAGCGAAACGCGAGCTGATCGCGGCTTTGCCGTCAGGAGGGACGGCCGTGGTGCCCTCCGATTTTCCGGTCGAGCGTGACGACATCCACATCGTTCGCATCGGCGAGCCGCAGATCGACATCGCCGACGGGCGGGCGGTGCTGTCGGGTGTCAGCTTCAACTTCACGGCACGCCATCAGGCACAAAATGCCGCGGCGGCGCTTGGAGCACTCGATGCGCTCGGCTTGCCGCGACCTGCATCCGTCGACGTCGACTTCGCGCGCTGGCGCGGCGAGGAGGACGAGCTCCCAGGCGGGGGAATCCTGATCAACGATGCCTACAACGCCAATCCGGTCTCGATGCGGGCTGCCCTCGCGTATCTGGCGGAGCGTGCGGGCGAGCGGCGTCGCGTCGCCATTCTGGGCGACATGGCCGAGCTTGGCCGCACCGGGCCGGACTACCACCGAGAGATCGGCGAAGCCGCCGCCGAGGTCGGTGTCGACGAGCTCCTCGCCGTGGGCGAGCTCGCCCGGAGCTATCTCGAAGGCGGCGTCCCCGGGCGCTGGGTGGCGAACGTCCACGAGGCCGTTCGTGCGCTCGACGCCGTCGTTCGACCCGGAGACGCCGTGCTGGTGAAGGCCTCGCGCGCGCTCGGGCTCGAAGCCGTGGCCGCGGCTCTGACCCAAGTTCCTACTCGAACGTGATCCGCGTTCTCGCCGCGGGCGTGATCGCGATGGTCGTCTCGATCGTCGTCGGTCCGAAGTTCATCGAGTTCTTGCGCCGCAACGAGTTCGGTCAGCACATCCGCGAGGAGGGGCCGGAAGGACACCGGGTCAAGCAGGGAACGCCGACGATGGGGGGCCTGCTCATCCTCGTCGTTGCGACGGCTGCCTTCCTCGCCGTGTCGAAGTACAAGGTGCCGGCGCTGACCGTGTTGTTCGTGACGCTCGGCTGTGGTGCGATCGGCTTCCTCGACGACTTCATCAAGCTGACGCACCGGCGCTCACTCGGACTACGCGGCCGCTGGAAGATGCTCCTTCTGGCGCTGATCACCGTCGGGGTCGGGTTCGCGGCCGATCACCAGCACCTGCCGACGGACGTCTTCATCCCGGTCGTGCACTGGAACGTCGAGCTGTCTTGGGGCTGGTACGTCCTCCTCTTCCTCGTGATCGCCGGCACGGCGAACGGGGTCAATCTGACCGACGGGCTCGACGGACTCGCGGCGGGGACGGGGATCATCGCGCTGATCACCTTCACCGCGATCTCCGTCGTCACCTACATTCGCTCGGGGAATCCCGGCGGCCGTTTCGAGAGCCGGCTCGATCTCGCGATCGTCGGCGCAGCTCTCATCGGGGCCGCGATCGGTTTCCTTTGGTACAACGCGTTTCCCGCCGAGGTGATCATGGGCGATACGGGCGCGATGGCAATCGGCGGCGCGCTCGCCGCTATGGCGATCTTCACGAAGACCATCTTCTTGCTGCTGCTGATCGGCGGAATCTTCGCGATCGAGGCGCTGTCGGTGATCTTGCAGGTCGTGTCGTTCAAGTACTTCCAGCGGCGCATCTTCCTCATGACGCCGATCCACCATCACTTCGAGATGAAGGCGTGGTCGGAGACGAAGATCATGGTGCGGTTCTGGATCGTCACAGCGATCCTCTGTGCGGTCGGCTTCGCGCTCTTCTACCGCGACTTCACGTTCTTCCGGCGCTGAGCGGGCAACTCGATCAATGGGCGGAGTGGCTCGTCCGGACGCGCTTCGAGGGCTGGTCGGATGCAGAAGTCGAAGAGGCCCAGGAGGACCTCGGTCGAAAGCGAGACCGTGTGCTCGACGGTGCTCGGATACGTGCGGACGAGACCGTGGCCGATGTCGGGGCCGGGACTGGGCTGCTCGCTCTCGGGGCCGTTGCCCGCGTCGGTCCTGACGGCGACGTCCTCGCCATCGACATCTCCGTCGACGCGCTCGAGGAGCTGCGCGCGAACACGACCGCTCCCAATCTCTCGTACCTCGTCGGGAGTGCCGAGGTCTTGCCGCTGATGGACGAGGCGGTGGACGCCGTCGTGACGCGCTCCGTCCTGATCTATGTGGACGACAAAGCGGAAGCAGCCCGCGAGTTCCGCCGCGTTCTCCGCTGCGACGGCAGGGTGTCGCTGTTCGAGCCGATCAACAGCCGGAACCTCCGCCTGTACCAAGGGGTCGATCTCGCGCCGCTCGGCGAGCTCGGTGAACGAGTGCGCGCACGGACTGACGCGGCCTACACGGATCCCGACGATCCGATGCTCAACTTCGACGAGTCCGATCTCGAACGGTTCTTCGCCGAGGCAGGATTTGTCGATGTGCGGCTCGAGCTCGGCGCGGACGAGCACGAGGTTCAGGGCGAGCGGTACCTCAACCAGGTCGGGGCGCCGGGGCGGCCGACGATCCTCCGGCACTGGCAGCAGCAGTTCTCCGAGGAGGACGCGGGCCGCTTGGCGGAGTTCGTTCGCCGGCGGACGATTCCGCTCCGCTTTCCCTACGCGTTCTTGACGGCGAGGAAGCCGTGAAGCTGCCGCGTCGCGGCCTCGTCGTTGGGCTCGCTCGCTCGGGAGAGGCGGCCGCGCTCGCGCTGGCCCGGCGTGGTGTACCCACCGTGGCCGCGGACCGAGCTACGGGCCTGGAGACCGGGAGGCTTGCCGAGGCGGGTGTCGAAGTCCACCTGGGGACGGAGGAGGAACGTTTGCTCGAGGGAGTCGACCTGCTCGTCAAGAGCCCGGGAGTGCCGGGAAACTCACCGCTGCCTTCCGCCGCGCGGGAGCGCGGGATCCCGATCTGGAGCGAGGTGGAGCTGGGCTACCGCCTGCTGCGCAACCCGTTCATCGGCGTCACCGGAACGAACGGGAAGACAACGACGAGCGAGCTTCTCGGCGCGATCTTTCGAGCCGCCGGGAAGCCGGTGGCGGTGGCCGGAAACGTCGGGCGGCCGCTGACGGGCTTCGACGGCGTCCTCGACGAGAACGCCTGGGTCGTCTGCGAGCTGTCGAGCTTCCAGCTCGAGGACGTCCACCGCCTGCGACCGCGCGTGGCAGTTCTCCTCAACCTCGAGCCGGATCACCTCGACCGGCACGCAACGTTCGACGTGTACCAGGAGGCGAAGCTGCGCATCTTCGAGAACCAAACGGAGGCGGACACGGCCGTCGTGCCGCGCGACTTCGGCGCGATTCCCGGCGGCGCGGACCGGGTCGAGTTTCGCGCCGACGACCCGCTGCCCGCCGAGCCTCTGATCCGCGGGGAGCACAACCGGGAGAACGCGGCGGCTGCGACGGCTGCGGCACGCGCGGCCGGTCTCGACGACGAGGCGATCGCCGAGGCGCTGCGCACGTTTCCCGGGGTTGCGCACCGACTCGAGCTGGTCGGCGAGATCGACGGCGTCCGTTTCGTCAACGACTCCAAGGCGACGAACACCTCGGCCGCGCGGCGCGGAATCGCCGCGTATGCGGGGGAACCGCTTCGCTTGATCCTCGGCGGCTCGCTCAAAGGGGAGTCCTTCGACGAGCTCGCGGAAGGACTTCCTTCGACCATCCGCTCGATCGACCTGATCGGACAGGCGACCGACGACCTCGCCGCGGCACTCGACCGCGCCGGACGCGTGTATCGCCGCTCCGGAGACCTCGCGACTGCGGTGGGGGCGGCTGCCGGAGATGCCGAAGCGGGCGACGTCGTCCTCCTTTCGCCGGCGTGCGCCAGCTACGACCAGTTTCGCGACTTCGAGGAACGAGGTGACACGTTCCGTCGCCTGGTGGGAGAGCTCTGGTGAGGAAAGGCCGGCTCGAATCGCACCTGCTCGTGCTCGTGACGCTCGGCCTGGTCGCGTTCGGGCTCGTAATGGTCTACAGCGCCACGTCCGCCCCCGCTGCGCTCGCACGGACCGACCCGATGTCGTACCTCAAGAAGCAGGGAGCCTACGCTCTCATCGGCGTCGCGCTGATGATGGCGGCGTCACGGTTCGACTACCGGCGGCTCCGCCTGCTCGCTCCCGCCCTCGTGCTCACCGCATTAACCGGATGCCTGGCCGTCCTCGCGATCGGCTCGCGCATCAACGGAGCCCGACGCTGGATCGAGCTAGGCCCGGCGACCTTCCAGCCGTCGGAGCTCGCGAAGCTCGCCATCGCGGTCTGGGCTGCGGCCTACCTCTGCAGACGGCCGGCACCACGGACACTCCGCGAGCTGTCGCGGCCGATCGGGCTCCTGCTCGGCGCGTTCTGTCTCCTGATCCTCGCCGAGCCGGACCTGGGCACGGCCATCTCTCTCGTCATCGTCCTGCTCGCAGTCCTGTTGATCTCGGGAACCCCGGTCCCGACGCTCGCTGCCGGCACCGGAGTTGCAATCACGCTGGGGCTCGTCGCGATCTGGTTCGAGCCGTACCGCCGCGCGCGCATCTTCAGCTTCCTCGACCCGTGGAAGGACCCACAGGGTGCGGGATTCCAGACCGTGCAGGCGCTGATCTCGATCGCATCGGGCGGGGTCTTCGGCGTCGGCCTCGGGCACGGCGTCGCAAAGGTGAACTACCTGCCCGAGGCGCACACGGACATGATCCTGGGCGTGATCGGCGAAGAGCTGGGCCTGGTCGGCGTCACCGCCGTGATCGCGGCCTACGCGGCGTTCGCGTATGCGGGGCTACGGGTCGCACTCGCCTGCACGGATCCGTTCGGCAAACGCCTCGCGGCCGGTCTCGTCGCCCTCGTCAGCGGTCAGGCCGTGATCAACCTCGCGGCCGTTCTGGGGCTCGCACCACTGACGGGCATCCCGCTGCCGTTCATCTCGTACGGCGGCTCGAGCCTCGTGGTGGCGCTCCTGGCAGTGGGCGTCCTCCTTAACATCGCCGGCAGGAATGGAGTCCGGGCGAGAGCTGCGCTGCCTGATCGCGGCCGGAGGGACGGCGGGACACGTCGTGCCGTCGCTCGCCGTCGCGGAGGCGCTGAAGAGACGCGGCGTACGCGTGACGTTCGCCGGGTCGCCCGATCGCATCGAAGCGCAGCTCGTCCCTGAGGCGGGCTACGAGCTCGACACCTTCCGGATCTCCGGGTTGCCGCGACGTCCATCGGTCGCGCTCGCACGCGGGCTGCTGCTGGCCGCGCGTGCGCCTCGTGCCTGCGCGCGAATCCTCGGCGCGCGCCAGCCTGACGTCGTGCTGGGCGGCGGTGGGTACGTCGCCGGGCCGATGGTCTACGCGGCCTCTCGCCGGCGCATCCCCACGGCGCTGATGGAAGCCGACGCGCACCTGGGTCTGGCGAACCGCCTGGCGGCGCCGTTCGCCCGTCGCGTCTTCCTGTCGTTTCCGATCGAGGGCCGTAGCGGTGAGAAGTATCGGGTGACGGGGAGGCCGATTCCGGAGCGGTCGCGAGTGGTTCCGCAGGCGGAAGGGCGTCATGTCTTCGGTCTGCCCGAGGTGGGTCCGGTGCTGCTCGTGTTCGGCGGATCGCTTGGCGCGCGGCTGCTGAACGAGCTCGCGCTGGAGGCCTTCGCAGCCGCCGGTCCTCCGGTTCTCCACCTTTGCGGGACGCGCGACTACGACGAGCTGCTGCCGAGGGTCGTGCGTCCGGACTACCGCCTCTTTGCGTTCACGGAGGAGTTCGGGGCCGCGCTCGGCGCGAGCGATCTCGTTCTCGCGCGCGCCGGTGGCTCGGTGTGGGAGCTCGCCGCTGCGGGAAAGCCTGCGGTCCTCGTTCCCGGACTCTTCGCCACGGGAGACCACCAGACCAAGAATGCGCGTTACTTCGAGCACGGAGGGGCCGCCATCGTCATGCCGGAGAGCGAGGCCGGACGTGCTCCCGAGCTGATCCGCTCCCTGCTCGACGATCCGCGCAGGTTGGCCCAGATGTCGAGGGCGATGCTCCGGCTTGCCCGTCCCCATGCCGCCGAGGAGATCGCGGAGGAGCTCGTTGGCCTCGCCACTTGAAGGAAGGCGCTTGTGGATCGCCGGCATCGGCGGCGCGGGAATGAGCGCCTACGCCCTGCTCGCTCGCGCATGGGGAGCGGAAGTGCGCGGCTGGGACCGGACCGAGACGCCCTACCTCGAGCAGCTCGAGGGCATCGACGTCGAGATCTCGGACGAGGCCCCGGAGCCGCCGGAGGGCTGGGAGCCGTTCGTCTCGACGGCATTCGCGGGGCGCGTCCGGGGAAGGAGCAGGGCAGATCTGCTCGCGGAACTCGTTTCGCTGCGCGACTCGATCGTGGTCGCCGGCGCGCACGGCAAGACGACGACGAGCGGCATGATCGCCTTCTGCCTCGACCGGCTCGGCCGTGACCCCGCGTGGTTGATCGGTGGCGACATTCCACAGCTCGGTGGCAATGCCGGGACCGGGCAGGGGTGGCTCGTCGCCGAGGGCGACGAGTCGGACCGCACGATTGCGGAGCTGCGACCGAGGATCGCCGTCGTAACGAACGTCGACCTCGACCATCACGCAACCTTCGGCTCCCGCGCCGAGCTGGTCGAGTTGTTCGAACGGTGGCTCGGCGTCGTGCCGCAGGTCGTCCGCGGCGAGGAGCTCGACGCGTATCACGGGCCGCTCGCAATCGCCGGAGAACACAACCGGCTGAACGCCGCCTGCGCGCTCGCGGCGCTCGAGCTTGTTGGGATACGTCGGGACGAGGCGGGTCCGGTGCTCGCACAGTTCGAAGGTGCTGCGCGCCGGCTCGAACGGTGTGGGGAGGCGGGCGGCGTGGAGGTCTACGACGACTATGGGCATCATCCGGCGGAGATCGCCGCCACACTCGCTGCGATGCGAAACGGCGGCCGTCTGCTCGTCCTCTTCCAGCCACACCTGTACTCGCGCACTCGGCATCTGGCCCGCGAGCTGGCCGCAGCTCTCACGGGCGCGGACACGGTCGCGGTGGCCGACGTCTATCCCGCCCGCGAGGAGCCGATCGCAGGCGTGACGGGGAAGCTCATCGTGGACGCCCTCAGCGAGCTTCGCCCCGGGATGCCCATCGCGTGGACGCCGGCCGTCGACGACGGCGCGCGCTTCCTCGCGGAGCGCGCGCGGAGAGGCGACCGCGTGCTGACCATCGGCGCCGGTGACGTCGACCGCGCGGCCGGGCTGCTCCTGGAGACGCTCGGTTGAACGTCGAGGAGCGCCTTGCGCTCTCGCGTTTCACCACGCTCGGCACGGGGGGACCGGCGCGCGCCTTCGCGCGGCCGGAGACGCTCGAGGAGCTCGAGCAGGCGCTCCACTTTGCGCGGGAGCGAGAGCTGCCGGCGGCGACGATCGGGCTGGGCTCGAACCTGCTCGTGGCCGACGACGGCTTCGAGGGTCTCGCGCTCAAGCTCGCGGGTGAGCTCGCTGGTGCGGAGGTCGAGGGCTACCGCCTCATTGCAGGCGGCGGAGCGGCCAACGCCGTGTGTCTGCACCGCGCACGCGCGGCGGGACTCGGCGGCTTCGAGTTCGCCTGCGCCATCCCGGGGACGGCCGGGGGCGGGGTCTGGATGAACGCGGGGGCCTACGGTGGGGATTGGGCCGGCATTCTCGAGCGTGCGCTCGTCGTCGACGGGGACGGCTCGCATTGGCGTACGCCGGAGGAGCTGGGGCTCGGCTATCGCCGCTCCGACCTGCGCCACGGGGAAGTCGTCGCGCGGGTCGAGTTCCGTCTCACGCCGCGACCACCCGGCGAGATCAAGGCGGTCGTGGCCGACATGCAAGCGCAGAGGAAAGCGGCGCAGCCGACGAACAAGCGGACCTACGGAAGCGTCTTCAAGAACCCGGACCACGAGCTCACGGCCGGACGGATGCTCGAGGCATGTGGGCTGAAGGGCCACCGAATCGGCGGCGCGCAGATCTCGCCGCGGCATGCGAACTTCATCGAGAACGCGGACGGGGCCCGCTCCGAGGACGCAATCGCGCTGATGGCCGAGGCGCGGCGTCGGGCCTGGGAGCAGTACGGCGTCGAGCTCGAGCACGAGGTCGTCTTCCTCGGCGAGATCGAGTTGCCGCCGCTTTCGAGGTAGGACCCACGCGTAGGGCGGCGAAGTCCGCGACGTGGCTGAGAAAGTCTTGGCGCTGCCGCGAAGGCGCGGTGTCGACCTGATGCGCTTTGCCCCGTCCGGCCGGTCGCTGCTGGCCGGCGCGGCGGCCGTCTTGATCGCAGCCGGGTTGTACGGACTTGCGCGGGAGAGCTCGATGTTCGCGGTGCAGAGGATCGACGTCGAAGGCGCGCCCCCGGGCCTTGCCGCACAGGTCCAAACAGAGCTCCGGTCGTACCAAGGTCGCAGCCTCGTTGCAATCGACGGCGCCGCCGTCGCGCAGCGGGTCGACGGTCTCGCGGCCGTTCGCAGCTCGGTCGTCGACCGCGCCTTCCCGCACACGCTTCGTCTTCGCGTCATGCCCGAGCTTCCGGTGGCAGTGCTCCGGCGTGGCGCCGGGTCGTGGCTCGTGTCCGCGCGCGGCCGCGTGATCGGAACGATCGTTCGGGGAGGTCACCCGACGCTGCCGCGCATCTGGCTTCCGCCCCGCACCGAGATCGTGGTCGGCGACTTGCTCGCCGGCGAAACAGGTGGACTCGCCGCTCGTTCCCTGGCGGCCTTCGTCGGCAGCGGCTTCCCGAGCCGGATCACGTTCGTGCGAGCACTCGACGGACAGATCACGCTGGGCCTTCGCGGCGGTCTCGAGGTTCGCCTTGGTGCCCCGGTCGAGCTGGGACTGAAGATCGCCATCGCGCACGGGATCCTCCCGACCCTCGCCCGCCCCTCCGCGGGAGGCCCGGACTACCTCGATCTTGCGGTGCCCGAGCGGCCTGTCGCGGGACGCAACCCTCAACCCGAAGGTTGAGGTTGAGGGTCGCCGCGTTGACAGCTCGGTTTCCGGAGCGTACCCTCGAACGAGGATTCGCTCGGCAGCCCCAACGCTCCAGTCAAGGTTGAGGTCGGGCGGTCCTCAGCGCTCATGAGCCAGACAGGGAACTATCTTGCGGTCCTGAAGGTCGCCGGCGTCGGCGGCGGCGGCACGAACGCCGTGAACCGCATGGTCGACGTCGGCCTCTCCGGCGTCGAGTTCATCGCCGTGAACACGGACGCCCAGGCGCTGCTGATGGCGGACGCGGACATGAAGATTCAGATCGGAGCACAGGTGACGCGCGGACTCGGCGCCGGCGCCGACCCCGAGATCGGATTCGCCGCAGCGCAGGAGAGCCGCGATGAGCTGAAGGAAGCGCTCAAGGGCGCGGACATGGTCTTCATCACCGCCGGCGAGGGCGGCGGGACCGGAACGGGAGGCGCACCGATCGTCGCCGAGCTCGGACAGGAGATCGGCGCGCTCACCGTCGGAGTCGTGACACGGCCGTTCGCGTTCGAGGGCCGCAAGCGGGCCGACCAGGCCGAGCGCGGCATCGACCAGCTCCGCGATCGCGTTGACACGCTGATCGTGATCGAGAACGACCGGCTCCTGCAGGTCGTCGAGCGCCAGACATCGGTGGTGGATGCGTTCCGGATGGCGGACGACATTCTTCGCCAGGGCGTCCAGGGCATCACCGACCTGATCACGGAGCCGGGACTCGTAAACCTCGACTTCGCGGACGTCCGGACGATCATGCGGGACGCGGGCTCGGCCCTGATGGGTATCGGCAGCGCGTCGGGCGAGAACCGCGCCGCGGAGGCCGCGCGGATGGCCGTGTCCTCGCCGTTGCTCGAGGCGTCGATCGAGGGCGCCACCGGAATCCTGCTCAACGTCACCGGCGGGTCCGACATCGGCCTCTTCGAGGTGAACGAGGCCGCCGAGGTCGTCACGAGTGCCGCCGACCAGAACGCCAACGTCATCTTCGGCGCCGTCATCGACGACTCCGTCGGCGAGCAGGTGCAGGTGACGGTGATCGCCACCGGTTTCGGAGGACAGGGCCGTCGCCGTAGGCGGCGGGAGGCTGCGGCCCTCGAGCCGCCCGTCCCGGCGGCCGCTTCCGAGGGCTTCGACGTCTCGCAGGAGGTCCTCGACGTCCCCTCGTTCCTCCGCGACGACTCCTAGCAACCCCAGGTTTCGAATTCCCAGCCCGCGGTAGGGAGGGGATGCCCTCTTGGGGCTCATCCTCCCCGGTTGGCCCCACGACCCGGTCCGCTGCTCCGGTTGCGAACTCCTTGGAGACACAGCCGGAGCGGCACCTTTCTGCGGCTCGTTAGCATCGGCGGCGGTATGGCCCAGACGCTGCAGCGCACCCCGCTCCATGCTCGGCACGTCTCTCTCGGTGCTCGCATCGTGCCCTTCGCCGGCTGGGAAATGCCCGTTCAGTACGAGGGCGTCATTCCGGAGGTCAAGGCCGTTCGTACCGACTGTGGCGTCTTCGACGTCTCCCACATGGGCGAGTTCGAGGTGGAAGGGCCGCGCGCTACAGAGCTTCTTCAGGCGACCTTGTCGAACGACCTCGACAAGATCGCCCCCGGCCAGGCGCAATACACCCTGCTGACGAACGAGCGCGGCGGGATCATCGACGATCTGATCGTCTACCGACTAGGCGAGTTCCGGTATCTCCTGGTCGTGAACGCGGCCAACCGGGAGCCGGACCTGCGTTGGCTGAAGGAGCGGGAGATTCCGGGCTCCGGCGTCCGCGACGTCTCTGACGCGTACGTCTTGCTCGCCGTGCAGGGACCCCGGGCGATCGAGCGTCTCGGTCTTCCGCAGGCGCGACAGTTCACGTTCGCCGAGGGCGAGATCGACGGCATCGAATGCATGGTGAACCGCACCGGATACACGGGCGAGGACGGCTGTGAGCTGCTCGCGATGACGGAAGACGGGACCGAGCTGTGGGACCGCGTCCTCGAGCGCGGCGCAGTTCCGTGTGGGCTCGGCGCGCGGGACACGCTCAGGATCGAGGTTTGCTACCCGCTTCACGGCAACGACATCACGCCGGACACCGATGCCATCTCGGCCGGCCTTGGTTGGTGCTGCACACTGGACAAGGAGTTCTCCGGTGCGCAGGAGTTGCGTGAGATCAAGGCTCGCGGTCTCGACCGGAAGCTCGTCCCCTTCGTCATGGAGAAGAAGGCAATCCCGAGGCAGGGCATGGCGATCGGCGGCGGCGGCGAGGTCACCTCTGGCACGCACTCGCCGATGCTCGACCTGGGCATTGGGCTCGGCTACGTCCCCGCGGAGGCGTCGGCACCCGACAGCGAGCTTTCCATCGACGTGCGCGGCCGACCGCGTCGGGCCCGCGTCGTGAAGCGACCGATCTACAAACGAGAGGAGAGCCGCTAGTTGGCGACGGAGAGTTACCCCAACGACCTGAAGTACCACAAGGAACACGACTGGGCCCGGATCGACGGCGACGAAGCATTGCTCGGGATCACCTGGTTCGCCCAGGACGCCCTCGGCGAGCTCGTGCACTACGAGCCTCCGAGCGAGGGGGACACGATCTCCAGGGACTCGCCCTACGGAGAGGTCGAGTCGGTGAAGGCAGTCTCGGACGTGATCGCGCCGCTCTCCGGTGAGGTGCTCGAGGTGAACCAGAAAGTCGTCGACGAGCCGGAGACGGTCAACGCAGACCCGTACGGCGAAGGGTGGCTCGTCCGCATCCGGCTCAGCGACCCGTCTGAGGGCCAGTCGCTTCTCGACGTGGACGCGTACAAGCAGGTCGTCGCCGAGTCTTAGTGCCCCTCCAGGCAATACACGCCGGCTTCTGGCCCGCGATCACGCGGCGCGCTGCCGCGTCCTCAGTCGCGCCCATAGCTTTAGCTATGGGCGCACTCGCGAGCGCCGAAAGCGCGAGCGCCATTGCATCGCTTGGTGCTCGCGACCCAGAAGCTCGGCAGTATCACCTGAAGGGGCACTAGTGAGCTACCTCTCGCTGACCGAGCGGGACCGCGAGGAGATGCTCGCGGCGATCGGGGTCTCCTCCGTGGAGGAGCTCTTCCGCGACATCCCCGCGAGCCTCCGCTTCGGCCGCCGCCTCGACCTCGATCGCCCGCTTCCCGAGCAGGAGCTCTCCCGTCACCTCGAGGAGCTGGCCGCCCGAAACATCGACACGACGAAGGAAGTGTCGTTCCTCGGCGCCGGCATCTACGACCATTACGTCCCCGCGATCGTCGACGCCGTGCTCCAGCGCGGCGAGCTCCTCACCGCCTACACGCCCTATCAGCCCGAGATGAGCCAGGGCGTGCTGCAGGCGATCTTCGAGTACCAGACCGCGGTCTGCGAGCTCACCGGAATGGATGTCTCGAATGCCTCCGGCTACGACGGCACGACCGTCGCAGCCGACGCCTGCTTCGTGGCGAAACACGCTACGGGACGGACGAAGGTGGTCGTCACCGAAGCGACGAATCCGCAGGTGCGCCAGGTCGTCAAGACGTACGCGCCCGGGTTCGGACTCGAGATCGTCGAGGTGCCTCACCGCGGCGGGACGACTGATCCGGACGAGCTCCGCCGGGCGGCCACCGACGCGGCCTGCGTCATCTTCCAGCAGCCGAACTTCTTCGGCTGCCTCGAGCCGGCGCCGGATCTCGCCGCCGTGGCGCGCGACGCAGAGGCGATCCCCGTCGCGCACGTCGATCTCGTCTCCCTCGGCGTGCTCGAGGCGCCCGGAGCCTACGGCTGCGGGATCGCGATCGGCGAGGGCCAGAGTACGGGCAACTACCAGTCCTTCGCCGGTCCTCACTACGGCTTCCTCACCGCGCGCAGCGAGTTCATCCGTCGCATGCCGGGGCGGATCGTCGGCGAGACGCTCGACGCCGCGGGCGAACGCGGCTATGTCCTCACCCTGCAGACCCGTGAGCAGCACATCCGCCGAGAGAAGGCAACCTCGAACATCACGACGAACCAGACGCTGCTTGCGCTTGCCGGGCTCGTGCACCTCTCGTGGCTGGGTCCGCAGGGAATTCGCGAGCTGGGGGAGACCTGCATGAGCCTGGCCGAGTACGCGAAGCGCCGGCTGACCGAAGCCGGGCTCGAGTTGGTGTTTCCTGAACGGACAACGTTCAAGGAGTTTGCCGTGCGCGTCGGACAGAGCGCGAAAGACGCGATCCGCGAGGCGCGTGTCCAGGGAGTCCATCCCGGCTACGCCCTCGGCCGGGACTACGAGGGACTCGACGATGCGCTGCTCGTCGCGGTCACGGAGCGACGAACGCCGCAGGACATCGACCGGCTGGCCGAGGTCCTGGCGCCACGATGAAGCTCATCTTCGAGAAATCGCAGGCCGGTCGGCGAGGCGGCGAGTTGCCGGCCTACGATCTCCCGCACGCAGACGTTCCAGAAGAGCTCCGCCGAGCCGACCCTCCACGCCTGCCGGAGCTCGCCGAGCCGGAGATCCTCCGACACTTCACGGAGCTCTCGACGCGCAACTTCGGCATCGACACCGGCTTCTATCCGCTCGGCTCCTGCACGATGAAATACAACCCGCGTGTCAACGAGCGGCTCGTGATGCTTCCCGGGTTCCGCGACCTTCATCCGTATCAGGAGGAGGACGGAATCCAGGGTGCCCTCGAGCTGATGTGGCGCCTGCAGGAGGCCCTGATCGAGGTATCGGGGCTCCATGCGTGCTCCCTGCAACCGGCGGCCGGATCGCAGGGCGAGTTGACGGGCCTGATGCTCATGCGCGCCTACTTCGCGGACCGTGGCGAAGGAGCCCAACGGGACACGATCGTCACCGCCGACACGGCCCACGGCACGAATCCCGCCAGCGTGACGATGGCGGGCTACAAGCTGGCCAAAGTCGAAACCGATGCGCGTGGAAACGTCGACGTCGCGCATCTGCGGGAGATGGTCGACGACCGCACCGCAGGGCTGATGCTGACGAACCCGTCGACGCTCGGGCTCTTCGACGAGCACATCGAGGAGGTCGCAAAGATCTTCCACGACGTCGGGGCGCTCCTCTACTACGACGGCGCCAACCTGAACGCCGTCTGCGGGATCTCCCGTCCCGGCGATATGGGGTTCGACATCGTCCACATCAACCTGCACAAGACGTTCTCGCAGCCGCACGGCGGCGGCGGACCCGGAGGCGGCCCGATCGTCGTCAGCGACAAGCTCGAGCCGTTCCTTCCGGTACCGGCTGTGGTCAAGGACGGCGAGCGCTATCGCCTCGACCACGACCGCCCGAAATCGATCGGCAAGGTGCGCGGTTACACCGGACCCTTCGGTGTCTTCGTGAGGTCGTACGCGTACATCCGGTCGTACGGCCCGCAACTGCGCGAGATGTCGGAGGCGGCGGTCCTAAATGCGAACTACCTTCTCGCCCGGCTCAAAGAAGCGTACGACCTCCCCTTCGATCGCCTGTGCATGCACGAGTTCGTTCTGAGCGCACGGTCGCTCAAGCGAGAGCACGGGATCTCCGCGCTCGACGTCGCGAAGCGGCTTATGGACTACGGCTTTCACCCGCCGACGATCTACTTCCCACTCGTGGTCCCGGAGGCGCTCATGATCGAGCCGACGGAGACGGAGCCGAAGGAGACGCTCGACGCCTTCGTCGACGCGATGCTCGCGATCGCCCGAGAGGCCGAAGAGGATCCGGACACGATCCACGAGGCGCCGCACGGCCGCCCGGTGAGACGCCTCGACGAGGTCAAGGCGGCGAAGCGCGCGATCGTCAAGTACGGGTTCGACGAACATCCCGATCTGAGCGACGAGACCGCCGAGCCGCGACAGCTCGAAGCGCAGAAGGGCGCCTAGCGAGCGACGCCTCAGGCCGCGAGAGGCAACGTCAGCTGCGTCAGGCCGAGTTGCTCGAAAACCCGCTCGACCTCCACCGCGATCGGCGCGAATTGCTCCGCCGACCAGACATGGATGTCGCTCTCTCCCTGCAATTTCTCGAGCTGGCGCTCGAGCATGGCATCGCCTGAGCGGAGCAGGACGGTCTGTGCATAACAGCGCGCCCACACCTCGTGAGCGGACTGGAAGTAGCGCTGCCGCCCAGCCCCTCCCGGCAGCGGATGCCGCTCGAGCATCGACGCCGCGGACCGCCAGCCTGCAAACGCGGGGTGGACGGCCGACGCCCACACGCGCGACTTTCGGTCGTAGTGCACTTGGTGGTCGACGAGGTGCCCGAGCTCGTGGAGGAAACCGAGCGCGACTCGTCCGCCGACTCGCGACACGCGCAGGTCGATCGGATCCTTCTTGCGGTAGCGGTAGGCGCCGGCTTCGCTGATGGTCGACGTCGTGCGCACGGGAACCGGCTCGAGATCGGACCGCAATCCGTGCAAGCCTGACGCCGCTGCGAGTGCACGCTCGAGCTCCGGCGTCAACGGGCTCCGGCGTGGTAAGGCAAGCATGTCCTCGAGCGAGCGGAAGCGCGGCTTGCCCTCGCGCACAACACAACTGGGGTATCGGCGTTGTCCCACGGGTAAATCGTCGGTTGCGCACCGGACGGACTTGAGGATGTACTTGAGGATGTAATGCTTCGCGCGTGAGATCGCGCCGCACACTCCTCACCGCGACCGCCGTTGTCTTTGCGCTCATCGATCTCGTGCACAAGACGTTCAACCGCGCCGAGTTCCATCACGCGCGCCCCTTGTTCGTTGCGCTCGTGATGGCCATCCTTGTTGTCGCGCTCGTCGTCTTGGTGCCGAGGGTTCCGTCCAACACGGCGGCGCTCGGCGCGGGAATCGCATGCGGCGGAGCGTTGGGAAATCTCGTCTCGCTCCTCGCGTGGTCGCAAGGCGTACCCGATCCGCTCGTCGTCGCGGGGGCGACTCACGGACTCGCCTTCAACCTTGCGGATCTGTTCGCGCTCGTGGGCGATGCGTTGCTGCTCAGCGCGGTCGTCGTCTACGGCGTGAGGCAGCGCGAAAGGCTCCGCGAGCGGATCTAGTGCTCCTCCCAGCAATGCACCTCGACAGCATCACTGGAAGGGGCTCTAGTAGAGATCTTCGAGATCGTCTACGGGGTAGGGCTCTTCGTCGCGGCGCCTGCGGACGAACTCCGAGACTCCGAGCAGCACGAGGACGGCGACCGCGAACGTGAGGCTCGTCCAGGCAACCGCTAGCCACGTGAAGACGAGCACGGCCACGCCGAGGCGCTGACCCACTGGGTCGTGCCGCAGAAACCGCATGAGCACAACGGCTTCCTTCATCTCAGCTCCTCCTCTCAGCCCAACAATCGGCGGCCCCCGAGGCCTCCTGGATCCCTCGGTCGCGTAATGGACAGCCCCGTTGCAAGACTGTAAAGAGGAAACCAATCGAGGGAGGATGATGACGAAAGTACAGAAGACCGAGGCGGAGTGGCAGCAGGAGCTGAGTCCCGAGCAATACCACGTGCTGCGGGAGAAGGGCACCGAAGCCCCCTTCTCGGGTGAATACGACCACACGTTCGAGCCGGGCACCTATCGCTGTGCGGGCTGCGGCGCCGAGCTCTTTCGCTCCGAGGCGAAATACGACTCGGGGTGCGGCTGGCCGGCGTTCTCCGCACCGGCGAGCGCCGAGACGATCGAGGAGGACACGGACACGACGTACGGGATGGTCCGGACCGAGGTCACGTGCTCGAGCTGCGGCGGACATCTCGGCCACGTATTCCCGGACGGCCCTCGGCCGACGGGGTTGCGCTATTGCGTCAACTCGGCTGCACTCGACATGGAGGAGGACTAGTGGAGAAGAAGGCAACATTCGGCGCCGGCTGTTTCTGGGGCGTTGAGGCGGCGTTCCGGCAGGTCGAGGGGGTGACGCGGACACGCGTCGGCTACTCGGGCGGAACGCTCGAGAATCCGACGTACGAGGACGTCTGCTCACACACGACCGGACACGCCGAGGTCGTCGAGGTCACCTACGACCCGGACCGCGTCTCGTACGACCAACTGTTGGACGTGTTCTGGGGCAAGCACGACCCGACCCAGCTGAACCGGCAGGGATGGGACATCGGCGATCAGTACCGCTCGGCGATCTTCTTCCACGACGAAGAGCAGCAGGAGGCGGCCGTGCAGTCGAAGGCGCGGGAACAGGCGAGCTCGGCGGCGCCGATCGTGACGCAGATCGAGCCGGCGCGGATGTTCTACGAGGCAGAGGACTACCACCAGCAGTACCTCGAAAAGCGCGGCCGCTCGTCGTGCACGCCGGCGCTCCAACGGAGCGCGACCGCGAGCTGAGCCGCAACGGAGCAAGCGGTAGTTGCGATGCCGATCGCGGACGCCGAGGCGCCGACCTCGCCTGAGGGCGAGTAGCTCTAGCTGATCGCCGCCGTCGCGCTCCGCCGGCTCACGCCCTAAGGATCGCGATGCGCACCCTCGTACATCCCGGTCGGGTTGTACGGGATCAGGTTCCTATTGAATGCGCCTGCAGTGAAACAGCTCAGGACGCTGATCCCGGCTCCGACGATTACGTCGCGGAGCGCGCGGTGTCAATGATCGGCCGAGCGGAGTACAAGCGCTGTCAGCCGCCGCCTGCATGAAGCTGCGCCCCGAGGCGTTCGACCGCGATCGGCAAACGCCGATCACCAACCGTTGGCCGGGCTAGGCGCGCCGAGCATGGTCATAGGCGAGAGCACCGGAGGCCACCCCTTCCCGCCGATGAGCGACCGTTGGGCCGCGATCCTCCGCGGTGAACACCCGCTTCGTTTTGCCCAACGCGCTGGGCGGCGCGCGTTCGCGATCGCGCCCGGCTCGACGCGTTGCAAGCTCTGCAATGCGCCGTTCACTGGACTCTCCGCCGGCGCTTTCAAGCGCTTCGGTTACGGGCAGTCACGGAAGAACCCGCAGCTTTGCGCCCGTTGCGTCGAATCGGCTCCCGAGGGAGGCGCGGTCGTCCCGCTCGCGGTCCTCTTTGCCGACATGCGCGGCTATACCTCACTGACCGAGCGGCTCGGCACGATCGAGGCAACGGCGCTCGTAAACCGCTTCTACGAGGTCGCCTCGAAAGCGTTTCTGCCGCTCGAAGGGCTTCTCGGCCAGATTGCGGGGGATGAAGTGATGGTGCTCTTCGTCCCGGGTCTCGCCGGTGGCTCGTATCGAGAGAAAGCCGTCCAGGCCGGCGTGTCCCTGCTCGACGCAGTCGGCTATGGCAAATCGACCTCGAGTTGGGTGGAGGTGGGAGTCGGGATCGCGAGCGGGGAGGAGTTCGTAGGGAACGTCGGTGGAGGCGGTTTCAAGGACTTCACCGCCATCGGGGATGTGACGAATACAGCCGCGAGGTTGACGTCCGCCGCGCAGGCGGGAGAGATCGTGCTGGACGCGGCCACCCACGCCGCCGTAGTCGACGAGTACCCGGCAGCCGAGAGAGAGCTACTCTCTTTGAAAGGCAAGGAAGCTGCCGTCGAGGCCTTCCGGCTTCGACTCCGCTAAGGAGTCGTCATCGTCATCGTATTGCTTGTCTGCATGCGCATCGGCGAGTTTGACTCTTTGTCCTTCATGACCACCGGAGCCAGCACGGCTGCGACGATTGCTCCGATCCCAACGAGTGTTGCAACCTGACGCACGAGTCGCCGGTTCGCACGCACGAAGACGATCAACGCAAGAACGACGATGCCAACGTCGATCAGCGAGCTGATCCACCAGGGCCACCACCAATCGCGAGCCACAACAGGAGTATGCGCCTTGGAAAGAGGAAAGTCGCGAGAGTTTTCCTGGAGGGTCCGTCCGAATCAGCCGATGCGGCGGTCAACCGACCGCTGGCCAGATCGAGCGTCCGATCGAGTCAGTCGCCTGATCCACGAATTCCACAGATTTTTGAACCCCTGAGGCGGCCGCCTCCTCGCCTCACTGGCTGACGGTGAACTGGTAGCAGGCACTCTCCAGGACCACAGCTGAGGTCACCGCGTCGATCACTCGGAAATGGATGTCGAGCTGTGTGCCAAGCGCGGTGGCCGCCAGACTCCGGAACAGGTCCGCCCGGCCGGTTCCCGTTTGGTCCGTCGTGATCGCCTGCGGGACGAGTCCCTGGCCGAGTGTCAGCCAGTTCGTTCCGGTGCAGTCGTCGTTCACGTTCGAATCCGTCGCCCGCTGGAGGTAATAGCTGTGGTTCGGAGCCAGGTCCCGCACCCAGACGTCGAGGTAGACGATCTTGTCGGCGTCCTTTGGCTGACGAAACTTCACCAATCCGAAACCATTGTCCGGTCCGTCTGCGACCGGTCGCAGAATCACCTCGAGGTTGAAGTTGGGCGTCGCCGGACCCCAAGGCGGGCCGACCGTATCGCCCCGAGCGCCGCCGTAAGCACCCGCCGACGAGGCAAGCCCGGCCGTGAGCGCCGCTGCAGCGGTTAGCGCCGCCAACAACGCAGCAGAACGTCGCATCAACATCTCCCCCTTCCCGACCTGGATTCCCAGGCCCTCACAGACCATCCTGAAGCAGTCGTGGTCAAAGGGCAAGGTCGGGAGCCTCAAGAGCGACGATCTCCTTGTCGTCAACAGGCGCGAAAAGGTTCTAAGCGCTAGGACCGATCGCGGCTAGCTGGCCGCACGCGGCTTGGATGTCACGCCCTCGATTCAGACGGACGGTGGTCGCGATGCCGGCACGCTGGAGTACACCCTTGAAGGCTGCGATTCCCTTCCGCGTTGAGCACTGATACCGGACCACAGAGCCGATCCGGGTAAAAGTGAAGGGGATCAGGTTCACGTGCAAGGCCACGTCAGCTACCTGCGCATTGGCCGGCGGCGATCGCCCTCATCGCGGCTCAGAACCGCGTCCTGCGCGTTACGCGGATCAAGTGGTCAGGACTTCCTCGCGCCTTGTTGCGCGGCGCCGCGTAATCCTTTGAGAGGCCTGAGCGGATGCGTGCCAGATCTGATTTCCCTGTCATGGAACTGCCACTTGTGGCGATGTGACCCTCGAGGTGCGGGGGTTTGACCGCGCTCGACGGGCACTTAGACTGCCCTGGTCATCGAACTTAGGGGTGCGGAATGGCGACAGTGACAGCGATCGACGTTGAGCGGCTCGACGCGTTTGCCGCGGCCTTTTCCGGTTCAGTCATCGA
>WNGF01002974.1_pt1 | contig 25592 bp, 28 predicted proteins | sample 5400641 | NCBI WGS metagenome assembly WNGF01 (sample SAMN13153371, study PRJNA577476) | soil metagenome | isolation source: 80 cm soil or saprolite under grassland replicate 2 | place: USA:California | collected 2016-06-15 | reverse complement strand
CATTCGACACGATGTTCCAAGGCCACGGCCTCCTGACGACGCGCGACTTGGCATTCAGCGTCCTAGCCGGCCAGACGGCGGGCGGGAGCGCGACGATCAACTGGATGACGTGCCTGCGGCCGCCGATGTGGGCGCGGGAGGAATGGGAGCGGGATCACGGCATGGCGGGCGTGACGTCCGCCGAATTCGACGGGCTCCTCGACGACGTTTGGCGGCGGCTCCGCGTGACCACGGCCGAGAGCGTCGTCAATCCTTCCAACGAGGTCTTGCGGCGCGGATGTGAGGCGCTTGGCTATCGGGCCGGCGCGGATTTCGACGTCATCCCACGGAACGCCCGCGGGTGCGACACACGCTGCGACTTCTGCTTCTTCGGATGCGTCTACAACGCGAAGCAGTCGCCGATCCTGACGTACCTCCCGGACGCGTTCCACGCCGGCGCCCGATTCATGTTCGACACGAAGGCGGAGCGCGTGGTCATCGAGGGCGGCGAGGCGCGCGGAGTCGAGGCGACGTTCCGGGGCGACGGCCGCGAGGTGCCGGTGCACGTCCGATCCCGGGCCGTCGTGGCGGCGGGGAGCGCGGTGCAGACGCCGGCGCTCATCCTCCGGTCGGGCGTGCGGTCACCGGGGATCGGCCGCGGGCTCCGCCTCGACCCGACGACGGCCCTCTTCGGGGAATTCCCGAATCCGGTCCGGATGTGGAGCGGGCCCATGCAGACGATTGTCGTGACGCGATTCCAAGGCGCGGATGCGGGCCACCACGGTCCCTGGCTCGAGAGCGCTCCGGGCCATCCGGGCCTCGCGGCCCTCGCGTTGCCGTGGTCCGGGGGCCGGGCGCACAAAGACGCGATGCGCCGCCTCGACCGGGCGGCCGCCACGATCGTCCTGGTGCGCGACGTCGCCGAAGGTCGCGTGCGGGTGGATGCCCGGGGGGAGCCGATCCTCGAATACCGCCTATCGGCGCGGGACCGCCGAAACCTCACGCGCGGACTGCAGGAGGCCGCGCGCATCCACCGCGCCGCTGGCGCGGTCCGGATCGCAACCCTCCACCTCCGGGAGTGCGCGGTCGGCGACAGCCGAAACCCGATTCGAGTATCCGAGCTGGACGGATTCCTGGACCGCGTCGCCCGGCTCGGGGTCCACGAGAACGCGCTCGCCCTGTTCTCGGCGCACCCGATTGGGTCCGCCCGCGCGGGCTTGGATTCGCGGACTTCCGCCGCGAGGCCCACGGGCGAGTGCCACGAAGTCCGAAACCTCTGGATCGGCGACGGCAGCCTCCTGCCGACGGCGCCGGGCGTGAACCCGATGATTTCGATCATGGCCTTGGCGGCCCGGACCGCGAGATTCATCCGAGAGCGGCTCGCTCACTCCTCGACGATGTAGAACTCGTTCCCGTCCGGGTCCTTGAACATCGCGTATGTGCCCCAGTCTTCCTTCGTCGTCGGCGTCGTGAATTGGACGCCGAGCTTGCGAAGGGATTCTTCCTCCTTCTTCGCGTCCTTCGTGGTGAAGGAGATCCCGGTGTTCCCTGGCTCCAACGGATAGAATCCTTCGCACAGGTGGAAGGCGATGTTCTCCTTCTTCGGCGCGACGGTGATCCAGTGGCCCTGGTGCTCCCGGATCTCGAACCCGAGCTTCTCGACGTACCATTTCGCCGACTTCTTCGCGTCGGACACGACGAGAGCGATCGTGGTGAGGCGCATCATGAACGTCCGAACTCCGCGGCGACCGATAAACCCACCGGGGAGTTGCGGAAGCCTCATGTCGTCTCCTTCGAATGGCGGGACGGATGGCCGCATCACTCCGGCTCGCTCTCGCGAAGTCGCTCGCGGCGGAGCTCCGACTCCGCGAGGGACGAAATCTGGTGGCGGTCGGCGTGTTCGGCTCGGTCGCCCGAGGAGAGGAACGCCTGCATTCCGATGTCGACGTGCTCGTAGTGGTCCGTCGCAAGCGGGCCGCGATTCGGCACCACGTGAGGGATGGCGTCCTCATTACGATCCTGCAACAGACGCCTCAGGAATCGCGGGCCGAGGTCACGGGCCATCGGCCGGACTTGAACGCCGCGCTTGGCGGCTGGATCTCGTTGAGGCCGTTGTACGATCCGGCCGGGCTCTTGCGCGAGCTCGCGAAACGGGCGAGACATCCGACCCAGGCGCAGTTCCGGGAGGCCGCGCGCCAAGCGCTGATCGAGACGTACGAGGACCGGGACGAAGACGAGGCGCGCGAGATGGGGATCTGGTACTCCCAGGCCGCCGCCGGTGCGCTCCTTGACCTACACGAGCGCGTCTTGGAGACGGGGAGGCGTGGGTTCATCGGGATCCGTCGGTACGGCGCCGCCGGGGCCGCGATCCGACGACTCCGTTACGAAAGCCTTCCGTTGTCCGAAGCGCGCCGCCTCGCGGAGGATTCGTGGGAGGCCCTCCTGACCCTCGCCCGCCGGAAGCGGATTCAGCTCCCTCGGTTCGCGGGGGAGTCCCAGGGAAGGCTTTAGCTGCCATCCGACGTTCCGCCGTCGAGAGAGGGTCCGACATCGGCTTCGTCGCGATCGCTGCCATGCAACTCGGCGTCGAGTCGGCCGGCGCCGTCGCGTATCTCTTCGCCGTGTTCCTGTACGCGATCGCCGCCACCGTGATCCTGCCGATCCCCGTCGAGCTGCTCTTGCCGCTGTATCCGGGCATCGACCCGGGGATCAAGGCGGTCGTCCTCGGCCTCGGCAAAGCGGCCGGCGCGATCGTCGTGTTCTACGTCGGGAAGAAAATGAATCCGCACATCGAGCGCTGGATGGGCCGCCACGATCTCGCCGCGAAGATCCTCAAGCCCCTGGAGGCGTTCGTCCGTGGGACCGGATGGATCGGGCTGACGGTCCTCCTCGCGATCCCCCTCATGAGCGACACCGCGGTGAATTACTTCTACTCCCTGCTGAACGAGGAAGGCAGCGCGATCGGCCGGTGGTGGTTCGTCCTCGCGAACCTCATCGGAGGGATCGCCCGCGCGTACATCGTCCTCTGGCTCCTCGGCGGCTGAGCGCCTCTCATTTCGCCAGGACGCCGCGCTTCGAGGCACGGGCGAACGCCTCGAGGAACCCCTGCGTGAGGTCGCTCGCGGTGACGATGCCCTCGACGTTGTCGAGGCGCGTGACGACGACCCAGCGCGTCTTCTTCTCGAGCATGACGCGCGCCGCCGCCCGCAAGGTCGTGAGCGGGCTGACCGTCGCGACCGGAGACGTCATGAGGTCGCGGACGAGCACCTTCGATGGGTTCTTGCCTTTCGCGGTAACCTCCCACAAAATGTCCCGGTCCGTGAGGAGGCCGATCGGACGACCGTGCTGCACGACGACGAGCCCGCCGATCTTCTTCGCGGCCATGCGTTTCGCGGCGTCGGCGATCGTGCGGTCGGGATCGATGACGATCACCTGACGCGTCATGACGTCCCGCACGAAGACCAATCCGAGCCCCCGCGGGGGAAGGGGCGGAATGGTTTGAAAGCTTACGCCGTCGCGGGGATCGCGTCTGCGGCTGTCGCCGCCTCGGAGCCCCACGGGATCCGCTGGCCCGCCTCGCCGAACCGCATGCGCCGCCGGCACTTGGGGAACGCGGAGCAGCCGAGGAACGTCCATCCGTTCGGCGCCCTCCGGCGCACGAAGCGGCCTTCGCCGCAGGCGTCGCACGGCCCGTAGTCTGTCTCGAAGAACGTGGCGTCGCGGAGCCATCGTGCGAGGGAGCCCTCGTGGCTTCGCAGCTCCACAAGGAGCGCGCGCAGCGCGTCCCGGGATTCGCCGACGACGTCGGCCAGGGTCGCCCGGCCTTCCGCGATCGCCGTCATCCGGTCCTCGAGGTGGCCCGTCATCGTCGGCGTGGTGACCTCGGGCCCGTAGAGGGCGAGCGCGTCCACGAGCGCCCTCCCGGATGGCGTGGCCCTCAACGCTCGGCCCGACACATATTGTCGGCGGAAGAGGAGGTCCACGATCTCGTGCCGGGTCGACTTCGTCCCGAGACCGAGCCGCTGCATTGTCAGGAGGAGCGACCCCTGGGTGTGGAGGGGCGGCGGCCGCGTCTCGTCCTGGGTCAGGCGCAGCTCACGGACCGGGAGGACCACGGCCGGTCGGAGCGGGGGAAGGTCCGCCACCGGGTGCTCCGGCGGGAGGATCTCCCGCCACCCGGGCTCTAGGACGCGGTTCCCGATCGCGCGGAACTCGACGCCGCCGAGACGCAAGCGGGCTTCCGTGACCGCTACGACGCTCGCCGGCGACAGCGTGGCGAGGAACCGGCGGGCGATGAGATCGTACACCGCCTGCCTCGTGCCGGGCCGCCGCTTCGCCTCGGGCCCGGTCGGATGGATCGGGGGATGGTCCGTCGTCTGGATCGGGCCGCGGCTCGCTTCCAGCGACGGTTGGGCAAGGAGCCGCTCGGCGAACTCGCGGTACGGGGACGTCGTCAGTCGGCCGAGGAGATCCCGGAGGTGAAGCGCCCCCGGGTAGACGGTGTTGTCCGTCCGCGGATAGCTGATCTCCCCCCGCACGTAGAGGTCTTGCGCCGCGGCCATCGCCCGCGGCGAGGACAGGCCTTGCCGCGACGCCTGGGCGAGCAGGCCCGTCGTGTTGAAGGGTGGCGGTGGCGGCTCGCGGCGCTCCGACCGCTGCACGTCCGCGACGACAGCGGACTCCTCCAGGCCGGCGAGGGCAATCACGGCTTGCGCGCCCCCGAGGTCCCAGAACGGGCCGCCGATCGCCTCGGCGTCGAACGGTGGATCGCCGGCGACGAGAGTCACGTTCCAGAAGGGTCGGGGCACGAAACTCTCGCGGTCCCGCTCGCGGTCGGCGACGAGCCGCAAGGTCGGCGTCTGCACGCGTCCCGCCGACAACACTTGTCGTCCGGAGCCGCACTCGAGCGTCAGGAATCGCGTGAGGACCGCGCCCCAGGCGAGGTCGATCCGCTGCCGCGCGGCGGCCGCTTCGGCGAGCGCCCAATTCGGGTCCGTCAGGTCGTCGAACGCGCGGCGCACCTCGGCCGCCGCCATGGCGCTGAATCGCGCGCGACGCGCAGGCAGGCCGGGCCGGGCAGCCCGGAGCGTTTCCAGCGCCTCGATGCCGATGAGCTCCCCCTCCCGATCGTAGTCCGTCGCGAGGACGACCTCGTCGGTCGTCTCGGCGAGGCGGCGGAGCGCGTCGTGGAGGGCCGGGGGCGCCTCGCGCCGCACCGGCTCGACGTCAATCAGCGATTCCGGATCGATGGCGCGCCAGTCCCGATCCGCGTCCGGATAGTCGATCTCGACGACGTGGCCGCGGAGCGGGAACACGATGACGTCGGCGTCGGCGGATGAGAACGCAAACTGACTGAAGCCGTCTGCCCGGACCTTCTCAGCCATCCCTTCTGACAGGATTTGAGCCAATCGGCGGGCGGCACTGTATTTCTCGGCAAGGATGAGCCGCCGCAACCCGACGGCCCATTCGTCTCGCGACTACTTAATAATGTTGATGTCGGACCGTGACTTTTCACGCGCGCGCGTGTGTGGAGGCGTCCGTCCGGCGAGAGAGGACCGTCGGTGGCCGTCAGACATCGATCCAGACGTAGCCGTCCTCGACCTTCGTGGGGAAGATCTTCGTATTCCGCACCCAGTCCGTGTCCGGGTTCGCTTCGCCCGTCCGGATGTTGTATCGGCCCTCGTGCCAGGGGCAAACGAGTTCGTCGCCCTCCAACGTTCCCTCTCCGAGCGGCCCGCCCATGTGCGTGCAGACCCGTCCAGGGCGAAGAAGGTCCCATCCCGATGGATGATTGCGATCGTGCGACCGCCGACGACCGTCTCCGCGACGCCTCCCTCGGGGACGTCGGCCGCCTTGATCGCTTTCGCGAATGGCATCATGGCGTCTAGCTCTCCCGGCGCTATAGATCTTGCAGCGGCCTGGACCGGTTCAGAACTCGAATGGATGGAGCGGCTCTTCCCCCCGAAGCCGGGGTAGCGGGTGCCGACGCAACGCGAGCTGAAGGCGCTCGGCGACGAGGGCCGCGAGCCGGTCGTCTTCGAACGGTACGAACGGTCGGACGCCCAGCTCGCCCACGATCGCGTCGACCTCCCTCGGATAGCGGCTCACGAGGTTCGAGAGCGCGATCGATTCCGCCATCCCGACGGCCCGTGTCGACAGGAGACGCTCGAGGGCGAGGAGGTCCCGCGCGTATGTCACGTCGGGCTCGTAGCGGCGCTCCTCGAGAGTGCGGCGCACGAAAGCGGTGCGGGGAAAGGCATCGTCGTCCATGAGGTCCCAGCGGCGGAGCGGGCGAGTTTGTCCAGGCTCTAAAGCTTTTGCCGTTGATTATCACGTCATTTGTCGAGAATCCCGGCAGGTGTCGATTTCAGGGGTCGGAGCAGTCCCGGGTGTACCCGCATCGCCCGCAGATCACCTTGCAATTCCGCTCGTACGTCGGCCCGCCGCAGACGTCGCACGCGTCCGCACCCGCGGCCGTCTCCGGTGCCTGCACCGATGCGTGCTTGCGGGCCGCCGCCATCGGATGGGCCAACGCGGTCCCAGCCGAAAAGATTCGCGCTTTCGGCCGTCCCCCCGGGAGTGAACGCCACGCTCCCGCTCGACTGTCCGACGCTCGTGCGCGCAGGACCCTCGCCGTCTAGCGGGTCGAGCCTTTGAGCATCCGGAGGTCGTCGAGGACCACCATCGCCGCGTTCCGCCCCGGAGCGCCGGTGACGCCGCCGCCGGGATGCGCGCTGCTGCCGCACAAGTAGAGCCCCCGGATCGGCGTGCGGTAGCCGGACCACCCGGGGACCGGCCGGAGGGAGAATAGCTGGTCCGGCGTCATGTCCGTCTGGTAGATGCAACCGCCCGGGAGGCCCCATTCTCGTTCCATGTCGCGCGGCTCAACAGCATCGTGGGATCGAGGGACCGCGGGTCCGGCGACGGCTCGTCAAACTATAAGCCGCGTCGCTCCTTGCGGCCCGCAATGGCGGAGAAACGGGGAGGCCGCCGCAAAGCGTCGCGCGGTGCCGGGATTCTGGAACGTCTCTCGAGGGGCGTCGTCCTCGGGGACGGCGGCTACCTGCTCGAGCTCGAGAAGCGCGGCTACGTCCAGCCGGGCCCCTTCACCCCGGAGGTCGTCCTCGAGCATCCCTCCGCCGTCACGGAGTTGCACCGGGAGTTCCTCGACGCGGGCGCGGAGGTCCTCCAGTCCCTCGCCTTCTATGCGAGCAAGGAGAAGCTCGCGACGACGGGATACGCGGACCGGGTGGCGGACATCAATCGGGCGGCGGTGCGCCTGGCCCGCGAGGTCGCCGGGGACCGGGCACTCGTCGCCGCGAACCTGAGCCTGACGTGGATGTACGATCCGAAGGATGCGTCGTCGGCCGAGAAGGTGGGGCGTCTCTTCGACGAACAGCTCGAAGCCCAGCTCAAGGAGGCGCCCGACTTCGTCATCGCAGAGACGTTCTCGTGGCTCGGGGAAGCGTTGGTGGCCGCCGAGCGCGTCGAGAAGACGGGCCTGCCGTCGATGGTGACGATGTCGTTCGACAAGAATCCGATGTCGTACGATGGGCACACGCCCGCGGAATGCGCCCGCGCGCTGCGCGACGCCGGCGCGGACATCGTGGGCGTGAATTGCCTGCGAAACCCGATCCTCATGCTCCCGATCGCGCGGGAGATGCGGGACGCCGTCACGGGATTCGTGGCGACGCAGCCGACGGCGTATCGAACGCCTCCGGGGATCCCGGACTTCACCGCGACGAAGGAGTTCCCGTACGAGACGGAGACGCTCGTCCTGTCGAGGCGGGCGATGGGCGCCTATGCGGCCGAGGCCAAGGGGATCGGGATCAACTACGTCGGCTCGTGCTGCGGCTCCGTGCCCATCCACGTGCGGGAGATGGCTCGCGCCCTCGGGAAGGCGCCGCCGGACCGTGCGTGGCGGGTGGACTACGGGAAGCCGATGTCCGCCTACGAGTTCTACAAGCACGACGTGGCGTGACGGGAGGGACGCCGGCCGACGTCCCCTGGGGGGATCCACGGCATACCTCTAAGTAGAGGTATGAACCGGGTCGACACGGATCGCGGGGCCCTGGGGCTCGCGACACCTCATCGGAACGGGTGGCCGCAGAAGAAGCAGAACAGGTTCTCCGCGTTCACGGAGGTCCCGCAGTTCGGGCAACGCTTCTTCGTCCCCGCCGAGAACCTCGGCGGCGGGGGGGCAGCCGGCGGGCTCGCAGGGCGCACGAACTCGACCGGGGGCGGCGCGCTCACCGGGCGAGGTTGCACGGGAGGAGGGGCCGGGGGCGGAGCGGGCGGCGGTTGGGTCGGAGGGACCGCCTGGACATAGTAGCTGGGCGGATACATCGTCCGGGGCGGGTACGCCGCGCGGCGCGCCCTCGCAGCCCGGCGCTGCGGGATGAACGCGACGACCGCCGCCAGCGCGAGGATGAACAGCGCCAGGTACAGCAGGTTCGACGCGAGGAGCTGGTACAGCACGAAGAGGAAGTCGGGGAGGGGGGAGGCGCTCACGACGCACGCGCCTCCCGGCCCCGCGCATTGCGAGGTGTACGTCGTCCCGTTGACCGTCGCGATGACCTTGAAGTACAGCGCCCCCGCGCCCGAAGGCATGGAGAGGCCGCCTGCCGTGTACGACTGCTGCGTCTGTCCCGCCTGCACCGAGGTCGTGTTCCCGAGGGCGCTCGGGGACGTCCCCCAGACGACATGCGTGTCGGACACGCCCAGCCCCGCGGGTCCGAGGATCCGCCACGAGATCCCGAACACCGAGCTGGTCGACACGGACGTCGGGTAGGAGGTGAGGGAGATGAACGGCCGGCTCAGGGCGTTGATCGCGTTCCAGACGTTCACGACGCCCCAGCCATAGTCCGTGCAGCAGACGGCGCCGCTCGGCAAGACCGCCGTGCTGTTCAGGATGTTCCACAGGTCGACGTTCGTCAGGTTCCGGTCGACGGACAGGAGGAGCGCCGCGGCGGCGCTTACGAACGGCGCCGAGAACGACGTGCCCCGGAGGTACTGGATGCCGGTCCCGTCGAGGGTGAGGATGCGGTCGCCCGGGGCGGACAGGTCCAGGCCCGGGCCGTAGTTCGAGAAGGAGGCCCGTTGGCCCGTCTCATCGATCGCGGCGACGGAGACGACGTTCGGCAGCCGGGCGGGGTAGTCGAGGGTCCCGCTGCCCGCGTTGCCTGCCGCCGCGACGATCAGCGCGCCCTTGGACCATGCGTAGTTGATCGCGAGCTCGATGTCCGTCGGCCCGACGAACGACTCGTTCGTCCCCAGGGAGAGGTTGATGATCTTGGCCCCGTGGTCCGCGGCCCAGCGGATCGCCTCCGACGTGTTGAAGGAAGATCCTTGGCCGTTCGACCCGAGCGCCCGGACCGCCATGAGGCTGACCTGGGCCGTGCCCGCGATCCATTGCCCGTTGTCCGTGACCGCGGCGATCACGCCCGAGACCCCGGTGCCGTGGTACACGCCGGACGGGTCCGTCTCCGTCGGATTCGTGTCGCCGTTGACGAAATCGTAACCGTGCGTCCCGTCGGCCTGGTTCGTCCACATGTTCGCCTGCAAATCCGGATGCGTCCAGACGACGCCCGTGTCGACGACGGCCACGATGACGCTCGGGGAACCGAGGGTCACGTCCCACGCCTGGGGCGCGCCGATCTGCCGAAGCCCCCACTGGTCGACGTAGAAGGGGTCGTTCGGCCGGAACTCCGGATGGAGGACGAAGCCCGAGACGACGGGGGGCGGCCGCTCGGCGGCCGCGGCGGAGACCACCGGCATGAAGGAGGCGAGGAGCGCGAGGACCGCCGCGACCGCGACGACCCGGCGTCCGGTGGAGGAGCGAGCGGGAGGCGACAAGGGGGGAGACCTCGCCGAAAGAGGATTTCAAACGCGCATATGAAACACAGCCCGACATAAAGCTACGCCCGTGATTGTCACGCGTTGACATGTCCGCGCGCGCCATCCCGTGGACGGACACGGCGTGGACGCCGCCGCCGGTCCGCGATGTGGGATCCCGCGCCCCCACCTAGAGCCGCTTCGCCAGCTCCGCGAACTTCGCGCTCGCCTCGCCCTTGATCGGCTCGCCGTGGCCGAAGATCGCGTGGTCGAAGTGGAGTGTCGCGAGCTTCTTGATCGACTCGCGGTGTTGCTTCGGATCGATGTTGTAGCGGTCGTCCATGGACCGGAGTCCGGACTCGTTGTTCGCCGCGTCGCCGGCGATGAGCAGCGAACGGGTCTCGTCGAGGAGCGACATGCTCCCGCGCGTGTGGCCCGGCGTGAAGATCACCCGCAGGCCATCGTGCATCTGGCCGTCGTCCAGGCTGACGTCCACCGGAGTCGGGGTGTGCCGCTGGGGCCCCGGCGGGCCATCCCACGTCTTCTTGCGGGAGATGAAGTCCGCCTCGATGCGGTGCGCCGCGACCTTCGCGGGAGAGTTCTTCTTGATCGACGCGAGGCCGCTGACGTGGTCCGGATGGGTGTGCGTGATGAAGATCGTCGAGAGGTCCTTCGGCTTCACCTTGATCTTCGCGAGGTAGTCGAGGATCTTGCCTCCGTCCGCGTCCGCCGACGTGTCGACGAGCACGAGCCGATCATCGATGACGAGGGTCGTCGTTGCATACGTCTCGATCACGTGTACGCCGTTCAGGAATTCCATTCCGTTCCCTCGGTGGAGGACATCCTCACCGCCGCTTATGCCTTTCGCGCGCCTTCCGGGACCGCGTCGCGGCGACGACCGATGGCTGGGGCGGACACATACGACACATCCAGTTCTTAAGGCGCCCCGCCGTTCCCGCCGCGGGACATGCCATGACCCTTACCGACGTGCTCGGCCGGGTGGAATCCGGGACCGACAAGGCGCTCGAGACGCTCCGCGAGTACTGCCGCTTTCCGACGATCTCGGCGCATAAGCGGGCGCAGCCGGAGACGGCCGCGTTCGTCCGGCGTCTCCTGGCGGAGAACGGGTTCGAGGTCCGCGAATACCCGACCGACGGCGGGCCGAACGTGGTGTACGGCGAGATGATCGTCGACGAGCGCAAGCCGACCCTGCTGATGTACCAGCATTACGACGTCCAACCGGTCGATCCGCTGAACGAGTGGAAGCGGGACCCGTTCGACGCGGCGATCGAGGACGGCAAGTTCTGGGGGCGCGGGTGCGCGGACACGAAAGGCAACCTGATGATCCAGGTCCTCGCGGTCCAGGCGTGGCGGGCGGTCGAGGGCCGGCCGCCGATCAACCTGAAGTTCGTCGTCGAGGGGGAGGAGGAGGTCGGCAGCCCGCACTTCGCGTCGTTCGTGCACGCGAACAAGGCGATCCTCCATGCGGATGGCGCGACGATCGAGGGCGGCGACCACCTGCACGAAGGCACCCCGAAGATCGAGCTCGGGTGCAAGGGCATCCTGTACGTCGAGATGATGAGCCGCACGGCGAAGGTGGACCAGCACTCCTCGTACGCGGCGATCGCGCCGAACCCGGCGTGGCGGCTGATTCAGGCGCTCACCACGCTCCGGGATCCGAACGGACGGATCAAAGTCCGCGGATGGTACGAGGACGCGCGCCGCCCGACCGCCCGCGAGCTGCGCTTCCTGAAGGCAAGCCGGTTCCAGGCCCAGGCGCTGAAGGAGTTCTGGGGCGTCTCGGAGTTCGTCGGCGACGGCAGCGACTTCGACGTCCTCCGCCGCCTGATCTACTCGCCGACGTGCACGATTTGCGGGTTCGTGAGCGGGTACATCGAGGAGGGGACGAAGACGGTGAACCCGGCCGTGGCGAAGGCGAAGATCGACTTCCGGCTCGTGCCGAACATGAAGCAGGAGCGGCAGCTCGCGAAGCTCCGGGAACACCTGACGTCGAAAGGCTTCGGGGACATCGAGCTCTCGCCGGCGAAGGAAGCGCTGGAGGCCGCGTCGATCTCGATGAGCGCGCGAGTCGTCAAGGCCGCGATCAAGGGATCCGTCGACGCCTACGGGCGGGAGCCGGAGGTGTGGCCGTGGTCCGCCGGCGCGTCCGCGCACGGGTTCTTCAACGAGGTCGTCGGGGTGCCGTCGATCTCCGGCCCCGGCGTCTCCTACGACGGATCGAACTACCACGCGCCGAACGAGCACTTCCGCATCGCCGACTTCATCGGCGGCGCGAAGCACATGGCCGCGATGATGGGCCGGTTCTGACGGCGACCACCCGACTCGGCACGACCGGTCGTGCCTCGGGAGCCGCCCCGTGCATCGGATTGTACCTCTAAGTAGAGGTATGCGCAGGTGGCCCGAGGCCCGATGGTCCACGGCCGGTGCGCGGGTCCAGGAGATTCGGGCGGAACTCGGGTGGAATCTTGAGAAACCTAGGAACCTGCGAAATCCTCTTCGGCGGCAGGGAGGAACATATGTTGATCAAGCGTTTGAGTCTCGTCGGGCTTGCGTTTGTGACCTTCGTTGCCTTGATGCCTCCGGCCACGGCGGACCGCCCGGGCTTCGTCTTCCCGGACATCTGTTGCTACTACAACGGCGATGTCGTGAGGACGGTCGTGCCGCCGGCCGCGTTCCCGAACGAGGGGCGGGACAACTTCTACGTGGTCTCGGGCCAGCCGATCTTCGGCGTCGTGGGAGTCGCCCCGGGTGCGCCGGGCTACCATGGCGGTCACTGGAAGTTCCATCTCGTGACCTGGAACGTAGACGCCTATCCGCTGACGTCGGAGGCGGCCATCCTCGCCGCGGGGGCGAAGGGCGATGTGACGATCACGAGGAACGCCGCGAACGACTTCCTGTGCCCAATCCAGCCCTAGGCTGCGGCCACGGGTCACGTCGCGATCTCCGACAGCCCCTTGCCGTATGGGTTGTGCCCGCTCTTCGCACCCTAGGCGCGATGCGGGCCTTCCCCCATTTTGAAGTCGCTATTTATGGGCCTGTCCCGTTCCCGCCTTGAGGTCCGTGAGCGCCGCGCTCCGTCAGCTCCTATGGTATCTGATCGCCGGCACCCGGGGCGGGATGAACCGCGCCCGCATCATCGAGGCGCTTCGCGAGCGGCCGTACAACGCGAACCAGCTCGCGGAGGCGCTCGGCCTCGACTACCGTACGATCCGCCACCACCTCGACCTCTTACAGAAGAACGGCCTCATCACGCGGCCGATCGGGGACGCCTACGCCGCCCCCTACTTCCTCTCGCCGTATCTCGAAGGGAACTACGCGATCTTCGAGGCGATCCGGGACAAAGTGAACCCTCCCGGAAGGCGATTCGGGTGAGATTGTGAGATACGTCCATGTCCGTCGGGTGAATCGGGTGGGTGGATGACCAGCGTCCTGATGATTGGCAGCCTTACGGTCGGTGCGGCGAATGCCGTATTGGCCGCGATCCTGCTCCTCGTGTACCGCGGCGTGTACGCGCGGACGAAGGCCCCGTTCAGTCTCGCGCTCTTCCTCTTCGCGGCCGCATTCCTCGCGCACAACCTCCTCATGATCTACGCGCTCGGCACGATGATGGACGTCGTGCCGGGCGTCCTGGACCCGTACCTCCTCGGGATCGGGGCGCTCGAGGCCATCGGCCTCGGCGCGATGCTCTGGACCGCGACGCGCTAGCCCGCGGGCGCATTTCTGCGCCTTCCGAGGGCGTGCCCGGCCAACCCTTTTATTCGCGGAGCGCGCGTTGTCCGTCGGGAGCGTGGCGGCATGGCGGGAGAGGAGCTCATCCTTGCGACAGTACTGGCGATCATCTTGGTGCTCGTGGTCCTTCGGTCGGCGGTCAAGGTCGTCCGGGAGTACGAGCGGCTCGTCGTGTTCCGCCTCGGCCGGCTGCTCCACAAGCCGAAAGGGCCCGGCCTCACGTGGATCATCCCCATCTTCGACCGCCGGGTGTTGATCGACCTTCGGGTCGTGGCGTTCGATGTGCCGCGGCAGCGGGTCGTCACCCGGGACAACGTCTCCGTCGAGGTCGACGCGGTCGTCTACTACCGCGTGTACGATCCGCTCAAGGCGGTGACGGAGGTCCAGAACTACGTCATGGCGACGAACCTGCTTGCGCAGACGACGCTGCGTGACGTCCTCGGTCAGGTCGAGCTCGACGAGCTGCTGTCGAAGCGCGAGGAGCTGAGCAAGCGGATCCAGGTCCTGCTCGACATCGCGACGGAGCCGTGGGGGATCAAGGTCTCGGCCGTCACCTTGAGGGACGTCTCCTTGCCCGACACGATGGTCCGCGCGATCGCGAAGCAGGCGGAGGCGGAGCGGGAGAGGCGCTCGCGCGTCATCATGGCGGAAGGCGAGTTCCAGGCCGCGGAGAAGATGCGGGAGGCCGCGATGTTGTACGGCTCCGCGCCGTCGGCAATGCGGCTGCGGGAACTGCAGACCCTGACGGAGATCGCGCGGGAGAAGAACATGATCGTCGTCACGAACACGACCGCCGCGGGGGACATCACCGGCGAGGTCGCTTCCCTGACGGCCGCCTTCGCGAAAAAAGGGGGAGAGAAGAAAGAGTGATCCCCGTGCGCGCAGGGTCGGCACGCGTCGTCCTGGTCATTGTCCTCGCGGCTATCATCCTGGCCGCCGTTGCGCCGACTGGCCGGGCCCAAGGGCCGCGGATCCTCCTTGCGATCGTGGACGGAGCGATCGGTCGAGCCACCGTGGACTACTTGGCCGAGGCGATCGATGAAGCCCGGACCGGCGGCTACGCCGCGTTGATGATCCGTTTCGACACCCCGGGCGGCGGTCTCATCGAGACAACCGATATCGCCGAGCTGTTCAACAACGCGCAAGCTGTTCCCATCTTGGGGTGGGTCGGGCCCGTCGGCGCGCATGCTTGGAGTGCGGGCACGATCCTCCTTGTGTCGACTGATCTCGCCGCGATGGCTCCTGGGACCTTGATCGGTTCCGTGCAGCCGGTTGAGGTAACACCTTCGGGCGCCGTGCCTGTAACAGATCCGAAAATCATCAACGCCGTCGTAAATGCGACGAGGTTGCAGCTCGAACTCCATGGCCGCAACGCGTCTCTCGCGCAGCGATTCGTCATCGACAACTGGAATCTAGACGAAAGCCAAGCCCAAGCCTACGGGGCGACGGAACTGATTGCGGCGAGTCCGGAGGCGTTCGCGATGCAAGCAGCCGGACGGCATGTCGTCGTGCAGCGTGCAGGCACGGTCTACAAGGACTTCACGCTGAACACCGCGGGAGCGGAGATCGTAGCGTTCAGCGCTTCCGCCCGCGTCCGCCTCTTGGAAGTCCTCTCCGACCCGCTTGTCGCTTCCCTGCTTTTGATCCTCGGAATCTACCTCGTGATCTTTGGAATCACGACGCCGGGCCATGGCGCGGAGATTGCTGGCATTATCATCCTACTCCTCGCCCTCATTGGTCTCGGATTCAGCGTCGATCCGATCGCTCTCCTGTTGTTCATCGTCGGCGTCGCGCTGATCATCATCGAAGTCAAGACGCCGGGTCATGGCATATTCGGCATTGGCGGAATCATCGCGATCATCTTGGCGGCAGCGTTCCTCGCGCCTCTGCGTCCGCCGCGGTTCGTCGTGTCGCCCGATTACCAGATTTTCTTCCTCGCGGCGCTCCTCACCCCGACGGGGTTCTTCGGCGGCTTCCTCCTCTTCGCGGTCTACAAGGTGCAGCAGGTCCGTCGTCAGAAGCCGACTGTCGGTGTGATGATCGGCGAGAGCGCGACCGTCGTCGATGGACTGCACGCCGGGGAGAAGGGGTACGTCATGACGCGCGGCGAGCTCTGGTCGGCGCTATCGGAGCAGGACCAGCCCGCGGATGCGAAGGTGTACATCCGGGAGATCGAGGGCATCACGCTGCACGTGTCCGCAAGCCCTCCGCCGCCTCCCGCGCCGTCGCCGCTGCGACAGCGATTCGCCTTTCTGTTGCGACGCAAGGCCGCGTAGCCCCAAACCCTTAAGGCCCGACGAAGGTTCGCCTCGCGCGATGGACACGGACGTCAACCTGTGCAAGGTCGACGACGTCCCGGACGGAGGCAAGAAGCACTTCGAGATCATGGGGTACGACATCCTCGTGGTCCGTCTGGGCGACCGCTTCTTCTGCGTCGACGCCGCGTGCACGTACAAGTGGGCGATGCTCACAGACGGCCTGGTCGATCCGCAGGCGCTCACGATCCGCTGCAAGGACTGCAACGGGGCGTGGGACCTCGCGACGGGTCAGCCGAGGGAAGCGCCCGCGAAGTTCCCGCTCACCGCATATCGCGTCGAGGCGGTCGTCGACGACCTCATCGTGACGTTCACGTATTGACCGTGGATCGGGTTCGCGTTCTCAGAAGAAAAGCCTTATGTGCGCGGGCCTCCTCGGGACGGGCGTCCTCATATTCCCGTGACGAACCGAGTCGGCCGCTTCACGCCCCGGCGCGCGTTCTCCTCGAGCGATGAGGCGGTGATGCCATGCCCGACGAGAAGGATCAACAGTTCACCCGCATGTGGAACGAAGAGAACACGGCGAAGCGCCAGAAGTTTCGCAACCTGATGAAGTCGAAGCTCGACCTGTTACACGTCGAGGTCACGGAGGAGAACGCCCGCGCGTTCTACAACGGCCGGCTTCAGGTGCGTCAGCCGGAGCGGGTCTATCAGGTGCCGGAGCGGAACGAAGGCCGACGGCCCCCGCGGCGACGGTGAGCCTCCTCCAGCTCCCGCGGTCTCGTGATCGTTGACGTGCGACGCGGAGCGCTTTCGCTCCTCCGGAAAAAAGATGAAAAAGACCCGGCCGGATGGCCAGGATCAACGAAAGGGAAAACCGATTCAGAATCGGCGCCGACCGCGGTCCTTCCGGTCCCGGTCGCGTCCGCCGCCACCGCCGCCGCTCCGGCTGCCGCCGAAGGTCCCGAACTCGAACTGCCGGTCCCCGCCGCTGCCGCCGCGTCGCTCGCCGCCGTATCCGCCACTGCGGTACCGGGGCTCGCGCTCGTATTCGACCGCGCTGACGTCGAGGGCCGTGTTGACGTCCCCGATCGCCTGTTCCGACTTCGTCATCGTGCCGTACTTTCCGACGTTCAGTCGGATGTGTCCGCGCACGAGGGTCACGTAGCCGTTGTCGATCAGGAGCGTCTCGTCCTTCGACACCTGGCCGATCTGGTCGTTCCAGAGGGTCAGGAGCACGGTTGCGGTCTCGTCCCCGACCGTCGCTTCGACGAGTTTTCGTGCCTCGCCGAACTTCGACGTAATCTCTCTCTCTTCGCTCAACCCGACGACCTTGACCAAGACGTTTACCTGCTTGGTCGTGGGGGTCAGGTCCTTGACTTTCGTCATTGCTTTGTCCATGTTCTCACATTCTGCCGACACAAGACGCCAGAGTCGCAAAGGCCGGGAAAAACCGTAACCAGGCGAATTCAGACGATGTGGGCCGATTGCCATCTAGGGGCCCCTCCTATAAAAACATTCGGAGGCGACCAAACGGAATCCCAAGCCTTATCGGCTTCCAGCCGCCTCGTGATCTTCGGAAGGTTTCCATGCGGACCGCTCGCGACCACGGCCTTCGCGCAGTGGGGACGGCGGCGCTTGCTCTCGTACTGGCAGGGGCCACGCTCGGGGCTTTCCCGGTCGCCGCGTCTTCGTGTGCGCCGCCGTACTCCGTTGGATTTTCCGCGCCGACATGGTCCGTCACGTGGAGGGGAGGCGCCTGGGCGCAGATTTCGGACATGTGGTACATCGATCCGTGGAATGCCTCCGTGCAACGGGTTGCGCCCCACGTCGGTCCGAATGCGACGGCCGCCGAACCGGTCACTTTCCAGGACCGCGACCGAGACGGAAACCTGTCTGGGTCCGACGTCTTCCAGATTTGGGATGAAACCTCCAGCCTGCATACGTTCTCGGTCCGCTGGGGGCCCAACGAAACCAGCGCTTACGCAAGCGTGGGGTTCACTCTCGTCGACGGCTATGAGACCCAATGCATCGCGCCGCCCTTTTGGGGGGTGGACGGGACCGTACTTGTGGTTGGTATTGTCCTGCTTGTCTCGGTCATCGTCCTCGTTGTGCTCATAGCGCGACACGCGTCCAAGCGATGAGTGCACCCTTTTGCTTGAGGCTCGCCGACGGCGGAATCAAGCCCGGCGGGCGCCCAGCCGCACAACTATTTAGCGACACCGCGGGTTTCCAGGTCGGACATGCTCGTCGACGCGTTCGGACGCGAGGTCACCGACATCCGGATCAGCGTCACGAAGCGGTGCAATTTCGGCTGCATCTACTGCCACGACGAAGGCCTCGGACCGATCCTCCGGCCGCGGATGCCCCACGAAGACGAGATGTCCACGGACGAGATTGAGCGGCTCCTCCGGGTCGCACGGGAGTTCGGCATCCGGTCCGTGAAGTTCACCGGCGGGGAGCCGCTCGTCCGCCTGGATATGGAAGGGATCATCGATCGCTCGGTCCGCCAGATTCCCGACGTCTCGATGACGACGAACGGGTCGATGCTCGCAAAACGCGCCGAGGGCCTCCGGGCCGCGGGGCTAAAGCGGGTGAACGTCTCGATCGACTCGCTCGACCCGGCCGCATTCCGCGACATCCGCAAGGGAGAGCTCGGACCGGTCTTGCGGGGAATCCGGGAGGCGTTGCGCGTCGGGCTGAAGCCCGTCAAGCTCAACATGGTCGTGTTCAAGCAGACCCTCCCGCACATCCCGCGCATGATCGAGTACATCTCCGACGGGGACGGGCTCAAGCTCCAGCTCATTCAGTTCATGCCGGAGCTCGTCGGCCAACGGGATAGGATGGTCGACATCGATGCGCTCAAGAAATGGCTCGAGGGCCGCGCCGACAAGATCTTGGTGCGCGAGATGCACCACCGCCGGATCTACCTCTTCAACGGCGCCGAAGTCGAGGTCGTGGACCCGGTGTACAACGCGGAGTTCTGCATGAACTGCCACCGGATCCGCGTGACGCACCAGGGTGAGTTGAAGGGATGCTTGAACCGGAACGACGATCTGATTCCGACCCGCGGGCTCGATGACGACGGCCTTCGGGACGCTTTCAGGCAGGTCGTCGCGAACCGGGTGCCGTACTACGGCGCGTACGTGAAGGAGTATCCGCACCGAGACCCGAGCCGAGCGACCCCGATTGACTTCCTCGCCTCGCTAACGTCCTGAGCTTCCCCACCTGGGCGCCCGGGTGCGTTCCACGGCCAGAGGGGTCCCTACAGGCGGAGGCGGGATTCATTCGGCGAGGTAGCCGGGAATCGCGGCCGCCTGGCGGACCCAGGATGCGAGCTGCTTCTCGTCCAGTTCGTCGTCCTCCCTGAGGTCGAGGCCGCGGCGCTCTTGCTCCCCAACGGGAGGCACCGGTTTGAGCGACGTGCCCCGGAAGAACATCAGCTTCACGTGCTTGGAGAACGCCGCGAACGCGACGAACCATCCCTGCCCCTCGATGCCGTAGAACGGCACACGCCACTTGAGGGCGCGCCGCACGTTCGGCACCTCGCGCACGATCAAGTCATCGACGCGTTTGGCGACCGCCTTCTTCCAACCCGGCAACGCCGCGATGTAGGCCTTCACGGCGGCGCCGCCGTCCGGCACCTTCGTCGGCCCCTGGCGGCGAGCGGGCGCGGCTCTCTTTGCCGTCTTGGGTTTGGCCATGCCGGGCGGAATCGGCACGGGCGTCTTATCGATTTCGTCCCGTCACGCCTTGGAAGCAATGCCTTGGCTTCGCGCTATTCAACGACCACCGACCAATGCGGCGCCCCTGTTACACGGCCCGGCAGGTTGTTCCACGACCGGAGGTAGGGCTGGGGCCGTGGAACGCAGCCTGCGCGCCCCGAACCCTCATATAGCGCCTTGTTTTCCGCCGCTCCGTGTCAGCCGGCACGCCAACCGTCGAGGACGTCCTCCGGGAAGGAGGGTTCACCTCCTTTCACCGACGCGTCGTCCTGTTGACGGGATTCGCGTGGACCTTCGTGGCGTTCGAAATCATCGTGATCGGGTTCGTCTTGCCGGCAATCTTCGCGGAGTTCGGGTTGACGCCCGCGACGAATCCGATCTTGTACTTCCTCGTCGCATCGGCCACGTTGATCGGCTCCTTCGTCGGCAGCCTGGTCCTCGGACGCGTGGCGGACGATCGCGGGCGCCGCACCGTGTTCCTCACGAGCATCCTCTGGTACTCCGGATTCACCGCGCTCACGGCCCTTGCGTGGGATCCGTGGAGCGTCTTCGGGTTCCGCCTCCTCGCGGGCCTCGGCCTCGGCGGGATGCTCGTCGTCGATCCGTCGATGCTCTCGGAGTTCCTTCCGCCGCAGTCTCGCGGGCGATTCATGGTGCTCCTCGACTTCTTCTGGCCGATCGGGTTCCTCCTGGCGATCGCGTTCTGGTGGGTCTTCATCATCCAGGGCGGCGGGCAGTGGCGGCTCCTCTTCGTCGCCGCGGCGTTCCCGGCGTTCGTCGCGTTCCTCGCCCGCACCACCGTGCCGGAGAGCCCGTTCTATCTCGCGCGCCACGGTCGTCTCGAGGAGGCGGCCGGCGTGTTGCGTCGCGTCACGGGTTCCGACCTGGACGCGGCCTCCCTGTCGAGCGAGCAGGCGATTCCCCGGGCGCCCGTCGCGGCCCTGTTCCAAGGGACCCTCCTCCGCCGGTCCAGCGTGACGATCGTCGTATGGATCGCCCTGAACTTCAGCTACTACGGACTCTTCCTCTCCCTGCCGTTCGCGCTTCCCGTGTTCGGGGCGGTCGGTTCCGATGTCGGGCTCCTCGCGGCGTTCTTCGTCGTGTCGGCGCTCGCGCAGTTCCCCGGCTACGGCGCGTCGATGTACCTGGTGGACGCGTGGGGACGGAAGCGGACGCTGGCGCTCTTCCTGATCCTCGGCGGGGTGAGCGGATACTTCTTCGCGACGGCGACGGAGCTCGCGACCCTGTTCGTCAGCCTGGCGCTGGTGAGCTTCTTCAACCTCGGGGCGTGGGGGGCCGTCTACCCGTATACGAGCGAGCTCTTCCCGACGCAGTACCGAGCGACGGGCTTCGGAATGGCCGAAGGCGTGGGGAAAATCACCGCGATCTTGGGCCCGGTGATCTTCGGGACGCTGTACGCATCGACCGGAGGGATCATCGCGCCCCTCACGGCGATCGCCGCGATCATGGCCCTCGGAGGCGTCGTCCTGGCGGGCATCGGCCCGGAGACGAAGGGCCAGGCGTTCGCCTGAGTCCACGCATTGGAAAACCTATATTCCCTTCCGGCCATCCCTTGGCGTGGGGCGGGCCGTGCCGGCTCACCCGTCCCAGGATACCATGGCGAAACGCACAACGAAGGATCTGCGCGGACCGAAGATCGTCGCAATCCCTCCGGGACCGAAGTCGAAAGCCGCGATGGCTCGGAAGGAGAAGTTCATCACAAACGGCGTGAAGGTCGCCCTGCCGATCGATGTCACGGCCGCACAAGGCCCTTTCGTCCAGGACGCGGACGGGAACGTCTACATCGACCTCGGCGGGGGGATCGGCGTCCAGACCGCGGGCCATCGTCCGCCGTCCGTGGTCCGGGCGGCGAAAGACGAACTGGACCGCCTCACGCACATCTCGTTCATGGTCGCCACCTACCCGGGGTACACGGACCTCGCGGCGCGCATGGCGGAGATCTGTCCACCCGGCCTCACGAAGTCGATCTTCCTGAACTCCGGGTCCGAGGCGATCGAGAACGCGGTCAAGATCTCGCGAGCCGCGACGAAGAGGGCGTGGCTCGTCTCCTTCAAGACGGCGTTCCACGGGCGCACGCTTCTCGACATCAGTCTCACGGGGAAGGACAAGCCGTACCGCGAGGGGTTCGGTCCCCTCATCCGGGAGGTGATCCTCGCCGATTACGCGTACCCCTATCGAGATCCTCAAGGTCTCCCACCCGCCGAATGCGCGAAGGCGCGCGTCGAGGAAATCGAGCGACTGATCAACCAACCGGAGGTCGCGGGCCGGGTCGCCGCGATCCTGGCGGAGCCGGTCCAGGGGGAAGGCGGCATGATCGTGCCGCCGAAGGAGTTCTTCCCACTCCTCCGGAAGCTGTGCGACGCCCACGGGATTGTCCTCGTCGACGACGAGGTACAGGCGGGGATGGGCCGCACAGGGAGGTTGTGGGCGATCGAGAACTGGAACACGGTGCCGGACCTCCTCGTGAGCGGCAAGGCCGTCGGAGGCGGACTGCCGTTCGGCGGCGTGACCGGAAAGCCCGCGGTCATGGACCGACCGGGACCGGGGAGCCTCGGCGGCACGTTCGGCGGCAATCCCGTCGTCTGCGCCGCGGCGCTCAAGGCGATCGACGTGATCCAGAAGGCGCTCCCGAAGACGCGAAAGCTCGAGGCGCTCGTCCGGAAACGGCTGGACGAAATCTTCGAAGGCCACGACGCCGTCGGCGAGGCCCGCGGGATCGGGGCGATGTGGGCCCTCGAGTTCGTGAAGGACCGCCGGACGAAGGAGCCGGACGCGGCACTCGCGCGGGCCGTCCAGCTGGCCAGCCTGAAGAACGGCCTGATCCTGCTGACCGCGGGATTCTTCAACAACTGCATCCGCCTGCTCCCGCCGATCAACATCCCCCTGCCGCTCATGGAGAAGGCGCTCGACCTGCTCGAGGACAGCCTCGACCTGGCCCTCGCCGGGAAGGCCTCCTGAGGTGCAGATGGTTCGATCCCCGGCGCCACTCCCCGAGGTCAAGTCCCACTACGGGGATCTGCAGAACTACGTCGACGGGGCGTGGCGGACCCCCGAGGCCGACGAGTGGCTGGACGACCCGAACCCCGCGACCGGCCGGGTCATCGCCCGCGTGCCTCTGTCGACTCGGGAGGACGTGGACGTCACGGTCCAAGCCGGCCTCCGGGCGTGGGACGCGTGGCGGGAGACGCCGCCGCTGGACCGCGCGCGGACGTTCTTCGCCCTGCGGGATCTCATGGAGCGGCACGCGGAGGACCTATCCAGGGTGATCGTCCAGGACATGGGGAAGACGATCGACGAAGCGCGCGGCGAGGTGCGGCGGGCGATCGAGAACGTCGAGGTCGCCGCCGGGATCCCGAGCCTCATGATGGGGTACAACCTCGAGGACGGCGCGGCCAAGGGGATCGACGAGGAGGTCCTCTACCAGCCGGTCGGCGTCTTCGCGGGCATCAGCCCGTTCAACTTCCCCGTCATGGTGCAGTTCTGGTTCTGGCCGTACGCCGTCGCGACGGGCAACGTGTGGATCGCGAAGCCGTCGGAACAAGACCCGATCGCCTCGCAGCTAGTCTTCGACCTGATCCACCGGGCCGGCTTCCCCGCTGGGGTCGTGAACCTCGTGCACGGGGCGAAGGACACGGCGAACGCCCTCATCGACCACCCGGACGTCCGTGGCGTCTCGTTCGTCGGCTCGAGCGCGACGGCGAAGGCGGTCTACGCGCGGGCCGCCGCGGCGGGGAAGCGGGTGCAATGCGGCGGCGGCGCGAAGAACGTCCTCGTCGTGATGCCGGACGCGAAGCTCGACACGGCCGTGTCGAACATGATCGCCTCGTGCTACGGCTGCGCCGGGGAGCGGTGCCTCGCGGGCTCCGTCGTCGTCGGCGTGGACGGCGTCCACGAGGCCTTGCGGAAGACGTTCGGAGAGGCCGCGTCGAAGCTCAAGGTCGGGTACGGGCTCGATGAGACGGTCCGCATGGGCCCTGTCATCTCGCAAGCCCACCGGGACCGGGTCGTCGGGTTCATCGACCAAGGCGAGGCGGAAGGCGCCCGGGTCGCCCTCGACGGACGCGGGCTCACAGTCCCCGAGTACCCCGGCTACTTCGTCGGACCGACGGTCTTGGACGACGTCCGGGCGGACATGGGCGTCGCGCAGGCGGAGATCTTCGGTCCCGTGGTGACGTTCTTCGAGGCCGACCGCCTGGACGACGCGATCGAGACGGTCAACCGCAGCCCGTACGGGAACGCGGCCACGATCTACACTTCGAGCGGGAAGGCGGCCCGAGACTTTCGGCACCGCGCTCGCGTGGGGAACATCGGGATCAACGTCGGCGTCGCGGCGCCCGTGGCGTACTTCCCGTTCGGCGGGACGAAGGACTCCTTCTTCGGCGACTTGCATCCCCAGGGCCGCGACGCAATCCGGTTCTTCACGGAGAGCAAGGTCGTCATCACCCGCTGGCTCTGACGCACGTCCAGGTCCCCTCGGACGGCAACCCGTTTTCAAGCCGCACTAGGTTCGCACTAGAAACGTGGTACGGAAACGAAACCTTATATACCTACGGGCGCACATATACTATTGCGGAAAGCGGAATCCATGCCCGACGAGAAGGAAGAGGACCCCGAGGGTCCCTGCGAGGGACCCGGCTGCGGGGCGATCATCGCGTTCGAGGTGATCGGCTCGGAGCTCAAGCTGACGGTCCTCCACGGCCTCCTGTCCGGCCCGAAGCGGTTCAACGAATTGCGCGTGGCGACCGGCATGTGCCAGAGCTCCCTCGCGAAGACGCTGAAGGAGCTCGAGGACTCGGGGATCGCGGAGCGGAAGGTCCATCTGGACCGGCCCGTCGCGGTCGAGTATCGCCTCTCGCCGATGGGCCAGGGTCTCTTCGAGATGATCCGGGACCTGGAGCGGTGGGCGGCCCGCTGGGTCATGGAAGGACGCAGCCGCGAGGTGACGCAATGAGTCAATTCACAGAGACGCACGAGAAAGATCTGACGTTCAAAGGAGCGCTCGAGCCCGAGACGGGGCCCGATCCGGCGCGCTGTCCGAACTGCGGCAGCTACGCCTTGTACGTCGACCCGGTCCGCGGGGAGCGCGTCTGCGACAACTGCGGATTCGTCGTCGACGAGGGCCTCGTGGACTTGGGCCCCGACTGGACGACGTTCGAGGGCGACGACCGGATCCGGGCGGGTCCGCCGCCGTCCGTCATGACGCCGGACAAGGGGCTCGGGTCTATGGTGGGCAACGGCCTACGGGATGCGAAGGGAAACCCGATCGACGCCCGCAGCGTGGCCGCGTTGAACCGCCTAAGGCGGGTGAGCCGCTGGACGCGGTACGACCGCACGGAGCGGGCCCTCGCCCCCGGCCTCGCGCAGCTCTCGAGCCTGTCCGCCCGCATGGGCCTCGCGCCGGCGTTCCGCGAGCGGGCGGCGATCCTGCTCCGACGGACGATCGAGGCCGGGCTCTCGCGCGGACGTTCGATGGACGCGATCGTCGCCGCGGTCGTCTACCTGGCGTCGAAGCAGCTCGGGGCGCCCCGCGGCCTGCACGAACTGGCGCAGGAGACGGGCGTGACGGTGCACCGCATCTCGCTGACGGCGAAGGTGGTCAGCCGGGAGCTCGGCGTCTTCAGCCGGGCGTCGCGAGCGACGGACTTCGTGCCCCGGTTCGCGTCCCAGCTCGGCCTGGACGCGGCCGTGGGCGAGCGAGCGCTGGCCCTCGTGGCGCAGGCGGGCGACTCGAAGATCCTCGAAGCGAACTCGCCCGTCGGGATCGCGGCCGGCGCGCTCTACCTGGCGTCGGAGGATCTCGGCGTGCCGCTGACCCAGGCACAGATCGCCCGCTTGACCGGCGTGAGCGAGGTCACCATCCGAAAACACTATCGTCTGCTGAAGGATTTCCTGTCCGAGAAGGAGAACCCATTGGAGGCGGCTTGATCGCGGGGATCTGCCCGACCTGCGGGTTGCCCAAGGAGATCTGCGTCTGCGAGGACCTGGGCCGCGAGACGACCCAGCTGTCCGTCGAGATGGATACGCGCCG
>WNGF01002509.1_pt1 | contig 25620 bp, 18 predicted proteins | sample 5400641 | NCBI WGS metagenome assembly WNGF01 (sample SAMN13153371, study PRJNA577476) | soil metagenome | isolation source: 80 cm soil or saprolite under grassland replicate 2 | place: USA:California | collected 2016-06-15 | reverse complement strand
TCGCATGGCCATACGCCTGAGCTATCGCATTGCCATGACCATCTCGAGCGATGGCGCTCTCTCGATCCGCTTCAATTATCCGGGCGTAAGTATCCGCGTGGTTTCGTTCAAGCCAACTTAGAAGTGTCGGACCAAAATTAAAACTGATGCCGGCATAGTTATTGACTATTTGCTCTTTGTCTTCAGACGAAATGACAACCGCCGCGTTCGGTTGGTAGCACTCGAAATGAATTCGCTCGTTCCAATCATGAAAAGGCGCGGCGCCAGCCTCGGCCTCGACGATCCCCGTCCACGGATTCTCGCGCGGTGGTTGATAGAAATGGCCATGGATGATTAACGCGGGCATGGACTCAGTCAGAGGTCGCAGCGCTCAGGTCGCAGGGACAACCGGCTGTTGTAATCAAAGGGAGCGAAGAGAAAAGATCACTGAGTTAGTTGGGGCGATCCTTCACGACCAGTACTGCACCTTCCAAGTCTGCGACTACGTCAGGGCCTAGCCTCAGTTTGGCGCGATCGACTCTATTTGCTGCCAATGCATCAATGATCAATCGGCGAATTCGCTTGCCTGGTATGCGCTTAATCCTTGCGCCTTTCCTGATAGCGTCCGCCAATCTCATGATCTTACTAGCAGACAATTCGGTGAGGTCCCGGTGCCATGTATTGACCACCGAATCGGGCGTATTGCCGCCTACCGCGCTGATCTTGATTCCTATTTCCGAGAGGATGTCGTCAGCAAAGAGGGCGTAATCAAGTTCCTTAATAGAGTCTCGATTTGCCGCCAAAGCAGTTACTAGACGCTCCAAGGCTTCCGCATCATCTTCCTTAACAAGATATACAGACAAGGCATTACCTTTGGTGTTTAGATCAACCAAGGCATCAGCTTGCAACTCGTCAGGTGAAAGCCAAGGTAGAGGATCGTTTCTGTACCACTTCGCTTTCCTTATTGTCCTGAGTATTAGTGGCACTGGGCGGTTTCCTGAAGTTGTTCCAAAACCTGTTCCAGATCCTTTCGCAGCTCGTCGCATTGCTCCTCATCAATCGCCTTCTGAACGTAGGGAATTGCATGGGGATCGTCGAGCGATGCCAGGCTTAAGCCTGCCGCGTCGCGAATCCGAGCAGAGCTACTAAAAAGACCACTCTCAAGAATCCACAGACGGCTGATAAGCGTCATTGAGTCGTTCATTCTGCCAAGCACTTCGAACGATTCCGCTGCAACTCCTTCGTTAACGCTCCGGCTTAAAACAATCTTCTTAAGCGCGTCCATAGCCGATTCGCCATGTGTCAAAATAATCGACCTCAAGCCGCGTGCAAAAGCAGATTCAGTGTCATCTTCAAACGCTTCGTCCATCGCGCGGTTGAATAATTCTGCAAGTTCATCTCTGACAGTCGGATCCTTTAATGAAAGCGCTGTCGAAGTTTCCAACGACCTAGTTAACGAACGCTGCGATAGCATGCTGCCCCAGAAAAGGTCAGTTCTCGCCGAAAGGTCATCAAAGAGGACTTGTTCATCGGAGCGCGCTGTTACAGCTTGAATCATGGTATGTCTCCGTTTGTAGCAATCTCTCGCGCCAGGTCTACAAGTTCGTTAAAGATTTGCCGCACGTCCTTTGCAGCGAAATCGCCTTTAATGTCTGGTGATGTATTAATGTCTAACTCCAACCGGCAGTAAAGATCTTTTTGCAGACCTGTCAGTTGAAACTGAGTGGCTTGGGGATCGTGAACAGTATAAGTGGCCTGCTGCGTGAAAGCTAACGACCACTTTGACAGTCTATTAATTGACAGGTTCTCAATTCCCGCCTTAGATTTCCGCGGACGATTGATCTGAAAGAGAAATTCAGTAGAACCTTCGGGATCCAAGTCTACGTGATGAAGGTAACTAGATAGCTTTCGATATCCATCAATGCGATCGCTAACCGGCAAGCGCAAGATGGCTCCAAAGGCTATTCGTTGGAGAACAGGAGCATCGCCAAGCCAACGCAAAACCAATTCTACAAAGGTCCCCAATGATTCCTCAAAGGGTTCGACTACCTCTTCTCTATTAGGCCAAGCGAGCAACCAGTCAATTCGTCCCGGCTGGCTGATTAGAGTTAGGACGCCGCTGGAAAAGCGGCCCTGTGCCTGTACGACCCCGACTTTAGGCTGGTGGATCCGACTCTCTGGGGGTTCTCCCACAGTGGTCTCCCACCAATTAGGAGGCTCGGCAGGCACAGTTCCTGGGCTCGGGAAAGCAGTCATTCTCAAGCTTTCAGTCTGCCAGTCTACTGTTTTCGATTCGACCTCGTGTGTTTCTTCAGGCATCCTCAAATACTGTAATTGTAGTATTGACCATTCTGGTAATCGAAGAACGAGACAAAACGATCGGTCACATTGCCATTGAAAAACGATGCGGTGCCATAGTCATAACCGTCAAAACTAGTTCCATGGATTTTCAGATCTATGTAATTCGAATTTCCATAATGGAATAATGAGAGGTTTGCCCCATTACCGTTGCCGGTTATGTAACAACTCTGATCATAGTCGAATATGTTTACATGCGAAGCTGATACGTCCCCGCTAAACTGGACGTACTTGCTTCGAGAGTAGTCATAGATGGATGCTGAACTAATCGCTGAAATAATCCGACCTGCTATGTAGGCGACACCAGCTCTCGTGTTGGATTTCAAACTGCTATTCCACTAGATTGAGATTTCGAGCGAAGTATACAGATTATTAGGATATCGCCCGAAAAAATCAAATTGCATAAGCCTTGCGAATGGCCTTCCCCTAGCAGGCTGCTGAAAAACTAAACATTCTTCCCGCAAGGTGATCTTGGTCAACTATAATCTGGTCCAACGCCAACGCGGGAGGAACAGAATGCGGGGAGACAACGAACAACAAGCGGGCATGTACAGCTACATATCGCCGGAGCAACGAGTGCCGGCGGATCATCCACTGCGCCCGATTCGCAAGATGACGGATGAAATCTTTAAGCAACTGTCGCCGCGATTTGACAAGCTGTATTCGCGGGTGGGGCGACCGTCGATCGCGCCGGAGCGGTTGCTGCGGGCGTTGTTGCTGCAAGTGCTTTACTCGGTGCGCAGCGAACGGATGCTGATGGAGCAACTGCAGTACAACATGCTGTTCCGCTGGTTCGTGGGCCTGAACATGGACGACGAGGTTTGGGACGCGACCACTTTCAGCAAGAACCGCGATCGCTTGCTGAAGGGTGAAATCGCCGAAGAGTTCTTCGCGGCGGTGCTTGATGTGGCGCGCGCCAAAGAGTTGTTGTCGGACGAACATTTCACCGTGGATGGAACCATGGTCGAGGGCTGGGCGAGCTTGAAAAGTTTCCAGCCGAAGGATGAGTCGGGGCGTAACAGTGACGACAAGCCGGATGACCCAGGCAATCCGACGGTGAACTTCCATGGCCAGAAACGCTCGAATAAAACGCATCAATCGACCACTGACGCGGATCTCCGACTGTTTAAGAAGACCAAGGGCAGCGAAGCGAAACTCGCCTTTCAAGGACACGTGCTTATGGAGAATCGCAACGGCCTGGTGGTGAATGCGACCTTGACCATTGCCAGTGGGACTGCGGAACGAGAAGCAGCGCTGGCGCTGATCGAGCAACGACCGCAAAAGACGCGTATGACGCTGGGCGCTGACAAAGCTTACGACACGAAAGACTTTGTCGCTGATTTGCGCGGCTGCCAAGTGACGCCGCACGTGGCCCAAAGTAATAAGCACCGGAGAAGTGCGATCGATGCGCGCACGACGCGCCATCCTGGTTATCAAGTTAGTCAGCGTAAGCGGAAACGAGTGGAAGAAATCTTTGGCTGGTTGAAGACCGTGGGGCTGTTGCGTAAGACCCGACACCGAGGATTGCGATTGGTGGGTTGGATCTTTAAGTTCGCTACCGCCGCCTACAACCTGGTACGAATCAGAAACCTGGCCGAGGTTACGTGAACGACGGCAACCAAACCCTGTTAGTCGCTTAGGCAAGCGAACCAAAGTGGCAAATGAGCCACTCAAAGGATCAACAACAAAAAGAAAATCGCACATCATCGATAAGCAAAAGTATTCAATGAAGACTCAACCACCATCAACGTTCAATTTTTCAGCAGCCTGCTAGGCTTTTCTTCTCCCAAACATATCGAAGCCGACCGCCGCTACGAGCACGCCACCCTTTACGACATACTGCGCCCAGTTTTCGACATTCAACAATGACATGCCGTTGTCGAGGCTGGCGAGAATCAACGCGCCAAGCACCGCGCCGGAAACAGTTCCGCGCCCACCCATCAAGCTGGTGCCGCCGATCACACACGAAGCGATCGCGTCGAGTTCCATCAGAGTTCCCGCGTCGGGAGATGCGCTACCGACGCGCGCCGTGTGAAGAATCGAAGCCAGACCAGCGAGCGCGCCCATCACGCAAAAAGCGGCCAGAACATATCGCTGGAGATTGATTCCCGAAAGACGGGCGGCATCCGGATTTCCCCCGATCGCGTAAAGGTAACGGCCGAAGGTCGTGTTCGCGGTGAGAAATGCTCCGGCCAGCGCTACCGCCATTAGAAAAATGACTGGTATCGGCACGCCACCGGCTTGATTCATTAAAAAGACAAAGCCGACAACGACAATCGAAGGAATCAGAATCCGAGCTGCGATGGCGCCGCTACTCAACGGTGTCAGACCGTGACTCTTACGCGCGCGCTGACGGCGGATGTTGGACCAGACGATGGCGGCGACGGCGAGGATCGCCAACGCAATACCGATTCGCGGATCGATGAAATCGCGACCCAAAGAACGAAAGAACGGAAGTTCGACGGGAATCGTGGCGCCTTTAGTTAGTTTGAGAATTACTCCGCGCCATGCTTCCAGTCCCCCCAGAGTCACGATGAAGGCGGGGATATTGAAATACGCGACCAGGGTTCCCTGCAACGCCCCGATGGCCAGGCCTACCACAATGGCCAACGCCAGCGAAGCACCGAGTCCCCACCCCTGCGTCAGCGCGGCAATGCCTCCCGCCAAACCGACAACGGCGCCGATCGAAAGATCAATATTGCCGCAAACGATCACCATTAGCATGCCCACGGCGAGCACGCCGGTCACGGCCATCTGTTGCAAAAGTTTTGAAAAGTTAACGGCGCCGAGGAAGATGCCGTAGGGATGGTATTGATCAATCGTCGCCCATTGAAAGAAAAGCCAAATAACGATCAGGGCCCCCAGCATGGTGTAGGCGCGAAGTGCAGAGGTGCGAAGTTTGAATCGTCCGGTTTGAGTTGTCTCGGCCATATCGAATCAAGCAGCTATTTGTCTTCGTCCCGTCGCGCAGGACATGACAGCTTCGGGCGTCGCATCACTCCGGTTGAATTCACCGGTAACGCTGCCCTCATGTAGAACGATCACGCGATCGGAAAGACCGAGAACTTCAGGTAACTCGGATGAAACCAAAACGATCGCGATTCCTGTCGCGGCCAGCCGATTGATCTCGCTATAGATTTCCTGCTTTGCGCCGACATCGATTCCCCGCGTCGGCTCGTCGAGAAAAAGCACGCGCGGCTTGGTCAAAAGCCACTTCGCGAGCACAACCTTTTGTTGGTTGCCGCCGGAAAGCGTGCCCGCGATTGTGAAAACCGACGGCGCCTTAACGTGTAGCTCTCGCGCCGCCCGTTCACCGGCGGCGGCTTCGGCATCTTCGTTGGTCACAAATCGTCCCGACAGATGCCGGAGCGCTGCCAGCGTCATGTTCTTCAAGATTGTCTGCTCGAGGATCAGGCCGTAACGCTTGCGATCTTCAGTCACGAATCCTATCCCATTTTTGATCGCGTCGTATGGGTGATTAACTTGAATGCGTTGCCCGCCGACAAACAGGTCAGCGGATTTTCGACCGGCATGGGCGCCGAAAATCGCCATCAACAGTTCGCTTCGTCCCGAGCCCATGAGCCCGGCAATTCCCAGAACTTCGCCGGCGCGGACCGAGAAGCCGACTCGATCAACCAGCAACTTCCCGGGGACACTCGGGTCCTCGACAGTAATATTTCGCGCTTCGAAGATGACGTCACCGCGTCCGTGCTTTGCTTCCGGAAATATCTGGCCAACTTCGCGCCCCACCATTTTCGCGATGACGCTCGCCTCATCCAGTTCCGAAGTTGCCTCAGTGCCGATCGATCGGCCGTCACGCAGAACCGTGATGCGATTGCTCAAGCGAAAAACTTCGTCGAGCTTATGCGAGATATAAATCATCGCAACGCCACGCTCGCGCAGTCCCTGCAAGATGCCAAAGAGCGTTTCAACCTCGGCATCGGTCAGCGCGGCCGTAGGCTCGTCGAGAACCAGAATCCGCGCTTCCTGCGACAGCGCCTTGCCAATTTCCACAAGTTGTTGCTGGCCAATGCCGAGATTGCGGACCGGCGCGCGGGGATCAATCGGCAAATGCAGTTCGTTCAATAGTTTCTGGGCCCGGCTGTAAAGTTCGCTCCAGTTAATGACTCCAAATCTTCGCGGCTCGCGGCCCAGAAAGATGTTTTCGGCAACGCTCAAGTCCTTGACCAGCGAAAGCTCCTGATAAATGACGGCGATTCCGGCTTGTTCGGCGGCGCGAATATTCGGGAAGCGGCGTTCGGATCCCTCGAGTACGATCTGGCCGCCGTACTCAGGATGGGGATAGACGCCGGCGAGAATTTTGATGAGCGTTGACTTGCCGGCGCCGTTTTCGCCGACGAGGGCATGAATTTCGTTACCACCTAAATCAAACGTCACACCGTCGAGTGCTTTCACTCCCGGAAAGCTCTTGGTGATATTCCGCATCTCAAGAAGTGTCTTCATGTCCAAGGTCCAAGGTCTAAGGTCCAAGGTCCAAGGTCCAAGGTCTAACGTCCAAGGTCCAACGATTCGAGAATAATTTAAAGCTTAAATCGGAAACACTCGACCTTATCGATACTTGCTACCACGAAGACTCGAGTGGTGCAAATATCTCATCAGTCCGGAGATCAATTGACTAACTTCCATCGCTGAGTTGAACAGGAGTTCGAATTCCTCAACTGAGATGTACGCTTGATCGAGCGCTACATAGAGTTGGGTTCGCGTTTCACCGCAAGATCCTTTCGCCACTGACAGGAACTGAAGGAATTCCTTGTCACCTCCCCGTTCAAAGCCTTCAGCAATATTTGACATTATTGACACTGCGGCTCGGCGGATTTGATCCCGAAGCCCGAAGTCGCGGCTAAATTTACCGACACCGGTTGCCTTGTAGATCTCTTTTGTGAGTTTTCTAACTCGCTTCCAGGACTCAACGTCTTCGAATTTGCGAATCTTTGCCATAGTTTTCCTCCTTGGTGGGTGATAAGGTTTTAAAAGCATCTGACCTTGGACGTTGGACATTGGACTCTTCTTACTGCTTCGGCCACTGATCGCGCGGCACGTTCTTGTAAACGTCTTCCATTTTGTGATAGCCATCCTTGATGACTGTCTGCATCACGTTGTCCTTGTCGACGACGATCGGCTGTTGCAGAATTGAAGGCACGTCGAGCTTTCCATTGTTTACCTTATCTTTGGCATCGATCGTTTCTCCGCGCGCGAGTTTGAGGGCTGAATCCACAGCACTAAAAGCGAGCGGCCGGATTGGTTTGTAAATCGTCATAGTCTGCTTGCCGTCAACGACACGCTGAACGGCGTCCAGCGCGGCGTCCTGTCCGGTCACCAGGACTTTGCCCACCAGTTGAGGCGGCAAGGCAGAAATTGCGCCACCCGCGGTCCCATCGTTTGAAGCCACGATGGCCTGAATGTTGTTGTTGGTTTTCGTCAGCGCATCTTCCGTGATCCGGAGAGCTTCTTCAGCTTTCCATTCCTTTGCGAACTGATCAGAAATGATCTTTATGTCGCCGCTGGCGATTGCCGGCTTGAGCACATTCATCTGTCCATCGCGCAGCAGAAGAGCGTTATTATCGGTGGGCGAGCCGCCAATCAAAATGTAGTTTCCTTTCGGCGCATGATCGAGCGCGTATCTCGCCTGCATTTCGCCAATCTTTACCACCTGGTGCGAAACGTATAGGTCAACATCAGAGTTACGAATCAGGCGGTCATAACTGATCACGGGCACGCCCTGACGGTGCGCCGCTTCGACAATTGAAGCGGCTATTTGCCCGTTGTGAGGCGCCACAATCAGCACGTCAACCCCTTTCGTCAGCAGGTTGTCGCATTGTTTGGTCTGCAACGAATCGTCGCTGTTGGCGACCTGGATCTCACATTCGGCGCCGACCTCTTTGCATCGTTGTTCAACCAACTCTTTATCGCGTTGCCAGCGCTCCTCTTTGAGCGTGTCCATCGAAAAACCGATGCGCACCGTCTCATTAGGTCCCTTTTTCTTTTTGCCAGTATTTGTCTGCGTGCCGGAAACGCACGCGATAGCGAGTGACAGCGCGCAGAGAACGATGGTTAAGAACATTTTTGTTCGCATCGGACTGATCCCTTCCGTGTTTGAAGAGTTAAGAATTTCTGAGCCGCAGGAGTTTATCAGAGTACCCGCGAGAATTACATACTTAAAGTACCAATCTTCTCTTTGAAAATAGATGGCCGACCCATTAGAAACGGCGCTCCGAACCGCACTTCGATTCGTCTAACAGTCGATTGAAGTTGGGATCCAGACAGCCACAACTTCCCATTGAATTCTTCACGTTTCAGTGTTAGCTTGTGTGCGCTCCCCTCATGATTAGCTAAATCGAAACGGCAAGACCAACGCCGCTTCATCGGCCCCGATCAATCAAAAGCGATTCGTTCGGTTCGCAGGAATTCGACCCCGTTAGTCAAAAAATGAATACGGCAAATGCCGGAGGTGAATCATGCGTCAGTTTGGATTTTCTTTTCGTCTTACTCTATGCAGTTTGTTTCTGTTGGTCCTGGCCTCTAGCGCGAACGCCCAGTTTAAGGCGAGTGTGCAGGGAACAATCAAGGACACAGCCGGAGGTCTGGTCCCGGAAGCGAAAATCACGCTGACTAGCGCCGAGACCGGCAAAACCCAGGAGACCACATCGAGCGATGAAGGCTTTTATAGACTGTCCGGTCTTGCTCCCGGCAAATACAAACTTACCATCCAAAAGACTGGCTACAAACAACAGGTCTTCGAAGATGTTGCCGTTAATGCTGAGACTGTCCAGGGAATTGACGGCGTGCTTGAAGCCGGTGACGTGAGCGCAACTGTGACGGTGAGTCAGGAAACTGCCCAGACTTTAGAGACCGAGAACGCGAACGTCGATAAGGCAATCACGACGCAAGAGGTACGCACGTTGCCGCAGTTTGGACGCGATCCTTATGAATTACTGCGATTGACTCCCGGAGTCTTCGGCGACTCGGCCCGTGGTGGCACGGGTGGCGCGGTCAATCTTCCTAACACTGCCGGGCCTGGTGGGTCGAACCGATCAATCTTTCAGACAGAGAATCAACCGCAAATCTCAGCCAACGGTCAGCGAATAACTTCCAACAATTATCAGATCGACGGCACCAGCGTGAACAGTTTGACTAACGGCGGCGCCGCGGTAATTACGCCAAATCAGGAATCAGTCAAAGAAGTGCGCGTAATAGCAAATGTCTACTCAGCCGAATACGGTCGCAACTCAGGTGCGCAGGTGTTGACCGTCTCGCAAAATGGCACTAACGACTTTCATGGCAGTCTTTTTCTTAAGAACAACAGTCCCGGCCTAAATGCCGTTAATAAATATGGCGGTCCCAATGGCGCTCCGGGAATTCGTGTCAACCAGCACCTGAACCAATTTGGAGGAAGCATCGGCGGTCCGATCACTCTGCCAAGGTTTGGTGAAGGTGGTCCCGCTACTTGGAATGGTAAGAAACGAGCTTTCTTTTTCTTCTCCTACGAAGGCCTGCGCAGCAGCAACACCGACACGGTCAATGCCTTCATTGAAACTGCGCAATTCCGGCAGGCCGTAATATCAAGTCGTCCAGGTAGTATTGCGTCGCGAATCCTGGGCGACTCCGGCGTCGCGCCGCGAGTGGTTTCCGTTATTCCTGTAACTTGCGCCTTCGCCGGTTTTCCCACAGGAGACTTCCCATTGTGCCAACAGCTTGCAGGCGGCCTCGATATCGGACAGCTCGCGGGAGCACAGGGCCAATACCTATCCTTCAACCTGCACAATCTGAACGGAGGGGGTCTCGACGGGATTCCTGACATCCAATTCGCACAACTCGCCGTTCCGACGATAAGCCGCGGCAATCAGTTTAATCCCCGCATCGACGTCAATCTTACAAGTAATGACACGCTCACCTTTAGCTCTTACATTTCTCGCTTCGAAGGGACCGGCGCCGATGCGGCGGGCCGCAGCCGCCCGATGGGTGACATCACTACCGCGCCGCAGAATCTTTTCGGTATGCTCACCTGGGCGCACACCATCTCTTCCAACAAGACCAATGAAGCGCGCTTCAATGCGACTCGCTTCTCATTCAACGAGATCGCTTCGTCGACTGGCACGAACTTCGGTATTCCGCACATCGAGATCGAAGACTTGCCCTTTGCTCGCTTACAATGGGGCGCACCCTGGGCCGAAACGACTCCGGGCATCTTTTCCGAAAACACTTTCGAGCTCCGCGATACGTTTCGCTGGGTGCGAGGCAATCACGGTCTCAGCATCGGCGGAGAACGCCGCTGGGAGCAAGACAATAATGACCTCTCGGGGGGTTCGCGACCGTTCTACACTTTCGCCGGTATATTCAACTTTGCCAACGACGCGCCGAAGTTCGAACAGATTAGGGCCGACCCTCGCACGGGCGGCCCCGCGCAATCAAAGCGTAACTTCCGCTCGTCGACCGACGCGTTGTTTGTGCAGGATGACTGGAAGTTCCGCCCGAACTTGACCCTGAATCTCGGCCTGCGATGGGAGTACTTTGCTCCGCTGACCGAGAAAAACGGTGTACTTAGTAACTTCGTTCTGGGTCCGGCCGGTCAGGAGATAACGGGCGGAAGCATTGTCGTCGTCAAATCACTCTACCCCCCTGATCGAAACAACTTCGCGCCGCGGCTTGGTTTTGCCTACAGTCCGAACCTCGGCGATTCGTTCCACGGGCTGCTCAATGAAAACAAGCTGGTGATTCGCGGCGGCTTCGGCATTGCTTACAACCGCATCCCGCTACTTGAATTCGCCAACACCCGCGGCAATCCTCCATTCTTTGCGCGCTATGGTCTTTGCTGCGGCACTTCGGCCTCTGATTTCAGTACGCCTTTCGACGGCGGCCAAATTCTCTACTCGCTCGGTGCGAACAATTCTCCGTTCAGCTACCCGATAAACCCGGCGCTGCGATTTGGTTTCAACGCGAACGGTATTCCGATTTTGCCCCCTGGAGTCGAAGTGGAAATCTACGGCGCGCCGGCCAAAGTTCCGACGCCTTACGTCTATACATATTCGATCGAGGGACAGTATAGCCTTCCGGCGAAGATGGTCGCGGAAGTTGGCTATCAGGGCAGCCAAAGTCGCAAGCTGGTGAGACTTGTCAACCAACGCTTCCTTTTCACTGACTCGTTTATTTTCTCAAACATCTTATTCCCCACTCCAGACACGAACGCCAGCTACAATGCTCTGATTGCGCGCCTGACGCGGCGGTTTTCAGGTGGTGTTCAGTTCGATGCGATCTATCGCTTTGCGAAGAGTATCGACGTCGTCTCGTACGAAGGTCCTACTGCAAATACCAACCCTACTTACCCGCTCGATGTACGCCAGGAAGTTGGTCCTTCGGACTATGATGTGCGTCATAATTTTGTAGCGTCAGGACTTTGGGAATTGCCAGTTTTCAGACACCGTAACGATGCGGTCGGTAGTATTTTGGGCGGCTGGCAACTCAGCGGCATTCTTACTGCCCACACCGGTTTCCCGTGGACTCCAGTGGTCGGCCAATGCCTCAGCACGCGCGGCCCGACAATCTGTCCGGTACGACCGGTCGCTTACTTTGGGGGCGCGGGCAATGACACCTCGAACAATGCATTCATCACCGGCAGTAACTTTCCGGGCGGTGGTTCGCATTTTTTCAGCACCGCGGCGCCGGTAGGGTTCCAACTGCCCGGCATCGGCCGCAACTCGTTCCGAGGTCCTCGTTACTTTGATGTTGACATGACAGTCAGCAAAAGATTCGGGTTGAATCGTTTGCTCGGCGAAGGAAGGTTCTTTGAGGTGAAAGCAAACTTTTTCAATATCTTCAATCTCTTGAATCTACAACCATTCAACTTCAACAGTCCGAGCACCCAGGTCCAGAACGCGCTTTTTGGTCGCGCCGAGCGGGGTTTGGCCGGACGCGTGATCGAGTTTCAGGGTAGATTTCAGTTCTAGGGTCTGTCCTGAGGGAAATCCTGTGAGGATGAGATTAGTCCGGCGCTCAGATGTCGGGCTTTTCTTTTCCGGCACATGATGGTGGGCTAGTCTGGTCTGCCGTCAGTTGCCGAGCGAGGTAGGGTGTCTTCAACCGCTTCGTCTCCTTCCGCACGCCGCGTTTTGCGCTCCGCGTCATACTGTTTGAAAAGGATAAGTTCACGTTCTGCGTCATCCCTTCGTTTAAGTCGCGAGTACGTAATGAATAGTTGGTAGTGCACACCTGGATCGCGAGATCGTATTGCTGCCGCGCTGTTCAGCACACCTATCGCGGCATCATATCGCTTCGTGCGCACGAGCAACCTGCCCAGGTCATAGTTTGCGTAAAAATGACGTGCGTTCAGCGCGATGGCACGACGCAGAAGTTTCTCGGCTTCCACTTCGCGTCCACGTTCACCTACTACAAACCCAAGTTGCGCCAATGTGTCGACATTGTCTCCCTTGAGACGGAGAGACTTCCGCAAAGCGGCTTCCGACAAGTCGTAATTTCCGAGGCCCCGCGCCGCAATGCCCAGGAAATATTGGGCCTCTGGGGAGTCGGGAAAGCGTTGCGTTGCCTGTTGAAAAGTTTGCAGGGCCTTGCCGTATTGGATCAGGAGCATGAAGGTTCCGCCGAGGCGTACATAGAAAGCAAGTTGGAACGGATCTTGTTCCAGAGCAAGTTGATAAAACTCTCGCGCGGAATCATAACGATGGTGCTTTCGCAGCAGTTCACCCAACATGAAATTCGCTTCCGGATAATTTGCCCGCTGGGCTAGTGCTTTCTCGCAAAGTTCGGCTGCTGCTTCGTCCTGGCCACGCGCGGCGGCAATCAGCCCCTGATAATAATAGGGCTCAGCAGCACTGGGCGAAACAATAGAAGCCTTTTCCATTGCGTCGGCGGCTTCGTCAAGCCTCTTCAGATTGTAGAGGGTCAGGCCGAGGTTAAGGAGAATATTGAAGTTGCGCGGCTGCAATTCGTTAGCGCGCATGAGCAGGTCGGCCGCCCTCTGATAGTTGTTGCGCGATGCATAAAGCAATCCGAGATTAATCGTGGCCTGGAGATGACCGGGGGAAACGCGCAGCACCGTCTCGAAAGTCTTGATTGCTTCGTCATCGCGTTTCGCATGCGCCAGCAGGACCGCGAGGTTCGCCATCGCCGAGACACCCTTCGGATTAAGACTGATAGAAGTACGAAATTCCCTTTCAGCAGCCTGGGTCCGGCCCTTTTGGTCAAGCACCACACCGAGAAGATTGTGTGCGTCGGCATTATTAGGATTCGACACAATAACGCGGCGCAGAATTGGTTCGGCTTCGTCAATCTTTCCCGATTGCATCAACTCGGCGGCGCGGCGGAGCTCAGCGGCGGTCTCATTATCCGAGCCTCGCGGTAGGATTTGCGCCGACGCAATCATCGGCGCCGCGATGATAAAGATCAGCAAACAAAAAGTCTTAAGTTTAAGCAGGCAAAGAAATCCTCGGCCACTGTTTGACCGAATTTGCCGGATTAAGGCTTTTACGAAGTTCACGGGCCGAAGTATATTACAGCCACACATTTTCGCGGGTAACTTGCCAATGAACCATAAACATTCAGTCAGGCTTTTCTTAGCGGCAGTCATCGGAGCAATCCTCCTATGCACCGCCGTATCGACGCCGCACTCGACGCAACGCAGAAACGTCGAAAAGGAAGTCAACGCCCTGCTGGCGCGGATGACGCTGGCAGAAAAGCTTGGACAGCTGCAGCAATTGGATGGCGAAGGAAACGGAAATTTTCGACCTGAGCACCGCGAGCTCGCCCGCAAAGGTCTGCTTGGCTCGACCCTCAATGTGCGCGGGGCGCCGAGGACGAATGAACTTCAACGAATCGCAGTTGAAGGGTCGCGGCTCAAGATTCCGTTGTTGTTCGGGTTCGATGTGATTCACGGCTATCGCACGATCTTTCCCGTCCCACTCGGCGAAGCGAGCAGCTGGGATCCTACGGTGGCCGAAAAGTCAGCGAGTATTGCCGCCGCCGAAGCTCGGGCCGCAGGCGTGCATTGGACGTTTGCACCCATGGTCGACATCGCGCGCGACGCGCGCTGGGGCCGCATTGTCGAAGGCTCAGGCGAAGATCCTTACCTCGGATCGATTATGGCGCGCGCTCGCGTGCGTGGCTTTCAGGGTAATGACTACAGCGCGCCGGACAGAGTTCTTGCCTGCGCTAAACACTGGGTCGGCTATGGCGCCGCAGAAGGAGGGCGTGACTACAACACCACCGATATCCCCGAAGGAGCTTTGCGACAAGTCTATTTTCCGCCATTCAAAGCTGCAGTCGACGAAGGCGTCGGCACGTTCATGAGCGCTTTCAACGATCTTGACGGCGTGCCTTCATCAGCAAATCCCTTCACGCTCACAAAGGTGCTGCGTGGAGAATGGAAGTTCGATGGTTTTGTCGTCAGCGATTACACCGCGGTGCAGGAACTTATTCAGCATGGCGTGGCCGCGAATGGATCCGACGCAGCCCGGCTCGCGCTCAATGCAGGTGTTGACATGGAGATGGTTAGCCGGCTCTACAATGAAAATGGCAGCGAGCTTTTGCGAGCCGGTCAATTGTCACGAGCAACTATTGACGAAGCGGTCCGGCGCATCCTGCGAATAAAGTTCAGAGTCGGCTTGTTCGAACATCCCTACGCCGATGAGTCACGCGAGCGTTCAGTGATCTTAAGTGCCGCGAATATCGCTGCGGCACGTGACATCGCCGCGCGGTCAATCGTACTGCTGAAGAACGAACGCGAAACATTACCCCTTAACAAGAATGTCAGATCGATCGCGGTGGTGGGGCCGCTTGCCGACGATCAAGTTGATGTGCTGGGCTCGTGGACGGGTGACGGCAACGCCGCCGATGCGGTAACCCTGCTGGCAGGAATCAGAGCAAAGGCTTCGTCAACCACGAAAATCAATTACGCCAAAGGCTGCGACATCGATGGTAGTTCGACCGCGGGATTTGACGACGCGGTTCGCGTCGCGCGCGAATCCGATTTAGTAATTGTCGCAATTGGTGAGTCCGCCGCGATGAGCGGCGAGGCATCATCTCGTAGTTCACTCGATTTGCCTGGCCGTCAATTGGATTTAGTAAAAGCGTTACAGGCGACAGGGAAACCTGTCGTAGTGGTGCTGATGAACGGCCGCCCACTCACGATTAACTGGATTGTCGAGAATGCGCCGGCAATTCTCGAAACGTGGTTCGCCGGGTCGCAGGCCGGAAATGCGATCGCTGATGTTCTCTTCGGGGACGTAGATCCCGGAGGCAAGTTGCCAGTCACTTTTCCCCGCAGCGTGGGACAGGAACCGCTTTACTACAACCACATGAATACCGGCAGGCCTCCTGACGTGAACAACAAGTACACATCGAAGTATCTGGATGTGCCGTGGACACCGCTTTTTCCATTCGGCTATGGCCTGAGTTACACCCAGTTTCGTTTGTCCAATCTAAGAACCAGCGCCGCCCGCATCCGTTACGATCAGCGGGTTAACATTACCGTCAGCGTCGAAATCGAAAACGTTGGCTCGCGTGCAGGTGACGAAGTTGTGCAACTGTATATCCGAGACGTTGCCGCCAGCGTCACGCGACCGGTGAAGGAACTGAAGGGCTTCCAACGTGTAACGCTGCGACCGGGAGAAAAGCGGAGCACCGAATTCATACTCGGAACCGAGCAGCTCGGCTTTTATGACCGTGACATGCGATTCGTCGTGGAGCCAGGAGAATTCAAAATGATGGTCGGTACGAGCTCAGCGGATCCTCACGAATTGGTGACGAGCCTTGAGGTCGAAAAATAAGAAACGAGCCCTGTTCATGTACCGTCTAGACTGCGGACTTGTTCGCCTTTCGCGCAGAATCCTGTTCTTTCTAATTGTCTTAACGCTCGTAACGCAACCGGCTAACAGTCATGCGACGAGCATCCTCAGCAATTCCCACCTGTCAGCACGCGACCAGGTATTCCTTGAAGACCTCGAGCGTCGCTCTTTTCAATATTTTCGGGACCAGAGTGGACCGCGCACCGGCCTGGTGCTCGACCGGACACGCACTGACGGTTCGCCGGCGGACGAGGACCATCGCAAGGTGGCCAGTATTGCCGCGACCGGTTTTGGTTTGACCGCGCTCTGCATTGCGGCTTCGCGTCGTTGGATTAAACCGGATGAGGCGCGTGAACGAGTGCGCACTACTCTCCGCTTTTTTGCCAACAGCGCTTTGCAGGAGCATGGTTGGTTCTATCACTGGCTGGATGTTGATACCGGCGAGCGAAAGTGGAAAAGTGAAGTCTCGTCCATCGACACGGCTTTGCTGCTTGCCGGCGTCTTAACCGCCCGCCAGTACTTTCACGATGATGCGGAAATTGTGAGGCTCGCCACGAAAATCTACGAACGCGTAGATTTTCCATGGATGCTCAATCGTCACCCGACACTCCTGTCAATGGGCTGGCATCCGGAAAGCGGATTCATCAACTCTCGTTGGGATGATTACAGCGAGCATCCGATCCTGTATCTGATGGCGATCGCATCGCCCACCCATCCAATCACGCCCCAGGCCTGGTACGCGTGGAAGCGCAACTGGAACCACTACGACGGCTACACGTATCTCGGCAAGACACCGCTGTTCACTTATCAGTACTCGCATGCCTGGGTCGATTTTCGCGGCCGGCGTGAAACCAAAGGCGAACATATCGACTACTTCGAAAACTCGGTGAAAGCTACGCTGGCGCATCGCCGATTCTGCATGGATCTCGCGAAAGACTTTCCTGCCTACGGCCCGAACATTTGGGGGATCAGCGCTTCCGACAGCATTAAGGGGTATGTTGCCTGGGGCGGTCCGCCACGTGATAAAGCGATCGACGGCACGGTCGTTCCATATGCCGCGGCCGGCTCGCTGATGCTCATACCGCAATTAGCAATTACCGCTCTGAAGACAATGCGCGCGAAATACCCACAGGCCTATGGCAGGTATGGTTTCGCGGACGCATTCAATCCAAATACCGGATGGGTCGATCGCGATGTGATCGGAATCGATCTGGGCATCACCCTTTTGGGCGCTGAGAATGAAAGGACGGGAGATATCTGGCGCTGGTTCATGCGCAACCCGGAAATCTCAAAAGCGATGGATCTGGTCGAACTTCAAAAATATTCCAGGCAGCGACGACAGATCAAAACGCAGTTAAGGAAGGCTGCGTGACGAACAGGAAATATCCCATTTACGGGTACGCGGGCGCGGCTATCATCCTGGGTGCCGAAGGATTACTATTCGGCGGAAACTCATTCGTTGGTCATTGGTTCACCCCGATTGTTTGGACCGGCTACATTCTTTTCATTGATGCGCTGGTCTTTAGACTCAGGGGGCGATCGCTCTTGATGACCAACCGCGTTGAGTTCGTACTCATTGCCCTGATTTCGATTGGAAGCTGGTGGCTGTTCGAGTTTTACAACGCTCCGCGTTTTTGGAAATCGGACCTTGAACTATGGTGGCACTACCATAACCTCGAGCCGAATCTGTTTCTGCGCCGGGCTGGTTACGACTGGGCTTTCGCTACGATTTTCCCGGCGATGTTTGAAACCGCCGAGCTTTTTTCGTTGAAGCTCTTCAAGCGTCGAAAGCCGGGCGGGGCAATCAGGTTTCCGAAATCAGTGTTGATTGCTGTCGCAATCCTGGGCGGGATCCTGTGCGCCGTGCCGCTGATCTTTCCGTCTCGTTGGTGGGCGCCGCTAGTATGGTTGTCATTCATCTTTTTTCTCGACCCAATTAATGCTTTGCGCGGCTGGCCGTCGGTTACGAACGACATGGCCCGCGGTGATTGGCGGCGGCCGTGGTCTCTGCTCCTCGCCGGATTAGTGTGCGGCGCGCTATGGGAGTTTTGGAATTACTGGGCGCTTTCAAAATGGACCTACACAGTTCCGTACTTAGGCAGCGTGAAAATATTCGAGATGCCGGTGCTCGGCTATCTTGGTTTTCCGCCCTTCACCGTTGAATGCTGGGCCTTATACATCTTTTGTCGATCATGGCTAAAAGGAACACCGGTAAATGAAGACGACGCGATATGGATCGAAGAAAAATAAGCGCCTGAGAATATCGGTGTTTGTCCTGCTCGCAGGCGCAACTATCATTTCAATCATGACGAGCATGGGTCCAGATTCACTTAAGAGTTCTGCGCAACGGTCGCAATCGGGTCCCGCTCGTCAACGGGCCCGTGAAGCCGGCGTCGCTGTTGGGGTCCTGCCGCCGGGACAATTGAACGCGATTACCGACGTCGCCGGCGTCAGTGTTGGACACGTGACCATTATAAGAGGAGACAACGTGCGCACAGGGGTAACTGCGATCCTGCCGCACGGCGGAAATCTGTTTCGCGAAAAAGTTCCGGGCGCAGTTTTCATCGGCAATGCTTTTGGAAAACTTGCCGGGTCGACTCAGGTAAACGAATTAGGCGAGATAGAAACACCCGTCACGCTTACTTCGACCCTGAACGTACCGCGAGTCGCCGACGCTGTCATTGACTATATGCTCGCTTTGCCGGGCAACGAAGATGTGCAATCAATCAATCCGCTCGTGGGCGAAACGAATGATGGCTATTTGAACGATATTCGCGGGCGGCACGCGGGACGCGAGGAAGTGTTCGCAGCGATCAGGAATGCGCGGGGCGGCGCAGTCGAAGAAGGATGCGTTGGCGCCGGAACCGGAACTGTCGCCTTCGGTTTCAAGGGTGGTATCGGCACATCCTCTCGCAAGCTGCCTCCCTCGCTCGGCGGTTACACGGTGGGAGTGCTGGTCCAAACCAACTTTGGCGGAATCCTGACGATCAATGGGGCGCCCGTCGGTCGTGAATTGGGTCGATATTATTTGAAAGAGGAACTGGAGACAAAGAGTTCGACTAACCCTGGTCTGGCGAACAATCCCGATGGATCAATCATCATCGTGATTGCCACCGATGCGCCGATCGATCATCGAAATCTGCAACGACTGGCGGCGCGTTCGATGATGGGACTTGCGCGCACCGGCGCCGCGGGCTCAAACGGCAGTGGCGATTATGCTATCGCTTTCTCGACCGCGAATGATCTGCGCATTCGCAGCGCAGCGAACTCTCGGAATCAGAAACCGGCGGCCGCCTTGCTTTCAAACGACACGATGTCGCCGCTTTTCCTCGCCGTCATCGAAGCGACCGAAGAAGCAATTTACAACTCGCTCTTTCGGGCAACGACAATGACCGGCCGGGGACACACCATCGAGGCTTTGCCAATCAACCAGACCCTGGAAATTCTTCGCAAGCATGGTGCGCTGGGTCATTAATCACCCTAACGCTAATTCGTTGACACTTGCGCGATGACTAACTAGAATACGCGCCCACTCTAACACTGGAGGACAACCGAGGTGGCAATCAAAATTCGGATCAACCGGAAAAGTGTCGAATCGATGACGAAACAGATCACCGACCAGCTCGGCGATCTGATCAAGGGTGGGACCCTGGCTGTTGGCAGCCTGCTACCGAGCGAACGAACATTAGCCGACTCGCTCGGAGTTGCCAGAAATGTTGTGCGGGGAAGTTATGAATATCTCGAGAAAGCAGGCATCGTGCAACGCGAAGGGCAAAAAGGCCGACGAGTCCGTTCGGCGAAGTCGCGGCAAAGCACCACGACCCGAACTCGGGTGAAAAAGATCGCGCGGAAACGATGACACTGCCAATTCAATTTCTACCGGGCCCAAACAGGCTTTTCGCCAATCTCCACCTAACCATCGGTTAACGGAAACTCATCGCCCAGCGCCTGGATTTCTTTGCGAATCAGAGCGCGCTGCGCGTACAACCGGACGAACGAGCGCCGGCGGATTAAAAACAACGTGAGCGCCAGGACACTTCCCATAAAACTATCTATTTCTTCGAAAAGGCGAATCGCAAGGTAACCGCACAGTGGAATAACCAGGAATGAGGCGGCCGCGGCGAACAATCCCCCAATTACGTACACAAGCAGGGCAACGACGATCCACGTCAGCGGGAAGAGCAAAAGCGCCGAAGTGATCTTGAAAGTTGAAATAACATCTTCGGCCTCGCGCGAAAATCTTCGCGCCACGTAGCCGCCGAGCCGATAGGCGGGATAATGCACGACTGCTCCCAGCAAGGCGAACGGAAACAAGACTCCCAGGAAAAAGACCCGCGAGGTCAGGCGGGCGATCGTCTGAGTTGCCGACTCAGGCAGGGAAAGATCTGCCGGATCAATTCCCGCCTGGTTCAGCTCAGATTCGAACCGGGAGATGCGCGCCGCCAGGGCGGCAACTCTTTTCGGTGAATTGGCTCGAAGAAAAACATACCCTTCGATGAACCTTTGCCGTAGTTCGAGTTCGCGAGTCAGGCTTTCCCCGACTTTATTCCCTGACTTTTCGGATGAAAAAATTCTTTCCGCCCGATCGATCAACGAAAGGGCTTCCTTATGCTCGGCATCAAGAATGACTTGCCGCATCGCTTCTTCAATCCGGCGAGAAAGATCGCGCACGGCCTGGCGCGGCGGAGTGCCATTATTCTCCATCGGCACCGGTTCCACGGGCAGTGGTTTGCCGAAGTAGAGGAGGGCCGAACTTCGAAATCTCGTCTTCTCGGTGTAGTAGAGTCCGGCGGGGATAATTTTCAGGCTCATTGGCTCGCCCGATGACACAGCGCCTAAAGCAATGCGTGAGGCGCCGGATTTCAATCGCTTAAGATGCGTTTCGTCATGTGACACACCCTCGGGGCATATGCCGATTGTTCCGCCGCGCACCAGGAGCTTCCGCGCCGCGACGAAAGTCTCAATATTTCGGGTCACATCTTCGCCGGTATCCTGCTGGCGATAGACCGGAAGCGAATCGAGCGCGCGGACCAGATACCCGATGACCGGCATGCGAAATAACGGCGCCTTGGCAACAAACGAAACTTTTCTCGGAGACAGGCACAGCAGGAACGCCGGATCGACAAGGGCGTTGGGGTGATTTAGAACAAAGATGATGGGAGTGTCGTGGGGAATATGTTCGAGCCCGGCAACTTCGATGCGGCGAAAATAGATCCGCAGCGCCAGTCGCAACACGGTGCAAATCATCCACCTAATCATGGCTCGACATCGCTCATAACCTGCTTACAATCCAACTGGGAACCTTCTTGCTGGGAGCGCGCAGACGTCTTCGTCCGCATCGCGAAACGCCTCATTCGTCTTCAGTAACAAAAATCATCCACATCAAATATTCAATCGAGCGTGCGTACGTTATCATCTCGGTTGGCGCCTGAACAACCGGGATCATTTCACGAAACCCAAACGCGCAAAGTAGAATTCTAATTTTCACCAGACCCGCTCTTCCGATGTGCATTAGGAGGTCTGAGTTGAATCCTGGATGTTCGTAACTGCAAATTGCCGCTCGAAGGCGACTCGCGCCGGAAGCGAGAAAAAGCGGCCTCAAAGTTTCGCGCGGCCGACAAATGGCTCTGTCCAGTCCATGAAGAACCCGAGTCTGCGCGAAAGGCCCAGCCAGGCCTCATAAATTGAATGAGCCCTCACAACTCGACCTTAATCGAACCCTACGGCGGCCGTCTTGTTGATCTAATTCTTCCGAAAGCAGAAGTAGACGAGATCGCGGATCGCGCTAATTCCCTTCCCGCAATTCGATTGACTGAGCGCACGCTTTGCGATCTCGAGTTGCTGGCGACCGGGGCTTTTTCTCCGCTCGATAGGTTCGTCGGCAAATCCGACTATCAAAGCATCCTCGAGGAAATGCGGTTATCGCGCGGCCATATCTTTCCCATTCCGGTAGCACTCTCGGTTGATCCAGGGCCACACGTTCGTGAAGGAAATGAAATCGGTCTCTGCAACGCAAAGAACGAAGTTCTCGCGACGATGCTTATCGAAGAAGTGTACCAGTGGAATTTGAGTGAAACGGCGCGAAAGGTTTTCGCTACCGAGGATTTGCGCCATCCGCTGGTTGCCGAAATGCATCGTTGGGGTAAATTCAATATCTCAGGTCCGCTACGGATTTTGAGACTCCCGCCGTATCACGATTTCGCTGACCTGCGTCTTTCACCGGCGCAGGTGCGCGCTAAACTGGAGACCTTCGGCAGAACCAGTATAGTTGCCTTTCAAACGCGAAATCCCCTGCATCGCGCGCACGAGGAGATGACCAAACGCGCGATCGAACAGCACGATGCGATATTGCTTTTGCATCCGGCGGTCGGCATGACCATTCGCGGTGACGTAGATCATTACAGTCGCGTTCGGACTTATAAGGTTTTAGCTGACCGCTACTACGATCAAAACAGGACTCTTTTGTCGCTCCTGCCTTTGGCGATGCGCATGGCGGGCCCGCGTGAAGCGCTCTGGCATGCCGTGATCCGCCGCAATTATGGTGCGAACTTCTTAATTGTTGGGCGCGATCATGCCAGCCCTGGCGCCGGCTCCGCGGGGCGGCCTTTTTATATGCCGTACGCCGCGCAGCAACTGGTTCAGGAATTCAGCGCAGAGTTGGGCGTCGGCGCTATCCCTTTTGAAGAAATGGTTTACCTGCCCCGCGAAGATCGTTACGTCGAAGCCTCCCAGGTGCCGGACAAGGACGAAGCGGTTTCGCTTTCAGGAACTGAGGCGCGCGAAAAATACCTGTCTCCGGGGAAGCCATTGCCTGATTGGTACATCCGGCCTGAGATAAGCGAGATTCTTTGTGAAACACATCAGCCTAAATATCGGCAGGGCTTGTGCGTTTGGTTCACGGGTCTGAGCTGCGCAGGCAAGTCAACGATTGCGGAGATACTTACGTCCCGATTGCTCGAGCTCGGCCGCCGGATTACGCTGCTTGATGGTGACGTGGTGCGCACTCATCTTTCGAAGGGATTGGGATTCACGAAAGCGGATCGCGACACCAACATCCGCCGAATAGGATTTGTTGCTGCCGAAATTGTTCGTCATGGTGGCGTGGCAGTTTGTGCCGCGATCAGCCCGTACCGTGCTGTCCGCAATGAAGTCCGCAACATGATTGGCGCGGAACGTTTTATCGAAGTATTCGTCGACGCCCCACTCGAGGTTTGCATTGAACGTGACACCAAAGGGATGTACGCCAGGGCGCAACGTGGTGAGATCCGCAATTTCACTGGACTCGATGATCCCTACGAGGTCCCGGAGCACCCGGAGCTAAAGTTGGATTCAGAACATAAACCAGCGGAAGAAAATGCGCAGGTAATTCTGGACTATCTAATTGACCGAGGTTTTCTCAAGAAGACTTGATTCCTGTGTTCGGAGCCTGGGCACTTGAGTTTTAGGCCTCCGGCCGCCACTCCATTTGATAGTGGGTTCCGGTCTCACTGGTTCGCACAAACCCCAGTCGTTCAAGTAAGCCGATTGCCGGACTAAATCTAATCACCTGAATTCGCAGCGGCTTTTGCGCCCGAGTCGCTTCAGTCTGAAGTTGAACCAGGAGTAAGGCGCCGATGCCCTGGTTGCGGAACTCAGGCAGCAGGGAGACGTCCACGCCACGGATCTCGTGATCTCGCCGTTCGACCAGTAAACGGCCGGCAGCCGCTCCATTCACGAGGATTATCTGATCTTCCGCGCGCCGGTAATCGCTTTGCAGCACGCGCCGATGTGCTTCGTATTGTGACTCTAAGAATTCACGAATCTGCGCCGAGCTCCAACCCAACGATTCAAGATCATCACCGCGACTGCTGGCATAGACCGCAAACAGAAACTCTTCATCACCGGGAGCAACAGGCCGCAGCGAGATCGCCTCAGAATGAAAACCCATGGTCGCAAGATATGACGGTTCTGAGTGGTACATCAAGGCGGCGCTCGCCAAAACGACTTTTTTCAAGTTGGCACCACGCGCGAATCCGGGCATTGGCCGGTCTCTTAAGAAAGGTGTCAGTACGTTGCTAACGGCGGCTTAGATTTCGTCCCGGAGGGACGAAATCTTTTAGACTACCGACTGCTTAGGAGGTTATTCAAGCTCCCTGGGAGCGCAATATTGATCGGAATATTACGCTCCTTCCGGAGCTAAGAATGAAACTTTGCCGCTGGGGCTATAAATATTTGGCCGCTCTGCGGCCAGGACTGAATTCTCAATCATTTAGCAATCTACTCTTGCCGCTCTACCTGAGTTTTCCGACACGTGCTAATCGATAGGTTTGATGCCATAATACGAGCGCTTTCCCAAACAACTTACCGAAATCCGGAGAGATTTTATGAAGCGTTTCGTTGCCGTCTCTATCGCTCTTCTTGCGCTCGCGGCGTTTATTAATGCGCAGGAACGGAGATTCACAATCGATGATCTCTTGAAAGTACGTCGTGTCAGCGATCCCCAGGTCTCGCCTAAAGGAAATCTGGCCGCGTTTACCATCACCCATATGGATCGGGCCGCCAACAAAGGCACAACTCAGATTTATCTTGTTCCGCTAAACGGTGGTGAGGTTCGCCAGCTGACGAACGACGAACATTCATCCGCGACGCCGCGTTGGTCACCCGATGGGGAAAAGCTCGCCTTTGTCTCGGCGCGTGACGGCGAAGATCAGATTTGGACAATCGACGTCTCGAGCGGCGCGCTCAAAAAGATCACAACCATATCAACCAGCGCCGGCGATCCCGTCTGGTCGCCGGACGGTAAGTGGCTGGCTTTTGCATCCGATATTTATCCTGAATGTGATACCGATGCCTGCAACAAGAAACGTGCGGAATCTATAGCCCAGACAAAGATCAAAGTGCACGCTTCCACCCATTTGTTGTACCGGCATTGGAAGTCGTGGAAAGACGGGACTCGCAGTCACATCTTTATCGTCTCATCCGCGGGGGGCGAAGCGCGTGATCTAACGCCGGGTGACTATGACGCTCCGCCCTTCAGTCTCGGCGGCATGACTGACTACTCGTTCTCGCCTGATTCGAAAGAACTTGCCTTTGCCAGCAATCATGACAAGGTCGAGGCGACTTCGACCAACGGAGACATCTGGATCGTTTCGGTGCGCGGCGGTGCGGCCAAGAACATCACCGCGGCGAATCACGGTTACGATGGGTCACCTCGGTTTTCCGCCGACGGCCGATTCATCGCGTATCGCTCACAAACGATACCCGGTTACGAAAGCGATCATTTTCGTCTCATGCTTTACGATCGCAAGACCGGCCGCGCGCAATCCCTGACCGAGAGTCTGGATTCATGGGTCGATGAATTCACCTTCAGCCCCGACAGCAAGTGGATTTACCTGACCGCGGAGGAGCGTGGACTGGAGCCAATTTATTCAGTTCCGGTCAGCGGTGGTCCGATCAGGAAAATTATCGCGGAAGGAGTTAACGGCGATGT
>WNGF01002505.1_pt1 | contig 25640 bp, 19 predicted proteins | sample 5400641 | NCBI WGS metagenome assembly WNGF01 (sample SAMN13153371, study PRJNA577476) | soil metagenome | isolation source: 80 cm soil or saprolite under grassland replicate 2 | place: USA:California | collected 2016-06-15 | reverse complement strand
GATCGCCCCGTCCCCGGAGGCGTCCCACGCGAGCTTGTGCACGCACTGCCCCCACTCCGGGTAGCGGTTCGGCTGGAACTCGGCGCGGACGTTCTTGTTCTCCGTCGTCCAGGACTCCCCGCCATCGCGGGTCTCGAACGCTCCGACCGCACTGACGCCGATCATCAGGTGCTTGGGATTCCGCGGGTCGACGAGGACGGAGTGCAGGCACAGCCCGCCGCCCCCGGGCTGCCACTCCTTCCGGGTCGGATGGTAGTTCAGGGAGTCGAAGTCGTCCCACGAGTCGCCGCCGTCGTCGCTGCGGAACAGGGAGGCGGGTTCCGCGCCGGCGTAGATCGTCTCGGGGGAGTTCGCCGGCCCGGGCTCGATGTGCCAGATGCGCGTCACCGCGAGGCCCGAGCCCTCCTTGAACTTCGGCGAGGCGGCCGTCGGCTTCACGTCCTCGCCCGCTCGACCGCGGTACACGCTGGGCCCCCACGGTTCGTTCGTGTGCGGTGCCGCGCCGTACACCGTCCGTCCGTCCCGTGGATCGAGGATCATGTGGTACACCGCCATGCCCTTCATGACGGGTCCCTCGACGGACCATTTCCTCCGGTCCGAGGAATGGAACAGGAATCCGCCCTTCTTCGTCCCCACCGCGACGACCACGCTGCCCTTCTTGATCCGCGCCGTGTCAACCACCTGCAACGCTCGGGAGGATATGGACCACGTCCCCGCGCCGGAGCCGTGCTTCGGGGAGCGACGACCACAGGAGGTCCTCGTTCACGAAGATGTTCACGTACTGCCGCCGGTGCCCCGCCTCGTCGACGACGCGGTCCCGGATACCCGGGAACGCCCGGTCAAGCGCGCGGAGGAGCGACGCGACGTCGTCGGCCTCGAGGACGACCTCGTCGTGTCCGTCGGTGTAGGATCGAAGCGCCGGTGGGATTCGCACGGTGACCCCGGTCCGGGCGATCTCGTCGGATGAGGCTCGGGTGGCCAAAACCTTCCCCCCTTCCGCATCGGCGACGGGATGAAAAGGCTTTGGCTGCTCCCCGCGAATCCGGGCGGACGGAGAAGGGTTATGCGCCAGAGACTGTTCCCCCGGGCCGATGGACTCGAAGGAGATCCTGGACCTCTCGCTCGCCCTCGCGAAGCAGTCGGAGGTCCCCGCCGATACCACTATCAACGTCCCCGCGAAGGACGTGCGGAGGGTCCTGATCGGCATCGACGTGGAGGCCGCGGACCTCCTCGTGGCGAAGGAGCAAGGTTACGACCTCGTGATTGCGCACCATCCGACCGGTGGTTCCGCGATCCTCGAGTTCCCGAAGGTCCTTTCGAAGCACGGCGACATCCTCGTGCGGCACGGGGTGCCGAAGGCCGTCGCGGACGCGGCGGTCCGCGAGATGCAGGAGGAGCGGGAGCCGCAGGTCCACGCGGAGAACTACGATCGTCTTCCGTCGATCGCGCGAATGATCGGCATCGGGCTCATGTGCATCCACAATCCGTGCGACGAGATCGGTCGGCGCGTGATGGACGAGACACTGCGCGCGCAACTCCCGCCGAATGCGCGGGTACGCGACGCGATCGACGTGCTCTCGGCGATCCCGGAGTTCCAGTCCGCGCGCACGCGGATCGTCGTGCGCATGGGAAAACTCGAGAATCCGCTCGGGGCGTGGGCGGTCCATCACGGCGCGGGCACGAACGGCGGCGTCCCCGTCGCCCGCGCGGCGTACGACAACCGAATCGACACGGTTTTCTACATCCACATCAATGCCGGGGCCCTCCAGCGGTTGTGGGAGAGGTACGGTCGCGAGGGTTCGAAGAACCTCGTGGTCACGGGCCACGTCGCCTCGGACAGCATCGGCATCAACGCGCTCGTCCGCGAAATGCGCGCGCGAGGTCTGCGCGTCGATACCTACAGTGGAATTGTTGATGTCTAGGCGCTATTATTATTAGATACCCCGATAAAATTCAATGGTAAACCTTAACTAGGCCCCGCCGGTTCCGGACCGAAGGGTTCCCTGTTGCCGTTTGAGATCGCCGTCGTGAGCAACACGCCCCTCACTCCGCTCAAGGACATCGACGACGTCGCGCTCCTCTTCCTCACGCAGATCGGATACATCCCGAAAGGGTACGATCCGAAGACGGACGCGACGAGCGTCCGCGAGTCCGTGCCGTACCGGCTGTTCGTCGAATGCCTCCTGGGCCGGATGGACAAGGGGTGGACCGTCGAGCAGCTCGCCGCGAAGCTGAAGACGACGAAGGCGACGATCTACCGGCACATCAACAAACTGAAAGAGATGGACCTCCTCGACGAGGTGAACGTGAGCGAGCGGGGGGCGGTCCGAAAGGGCTATCGCGTCCGGTACGGGAACCTCTCGAAGGCATGGAACTTCGTCGAGTCGAATGTCGAGATCGCCATGGAGAATTACCGCAAGACCGTTGATCATCTCGAGAAGCTCGCGGAGCAACGGAGGTAGACGATGCCCCAAGATGTCATCGCACTGACGAAGGGATCGAGGTACCGCATCGAGTCCATGGAGACGCGGGAACGGACCAAGGTCACGAAAGGAATCTTCCGCGGGTACGCGACGATCGGCACGGACGATGCGATCGTGGTCGAGCTGGACGAGAGCCACCAGGAAATGAAGGGGAAACTGCGGCTGATCCCGCTGCACGTCATCCTCGCGGTCGATGTGATGGAGCAGGTTCCCGGCGAGACGACGCCCAAGGGAGAGAAGACCGGCACGATGTACGGCTGACGCCGGCCGAGAGGACAAGGTTCATCCCCTCTTTCGGAATACGACCGGCGTGGGTTCCGCACGGGTGGGCCTCGGAGGCGTCCGGGCCCCGCGAGCTTGGCTCGGCCTCGCGTTCCTCGGCGTGTGGCTGTACTTCCTCTCGCAGCTTTCGCAGCTCTACCGAGAAGCCTTCGCGACCGCCACGGGAATCTCGGTGCCCGACGCGACGGATGTGCTCCGCTTGACCTCGAACCTCGGCCAGATCCTCTTCCTCGCCGGCGTCGGGGCGGCGCTGTGGCGCGCGAACCTCGCCGCGGGCCTCTCCTCGTCGGGCGTGAGCGGTCTCGTGATCGCGTCCGCGGGCGTCGGCGTCTTGGTCCTCTTCGAGGTCGTGTTGTTCCTCGCGTGGTTCGGCCTGACGGGCCCGATCGCTGCGCTCGGCGACGCGTACGCGGTCGGCAGCATCATGGGGGTCGCCCTCGGCCTCGGCGGGATCGCGTTCCTGGGCGTCGGCCTCTCCCAAGCGTTCGGACTGTTCGGCCGTCGGGAGGACGAGGCGGCACCGCGAACGCCGGAGAAGATGAACTGATCCACAGGAGAGGACGGACCGCTCGATGCTCGCGCTGCCGCCGGACGCCGCGTTCCTCGACGCGTTGATCGGCGAACTCCGCGGGCGGACGCCGTCGTCGAAAGACGAGTTGCAGCGGCTGAAGCTTCGTCTCGCTCGAACCCACGGCCTCAGGGGCCTGCCCAACGACGCGTCGATCCTCGCGGCGATCCCGCGCGAGATGCACGAGGGCCTCCGGGACGTCCTGCGGGTGAAGCCGGCCCGGACCGCGAGCGGCGTGGCGGTGGTCACCGTCATGACGGCGCCGCATGCGTGCCCCCACGGCGTCTGCACGTACTGTCCCGGCGGCCCGCGATTCGGGACCCCTCAATCGTACCTGGGCACGGAGCCGGCGGCGATGCGCGCCGCCGAGTACCGCTACGATCCGTGCGCGCAGACCGTCGCGCGCCTCCGGTCCCTCCGGGCGAACGGGCACGAGACGGACAAGGTGGACCTGATCGTGATCGGCGGCACGTTCACCGCCCTCGAGACCGCGTATCAGGAGTGGTTCGTGAAGGGATGCCTCGACGGGATGAACGGATCCGTGGCGGGCTCCCTCGAGGAGGCGCAGACCGCGAACGAGAACGCCGGCGTGCGGTGCATCGGGCTCACGATTGAGACGAAACCGGATTGCTTCCTCGGCGCGGAGGTGGAGGCGTCCGTGCGCCTCGGGACGACCCGCGTCGAACTGGGGATCCAGTCGACCCACGACGACGTCCTCGAGCGGGTCCACCGCGGCCACACGGATGCGGACAGCCGGTCGGCGATGGCGCGCGCCAAGGACGCCGGCCTCAAGGTCGGCGCGCACATGATGCCCGGACTCCCCGGGTCCGACGTGGACCGCGACTTCGAGTCGTTCCGCGTCCTGTTCGACGATCCGGCGTACCGGCCGGACTTCCTGAAGATCTATCCGACGCTCGTGCTCCCGGGCACGGCGCTGTACGGCCTCTGGAAATCCGGTCGCTACACACCGCTGCGAACGGCGGAGGCGGTCGAGCTGGTCGCCCGGGTCAAGGCGATCGTGCCTCGGTGGTGCCGCATCCAGCGCGTGCAGCGGGAGATCGGCGCCGCCGACATCGCGGACGGTGCGAGGCGGGGCGATCTGCGCGTGCTCGCGAACGAGCGACTCCGGCGCGTCGGCCTCCGATGTCGGTGCATCCGCTGCCGCGAAGTCGGACTCCGAGGGATCATCCCGCGACCCGAGGACCTCTCCCTCCTCCGCGACGAGTACGAGTCGTCGGGCGGCACGGAGGTGTTCCTGAGCATCGAGGATCCGAAGCTCGATGTGCTCGTCGCATACGCGCGGATGCGGGTGGACCGCGCCCGGGCCACCGTCCGCGAACTGAAGGTGTTCGGTCGCGTCGTGCCCATTCACTCGGAGGCGAAGGGGCGGTGGCAGCACCGGGGGTTCGGCAAGCGCCTCATGGCGGAGGCCGAGCGGCTCGCCCGCCAAGAATTTCGCGTCCGGACCGTCCGCGTGACCGCGGGCGTCGGAGTGCGGGGATACTATCGGTCGATCGGCTACGATCGCGCGGGCCCGTATATGGTCCGGGTCCTCTGATCAGGACACTTCCTTGATCCAGCCGAGGCGCTTCAGCTTGCTCGCCTCGACGTCGTCCGCATTGCGGAACGCCGATTCCGCCTCGGCGAGGCAATCGACCGCGAGGCGCAGTCCCTCGCGCGTCGGCGCCTTGACGTCGACTCCGGCTCGCGTGATCTGCTGCCGGACGATCGGCATCGCCGCCTCCTGGCCGCCCATGACGTCGCAGAAGTCCATGATGATCGCGTCCGCCACGGTGATGTATTCGTTCGTGATCCCGTCGACCGCGACGCCCTTCGCCCTCTTCCCGCCCGAGTCTGAGATGACCGACTTCGCGAGCGCGAGGAACCCCGCTTCGACGTTCTCCCCGGTCTTCGCGGAGCTCAAGAAGCCTTTCACCTCGAGCACGTCCTTCAGCTCGTCGAGGTCCTCCTGCGCGGACCGGCGGGAGGCGACGAGGTCCACCTTGTTTCCGACGACGACGATCGGGATCGCATCCGTGATGTCGAGGAGATGGGGGATCCAGTAGTCCTGGAGGCTCTCCGCCGTCTCCGGCCGCGAGACGTCATAGATGAGGAGGGCGCCTTTCGCTCCCTGGAAGGAGCTGTCCTGGATGCCCTTGTACCCCTTCTGTCCGAGGACATCCCAGATCATGAACGTCAGGTCCGTCGCGCCGCTCGGGGACTCGAGCCGGAGGTCCTTCTTCGTGACCTTCGTGCCGATCGTCGTGATGTAGTCGTCCGAAAACTTGTCGACGACGAAGCGCCGGATCATGCTCGTCTTGCCGACTGCGCCGTCGCCGAGGAGGAGAACCTTACGCTTGACGTGGTCATCAACCATGGCGACGCCTTCCCATGCGAGGGCCGCGCTTATAACGGTTGCTGGCTCAATGTCAGCGTTGCGAATACACGGATCAGCTTGGGTGCAAGCGGAGGCGCGGGCGGATGAACCGCTGCGCGATTGCGTCGGCCTGGGGCAGGAGGGCGACGTTGCCGTCCCACTTCGCGAGCGTGTCTGCGTGGGACTTCTCGAACTCCCACACGGAGAGCTGCAGCTTCCGAGGCAGCCCGTTCACGTAGCGGCCTTCGATCACCGCCGCCAGGACCGTATGCTCGCCTCGGACCATGATGACCTGCCGCTGCCCGAACCGGAGTTGCTCGAGCGTCCCGCGACGATCGTCGAACGAGTCGCGCACGAATTCCTGGAGGATGATCAGCATGCCGCTCATGATGTCGCTGTCATGCACGATCCCTTGCTTGCGCGACCAGTGGCGGATCAGCATGCCGCTGTCGTGCATCAGGTACAACTCCTCGAGTCGCGCCCGACGCATCGCGTACAGCCCGATCCCGAGGACGCCCGCACCACCGAGGCCCACCGCCGCGGCCGCTGCGATGTTGAGGGAGGGCGGAGGCGCCGCGTAGTGGACGGCGAAGGTCAGCGACCGATCGATCGTCCGCGCTTGCGCGCCGTCCGCGTCGGTGTAGACGACGTGCACGTTAACCGTCGTGAAGACCGGCGTTGTCGGACTCGGCGCCATGTGCGTGGTGACGTTGAACCATTGATCCCCTCTTGCGTTGTCGAGGTGGCCGACGTAGTCAGAGGAAGTCTGGCACCCGGAAGAGTCGCATGTCAGTTCGGGGCCAAAGTTTGCGGTGATGTCGATCGTCTTCGCCATCGTCTGATTGTTGGTCGAGGAGTATGGCGAGTCGAGCCAGAAGCTGAAGTCGACCTGTGGTGCTTCTCGATCGACGATGATGACGGCGAGCTGATAGAAAGACCGCGGAAGCGCGGCGTTCGCGCTGCCCGCGACAATCAGGAATGCGAAGAGCACCAAGGCCGCGCTGAAGATGACTCGCGATACGTGTGTTCGGCCCGATTGCACCGGTTGGCGCCCCCCCAACCTGTTGTCCGTATGGCGGACTGACTGATACGGCGCAATCATTCGTCAAGGGTCTATTGAATGTTCCGATGTTCGTTGCACGGACCGAACAGCCCGCGAGTTACTGATTATCATCAAGCAAATCATCGTCGGAGAGGGCGTTCTGCGGCGTGAGGACGCAGGAAGTGGGCGACGCCCGCTCCCTCGGATGGCGATCGGTGGCGCATGAGGGCCCATGCCGCTGGCAGGCCGAGATACAGCGCCGCCGATCGGACCGTCTCGCGCGAAATCCCGCCACCCATGACATGGATCAGGGGGAGCCGAACTCCCGCGGATTCCGCGGCCCGACTCACCTCGACCGAATCGCGTACCCCTCGGAGTCCTCCGAGGACACTCGTCTCCGGAGCGCGCAAGAGGACCGCGCGGAGCGGGACGAGATTGCTCCTCTGGGCGACCGTCAGACCCGGAAAGTCCGTCGCGAGTCCCGCCGCGATCGTCCGGACTTGCGCGGGGTCGAGCGGGACCACCTCGACCCGATACTCGAACGAGTCCTTCGCCCTCTTGGCGGCCGCGAGGTCGGCGGATCCCTCGACGCCCGCAACGAGGCATCGGAGGTCGGAGCGTTTTCGCCCGACCATCGCCAGGAGCAAGCTGGCCAGCCCTCCCGAGAAGGCGAGGACCGGTCGCTGCTCACCGTCGATCGCGATGTCGACCGCCTTCTCGACCTCCGACACGAACGCCTCGATGCGGCGCGGCGGTCCCATGCTCTCACGGGACGACCGACGTCTCGCCCGAGAGGAGCTTCGCGATCGTGTCCGCGAGCTCGGGCTCGGGCACGCGGATCTGTCTCTGGGAATCCCGCTCGCGGACCGTGACGCCCTTTCCTTCAAGGCTCTCGTGGTCCACCGTCACCGAGAACGGCGTTCCGATTTCGTCCATGCGCGCATATCGTCGCCCGATCGAGCCCGAATCATCGTAGAACGCCATGAAGCGTTTCCGAACGCTCGCGAAGATCGCCTCGGCCCGCTCCGGTAGGCCGTCCTTGTTCACGAGCGGGAAGACCGCGACGGTCACGGGCGCGAGCCGCGGGGGGAGCCGGAGGACGAGCCGGTCCCCCTTGGCCAACGCGAGATCGAGGAGGCCCCACACGTTCCGGTCGACGCCGAACGATAGCTCGAGGACGTGCGGCACCAGCTTCGATGCGCCGAACGTCACGGACTGCTTGGTGTGGGAGCCCGCTTCGTGGCCCTTCAGGTCGTGGTCCGTGCGGTAATGGACGCCGCCGACCTCGCGGAAGCCGCCGAGGCTCTCCTGCCGGATCTGGATGTCGAAATGGATCTTGTTGTAGAAGGCCCGCTCCCTTTCATCGAGTTCCGCGAACCGGAACGCGTCCCGCGGGACCCGGAGGGCCGCGAGGTAGAATCGCTGGACGGCGAGCAGATGGTAGACGTACCAGGACGGCAGGCCCCGCTCGACGATGTCTTCGGCGGCGACCTCGTGCGCGGTCGGCTCGTTCTTCTCCGCGGCCCACGCGATGCGAATGCGCTCCCCGGCCGGGGCGTCGAGGGGCACGAGGTCCCCGAACGTCGCGGGATCGAAGAAGATCTGCAGTTCCGCTTGGAGGAATTCCCGCATCCGATAGGTCCCTTGCCGCGGGCTGATTTCGTTGCGGTACGCCCGGCCGACGATTGCGAGCCCCATCGGGAGCTTGCGCCGGAGGGCTTCGAATTCTCTCTTGAAGTTCAGATACACGCCCTGCGCGGTCTCCGGCCGGAGGTACGCGCGGTCCTTCGCGGTCGGCCCGATCCCCAGGTGAAACATCATGTTGAACTCCCGCGACGGGCCGAGTTCCCCCTTGCAGTTCGGACAGCGGATCTTCAGATCGCGGATGCGGGCATCGATTTCCGCGGGCGTGAGGCCTTCCTGCTCCACATGGGTCGCGGCTTCGAGGAGATGGTCGCCTCGGTACGATTCGCCGCACCGCGTGCACGTCACGAGGACGTCGGTGAAATGATCCACATGGCCCGACGCCTTCAGCGCGGCCTCCGGCAGGATCGTCGTCGTGTCGATCAGATAGTAGTTGTCGCTTAGGCCGAGGAACGTTTCGGTCCAGAGGTCCTCCCAGCGCCGCCGCATGAGGACTCCGTTGTGACCGTAGTCGTAGAAGCCGCCGAAGCCCCCGTACAATTCGACTGCGGGCCAGAGGAAACCGCGACGGACCGACAACGACATCACGTCGTCGTACGAGGCCATCGCCGCCGGAAGGGGAGGACCCGGGATAAAGCATGGGGTAATTCCTGGCGCCGCTCCGAATTTCACCGTGGGGTTGGCCATCAGAGACGGTCGCGTGATCGACTGACTTTCCTCGTCCTCGATTCGTTGCCGCCCGCCCAAACGCGTCCGCCGGACACCACGAGCCGGACTTCGCTCGCAGTGGCCCGGACGAGCGACGCGAAGCCGCTCGGACCCCCGGGGACATCGAGGACGACGAGATCGGCGCGCTCTCCCACCCGAATCGCGGACGCGCCGTCGGGGTCCGCGAGACGACGTCCGCGCAGGGCCATCTCCACGATATCGCGGGCGCTCATGTCGCCTTTCATCCGCGCGACCCGATACGCGAACTCGATCTCTCGCAGCATCGAGGGCACGTTAACCATCGCGTTGTCCGTCCCGAGCAGGAGCTCGACGCCGGCCCGTTCCATCCGCGGGATATCCGGGGTCATCCCGAAGAACGCGTTCGACCGCGGGCACACGACGATCGGCACGCCGGCATCCGCGCATCGCGAGAGGTCCGCGTCCGTCGCCTGCACCATGTGGACGAGGAAGGCCGGCTTCAGTTCGAGGACCCTATCGATGTCCTCCCGGATTCGCTCCGAGCAGTGGATGGCGAAGATTTTCTTCGCCCGACGCACGTCCGCGGCGACCTTCTCGATTGCTTCCGCGGGCCAGTCCACGAACGAGCTCAGCGCGATTCCGTCGGAGGCCCGCAAGATCGCCTCGACCTCCCGTCGCTCGTAGGTGAGCCCGGCCGGCCGACCCAGCGCGACCCCGTGCAGCGGGACGGCTGCGACGGCGGCATAGAGGAGCTTCAGGCCTCTCAGCCCGCCCTCCCGGAAGTCGGAGAAGCCGGTCGTCCCGGTCCGGAGCATCGTCGTCATGGCGCGCCGCATCGCTGCGATCACGGCGGCGTCCTTCGCCTTCGCAAGGACTCGGTGCTTCAGTCCGTGCGGCGGCGCGACGAGTTCCTCGATCGTCCCTTTAAGTTCCTGCGTGACGACGGCATCGCCCAGATGCGTGTGCGCGTTCCAGAGACCCGGGATGATCAGCCCACGGGCGATCGTCGGTCCTCTGCGGCGGGGGCCAACCTCCACGATGACGCCGTCGTCCCAGCCGATCGTCCCCTCGCGAAACCGGTGCCCATCGTAGAACGACCCAGTGACACGCTCCACGGCCGCGCGATGCGCCGTCCTTCCTTAAAACGTTGGCCGCGGTGGCGGAAACCTCGGAATGTTTATGGCGTAGGACCTTTTCCTCGCGGCTTGCGCCGCCGTAGCTCAGCCCGGCAGAGCGGCAGTTTCGTAAACTGCAGGTCGGGGGATCGAAGCCCTCCGGCGGCTTCTCCGCACCGGCCCCGCCCGCTTCTTGACGATGTGATTTCTTCGTCGACAGACGACGTCCATGCACATCTCGCATGAGGATGGCAATTACTATCCCAATCGGAATCCGATCGGTATCAATCCCGAGAACGGAATCGAAATTTTCAGTCGACGATACTACGTTCACGAAAGGTATTTTACGGGACTCGGCCTTCGCCGCCCGTTGGCCCGGAGGAGGCTTCGCATTCGTCACAAGTTGATAATGTTGGTTGTGGCGATCTTGATCTCGGTACTCGCCTCATCGGCGAGCGCGGGGAGACCGACCGCGGCCGGATCCGCGACGATTTCCTTCACGACGAACGTCCTGCTCCAAGACAACGGGAGCAGCGAGCCGGCCGTCGCGATAGGCCCCGATGGGACAGTGGTCTACACAGCTCTCTCTTGGAGGCTGTTCCAGACGAACGTGTGGAAGGCCCCATTCGGCAGCGCGCCGGTCTTCCAGGGCGCACCCGATGCGCACATCGACGGCGCCGTCGGCGGCGAGGACGCGGACGTCGATTTCGGTTCCACTGGGACACTGCACTTCAGCACGCTGATGGCGAGCTTCACCCCACCGTCGACGGCCGCCAAACTCGGAGTCTCCGCGATCACGTGCCCGAACGCCGACACCTCGAACAACTTCGCGAACTGCAAGGCCCAGCTGATCGACACGAACCAGGCGGACCGCCAGTGGGTGACGTCCGACGGCCGGACCGTCTACATCTCGTACCACGACAGCGGCTCGAGCACCCTCATCCACGTGCAACGTTCCGATGACGACGGATTCACATGGCATTCCGTCGCGAGCCCGATTCCGGGCCAAGACGGCCTCACGGGCATGTCGACCTTCAACAACGACCAAGGCCCGATCGTTGCGGATCCGACGACCCACTCCGTGTTCGCGATCTACGCGGCGGGCCAGGGCGGTCTCCAGAAAGGGACGAACGCGAACTTCAACAACATCGTCGTGTCCCGGAGCACCGACGGCGGATTGACGTGGCACCCGGCTCTCGTCTACCATGCCGCCGTCAACACGGCCCTGAACAACGTCTTCCCCGCCCTCGCGGTCGATCCGTCGAACGGCAAGCTGTACGCGTCGTGGTCGGACGCCCACACGATCTCCTTCGCCGCGTCATCGGATCACGGGGCGACATGGAGTGCGGCCGTGCCGGTGAATTCCGGTGACGCTGCGACGGCCGTGTTCCCGTGGGTGGCCGCGTACAACGGCAAGGTCGACGTCGTGTACTACGGCACGACCGCCTCGAGCAAGGACGATGGGAGCGCGGTCTGGGATACGTACCTCGCCCAGACGACGGACGATGGCGCATCGTTCAACCAAGTCAAGGTGTCCGACCATCCGAACCATGTCGGCGTGATCTGCACCTTCGGCACGGGCTGTGCCCGCGGCACCCGAAACCTCCTCGATCTGTTCGAGGTCGCGATTGACCCGCAGAACGGGAAGGCGGCGGTCATCTTCGTGGACGACACCCTCACAACGTACACTCGATCGGACGGGACCGTCGCGCCCTTGCCGCAGGTCATCGTCGCGCAGGAGTCGTGAGCCGAACCGGTTCCGCAGGTGGAACCCCTTACCCTTTTTCGGGTCGCTCAGATCTGGACGAGCCGCAGGAGGTGCTCCTCGACGCCCTTGAATTCGTCCGTGCGGCCGGACCACGATTCGAGGACGGATTCGAACGCCGACTCGATGTTGCCGAGGACATCCTTCATGCGCGCCTCGAGCCCCTTCGTGTGGGAGCCTCGGGTGAACACGACGAGGATCGAATGCTGCCCGTGCACCATCCGGATGCGGTAGTCGCCGTACTTCAACTCCTGCAACGAGCCGTTCTTCGACCGGAGGGCATCCGCAACGAAATTCCGGACAGCCATGAGCATTCCGCTCGCGATGTCCGAATCCACGTCGGGGCGCAGCGTGGTCGAGTAGTGACAGATCAGGATGCCGCTGTTGTGGAGCAGGAAGACGTCGTCGATCGACGACCGGCGGTGCGGCAGCACGTCCATGTACCCGAGGAGCAGGAACAGGAGGAAGAGCGCCGTGAGGACCGCGATCCAGAGGAGGAGGACCTCGAGGCCCGCGGGTGTGCCCGTGACCGTCGCGGTGAAGGAAGCGGCGCTTGAGCCGGCCGCGAAGAGGAGGCCGTCGGAGCGCTCGTAGTCGAGGTTCAGGCGAGCGACGAGGCTATCCCCGTCCACGAGGCGTGCAGTCCCCTCGATACGAATGCCAAACTGTCTCGGTCCCGGGGACACACGGTCGAAGATCCACGCGTACGTCGTCCCGTCCGTCGTGGCCCACGGGATCGACGAGTTCACCAGGAGCGTCTTCGCGGGGAGCGTGAAGTTCAGCCACACGCGCTCCGCGCCCTCGTTGCCGGTGTTGTTCCAGCCCAACATGAGGTCGACGGTCTGCCCCGGACTCACGGTCGTCGCGGAGGCGCCGAGGACGACGACGAACCGGGGGGTCACGACGCGTGCGGAGGCGAGCGCCGAGGACGAGCGGAGTCTCGTTCCGGTCGCGTTCGCGACGTCGAGCGTCGCGCCGACGTCCACGGGGACGGATGGCGGAGCGTCCGCGAAGACCCGGAGCCGCAACGTGATCGCGAAGGGGCCTGGGGTGGCATTCTGCACGACGTACCGGAGGAAGCCGCCGCTCAAGGTCCCGGCGATCGGCTGGGAATCCTCGAGGGTCGCCCACGTGGGCAGCGTGGCGTTCAACCAAAGCCGGGAGGCGGTGTCGTCGCCGGTGTTGTTCAGATACAAAACGACATGGAATGCGTCCCCGGGCCGGGGAGTCGCCTTGTCGGTGGCGGCCGCCACGAGGACGCTCGGACCGTGGATCGTGGCCTCGGACCTCTCGGAGAGCGACCCGAACGGATGGCCGGCTCCATCCGTGTAGGCGAGGTCCATCCGGAACTCGAGGCGGTCTCCGGGCTGCGCGCCTGAATCCGCCCGGACCGTCACGTTGAACACGTACGCGAGTCCGCTCACGTTGTCGAAACGCCAGGAGAGGGGACCGAGCACCACGGCGCCGGACATTGCGGCGTCGTCCCCGACGACCGCGAGGTTCGCGCTCAGGGAGGCGTTCAACCACAACACGCGCGCGACCCCCGAGCCGACGTTGAAGAAGGAGACGGTGAAGTTGAACGCTTCGCCAGGGAGGACGTGCAGCGGCACGGCCGTCGCTCCGGCGCGAATCACCGGCACGACCACGGTCACGGTCGCGGAATCGGACGTGGTCGCCTGCAACTGGCCCGCCGAGTCCGTGTAATTCAGATACGCGCGGCCATGCAGCGTCTGCCCGTCGTAGTACGATCGGCCGGAATCCACGATGGTCCACACGGTCATGTGATGCGGACCCACCGCGACTCCGTTGAAGTTCCACGTGAGGGGCGTGACCTGGACGCCGCCTTCATTCGCGGCGTCGTCCCCCTGGTACACCAGACCGGCGTCGAGGGACATCTCGATCCGGGCCGTGGCGGCGGGCTCGTTCCCGCTGTTGTTGAAGTACACGTCCAGCGGCACCGTAGTGCCGGGATCGAGAGGCACGAGATTCGGCTCCATGACGAGCGCGAGGGAAGGCCCGGAGACGCCGTAGACGCGGAAGAAGAGATCCGCACCGGTGCCGACCCACGAGCCCGTGTTCGCGTCGTACCATTGCGCCTCGCCGTTCGTGTAGCCGCCCGGCTGGTTCGTCGCCCACTCGTATCCCTTCGGACGGGGCTCCGAGTCGGCCGCGACGATCCAGTACCGCTGACCCGCCGTCAGCGAGACCCAGGGATAGAATCCGAACGCCACCCAGGTCCAGTTCCGGACGCCCTGCTGCGCGCTGCTCCCGATCATGCTTCCCGGGTGATTCCCGGAATCGGTCGCGACGAACAGCTGGAGGATGTCCGACCCCGAGTTCGGCTGGTCGAACACGAAAAGTTCGACGTGGGTGAGGAGGAAATCGGTCCGCGCGACGAACGACTGCGCGACCTCATGGTTCACGTAGACATTCTCGAAGGAGTTGTCCCATGGCGTCGGCGCATAGGCTTCCCGGAGCACCTCCGGCCCCGCCGCGACCGGTCGCGCGGTCCAGGGGACGGCGAGGAGGAACACCGCAAGGCAGAGGATCACTGCCGCTCGCAAGCGATTCAGACCTCTGGCGCGCTCCCCCAGACCGGGAGGCCGTGTAGACGTCACCGTGCCTCGACGTGACGACCCTCGGGTTGTGCTTAAAAAGGGTTATCGACTCGATAATCCGAGGTGATAACAGAGAGCGCGAGCCCGCTTCGTGATAATCAGATATGGGAGCTTCCTCCGGAGCCAGGCTAGGGATCGCCGGCGACGACCGAGGGCCGCCGCGTGCGTCCCGCCTCGAGCCGCGAGAAGGCGACGTGCAGCGCGGCGGCGAGGGCGAACGAGGGCAGCGTCGCGCCGATCGGGAGGGCGAAGAGAAGGATCACGAAGTACAGGACCACGCCGGGACCCCAGCTCGCGAGCGTGGGCCACCGCCATCGAGGCGCCGCATCGAAGAACTCTCCGGGGGCGTAGGCGCCCCGTCGCACGATGAACGAATCGGCGATCACGACCCCGAGGAGCGGGACGAAAATCCCACCGATGGCGAACAGGAAGTTGTTGTAAGCCCCGCCAAGGGACTGCCCGTTCCATTGGAGCACGCCGGCCGCCGCGAGGGCGACCGCGGTGACGCCGACGACGAGGGGGAGCTGTCGCCACCGGGGTCGGATGTTTTGGATCGAGACGGCGGTCGAGTAGATGTTCGCGAAACCGTTGTCCGTCTCGTCGACGAGGATGAGGAGGAGGGGGAAGCCGGCGAGGCCGAGGGCTGCGATCCCCGTGAGGACGTCCGGCCGGCCCGTGCCGACGACCAGAGCAGCCCCGAGGAAGAAGAACAGGATGTTCGCGAGGAGGTACCCCAAGACAGTCGCCGCGGTGCCGGACCGAACGGAGCGGGCGAACCGATTGTAGTCCGCGATCAGGGGCCACCAGGAGATCGGCATCGCGATCACGAGGTCGAGGCCGAGGAGGAGGCTGGTCGTCCCGAGGTACCCTGCGGGGGCGGGGCGGGCATCCATGTCGAGGCCCGAGACGAACAGCCGATACGCGATCAGGGCCGTGGAGAAGAAGACCAGCCAGATCGCGAACTTCTCGATCCAGTCCCGGACGACGACCAGCGGGCCGCCGATTGCGAAGACGCCGCAGACGAGGCCGAACACGGCGATCCACGCGTACGGCGTCGCTTCCCCCAGGAGCGGGCCGGAGATCGCGGTCGCGGCGAGCCCCATGACGAGGAGCTCGAACGCGGCCCATCCGAGGAGTTGGACCGCGTTCAGCGCGGTGGGGACATACGAGCCTCGACGGCCGAGGACCGCGCGGAGGCTGACCATCGTCGGCACGCCGTGGGCACTCCCGAGGACTCCGCTCGCACCGAGGAGCACGCTCCCGATGGCCGAGCCCGCGACGGAGACCGCGAGGGCCTCCCACAGGTTCAGCCCGAAGAAGAGGAGCAGGTTCGAACCCGCGACGAACACGAGGAGGCCGACCCCGAGGCTCGACCACAGGACGAACAGGTCGAACGTCCGCAAGACGCGGAGGGGTTCCGGGACCGGCTCGACGCCCCACTCCGGTGGGCGGCGGAGACGGACCATCGGTCGCTCAACCGCGGGTGATATATAACGTGTTGGCGGGTCGCCGCCCGCGGGCGGTTCAACCTGCGGGCTTGCCGAACTTCGCGTGCGAATGCCGGAGCGCGCTGACCAGCGGCAGTTCCTTGCCGGCGAGGAAGTTCATGAGGGCGCCTCCGCCCGTGCTCACGTGGTCGATCGCGTCCTGGATGCCGAGTTGCTCGACGGCGGCGACCGTGTGACCGCCGCCGACGACGGAGAAGCCGTCCGCCTCGGCGACGGCGGTGAGGAGTTCCCGCGTCCCGACGGAAAACGGCTCGAGCTCGAAGACCCCGGCGGGACCGTTGTAGAAGATCGTCTTTGCGTGGCGGATCTCGTCAACGTACCGGGCGATCGTGTCGAGGCCGATGTCGTAGATCGGAAGCTTCGCTGGAAGGGCGCGCGTCGACACGGGCTTCCCCTGTCCGTGGTCGTTCAGGACGACATCGGACGGCATCAGGATCCGACCGCGGAACGTCGACAGCAACGCCTTGCACTCGACGATCAGGGGATCGTAGTCGTCCACCTCCCTCCGCATGAATTCCGTGGTCGGCGGTCCGGGATCGATCCCCGAGGCGTCGAGGAAGAGGTTCGCGACGCCGCCCGAGGTGAGGATCTTGTCCACGATCCCCTTCTCGAGCATGTGCTTCGCGACGGCGATCGAGTCGTCCGCCTTGACGCCGCCGAGGTGGGCGAGCTTGGGCCGTGCGGGGTCTTGGACCGCCCGCGCGAGCATCGTGAGTTCCCGCTCCATCACGCGACCCGCCATGGAGGGCAGGACCTCGCAGAACCCGACGAGACTCGGCTGGGCTCGGTGGGCCGCGGCGAATGCGTCGAGCACGAAATACTCCGCGAGCGGCGCGAGACGCTGCACGATGTGTGTCGTCGCCATCTTCTCCAGCTTCGCGTCCGCGAGCGCCTCTTCCTCCGAGTAGAAGCGCGTGTTCTCCAGGACGACCACGTCGCCGACGCGCATCCCCTGGATGGCCTCGACCGCGGGCCGCCCGAACAGGCTCGGCACGAACCGGACGGGCCGGCCGAGGAGGGTGCCGATCCGCTCCGCGTGGACCTCGAGGCTCGTGAAGTCGTCCTTCCCGGGCCGGGACTGATGGGCAAGGAGCGCGACCTTCGAACGACGCAGCTCCCGGATCGTCGTCAGGTGCTCCCGGATCCGCGCGTCGTTCAGCAGCTGACCCGTCGCCGGATTGATCGGGGAATTGATGTCGACCCGGAGCAGGACCGTACGGCCCGTGAGGTCAAAATCATCCATCGTGAAGAAGTCCCGGGCCATCCGGACGGCGCTACATCCCGGCGCATAATAGTCTTTTTGCACGCGGCGGGGACGGGCCGCCGGTCGCCGGCACGCGTGTCCGTTCTCAAACAGGGAAACTAGGTTGGAACCTTTTTAGAGGGGACGAGAGGATGGTATGACCCTTCCGAGGTACCGTTACGCCCCAGGACCTCCTCCTCCCAGAGGGAAAACTCATCCGCACGACGCGGGGCGGCCCGAACGCGCTGAAGCAGCTGCTCCTCGACCTGAAGAAGTACTCCTTCTCCGGGTACGTGCGGACGGTCCGGTCGACGGGCGGGCGTCGCTCGGAAGGGATCGTCCTGCTCCGCGGCGGGAACCCGGAGGCGAGCCTCTATCAGCGCGGCGACGGGCAGGATCGAGGACGGTCCGCCCTGAAGAAAATCTGGCAGGATTCCTACGACGACGCGTGCGTCCTCGAGTTGCATGCGCGGGTGGACATGGACGGCCTCGTCCGCGAGTACGCGGATGCGGTCCTCGAGCGGCCCTCGAAGGTCGTCAAGCGGACGAAGGTCCCCCACGCCATGGGCCGCCCGGAGATCGAGAAGCAGGTGCGCGCGTGGCAGGAGAGAGGATACGACGTCTCATCCGTCGAAGCGAACCTCGAATCGGATCCGGCCGTCCTCACGGCGTCCGTCATCGCGATGCGCGAGGCGGTCAAGAAGTCGGAAGCGGTCTCGGAGATCCTGGACCAGCTCGATGTCACCGGCTTCGAGTCCCGCGCGGTGCTGCTTCGAGAGAAGCTGCAGAGTCCCATCCGCTATCCGGACGTCGATGCGGAAGTCGAGGGCCTTCGGGATGCGATTGAAGGGATGCGCCGCATCGAAGCCCGCCGCGAGCTCGAAATCGCCCGGGAGCGGGAATCCGCGGAGCGCACGCGGAAGGTGCTCGAGCTCGTGATGCGACAGACCGAAGCGCTTCCCCCGGAATCGAAGCCGAAGACCGAGGACATCGCCCGCGTCCTCGAGGAACCAACGCCCGTCCGAGATCAGGCCACGAACCTCGTGCCCACATCGACGTTCGAGTCGTTCGTGGAAGGCGAGAGCAACCGCTTCGCACACGGGGCCGCCGTCGCGGTCGCGAAGAATCCCGCGAAGGCGTACAACCCGCTCCTCATCACGTCGGGCCCGGGGCTTGGCAAGACCCATCTCCTCCATGCGATCGGCAACTACATCACGTCCCATTCCGAGAATTCGAAGGTCCTCTATCTGACATGCGAGGCCTTTGCGACGAGCCTCGAAGAGGCCCGCGTGCAAGGGGACGTCGGCGCGTTCCGGGAGCGCGTGCGCGGCCTCGATTGCCTCATGATCGACGACATCCAGTTCCTCAGCGGCATGCCGGAGATCCACGAGGAGATCTTCCATACGTTCAACGATCTCCACGAGCGGGAGAAGCAGATCGTCTTGGCGAGTGATCGTCCGCCGAAGGCGATCCCAAACCTCGACGAGAGGCTCGTGTCGCGGTTCGAGTCGGGCCTCGTCGCGGGGATCGAGCTGCCGGAACTCCCCACCCGGATCGCGATCCTCGAGCGTCGGGCTCGCGACGCGAAGGTGACGATTGACCCGGAGGTCCTCGGGTTCATCGCGAGCCTGGTGGAGAACAACGTCCGCGAACTCGGAGGCGCGTTCAACCGGGTCGTCGCATTCTCATCGGTCATGGAACGACCGATCACGGAGGACCTCGCCCGCGAAGTCCTTTCGGGCGGGCCGGCGGAAGCCGCACCCGTCGCACCGGCCGTGTCGATTTCCACAGATGCCGATCGCGATCTCCAGCCAGGCCGCAGCTACCTGATAAAGGAGGATCGACCCGCGGCGGCGTTCCGCCTGTTCGCGCGGTTCCTCGGCGGCAGGAGCCGCGGCCTGGTCATTACCAGGACGAATCCGAAGCGGCTTCGGGAGAGCTTCGATCTGCCGGCGGGGCGGGTTCTCTGGCTCACGGACCGCGAGGGGTCCACGGAGGAGACGATCGCGCCCGCACTGGAACGGCTCGTCTACGAGATCGAGGACTTCATGTCGGAGAACCCTCGCGGTGCCATCCTCCTCGATGGGATCGAATATCTCGTCTCGAACAATTCGTTCGATGCCGTCCTGAAGTTCGTCCGCCGACTCCTCGACGCGGTGTCCGAGAGCCACTACGCCTTCGTGATCTCCCTCGGCTCCGCCACCCTGAAAGATCAGGAGCTGAAGACCCTCGAACGCGAGATGGAAGTCATCGAGGCCGCGTGAGCGATCGAAGGCTATCCCCGAGCTTCAATTTCCTTGTAGAAGTCCCGGATGTACCGGAGCGCCTCGCCCCACGACTCCTGTTTGACGAGCGTGCTCGCCTCTTTCAGGATGCTGATTGGCCGCCCGAGATCGTCGCCTTTCATCTTGAGGTCGAGGAGGGCGTTGCGGGCCTTCCGCATCTCTTCCTGCACGAACGCGGGGACGTCCCGCTGCAAGCGGTCACGGGCGGCCTTCCCGAGGCGTGACGCGCCGGCGATGTCGCGTGTGTCCATCGCCTGTCGCCCTTGGCGGAGCAATCGCTCGGCATCCCGGACCTCCATGCCCATCGTGCGCGCATCTCGCGCGAGCCGGTCGCCATCCTCGATGAAGGTGCGCGCCTGGTGATAGTCCTTCGCGTCGGTCTGGAAGGTCCCGAGCGACGCCTCGCATTCGTCCCACGCGCCGTCGTAATCGCCCGCTTCGAGGCGTCCGACGGCCGCTTGGAGCTTTGGCATCGCAAGCTGCATCCCGGCATCTCCCTTCGCCGCCTGGATTTCCTGGACGAACGAGTCGATTCGGGCGCCGATGAACTCGACGAAGGCGATATCGAGCGCCCTTCGAGCCTCCGATATCAAACCGACGGCCCGCTCGATGTCCCGCGCTTTCCCGGCCTGGATCGCCTCGTTGATGATCCGTTTTCCATCCTCGATCTCGAGCCCGATCCGCTTGGCGGAGACGAGCAGGGGCTTTACCTCGTTCACGAGCTTCGGCAGTTCTCGGTACAGGAGTTTGCGATCGCCGGAGGGGACCCTTCGATCGGCTTCCTGCTGCGCCCTCCGCAGTTTGTCGATTCGATTCTGCAGGGGGATGCGCGTCGTGCGGCCTGCAGGCCGACCCGCTGCCGCCGCCGGCGCCGCGGCGGAAGGCCGAACGGGCTGTGCGGGCATCCGCGGAGCTCGGGCGATTTCCGCTTCGGGCCGGGGCCTCTCCGCCGTCGCCGCGGATTCTTCGAAACGCACCCCGCAGTTCGGGCAGTGGTCCGCGTCGGAGGGGACGCTCGCCTTGCACACGGGGCACTCGTACTCGGTCGCCTCGCCCTCCGTGAATTCCGCGCCGCAGCCCGGGCACACGGTCGCATCCGCGGCGACGAGCGTCTCGCACACGGGGCACAAGAATTGCTCGCCGAGATCCTTCGCCGTCTCCACGGCCGGGTGAGCCTTCGTCTCCGCGACGACCTCGTCCGACTCGGGGCTATCCCGGGCGACGTTCTTCAGCGTCTCGAAGATCTCCCGGTGATCCTCCTTGCCTTCCATGATGGAGGCGAGGATTTCGTCGATGCTCCGGCCGTCCTTTTCCGCCACGTTGACGGTCTCGTGAGTTGACTCGCCGCCGAGGTCGAAGAGCGTGAGGTCGGTCTGGCACGAAGGACATACGCGCGCGTCCGCGGCGATCGAGGAATCACAGACGGGACAGACTTTCGTTTCCTTCGGTGGCGTAAGCCGACACCTCGAAATCGTCGACGCGTTTTCCATCCCTGAGCGTCGTACTAAGACTTTCCGGACTCAGTTTAGAGAATGATAAGTGCTCAAGGTGGATAATCAGCGCAAAACGATTAAGTGAGCCCTCTCCCCGTGCGATGGAATATCGACGGCGGGGTCATGGGCTTTCGCACATCAATCGACGGTCTGGACAAGGTACTCCGGTCCGAGATTACTCCTCCGAAGGTCATCCTCGTGACGGGACCGCCCGGGTCGATGAAGACTTCGTTCTGTTACACCCTCATGTCGCGGTACCTCAAAGACACCGGCGAATTCGGTCTGTACACGACGCTCGAGGAGACCGTCCAGTCGCATCTCCGCAACATGGAGTCGTTGGGCGTCGAGCTGTCGATGAACATGCAGATCAGCGACTTCACGGACCTTCGGGAGATCGACGCGGTCGTCGGGCCGGAAGACCAGACGGACTACCTCGCGTTCATCGAGCGGATGATCGGACACTACCGCAAGGTCCACGGTCACAAGTTCAAGCTCTTCGCGCTCGATTCTCTCGGGGCGTTGTACTCTCTCATGGAGAACACGACGAACATGCGGAAGCGGATGTTCTACTTCTTCAAGATGCTCCGCGACGCGGATCTCACCTCGCTCGTGGTCATGGAGCGCAACGCGGACGGGGATAGCCAGCTGCTAGGGAACGAGGGGTTCCTCGTCGATGGCATCGTGTTGCTCGGGCTCGACCGCTCGCGCGGAAAGCTCGTGCGGTACCTGCAGGTCGAGAAAATGCGGTCCGCGGATCACTCGATGGAAAAGCACGCGATCGAAGTCCGCAAGGGCGGCCTCACCGTCCTAGGACCGATCTTCGAGACGGGAGGGTCCTGATGACTCCCATTCACCCGCCGACGCCTGGGAGGCTCGGCGCGACGAACCAACCTCCGGAGGCACCTTAGATGACCGAAGCATCGATCCCAGACGCGCTGGACGCACTGAAGAAACTCGCAGAAAGCCTGAAGTCCCAGGACCAGGAGTTCCGAGAGCGGGACGCCTCGCTCCAGGAGCAATCGTCCAAGATCGAGGGGGACCGTCGCTCCCTCGAACAGGAGCGCTCCGCCATCGCGGAGGAGCGGGACTCGATCGTCGGACGCGAGAAAGGCCTGCGCGCACGAGAGAAGGAGCTCGAGCAGAAGGAACGGGCGATTGATCAGCGCGAACAGGAGTTCGAGGCGGCGCGGCAGAGCGTCCTCGCGAAGGAGAACCAACTCGTCTCGCGCGAGCAAGAACTCGCGAAACGCCTCGAGTCGCTCGTGAAGCGCGAGGAGGACACCGCCCGTCGCGACTCGGACACGAACGTTCACGCGAGGGATATAGCGACTCGGAAGACCGAGATCGCGTCGAGGCAGGAGCAGATCGTGAAGCTCCTTGAAGAGCAGAAGGCGACCCTCGAGGCGCAAATCGCTCGGAACCGCGAACTCATGGACCGCGAGAAGCGACTCGCGGCGGAAGAGGACAACATCGCATCCGCCCGAGGGAAGGTCGCGGAGGAAGCGAAGCGGCTCATCGAGCGAGAGAAGCAGCTGCTCGTCCAGGAACAATCAGCTTCCCGAGCCGCTGCGGCGCCCGCGGCCACCGGCCCGTCGGTCGCGCCGAAGCCCGTGTCCACGCAGCCCGCCCCCGCGGCGGGAATGCGGCCCCAGCCCGTAGCCCCCACGCCCGCACCGGCACCTGTGGCGAAGCCCGCGACGCAAGTTGCGGCTGCTGCGCCTGCGGCGAGGCCGGTCCCGAAGCCCGCAGTCGCCGCCGAAGCCGAGGGCGAATCGGAGATCCCCTGTCCCGCTTGCGGCACGATGATCTCATCCGACGCGATTATGTGTTACGCGTGCGGCCACCGTCTCCAGGAGGAATCCGCCGTGGAAGAGACGACGGAGGCCGAGGGCGAATCGGAGATCCCCTGTCCCGCCTGCGGCACGATGATTTCATCCGATGCGATCATGTGTTACGCGTGCGGCCACCGGATCGGACCCGAGGATGAGCGGGGCGCGAAGAAGACAGCCGTGAGCGTGAAGAAGGTCCTCAAGAAGAAGGTCATCTGACCTGGCCCCACGCGGATCGCGGAGCCCCTTCGCGGTCGGCGAACTCCCCTCTTCCGCGGCGATTTTCGACCGATTCGCTCGTTTTCGACTATTTCCATAATCATGAATGGATAATAATAATCTCTCCATAGAAATGGATTGTTCTCCCGCGTGAGAACAGGTGCGTATCGGGATAGATAATCGCGCGGTAACCTATTTATAAAGCGGCCCGGGATGGCCCGGACGTTATGCCCACTGGTCGTAGCCTTCCGGGTATCGGAGAGCGCGATCTTCGGAGGTCTTGCCTTGTCTGATGTAGCCGGACGCAATGGCGCTGCCCTGAGCCTTCTGATTGTTGTCTCCCTCGTCCTCGGCGGGTTGTTCGCATCCGTCCTCGCGCTGAGCCCTGGCGCTCGCGCGGCCGCCTGCGACCAGGTCGGCGGCGTCATCACGGGGGACTGGACGATCACGACGGCCCAGGTGTGCAGCGGGATTCTCTACACCGTCGACGGAACGATCAACATCAACTCCGGAGGAAGCCTCACCCTGATCGATGGCGGCCTCAGCTTCTCGAAGGATCAACTTCACGCCGGTTACGCGTTGAACGTGAACGCGGGCGGCGAACTGGTCTTGGACCACTCGATTGTGACGACGCAAACGGACGCGATCTCGCCATACGTCAAGTTGGCCCTGACCGTCTCCGGCGCGGGTAGCCGATTCCAGATGATCGGCGGGTCCTCGCTGAAGTTCCCCGGTTGGTTCAACGCGACCGGCGCGACGCTCAACATCTCGAGCTCGAAGATCACCGGGTTCGCGGATTCCGATATTGCAGGCCTTGGCATCGACACGGACGACAACAATGACGCACCCACGATGTCTTGGGCTTCGTCGTCGGCGAGCATCTTCGCATCGCGGATCGAGCGGCTGTACGAATACACGAGCGACCCGAACGGGACCGGCAGGGCCATCGGCCTGACCGCCGGGACCAGCCTCTACGCGTACGACACATACATCGGCGTGGACTTCTCGGATGTCGTCGGGTGGCACAACACGCTGCGCGTCGACGGAACGTCGAACGCCTACCTGTACAACGTCACGATTGACCGGAGCCAAGACCCGGCGTCGTTGTCGGACTTCCTCCCCGCGTACGTCCCCGAGGCCGCCGGGGGGAGCATCTATCTGCTCCGCTGGGCGCATGTGACCGCGATCGATTCCACGGCGTTCCCGGTGAGCGGTGCGACGGTCGCGTCGACCCTGAGCCCGAGCGCAGGCGCGGCCCAGTACCCGGACAACGGGTTCGGGACCACGCCCACGACGCGGACGATCTGGTATCTCGGCCGAACGTCGCCGGGTGGCAGCAACCCCTGGGACCGGACGGATTCGAGCGGCACCGCCGTGATTCCGCTCTACACGGATCAGATCACGATCGCGAGCCTGCCGAACGCGGAGTCGTTCGGGAACTACGAAGAGGTCGCGACGTACTCGTCCAACACGCAGACCGGTGGCGCGTTCTTCCCGCCGTATCCGGCCATTGACGCGGCGGACAACAACATCTGGATTACGGTGACTTTCCCCATCCAGGTACGGACCGGTCCCGATCTCGTGCTCCAAGCGGCCCCCGGCACGATGACCGTCGTCCAGAACCAGGCCTTCACCGTCTATGCCCTGATCTCAAACAGCGGGCAGACCGCCGCCACCAACGCTGCGGTCGCCGCGTTTCCGAACGGGAACCGCGGCAACGAAGTCGCACGCGCGACCGGGATCAACGTGGCGGCAGGAGGCTTCGTGAACCGGTCCATGAGCATCCCCGGAATGGCCCTCACGGGTCCGGCGACCCTCGAGCTCATCGTGGATCCGGACAATGTGATCAACGAAGGCGGTGTCGCCCAAGAGGCGAACAACTTCGCGAACATCACGTTGAACGTGATCCCCCCTCCTGAGGGATTCACCGCAATCCTCTCGCCGGAAAATGGTCAGTCGTTTGAACCCGGCAAGGACCTCAGCGTGACCGGCTATGTCCGTGACACGGCGTCGAGCAGCGGTCTCGAAGGCGTCCCGCTCGTGGTCGAGCTGCGCTCCGGATCGACGCTCATCGCAACGAACTCGACGGTATCGGGAAGCCAAGGCTTCTTCATCGGGACGTTCACGGTCCCGAGCGGGACGCAGGACGGGACCTACACGGTCGTCGTCACGCCCGCCTCGAGCACCATCTCGGCCGACCAGCGGACAATCTCCGTGAAGACGCCCGGATCCATCCTGAACCAGATCGTGCCGATCCTCGGCATCCCATTCTGGTTGCTATTCATCATGATCGCGGCTGCGGTCGCGGTCGCGATCGGCGTGACCATGTACTGGAAGGTCTACGGCCTCGGCAAGATGGTCGAGTGCGGCGAGTGCGGCGCCTTCATCCCCGAGGACGCGACGTCGTGCCCGAAGTGCGGCGTCGAGTTCGAGAAGGACATGGCGAAGTGCTCGAACTGCCAGGCCTGGATCCCCGTCGACG
>WNGF01002502.1_pt1 | contig 25657 bp, 19 predicted proteins | sample 5400641 | NCBI WGS metagenome assembly WNGF01 (sample SAMN13153371, study PRJNA577476) | soil metagenome | isolation source: 80 cm soil or saprolite under grassland replicate 2 | place: USA:California | collected 2016-06-15 | reverse complement strand
CGTGCGTCGGAAAGGAGTATCGGAGCCGAATTCTCGCTGGCGCTTTCCATGCGGACAGAGTAAAAACCATCATGACTTGGATCGTTGGACAAACGCGCGCAAGCGGTCTGTCCTGTCTTGCGGCCGGTTTGGTCTTGGGGATGTTCGCCAGGCCGAGTGGGGCCGCCACGCTCGCGGATGATTTTGCCAACGCCACGCCCTTGGTCGGTTTCACCAACGCGAGCGGTTCGAACGTGGGGGCGACCGCGGAACCGTTCGAGCCGGCGCATGCGGGCGAACCGGCGGCCCATTCGGTGTGGGCGCGCTGGACGGCCACGACCGCAGGCACCTATAGCATTTCCACGAGCAACAGCCTGACGCCGAGCCGGCTTTGGATGGACACGGTCCTGGCGGTCTACACCGGCAGCGCCTTGACCAATCTTACGCCGGTGATCAGCAATGATGATCTGGAGCCCTTCAACACCTGGAGCCGGGTCGTCTTTCGAGCCTACGCGGGAGAGACTTTTCGGATCGCCGTGGACGGCTTGGGCGCCAGCGGCACCGGCACGATCAATTTGCAGATTGGTCCCGGGGGCCCATTCATGGCCGCTTGGATGGCCACGGATCTGAAAGGCGTGACGGTTTCCTCCCTGGATTACGGCAATCAGATCCTGCTCGTCGATTTTTGGGAAACGACCTGCAGCACCTGTGTGGAGGAATTGCCGGAGCTGATCCGCCTCTATCAAACGCTCCACCCGCGCGGATTCAGCATCATCGGCCTGTCGTCCGATCCCAACCCCAGCTACGTCCAGCAATATTTCTCGACCAACCCCGCGCCGCCTTACCTCGTCGGCATGAGCAGCCTCAGCGCGTCCAACAGCCTGGGCGGCCCGGCCGGGTTTCCGACGAAATACCTGGTGGACCAGGAGCGCAGGATCGTCGGGCGTTATCTGGGAGCGGCTCCGAACAACCCGCCGTCCTCCTCGCCCGATCCTTACGCGTTTTATGACCGCCTCATCGAACCTCTCCTCCGCTCGCCTCCGCGGGTGAGCCTCCAGGTGGGCCGCGACGGCGGCAACCTGAAAATCTCCTGGCCAGCCACCGAACTGGGTTACCGGGTGCAGGCGTCGGTCAATCCCATCTCGGCGACCTGGGTGGATGTCCAGGTGATGGCGGAAACGATTAACGGCCGCTTTGTCGTGACTCTTCCGGCCAGCGAAGAAGCCCAGTTCTTCCGCGTGGAAAAAGAGTGAAGAACGACCTGCCCGAGAGCGGGGGTCACTTGTAAATGCAGATCGCCAGGTTCGTTCGCCCGGCCAGCGTCACGGCCCATTCGTTTTCCGGACAAAGCGAACGCCCAAAACGCGTGTAGCGCACGCTTCCCTCCGCGTAGGCGTGGTTGGAGCCGCCACTTTTCGGATCCCCCGCGGCACGGGCATGCCGGCCCTGTTCTGTCACATCCACCACCGTGTTGAAGGTGGAATTGAGATCCACATAGAAGTCTGTGCGTTCCGACTTTTTCTCTCCGAACACGATGGTTTCCGACGGCCGGGGGAGGGACGTCTCGGTGAGCGAGCCCGCGTAGGCGCCCTTGGTAAAACTCTTGTAATCCGCCGGCGAGAGTGTCACCGAAAAAAAATCATTGAAGCCGTTCATGAGATAACTGCGTGGCGCGTTATCCGCGTCGTTGGCATCACCGGTGCGGGTGGGCAGCCCCTCGCTTGGACAGAGCAGGGCGTCGACATTTTGGTAATTCGCCTGCAACCGGGCGGGCCAGGAATACACCAGGGTGCGCGGAGGAAAAAGCCCATCATGGTCACCGGCGTACAGCGAGAGGGCGATCGCGAGTTGGCGAAGGTTGCTCGTACAAGCCGCCCGGCGGCCCGATTCCTTTGCCCGGGCCAGGGCCGGCAGCAACAACGCGGCCAGGATGCCGATGGTGGCAATAACCACCAGCAGTTCGATGAGAGTGAATGCCCGCCGCCGCCTCATAAGTGCCCTGATGAACCAGCCGAAGGTAGGCTGATGCCGCTGGATCAGCAACCAGAAACGGGAGGATAACCGGGGAACCAGTGCTAATCCATCAAGCCGGCGAAGCCACCGGCGCCCGGCAGTAAGCGATGGATCTTCAGGAGTGAATCCAGACGGCGTGCTCAGACGAGTCGAATCCGCTGCGGCCCGGAGTAAACGTTGAGTCGATCCCCGCGCAGGAAGCCCACCAGGGTCTGTCCGCTTTGGGCGGCAAATTGGACGGCCAAACTCGATGGCGCCGACACCGCCGCCACGATGGGAATGCGAGCGGCCAGCGCCTTCTGCAGGATCTCGAAGGAGGCCCGGCCACTGACCATCAACAGATGGCGATCGAAGGGAAGCAGCCCCTCGAGCAAGCCGTACCCCAGCGCCTTGTCCACCGCATTGTGACGGCCGATGTCTTCGCGCAGGACCACCAATTTGCCCCGCGAGTCGATGATGGCGGCGGCGTGCAAACCGCCCGTGCGCCCGAAGGTGTCCTGGCCGTCCCGCAGTTGTTCGGGCAACCCCAGCAGGGTCGCCACCGGCACCACGAGCCTCGCTTTCACCTTGGGAAAATGCCGATGCACGGCTGCGATGGAGGCTTTGCCGCAAAGTCCGCAACTGGAGGAGGCAAACACGTGCCGGGTGAGCTGCGCGAAATCGACACGGATCCCCGGGGCCAGGAATACCCCGAGCACGTTGCCGGCTTCGTTTCGGGGATATGGCGTGATCTTCATGATGTCGTCGCGCTGGTGGATCAACCCTTCGGTGAGCAGGAACCCGGCAGCCAGCTCCGCGTCGTTTCCCGGGGTGCGCATCGTCACCACCACCGGGCGGGTCTCAACCTGGATTTCCAGCGGTTCTTCCGTGGCCAGTTCGTCGCGCACCCGGCGTGGCTTGGAACCGGCCTGCCAGCGCAACACCACGCTGCTTTTCATTTGCTGTCTGGCGCTCATGCCGATGGCCTTCGGTCGATTGACCCTAGTTCCAATCGAACGCCGTCGCCCAGGAATTTTTCGTGTTCGGGGAGGCTGGGCAAGATTCTGTTGCAGCAGGGCAGGGGAACCAGACACCATCACCGTGTGGATCCATTGAAACGCATTGCGCAAACTGGCTTGGCCATGTTCCTGGCCGGCCTGTTGACCAGTTGCGAGCGATCCAAACCATCGCCGGGAACCCCGCCGGCTTCCTCGCCGCCAGCCTGGTTCGAAGACATCACCGCCAGGTCCGGATTGAGCTTCATCCACGACTCCGGAGCAACGGGCGATTTCTTCATGCCCGAGTCCATCGGCTCGGGTGGGGCGCTCTTCGATTTCGACAACGATGGTCGGTTGGATATCTACCTCGTGCACTGCGTGCCGCCTGGATCAAGATCGAAGAACCGCCTCTACCACCAGGAACCGGACGGCCATTTCCGCGACGTGAGCGAAGGCTCCGGCCTCGACGTCACCGGCTATGGCATGGGCGTGGCCGTGGGCGACGCGAATAACGACGGTTTGCCGGATGTGTTGCTGACCGAATACGGGGCCGTCCGACTGTTCTTGAACCGGGGGGGCGGCAGGTTCAAGGATCAGACTGTCGCGGCTGGCATTGACAACTCCCGCTGGGCAACCTCCGCCGCTTTCTTCGACTATGACCGCGATGGCTGGCTGGACTTGGTCATCGCCAATTATGTGGATTACAGTCCCACCCAGAAATGCTACGACCCGCGGGGAGCCCTCGACTACTGCGGCCCGCAGGCCATGGCGGGCACGGTCACCAGGCTCTTCCACAATTTGGGCGGCACACCTTCAAAACGCGCCGGCGATTCTTCCGCCGCCGCCGCGGCCGCGGCCGCGCCCGCCGAGGATCGAACCGAGCGCCGGGACGAAGCACCTGGCTGCGCCCAGTTCGAGGACGTCACGGTCCGCTCCGGTCTGACGCAACGGCTTGGTCCGGCGCTGGGGGTCGTTTGCGCCGACTTCGACGGGGATCATTGGCCGGACATTTTCATCACCGACGATGGCCATCCCAACCGGCTCTTCATCAATCAACGGGATGGCACCTTCCGCGAGGACGCCGCGGCGCGCGGGATCGCTTACAACGCGCTGGGCAGCACCGCCGCCAATATGGGGATCGCAATCGGTGACGTGGATGGCGACGGACTGTTCGATCTGTTCGTCACTCACTTGATATGGGAGCAACCCGCGCTCTGGAAGCAAGGACCCCGCGGCGCCTTTCAGGATCAGACCGCTGCGCTGGGCCTGGTCAATCCAGCCCGCCGCGGAACAGGATTCGGCACGGTGCTGGCCGATTTCGATGCCGACGGCCGGCTGGATTTGGCCCTGGTCAACGGATTAATCAAACGTGGCCAGGATCCGGCTCCCCGCATCGACGGCCTGGCGGCCTTCTGGGCGCCGTATGCCCAGCGACATCAGCTCTTCGCCAATGAAGCCTCCGGCCGGTTTCGCGACGTCTCTGACTCGAACCCCGATTTTTGTGGCAAGGCGGCGGTGGGCCGTGGACTGGCCTGCGGCGATCTGGACAACGACGGCGCCCTGGACCTGCTGGCCATGAGCGCAGGCGGTCCGGCGCGGCTCTTTCACAACGTGGCTCCGCGGCGAGGACACTGGTTGATGATTCGGGCCTTGGATCCGCGGCACGGCGGGCGGGACGCTTACGGCGCCGAGATCAGCGTGGAAACCGGGGCCCACCACTGGTGGCGCCTGCTCCAGCCGGCTTACAGCTTTCTCGTCAGCAACGACCCGCGCGTCCACTTCGGGCTCGGAGAAATCGCCACCGTGGAGCGCCTTCACGTCATCTGGCCGGACGGCTCCGAGGAAAATTTTCCAGGAGGAACCGTCGATCGCCTCGTCATTCTCACCCAGGGCACGGGAACCAGGCCATGAGTTCGAAGCGTCCCCGGGCGTCGCGCCCGCGAAAATCTTCGCCCCCCCTGGAAACCAGGAAAGGGGAGGCGACGCCGCGAGCAAAGTGGCAAGGCGGCCGGCCCCTCCTTGTCGCAGTTCTCCTCGCCGGCACAGCATCGCTCTGTCTCTGGCTCCGGCCGCGCGGACCCGAAGTGCCGGCTCTTCCCAGGATCGCGACGGCCCAACTCAACCCGGCCTCCGCCCGCGTGCTCGAGCAGCATTTGAGCGCTGTCCGCCGGGCGCCCCGCTCCGGCGCGGCCTGGGGCAAGCTGGGAGGCATTCTCAAGTCGTTCGAGTTTCGCCCAGAGGCCCGGCGTTGCTTGGCAATCGCCGAGCGATTGGACCCGAACGAACCGCGCTGGCCCTATTGGCAGGCCCTGCTCCTCGAGACCGATTCGCCCGCCCGCGCCATCGACTTATTGCGCCGGGCCGTTGCCTTGTCCGGCACGGAACCCGATGCCCCTCGCATGCGGCTGGCGAAAATGTTGGCCGAGGCCGGGCGTTGGGACGAAGCGGCGCGCGCCCTCGCGCCACTGGTGGACGGTCAGCCGGTCCACCCGCCGGCGGTTCTGGCGCTCGCGCGCCTGGCCCAGGCCCGCGGCGACTTGACCAAGGCCGTCTCCCTGGCGAACCGCTGCACCAACGACGCCCACACCGCGCGCGCGGCCTGGTCCTTCCTCAGCCTCCTGCATCGGCGGCTCGGCGATGCCAACGCGAGCCAAAACGCCAGTCAGGCCGCCGAGTCACTCCCGGCGGATGTCCCGGTCGCGGATCCCTTCGAGATGGAATTGATCGCGCTGCGCGGCGACCCTCATGATCTCAGCGATCGGGCCCAGCGACTCTTGCAATCCGGCAGGCTGGCGGAGTCAGCTCCGATCCTTGCCCAACTGGTGCGGGAACAGCCGCAGTTCGCGGAGGGCTGGCTCCTGCTGGGACGCTGGCAACTCCTGAGCGAGCAGCCGGTCGCCGCCGAACAGTCGATCCGCCGGCATCTCCAACTGGATCCGCAATCCACCCAGGGCCTGTTTCAACTCGGCATGGCACTGCTGGCACAGCAGCGGAGCGCGGAGGCGGCCGACGCGTTTGCGAGTGCCACGCGGCTCAAGCCGGATTTTGGGCCGGCCTTCTTCAATCTCGGCTGGGCGCTGGCCCGGGCCAAACGCCCACGCGAGGCGGTGGCGCCGCTCCGGGAAGCCATCCGACACAATCCGGAACGGATCGATTCCTACCTGCTGCTGGCGGAACTCTACCGCCAGTTCGATCAGAACGCCCAGGCTCTCGAGCTGCTGACGCAGGCGCAGGCGCTGAACCCGGCGGACCGCCGCGTGCGGGCCCTGCGCGAAAAATTCGGCAGCGAGTGAGCGGGCCGACGGCCATGCCGCGGCGCGCGGATTAAAAAACGTCCCAATCATTCCCCGCTTGACACATCGGATGAATTGGAAGAAAACAGCGCGCGAGACACAAACTGAACAGGAATTCTGGAGGATTTTTATGGCGAAAGCGAGCAGTCAGAAATTCATCGCCCGGAATCGGGCCCCTCGAGTACAGATCGAGTATGACGTTGAGCTCTACGGAGCGGAGAAGAAGGTGGAGTTGCCGTTCGTCATGGGAGTGATGGCGGATCTTTCCGGCAAACCCGCCGAGGCGCTCCCCAACGTGGGCGACCGCAAATTTCTCGAGATCGACATTGATAATTTCGACGATCGCCTGAAGGCCAGCAAGCCGCGCGTGGCTTTCCAAGTGCCGAACACGCTCACCGGGGAAGGCAACATCAATGTCGAGATGACCTTCGAGAGCATGGACGATTTTTCTCCGGCGGCGGTGGCGCGCAAAGTCGATTCACTCAACAAGCTGCTGACCGCGCGCACGCAGTTGGCCAACCTGCTGACCTACATGGACGGCAAGGGAGGAGCGGAAAATCTCATCGGCAAACTGCTCAGTGACCCGACCTTGTTGCAGGCCGTCTCGGCCACGCCCAAACCGAGCGAGCCCGCCGCGTAACTCAACCTTCATTCAGCCAGGAAAGGATTCATCGCTATGCCAGACCCCAGTCAAGCTTCCCAAGCCCAAGCCGGCGGAGCGACCACGGAATTGTCCGAATTCGAATCGCTCATCACCAAGGAATTCAAACCCAAGACCGCGGACGCCAAGAGCGCCGTCGCCACGGCCGTCCGGACCCTCGCCGAGCAAGCCCTCTCCGCGACGACTCTCATTTCCGATGACGCCGTCAAAACGATCCAAAGCATCATCGCGGAGATCGACAAGAAACTGTCCGAGCAAATCAACCTCATCATGCATCAGGAGGACTTCAAGTCGCTCGAAGGCTCCTGGCGCGGACTCCATCACCTGGTCAGCAACACTGAGACCGACGAGAAACTCAAGATCAAGGTCTTCAACATCTCCAAAAAGGATCTGGGCAAAACCATCAAGAAATTCAAAGGCACGACCTGGGATCAAAGCCCCCTCTTCAAGAAAATGTATGAAGACGAGTTCGGCACGCCCGGGGGCGAACCGTACGGGTGCCTGGTGGGCGATTACTTTTTCGATCACACCCCTCCGGATGTCGAGATCCTCTCCGGCATGGCCCAGATCGCCTCGGCCGCCCATGCCCCGTTCCTGGCCGGATCCGCTCCCAACGTGATGAACCTCGAGTCCTGGCAGCAGTTGGGCGACCCGCGGGACCTGACGAAGATCTTTCAGACGCCCGAATACGCCGCCTGGCGCTCCCTGCGCGACTCGGAGGACGCCAAGTATATCGGGTTGGCCATGCCCCGGTTTCTTTCCCGCCTGCCTTACGGGTCGAAAACGTCGCCGGTCGAGGAGTTCGACTTCGAGGAGGACACCGAAGGGGCGGATCACAACAAATACGTCTGGTCCAACTCCGCGTTTGCCATGGCGACCAACGTCACGCGCGCCTTCAAGCTTTACGGATGGTGCGCGCGCATCCGCGGCGCCGAATCCGGCGGCATGGTGGAAGGGCTCCCGTGCCACACCTTCCCGACGGACGACGGCGGCGTGGACATGAAATGCCCGACTGAGATCGCCATCACGGATCGTCGCGAGGCGGAATTGGCCAAGAATGGGTTCATGCCCCTGTCGCATTGGAAGAACACCGACTTCGCGGTCTTCGTGGGGGCGCAGTCCCTGCAGAAACCGGCCGCCTATGATGATCCCGACGCGACCGCCAACGCCAACCTGGCCGCGCGGTTGCCTTACCTTTTCGCCACGTGCCGATTTGCGCATTACCTCAAGTGCATGGTGCGCGACAAAATTGGCGGCTTCAAGGAACGATCCGACATGGAGATGTGGCTGAACACCTGGATTAGCAAATTCTGCTGCGACTCCAAGTCTTCCGAGGAGATGAAGGCGAAATATCCGCTGGCGGCGGCCGAAGTGAAAGTGGAGGAAGTACCGGGCAATCCAGGCTACTACACCTCCAAATTCTTCCTCCGGCCGCACTACCAACTCGAAGGCCTGACGGTTTCTCTGCGGTTGGTCTCAAAACTGCCGTCGCAGAAGAAATGAGGAATGGTCCTCGGAACGCAACTGGACAGCGGGCGGCGTCGGTCGTGGTTCGACGTTGGCGCAGGACGATCCAGTGGGAAGACCAGGCACAGGAACAAAGCAACTAACGATAAGGAACACGCAATATGGCAACAGATTACTTCCTTAAACTGGAAGGCATTGAGGGTGAGAGCGAGCAGAAAGATCATGTAAGTGAAATTGAACTTTTGAGCTGGAGCTGGGGCGAATCAAATTCCGGTTCCGCGGCCGGTGGGGGCGGGCAAGGGTCGGGCAAGGTGAACATGCAGGACTTTGCCTTCGCCATGGCGGTCAACAAGGCCAGCCCGAAGCTCCTGCTGTCCTGCGCCACCGGCGATCATATCAGCAAAGCCGTCATGACCTGCCGCCGGGCCGGAAAAGAACCCCGTCCTTATCTGACCATTACCTTCAGTGATTGCCTGGTCTCTTCCTACCAGACCGGAGGCTCGGCGGGCTCCGAGATCCCGACGGACTCCATCACGCTTAATTTTGCCAAAGTCGAGTATTCGTATTCACCCCAGAAGAAGGACGGAACTTTGGGGACCGCCGTGCCGGTCGGTTACGATCTCAAGACGAGCACCGCCTCCTGAGATAGCGATCAGTCCGGCAGAGTTGTTCCACTGCTTCACTGGGTGCCTTACGAAATCCTTCGTAAGGCACCGTTTTTTGAGCTCATGAACGCCGAAGCCGATGTTAAAGCAGGAAAACTGGACGAGGCTCTCGCCAGCCTGCAGAAGGAAATCCGAGCCCACCCGTCCGACGCCCGGCTGCGGGTGTTTCTCTTCCAGCTGCAGTGCGTGCTGGGCAGCTGGGAGAAGGCCCTGACCCAGCTCAAAGTGCTCGCGGACCTCGATGCCGAAATGTTCATGCTCGCCCGCATCTTCGGGCCGGTGGTGAATTGTGAAATCTTCCGGGCCGAAGTGTTCCAGGGCAAACGCACCCCGATTATTTTTGGCGAGCCGATGGAGTGGGTCGGCCTGCTCATGCGGGCCAACGAGCATGCCGGTCGCGGGGAATTTCAGGCGGCGCAACCCTTGCGCGAACAGGCTTTCGAGGCGGCCCCGCCGACTCCCGGGTCGCTCAATGGCCAGCCCTTCGAGTGGATTGCCGATGCCGATTCCCGGCTGGGGCCGATCCTCGAGGTGATTCTCGAAGGCAAGTATTACTGGATCCCCTTTTGCCGAATCCGAAAAATCGTGATGGAGAAGCCGGCCGACCTTCGCGATTTGGTGTGGAAGCCGGCGCAATTTGTCTGGAGCAACGGCGGCGAAGCTTCCGGGCACATCCCCACGCGTTATCCCGGGACGGAGGGGTCGGCGGACAATCAACTGCGGCTGGGTCGCCGGACCGACTGGGTGGAACGGGAAGGCGGCGCCTGTCTTGGCCTGGGCCAGCGGGTGCTGGCCACCGAGACCCAGGAATTGCCGCTCCTCGAATGTCAGAGGGTCGAGCTGTCCGCCGCGCCATGACGGTTTGTCGTTCCGCCTTTAGGCGGCGAGGGCGCGCGCAGCCGCCTCAAGCCAGGACGACGAGCGTCGTGGGACTCACTTCCAACAACCTGAACGATGGCCGAGTTGACACCGTTTGAGAGACTGCAGCCTTGCCTGCTCGATCGGCTGACGGACGAGGATCCGCAGAACACGCAGGAAGGCCGCAGCCAGAGGGTCATCTCCCTCGCCCGCTACAAGCGGGGCGTCTTGCGCGACCTGGAGTGGCTGCTCAATGCCAGCGCTCATTTGCCCGGAGAAGGCGGACCCGGCTGGCGGTTGGAGGATTTTCCGGAGGCCGAGCGTTCCGTGATCAACTTCGGCACGCGGCAGCTTTCCGGTTTGTTTGCGCCGGACATGCATGAACTGGAAAGGCACCTGGCCGACGCGCTGCAATTGTTCGAACCGCGCATCCTCTCCCAGAGTGTGACGATCCACGCTTCGATGGACCGGAACGTGATCGACATCGAGATCCGGGGCGAGTTGTGGGCCAACCCGATGCCCGAACAGCTCTACGTGAAAACCAACATCGACCTGGAGACCGGACTGTGCACGTTAGGAGACAGCCCCGATGGATGAACGGCTCCTCGAACACTACAACAAGGAATTGCGCCACCTGCGCGAGATGGCCGGAGAGTTCGCGCGCGAATTCCCCAAGATCGCCGGCCGCCTCTCCCTGGACAAGGACGCCCGCGACATCTGCCCGGACCCTTACGTGGAGCGATTGCTCGAGGGCTTCGCCTGGCTGGCGGCCCGCGTTCACCTCAAGCTCGACGCGGAGTTTCCACGCTTCACCCAGGCCCTGCTCGAGACGGTCTACCCGCACTACCTCTGCCCCATCCCGTCGATGGCCGTCGTGCGATTCGACCCGGAGGAAAAAGATGCGGCCCTGGCTCCCGGCGTGGTGCTGAAGCGGGGCACACTCCTGCGCAGCAGCGTCGGAAAAGGGGAACGAACCGCCTGCACCTTCCAGACCGCCCACGATGTGCGCTTGCTCCCCGTGCGCATCGCCGAAGTGCGCTATTTTACGCGGGACCTGGCCGAGTTGAATCTGGCCCCGGACCTCCACGCCAAGGCCGCCATCCGCATCCGCCTCCAGGTCACCACGGCCTTGCCGTTCAAGGAAATCGCCTTGGACCCGGTGAGCTTTTTTTTGCGCGGAGCGGATGAAACCCCCGCCCAGATTTACGAACAAATCTTCGCCCGCAAGTGTGCCCTGGTCGTCCAGTCCGCCACCGAGCGCGGCCGGACCCTGGCGACGTTGCCCGCCGCCAACATCCGGCGCGTCGGTTTCGCGGATCGCGAGGCCTTGTTGCCTCCCAGCCCGAGAAGTTTCGAGGGCTACCGATTGCTGCGCGAATATTTTGCGTTCCCGCAGCGCTACCTGTTCTTCGAAACTTTCGGTTTCGCGGAGGTCGTCAAGCGCTGCCTGGACAACCAAATTGATCTGGTCATCGCCTTGAAGGAACAAGACACCCGCCTCGAGGGGCGCATTGACGCCAGTTTCCTCGAACTGTTCTGCGCCCCGGCCATCAATCTGTTCTCCAAACAACTGGATCGGATTTCCTTGTCGGAACGGTTCTCCGAATTCCATGTCGTCCCGGATCGAAACCGGCCCCTGGATTTCGAAGTGTTCGAAGTGGAATCGGTCACCGGCTACGGCGCGACCGTCGGGGAGGAGCGCGAATTTCGGCCGTTCTACCTGGCCAAGGACACCGACTTGGGGGCCGGGGCGTTTTACACGACCCACCGCGTGCCCCGTGTCCTCACCGCCAAGGAAAAGCAGTTCGGGATGAAATCGGCCTACTCCGGCACGGAGTTGTATCTCTCGCTGGTCGACGCGAACGACACGCCTTACCGTTCGGATCTGCGCCAACTCGGCCTGCGCGCGCTCTGCACCAACCGCCACCTGCCCATCCAGATGGCCAAAGGGGTCGGGCGCACGGATTTCACCATGGAGGTCAACGCCCCGGTCGCTTCCATCCGGGTGCTGGCCGGGCCGACGTTGCCGCGGCCCTCCCAGGCCGAAGGGCGTTTCTCCTGGAGACTCGTCAGTCACCTGGCCTTGAATTACCTCTCCTTGCTCGATTCCAAAGGCCAGGAAGGGGCGGGGGCATTGCGCGACATTCTCCGGCTCTACACCGAGGCCAATGACACCCAGGCGGCCAAACAGATCGAAGGCCTGCTTTCCGTGCATTCACGCCCGGTGATCCGGCGGGTCCGCACGCCCGGCCCGATTACCTTCGCCCGCGGCCTGGAGATCACCGTGGCCTTCGACGAACTGGCTTACGAAGGCACCGGCGTCTTCATCCTGGGCGCGGTGCTCGAACAATTCTTTGCCAAATACGTTTCGTTGAACTCCTTCACCGAAACGGTCATTAAAACCCAGCAACGCGCGCAAATCATGGTATGGCCAGCACAGGTGGGCAAACGCCAGATTCTCTGATCGACCAGATGGGGAGGAATCCCTACCAGTTCGACTTCTTCCACGCCGTCCGGCTGTGGCAATCCCGTTTCCCCGAGCGGCCCCGCCTTGGTTGTTCGCTCTCCCCCTCGCAGGATCCGGTTCGCTTCGCCCAAAGCCCGTCCCTGGCTTTCCCTGCCTCGACCCTCGCGCATCTCCAGACCGGCACCCCCGGCGGTGTGCCCAGGCTCTTTGTCAATTTCTTCGGCCTGATGGGGCCCAATGGGCCGCTGCCGATTCACCTGACCGAATACGCGCGCGACCGCGAACGCCATCACGCCGACGGCACGATCGCGGCATTCATCAATGTGTTCAACCACCGGCTGCTCTGCTTCTTCTTCCGGGCTTGGGCGGCCAGCCAGAAGGCCGTGGACCTGGACCGGCCGCAGGAGCAGAACTACCCGGCTTATCTCGGAAGTCTCTTCGGCCTCGGCTTTGAATCGCTCCAGAATCGCGACCCGGTCCCCGACTGGTCGAAGCTCTATTTCGCCGGGCGCCTGGCGTGCCAGACGCGCAACGCGGAAGGGCTCCAGGCCATCCTGCAGGAATACTTCAACATCCAGACCGAAGTGCACACCTTCCACGGCCGCTGGATGGATCTGCCGGCCGACAGCCTCTGCAAGCTCGGCCAGACGCCCGAAACCGGCAGCCTGGGCCTGACCACCATCGTCGGGTCGCGCATTTGGGATTGCCAGCTAAGCTTCCGGCTCAAGCTCGGCCCCATGAGCCTGGCCGATTATGAACGCTTGCTGCCCAGCGGCGCTGCCTTCCAACGGTTGAAATTCTGGGTGCTCAATTACTGTGGTGAACATTTCTTCTGGGACGTGCAACTGGTGCTGCGTGCCGCCGACGTGCCCGAGGTCGTCCTCGGCCAATCCGGTCGGTTGGGCTGGACCACCTGGCTCAAGACCAAGCCCCTGGCGCATGACGCCGCCGACCTCACCCTGAACCCGCCGCCCGGCTAGCGCGGCGCGCCCGGAGCGCGGGCCGTCCCGGCGCGCAGCGCACCGTCCGGAGTCCAGGGCCTGAAAGGTTCCACCGCGCCGGTTCTGATCACGTGCTGCGGACGGTCCCCGTCCGCAGCACGTAACCAGGACAGGCGGCGTGGAACAATGCGAGGTCTTGGCAGTGGGCGATGCGCTGCAGGCCGTCCCGGCCCGCGCTCCGGTGGTGCGGCGCCTTGACATCGCGGCAGCCTTCACAAACACTGCCCAACCTGTATGTCCGAACCCAAATCCAATGAACTGATGGAGAAGATCGTCTCCCTCTGCAAACGGCGTGGATTCATCTTCCAATCTTCGGAGATTTACGGGGGCCTCAACGGCTTTTGGGACTACGGCCCGCTGGGCGCGGAACTCAAGCGCAACATCAAGGAGCTGTGGTGGCGGAGCATGACGCAGCTGCGGGACGACGTCGTGGGCCTGGAGGCGACCATCATCATGCATCCCAGGATCTGGGAGGCCAGCGGCCACACCAGCACGTTCAGTGATCCGATGGTGGATTGTTTGCTGACGAAAAAGCGCTTTCGCGCGGACCAGATCGAGCCGCAGAGCGGGCTGGCTTATCACTACAGCGGAGCCAAAGCCGAAGACGGCAGCCTGCACTCGCAGCCCTATTCGGTCCTGGTGGCGCCAGGGAAACCGCCCGAGAGCGCGCGCAAAGCGGCCAGGCTCTTTTACGAGCAGCGCGGCATCAAGGTGCAGGAACTCGTGGGGGAAACGGGCGAAAAAGTGGAGAACACAACCCGCTACAACCCGGAAAACGGCAGTCTCCTCACCGAGGCGCGCGCCTTCAACCTGATGTTCAAGACCTACGTCGGCCCGGTCGAGAGCGAGGAGAACCTCGCCTACCTGCGTCCGGAGACGGCGCAGGCCATCTTCGCCCAATTCAAGAACCTTCTCGACGTCTCGCGGCAGAAAGTCCCATTCGGCATTTGCCAAATCGGCAAGGCGTTTCGCAACGAGATCAACCCGCGCAACTTCACTTTCCGTTCGCGCGAGTTCGAGCAGATGGAGCTGGAATATTTCATCAAACCGGACGACGTGGTCGAGCAGGCGGCTGGCTCTCTGGCCCGGCTCCAGGCGGACACGGACCTTTCGACTCCGCAGCCCAACTGGGGTTGGGAAGTGTGGCACAAGTACTGGGTCGAGCAGCGGATTCGCTGGTACGAAAGCATCGGCCTGCCGCGCTCGGCCTTCGAAGAGTATTGGCAGAAAAAGGAGGAACTCGCGCATTACGCGAAGGCCACCGTCGATCTGCTGTACAAATTCCCTTTCGGCACGCAGGAGTTGGAAGGCATCGCGGCGCGCGGCGACTTCGACCTGGCCCAGCACCAGAAATACAGCGGCAAATCCATGGAAGTCTTCGACGAGCAGGCCAAGGCCAAAGGAAGGAGGGCACACTACCTCCCCCACGTCATCGAACCAAGCGCCGGGGTTGACCGTTTAATCCTCGCCTTGATTTGCCATGCCTACCACGAAGAGCAAGCGCCGGACGAAAAGGGGAACCTGGAGTGGCGCGTGGTGCTCAAGTTCCACCCTCGCGTGGCCCCCATCAAGGTCGCCGTCTTCCCGCTCCTGAAGAATCGACCGGAACTGGTCGAGAAGGCGCAGGCCGTGCGCGAGTGGTTGCGCCCGCACCTGTCGGTTTTCTACGATGAGGCCGGGGCGATTGGACGCCGCTACCGCCGACAGGATGAAGCCGGCACCCCGTTTGGCGTCACGATCGACTTCGATACCCTGGGCGAGACCCCGGCCTTAAAGGATACGGTGACGTTGCGTGACCGCGACTCGATGAAACAAGAGCGTGTTCCCATCGCGGAGTTGCTCTCTCGTCTCCTGGAGAGAATCCGTTGATGCCTGCTGCCGTCGAGCGCCCGGAGAAGCGTCCGCCTACCTACGTGGGCATCATCGTTTTCAAGCTGATCAAAGGATCCCTCTTTTTGATCCTGGCCGTGGTGGCCTACACGCTCTCCGACAATAACCTCCCGGAAGAATACCGGCGCCTGATCGGATCCATGCAGCCGCTGCTGGAGGTGCTGCGGGTCCATCCTGCCAACAAGTTCTTTACCCACATCGCCGAGCAAGTAGGCGCATTGACCGAGGCCAACGTCCTGTGGGCCGCCGCCGGAACACTCGTCTATAGCATGTTCTCCGTCGTCGAAGGAGTCGGTCTGCTCTTCCGCATCAGCTGGGCCGGGTGGCTGGCGATTGTGGAGTCGGCCTTCTTTGTCCCCATCGAGATTTACGAGCTGACCCGGCGCGGCAAGTTCTCCTGGTGGTTGCTCGGCGTCCTGATGATCAACGTGATCATCGTCTGGTACCTGTTCAAAAACCGGCATCGTCTCTTCCACCATGCTCACCCGCAGCCGACGATGGAAGTCCTCGAACCAGGCGATTGAACGCGGATCCGGCGATGGTCACCGGAGACCATTTTCCGTAACTCTTCAAGTCTGAGGTTGCTTTCGCCCTCACCCCGGCCCTCTCCCCGGGGGAAAGGGCCGGGGTGCACTGCCGTTGAATTGAGCCTGGCGTTCTCTCGATGGCCTTAATGACCAATGCCCAATGCCCAATGACCAAAGAATGCCCAATGACCAATGACCAAGCGGCGACGACGACGGCCCCTGCGGCGCGACGGGCCCGCGCCGGTGTGGGCCGGCCGCGCTACAGGGCCACCCGGGGCCCGTTCTGCGCCGGTGCGCCGGCTCAGAATGCAGGTTAAGTCTTTCTGAACCGAACCGATATTGGTAGCGTAGCGAAGCCTGCTACCTCTAGTGCCAAGCTACAACTCCTGGCCCGCCTTGCCTTAGGCGGGCTTTTTGGCTTTCGTGGGATTTACGATTTTGGATTTGCGATTTGCGATTTGCGATTCGAGGATCGAGAACTTGTGGCGGATTGGGTGGAGGTGCTTAGCGTCTCAGGATCGCCCAAGATTACGCTGTGCGCGAAGCATTTGGAATGCGGGAGCTTGCCCTCTTTGGCGCGTCGGAAAACGGGAGCAAGCTCCCGGACTCCAAACGCTTCGCGTTTTTGCATGCCGCAGGTCCGCCGATGGCGCTAAACATTCACGGCCGCCTCGAACCGCTTCCCGCAAATCGCAAATCGCAAATCGCAAATCGCAAATGGCCTGCCTCAGAATCCGCTTTTCTTCACGGCCAACGTCGCTATCGTCTCGCGAATCAAACGCGGTCATGGTGGTTCAGGGCCGAAGGTGAAAGAGCAGGGCAGGGCAACGGGCGAACCGTGCCTCGCCCCAAGCAGGGCTTGTCGCCCCGGCTTCAGCCGGACCGCGCCGCCTAAAGGCGAGACTACAGGCGGCGCTGCCAGCCTGGAACGCAGTGACGATGGACCTAAAGCACATTAGAAATTTCAGTATCATCGCGCACATTGACCACGGGAAAACCACGCTTTCGGACCGGCTGCTTCACCGCACCGGCACGATCAGCGACCGTGAGATGGAGGACCAACTCCTGGACTCCATGGACCTGGAGCGCGAACGCGGCATCACCATCAAGGCCCACCCGGTAACGATGTATTACCAGGCGAAGAATGGTGAGACCTACGAGTTGAACTTGATCGACACGCCGGGGCACGTGGATTTCTCCTACGAAGTCTCCCGCAGCTTGAGCGCCTGCGAAGGGGCCTTGCTCATCGTCGACGCCGCGCAGGGCGTCGAAGCTCAAACCGTGGCCAACGTCCACCTGGCCATGAAACAGAACCTTGCCATCATCCCGATCATCAACAAAATCGATCTCCCGCACGCCAACCTCCCGCAGACCAAGGCGCAATTGGAAGACATCCTGGCCATCCCGGGAGACACCGCCATTCACGCCAGCGCCAAGGAAGGGATTGGCATCGATGAGATCCTGGAGGCCATCATCCAACGGATTCCCGCGCCAAAAGCCACGGGCGCCCCCTCCTTGCAGGCGCTTTGCTTCGATTCCTATTTCGATACTTACAAGGGTGTCGTCATCCACGTGCGCATTTTTAACGGAGAATTAAAGCCAGGCATGCAGGTCCGGCTCCTGCATTCCGGCCGCAGCGTCGAGGTCAAGGAGGTCGGCAGCTTTAACCCCAAACCTTATCCCCGCGAGAAACTCGAAGTGGGCGAAACCGGCTACTTCACCGCCAACATCAAAAGCCCGAAAGAAGTCAAGATGGGCGATACCATCACCGATTCCCGGATCGCCTCGCCAACGCTGCCTGGATTTCAGGAAATTCATCCCATGGTGTTCAGCGGCATTTATCCCATCAACACCTCGGATTACGAGCACCTCAAGGCCAACATGGGCAAGCTCCAGCTCAATGACTCCGCTTTCGTCTATCAGCCGGAAACCTCCGTCGCCCTCGGCTTCGGCTTTCGCTGCGGTTTCCTCGGGTTGCTCCACCTGGAAATTGTCCAGGAACGCCTGCGCCGCGAGTACGGCATGGACATCATCGCGACTTACCCCAGCGTCGTCTATCGCGTCACCCTGACGGACGGGTCGGTCAAGGAAATCGATAATCCGGCTTTCCTGCCCGAACCCACCTACATCGCCAAAATCGCCGAGCCGACCGTGAAAGCTTTCCTGATCTGCCCGAACGAATATATCGGCGACCTGATGGCCCTGGTGTCGGAAAAGCGCGGAGTGCTCGAGCACACCGAGACCCTCGACCCGCGGCGCGTCATGCTCACCTGCGTGCTGCCGCTCAACGAGATTCTGATCGACTTCCACGATCGCATCAAAAGTCTCACGCGTGGTTTCGGCTCGATGGACTACGAGCATACCGGCTACATTGAGTCGGACATGGTCAAACTCGATATGCTGGTCAACGGCGAGTCGGTGGATGCCTTTTCCTGCATTGTCCATCGGGACAAGGCCGAGGGCAGGGGACGCGCCCTGGCCGCCAAACTCAAAGAGGTCATCCCCAGGCAGCAATACGCCGTGGCCATCCAAGCCGCGATCGGCGGAAAGGTCGTCGCGCGCGAAACCGTCAGCGCCCTGCGCAAAGACGTCACCGCCAAATGCTACGGCGGCGACATCACGCGCAAACGAAAACTGCTCGAAAAGCAGAAGGAGGGCAAAAAGCGGATGAAATCGTTCGGCTCGGTCAACATCCCTCAGGAAGCTTTCATCGAGGTTTTGAAGGCGTGAACGGACAATCCGCCACCGACGCCGGGCGGCGGCCCGGCAGCGCCCATCCTAATTTATGAATCCAAACTGGTTCCTCTCGCGCACCGTCCGGCACGCCACCCACATGCGCAAGCATGTCTGGAAAATCCTCTCCGCCCAGCGTGACCTGCTCTCGCCGCAGGCCATTGGCGCCGTGACCGCCGCGCTCCGCGAGATCCAGCGCGTCTGTGAAGGCAAGCTGGACAAAAAGGCCGTGTTAAACCAGATGAACAGTCTGGAAGCTGTCGCCAATACCTGGCTCAAGCCCTATCCCAATGCTGCCATCCGCGAAAATGTCGAGGTCCTGCTCGTCGCCATCGCCGTGGCCATGGGCATCCGCACCTTCCTGGCGCAACCGTTCAAGATCCCGACCGGTTCGATGCAGCCGACCTTGTACGGCGTCACCTCCAATCCGAATTTCAAGGACAGCTATGGCCCGGTGACCGACCTGGGCCCGAATCCCGATTTCGAAGTGCCGCCCAAGTGGAAATCTTTCTTCCTCTACTGGATCGACGGCGTGGGCTACGACCTGGTCGTCGCCAAAGCCGATGGCGAAATGAGACCGGTCGAGGATGTTCCCCAGAAATTTCTTCTTTTCAACCTCAAGCAAACCTTCTTTGTGGGCCACGAATCCTACACCGTCTGGTTTCCGCCCGACAACCTGCTCAAACGGGCCGGCCTGGTGGATCACTCCGGCCAGGTCACCCCGAGAGTGTTCAGGAAAGGCGACACGATCCTCAAGATGAAGTCGTTCAGTGGCGATCACCTTTTTGTCGATCGCATCACCTACAACTTCCGCCGGCCCAATCGAGGCGAGATCATCGTTTTTGAGACCAAGGACATCCCGGGGATGGATCCGCGCCAACAAGGCCAATTCTACATCAAGCGCCTGGTGGCGCTGGGCGGCGAGAGAGTCCGGATTGGAAACGATCGCCATGTCTACATCAACGGCCAGCGACTGGATGCTTCCACGCCGCACTTTGAAAAGGTTTACTCGTTCGACCCGGCCAAACCTCCCGCCGATAGTGAATACTCCGGGCACGTCAACGGCCAGTTATTGAGTTTTCCCACCAGGTATTTCCCGGACGAAAATACCGAATACACCGTGCCCCCCGACAACTACATGGTGATGGGCGACAACACGGTCAACAGCTACGACTCGCGCGGCTGGGGGCCATTCCCGCAAGAGAATGTCATCGGTCGCTCCTTTTTCGTTTACTGGCCAATCGGCACGCAGGATGGACGGAAAAGCCGCTTTGGCTGGGCGAATCATTGAAGGTTGAGCCGTGAACACGAGCCGGGCGAAGTTCGTTCACAGGCCGCTTCGCGAAGGCTTAATTAGATCGCACAATGAACCTTATGTTAACTTACAGTGAGACACGAATTCCACCAATTGGCACGAATGAATTAGTGAAAATTAGTGAAACTAGTGTCTTCCGTAGTCATTGGTGAAAATTAGTGAAATTAGTGTCTGACGGGCTCGCTCGGACCCGGTAGCGTCCCTGGCTATGCCGCAAAAAAACTTCGGTGACGTCGCGATTGTCCTGCGCCCCGGCGACCACGTCGCCGTGATCAAGCGCCCGGTCAAAGCGGGCGACGAATTGGTCAACGGTTCGTGTCGCATCACCGCTGCGCAAAGCATCGGCGCAGGCCACAAAATCGCGCTGGTTGAAATTCCTGACGGCGCGCCCGTGAAGAAGTACGGGCAAATCATCGGCTTCGCCCAGGGCCGAATCGCGCCAGGCCAACACGTCCACACCCATAATTTGCTCCTGAAGGATTTTGGGAGGGACTATGCCTTTTGCAGCGATACGAAACCGGTCGCGCTTTATCCGCCCGAAAAAATGCGCTCCTTTCCGGGCTATGCCCGGCCGAACGGCCGCGTGGGCACGCGCAATTATCTCGCGGTGATTTCGAGCGTCAATTGCTCGGCGTCGGTGTCGCATTATGTCCGTGATTGTTTCCGCAACGCCGACTGCCAACGCGATTTTCCGAATGTGGATGGCGTGATTGCCTTCACCCACAAAGCCGGCTGCGCGATGGACCCGGGCGAACCGCAGCAGGTTCTCCAGCGCGTCCTGGCGGGCATCGCGCGGCATCCGAACATCTCCGGTTACGTGATGATCGGCCTTGGCTGCGAAGTCAACCAGGTGGAAGCGGTGCGCCGGGCTTACAAGCTCGACGAGCTGCGTCCGGGCGAAGCGGCGCCGAGCTTCCTCAACATCCAAAGCACCGGCGGCGTGCGCAAGACGGTCGAAGCCGGCGTGGCCGCCGTGCGCAAGCTTCTTCCCGTGGCGAACGAGCTGCGCCGCGCGCCTCAGCCGCTGAACAAACTGATTCTCGCCGAGAACTGCGGCGGCTCCGACGGCAACAGCGGCATCAGCGCGAACCCGGCCCTCGGTGTGGCTTCGGATGAATTGGTCCGCTACGGCGGGACCTCGGTGCTCGCGGAGACGCCCGAGATTTACGGCGCCGAACATCTGCTCACGCGGCGGGCGGTGTCGCGCGCGGTCGGGGATAAGCTGGTCGAGCGGATTCACTGGTGGGAAAACCATGCCCGCCAGTATGAAACGACGATCGACAACAATCCTTCCTACGGCAACAAGGAAGGCGGGTTGACCAACATTTACGAGAAGAGCCTGGGCGCGGTGGCCAAGGGCGGGCAGTCGCCGCTCGTCGCCGTCTATCAATACGCCGAGCCGATCACCACGCCCGGGTTCTGCTTCATGGACACGCCTGGTTACGATCCGGTGAGCATGACCGGGCTGGTCGCGGGCGGTTGTAACATCGGCGTGTTCACGACGGGCCGCGGCAGCGTTTACGGCTGCAAACCCGCCCCGTGCCTCAAAGTGGCGACCCATACGCCACTCTACCAGTGGATGGAAGATGACATGGACATCAATGCCGGCACCATCCTCGACGGCATCGAGACGGTCGAACAGGTGGGCCTGCGCATTTTCGAAAAGATCATCGCCGTGGCCGGCGGCGAACGGACGAAAAGCGAGCTGGCCGGCATCGGCGACGAAGAATTTGCTCCCTGGCAGTTGGGGCCGACGTTTTGAGTCGGAATGCTGTTCGGGCGTGTTTTTAAAATACCCAAGTACCCAATTACCCAAATACCCAAAGATTCCTTGGGTATTTGGGTACTTAAATCTCCCTCCCCTGCCCTTTCTTCCGGAGCCATAGCCAAGCGACCGCGCCGAGAGCCAACAATATAGGAGAAGATGGTTCCGGACACGACAGGACAGCGAATGCCCGCAGATTGTCCATGTAATAAGCGTCGGGAAACGAGAGTGGTTGTGGAACCGTGTAAAGGAATGGAGCAGAAGCGGTATACTCACCATGCGCGAAGGCATCCAGGTAAGTCGCATACTTGGTGATGTCCCACACCCTGACCTGGAGCGTGGCGGCTTGTCCCACATCGACGCCATCCAGAATTCGGTTATTATTCGGAAGTCCACAACGCCCTGCGCCAGCACCGATACCGCGCTCACGACCAGCATAAGCAAGGTCTGGAATGTTTTCACTAATTTGCCTCCGTTCGTTGGGTGTGAATCTCGATCGGTTTCCGCGCTGTCAGTTCTAGGCAGCCTTGTTCGTCCCCTGCCTTTTCTTCCGGAGCCATAGCCAAGTGAATGCGCCAAGAGCCAACAATACCGGAGCGGAAGGCTCCGGACACTCCAGGGAAGCGAAAGCCCGCAGATTGTCCATGTAATAAGCGTCGGGCCGCGCAACAGCTGGGGGAACGGTGTAGTTGAACGGTACGGATCTGATATGCATACCACCAGCGGCGAAGGCATCAAGGTAGGTCGCATACTTGGTGATATCCCACACTCTGATCTGCAGGGTGGCGGTTTGTCCCACATCGACGCCATCCAGAACTCGGTAATTTCCGACCGGGACGGGGTTCAACCAAGTGCCCGGCTGAGCAGTGGTGGGTTGGCGGAAGGTGGCAAGTGCCCCTGCCTGAGTACCGGATGTCAGACTATCAAAGTTGACGTTCGCGCCTGGAGCATAGAACAGGGCTGCAACATAGTTGGTTCCGACCAGCGGCCCGCACCCGCCTCCTCCGCTGGATCCAATCGGTCCTAGATAAACCCGTCGATCCGCCACCGTCGGAAACGTGACGCCTCCATTTCGGAAGTCCACTTGGCCCTGCCCCAGCACTGAAACGGCGCCACCGACGATGATCATTAGCGTTTGGATCGTTTTCACTGATTTGCCTCGGTTGGTGTGGGTGTGAGTCGCGATGAGTTCTGCAAATCGTCACTTCTGGATATCATTCCTTTACTTCGATCCGGGACCGGAGGCAAGCCTGCGAACAATATCTATTGGGAGCGCCAGCTTCACCGAAACGGCCGCCCTCTCCCCTGCCCTTTCTGGCGCAGCCATAGCCAGGCAAGTGCGCCCAGACCCAACAATGCCGGCACAGAAGGCTCAGGGCACGAGGCGGGGCCGAAAGCCCGCAGATTGTCCATGTAATAATCGATGGGTTCCCCGGTATAGGGAACCGTGTAGTTGAACGGGGCCGAGGCGAGATGGAACCCGCCACCGTGCAAGGCGGCGTCCCAAGAGGAGAACTGAGTGATGTCCCACACCCGGACCTGCAGCGTCGCGGTCGAACCCGGCACAACGCCCTCCAGAACTCGAGGGTTGCCCGCCGTGATTGGATTCAACCAGACGCCCGGCAGAGCAGTGGTGGGCGGACGAAAGGTGGCGAGCGGGCCAGCCTGAGTGCCGGCGGTCGAACCTGAGAAGTCCTGGTCGGCGCCCGGAAGATAAAACAGTCCCGCGACATAGTTCGTTCCGACCAGCGGCGCGCAGTCGGGTCCATAGACCCGTCGGTCCGCCACGGTGGGAAAGACGGCAAATCCATTTACAAAGATCACGCTCCCCTGTGCCAGCGCCGAGCATAGGCCTGCGAGGATGATCATAAGGGTCAGGATTGCTCTCATCGGTTTGTCTCCTATGGTTGCGTGTGAATCCCAGGTAATTTTCCAAACCGTCAAAGATCGGTATCTTTCTCTTACTTCAATCGCAGATCGGATACAAGGCACGAACCAGCTCAAACTTTGGAGGTCAGCTGGGGCGATCATTCTGTGCGTGGCTGATGGAAAAGGGCGCATCTCAGTTGCGCCCCATGGAAAATGCCTTTGAACTTGTCACCGGCAGGTTGTAGCTGGAGATTGAACGAGGCGCCGCATGAATATCTGCAAATCGCCAATTACAAGTTACCAGTGACAAGTGACAAGTCGGTTCACGGAACGGACTGGCGAGAGCGGTCGTCTGATTAAATTATGAAAAGCAAACACCTCCTTCTCACCTCCAGCCTCCTGCTTGTCGCCTGGCTGGCGCACGCGCAGTTTCGCGCCGGTATCGCGGTTCGAGTCGTCACGCCGGACCCACTTCTGCCTGTCTCCGGTGGCCTTGGACCCTCCAAGCCGGCCACAAAAAAGGAAGGTGACCTGACGGTGCGCGCGCTCGTGTTCGCCGAAGGCGAAACCAAGGTGGCGATTGTCAGCGCCGACTTTCTCGGTTTCCCGGCGCTGCTGGGCAACAAAGTGCGCGCGCAGGTCAAAGACATTCCCGCGGAAAACATCCTGATTGGCGCCACGCACACGCACAGCGCGCCGGATTGCTACGGCTTTCCCGATGGGAAAGGCGGGACCGGAGCGGATCTGCCATATCTCGAATCGGTCTGCCGCCGCATGGTGGAAGCGATCCACGAAGCGACGACCAACCTGCGCCCGGCCAGCCTCAAGATCGCCACCGGCGAAGCCAAAGGGAAAATCGCGTATAACTACTACGCGGATCGACTTTACGACCCTCGCTGTCACGTCATCCAGGCTCTCGGCGCCGACGGCAAACCATTCGCCACGCTGGTGAATTACGCAGTGCATCCCGAGGTGATCGGCTCCAACCAGGGCATCTGCGGTCCTGACCTGGTCGGTCCGCTCTACGATCAGCTGCACGAGAAAGGCGCCGGGGTTGGTCTCTTCATGAACAGCGCGCAGGGCGGCATGGTGACGGCCGACAATCGCGGTCCCGAGGGCAAGGACATCCGCACCTGGGCCGAGTGCCGCCGCATCGGCGGTCTGCTGGCCGAGGAGGCCATCCGCCTCGTGCAGAACGCGCCCGAACAAAAATCGCCCCGATTGTTCTGTGCGGCGCGGACCATCTCCTTTCCGGTGGATTCGCCGCAACTTCGGGCCGTGATGGCCTCTTCACCACTGGGCTTTGGCGCCAAAGACACGACCAAAGTGAGCACGCAATTGAACCTGGTGAATCTAGGCAACGCGCAGATCCTCACCATCCCCGGCGAGGCCCTGCCGAATATCGGCTTTTACCTGAAGCGCAACATGCGTGGCGACCACCACCTGCTCTTCGGACTGACCAATGACGCGTTCGGCTACATCCTCACGCGCGTGGACTGGAGCAGTTTCAAAGTCTATGACTACGTGTCGCGCACCTGCCTGGGCGAAAAGACCGGCGAAATTTATCTCGAAGAAGCATTGCGGTTCGTGGCCGAGTCGCCCGAGCCGGAAAAGTTGAACCAGGCCGGTTTCTGACCGGGGTACGGGTTGCCGACTTGAGATTTGAGATTTGCGATTGCCGACGGTCAGTTCCACGCAACCAAATCGCAAATTGCAAATCGAAAATCGCAAATCCCACGGGGTTCTTGACGCTCGGCAGGTCCGTCCGTAGTCTGCATCGAAAGACCAATTATGGCCGTTGAGATCACCATCGAGTATTGCGCGGCTTGAAACTATGAGCCTCATGCCGTCGGTCTGGCGGAAAAGCTGTTGCGGCTCAAACAGGATATTCGGGCCCTTACGCTCGTTCCTTCCAGCGGTGGCGCGTTCGAAGTCACTGTCAATGGACAGAAGATTCATTCCAAGCTGGCCACCGGCGAGTTCCCCGAGCCGGAGGTCATCCTTAAGGCGGCACGCTCGAAAAGGTGAACGACCATCCGATTGCGGATTGCGGATTTGCGATTGGCCATGGTCGGGGCCACCCAACCAAATCCGCAATCCGCAATCCGCAATCCGCAATCCGGAGAGTGACGGGTGCCTGGTGGTCCCCACGGTCTTCAAAACCGTTGTCGGCTCGT
>WNGF01008314.1_pt1 | contig 25665 bp, 27 predicted proteins | sample 5400641 | NCBI WGS metagenome assembly WNGF01 (sample SAMN13153371, study PRJNA577476) | soil metagenome | isolation source: 80 cm soil or saprolite under grassland replicate 2 | place: USA:California | collected 2016-06-15 | reverse complement strand
TCCCATCGAGGCCGAATGCGCCTGGATCAGCACGTCGGGGACGGTGATCTTGTCCTTTAGGTCCGGCCGTTCGCCCCGATGTCGCGGATCTTCGTTGGCGCCCAGATAGTACCAGGGCCAGCCGTAGAAAGCGCCGTCACGCACGCGCGTAATGAAGTCGGGCACGAGATCGTCGCCGAGGTCGTCGCGCTCGTTGGTTGAGCACCAGAGGTCGCCCGTCAGTGGGTGCACGGCGAGTCCAACGCAGTTTCGCAGCCCGCTTGCGAACACTCGCCGATTCCTGCCTTCCGGGTCGAATACGAGCACGGCCGCGCGATCGGTCTCGCTGCCCCACGCGCTGCCCAGACCATGCTCCGCTTCCCAACGTGCGATCGCGGCAGCATCGCGTTTGCCCATCCCCTCCCCGACATTCGATGCCGACCCGACCGAGACGAACATCTGGCGGCCGTCCTTGGCGAAAGCAATGTCTCGCGTAATGTGGCCGCGTTGCACTGAGCGGCCACCAGCGTGGGGAAGATCGCGCACGATCACCTCGGCTTTCCCGCGCGCCTTGAGGTCGCCGCTGCGATAGGGATAGCGGGCCACAGATCCCGTGTTGGCGACATATATCCACTGCGGGTCCGATCCGGACGGATAGAACGCTATGCCGAACGGCTGGTCGAGGCCTGAGGCGAACACGTCGTTGCTGCTGGGCTTGGTCGCTCCATCGGCGGCGCGCAGGACCCGAATCCGCCCGGCCTCCGATTCGGCGATGAAGATGTCGCCATTCGGCGCGACCCGAACCGTGCGCGGATCGTGGAGATTGGAGGCGAAGAGCTCGACCTGGAAACCCGGCGGCACATTCGGCGCGGCGGAAACCGGTTTCGCGATCACCCGGGGAGGATTCGACGCCGATCGAGTGGCGTATGGCGGAGGCAGGTCAGTGATCTTGCGCCGAACCAAGGGGGCATCGGTGCGCCAATCACCGAATGCCGCCTTGCCGACTAATAGCTCGCCAAGGGAATCAGAGGCCGGTTGAGCGAAAACGGCTGGCGCAAAAGCCAGCATACAGGTTGCGAGCGCTGCGGTTACGGCTGCACTCATGGCGCCACGAGGCACGCTAGGCGACCAGCATTTCAAAGCGCCGCTGCGATCGGTCTTAGTGACCGGCGTGGCCGTGATGAATTGCCTTGCCGTCTCCATATGAGCCCTCGGTCAAATATAGCGAAGCACCTGAGCTGCGGAGATGTCTTGCGTAGCTTTCCGAGGCGGACAAGAAAGTTGCCGAACCAGCTTCTAGCGACTGACGAACATTTCGGCTATCGGTTCTTGCGCCATAGCTTCCGCACCCAAAGCATCCGAAAGAGCACGAGCGTTTACGTTGTGGGCGCGGTCCACAGGTGTGGCTCGAAACCGACTCTTAATTTTTAGCGCGCTGCATGGAACTCATGCATCCTTTAATCGTTCGTTTCATCAGTTGATGAACGGAACCGGTTCCGCCGGCAGTTCATCCCAAAGGCCGCTCGGCTAGGCTCCCGGGCGGCCTTTGCTTTTAGGGTATTTTTCCTGTCTCACGTCGGCCAGTCAGCTCTCCCGCTCTTAGTTCATAAGCCTTGGCCATCGCGACGAAGCGGGATGACACTTCGTTGTCGAAAGCTATACGCGAGAGGCGAAAGCAGACGTCGGCTTGGCGACGAAAATACTCGGGACTCGGCATGCAGGATCCCCTCGTTTTGCTTGCAACGCAGCCGGTCGCTGGCGATCCTTCGCGCCGCTCTCACTCCAAAGAAAAAAGCCCCGCCCATTTGGGGCGGGGCCGTTAGCGATCAATCGATGTCGACGCTGACACCGGGACGAGACCTTCTAATCTCAACGCCCGGTTCTCGCGGACGGCGCCGCTCCTCGATGATGACGTCGCGGTCACGCCAACCTCTGCCGACCGTAATGTCGCGATCGCGGTGCACATAGTTTTTGCTGCACGGTTTTTTGCGCCAAGAAGGACCCGCGAGTCCGATTCTGATGCGCAGCAACTGCCGCTGGTCCAACGGGGCGGCGCACCTCAGAGGAGCATGCGCGGATCGTACGGCAACAATGATTCGTTCTTGTAACTGGACTGTTGTTCGACTTCGAGCGCCAGCCTCCGCCAGGTTCGTGCCATGTCGATCAGGATGGATTGCATTCTCAAATTCGCGGCGCGTTCAGCCATCCGTTGGCATTCAATAGCATGTTGTCGGCACTCGACGGGCGTAATCATCGTCGCACTCATGACGCCCCCTCACAGAACTGAAGCAACACCCCGTCCGAATTCACGCCCTATAATGAGGCCAGAGTCAATGTGAGCAGGGCGATTCAAAATCAGTGTGGCGCGCAGACAACACAACACCTTATGGAGACGAAGCGGGGCCGACGATTCAGGCGTCCTTCTCACATGTCGAGGCCGCCCCAAGTAGGCGGCCTACACAAAGTCACGATGGAGTGCTTTTTGCACCCGCGCTATTTGCTACCGCCGAGCACTCAACTGTTGGGCTTCTGTCTCTTCAGCACACTTGAGATGATTGTGGGCCTGCACGAGGAGAAGCCGAGCACGTTGCCGATCGCTGATCGCACGTGCCTTCTCCAGGTACTCTTCCGCCTTGTTCCGCAAGACATCGACGCTGCCCATGCCGCGATCCCCCGTTCCTTGATCGGCACATTTAGGCTGGCAATCATGGCAAAATATCGAAACAACGCCTCTCCGTCGGCATCCTCGACGAAATCCCATGTGTCAAGGTAGCGCTGTCAAGGAGTCAAGGCTAAAGCGGTCCAAGGCCCTCTGGCGGCCCCTCGCGCGGTTGCCCCCCGCGGTGTTTTTCGGGCAGTGGGAGGACCCGCGAATGCCTGATGACGCGGCAGCAAAACGACGGCCGCGAGTCTCCTCCGGTTTTCTGCTCAATCAGCGTTTCACGCCGGCTTAGTAGTATCCGTAGTACCCGTAGTCGTAGTCACAGGCCCAGACCCGCTGCCAGCCCCACGGGGTCGGTTGCCAACTCCAACACGAGCCGCCATAGAGACCAACGCCGACGGCGAATGGCACCGCCGCGAAGGCGAAGCGGCGATGACCGAACCGATTGAAACGAGCAAAGCGTGGTGCAAGTCCTGGCCGGAACGCGAAGCTGCGGGACCCGACGAACCCACTACGCAAACCGGCGCTGCGGAAGCCTCCGCCCACTATCGCACTACGGAAGCCTCCACCCACCATCCTGCCGCTGAAGCCTCCACCCATCCCGCCGCGAAAGCCTCCGCCCGTCATCCCGCCGCGAAAGCCTCCACCCATCATCCCGCCGTGAAAGCCGCCACCACCTCCGCCGCGAAAGCCTCCGCCTCCGCCTCCGCCTCCACCTCCGCCCATACGGGCATCCGCTGTCGGCGACACTGCCATCGCGCCCGCGAAGGTGACGGCCGCCAACGCAATTATGACCTTACGCACCATGGTGTTCCTCCATTTTCTTGCGAGGACCTGCACCGATTGCAGCGGTGGTGGCAATCGCGATGAACCTTTTCGAAGCATGTTTCGTCTCCTCGCTGGAGCGAGGTCCCCGACGGGGGCGATTCTAGCGAGCGAAGCTGACTGGGAGCTGAACGCTGGATCACGCGCGCGTGAGGGCTCATAGCTACACGCTCGCGCTGTGCCCGGCAGAGTTGACGGTCGTGTTCAGCCTTCGCTCATGTAGGCGGGTTTGCCGCCGAGTAGGAAGTCGTCGCGCGGAGGCGCGAAGAAATCGATCACTTCGGTGTCTTCGCGGAACCATCCCTCGTGCTCTACACCTCCCGGAATGACCACGACGTCGCCCGGGCCGCAGACCCGCTGTTCGCTGCCGAGGCGGAACTCCATCTTGCCCTTGAGCAGCCAGACGATCTGTTCATTTGCGTGACCGTGCGGCTCAACATGGACGCCTGCCCCGATGCTCCACCACACGATCATTCCTTGCTCACCGGAGAGAATGCGGCGGCTGATCTTTTCGCTGATCTTCTCCTCAAGTAAGGCGGCGAATGTGCCGAAGCCTACCAGTGTCGGCATAGCTTCCTCCCAAATCAGGATCGCCCTTGGCGTCGCATGGTCGACGAAATTTCCTACGGGACCGAGCCGACCCGAGAAACTGACGATTTGGGCCCTGTCGGGCGAGACCGAATAGGCGCCAATTTGCTTATATCAAAACGCGACCGCGGACGCCTGTCTGCCAGCCGTATTCGCTACGGATCGCCCTCGGTGCGTCGGCATCGATCAATTTTTCTTCTCGACGTCCTTCTGCACGTTCCTCCCCATCTCGATCAAACGGCGCCAAACCTTCTCAAGGAACGAAATCACCTTATCGACCTCGGCATCGCTTGGCAGCTTGAGCTCCGGTTCGTCGGGCTTTGCGCCTGGCGTACTCGGCACACCGGGTAGGGGCAGCCCGCGAGCGAAAAGCTCCTTCTTCAGCGTCGCGTTCTCGCCCTGCAGGCGGGCAATCTCAGTCTCCAGCGCGGAGCGCTCGTCGGGCACCACCTTATCCCAGCCGGCGTCGCTTCGGCTGCACTGCGACACCTGGCCGGTGCGCGTGTCGAGCCGCAGTACGCCGTCGGCTACAGGATTGAAGGTGTAGCGGCCGTTCTCGCTGTCGGGCGTTGCCGTCTGCGCCGATCCGGCCGCACCGGCCGCGAGCGACAGCGTGAGGGCCAGGGAAAACAGGCGCATCACGGCTTTCCCCTAGCTGCCTCCGCAATCAATCGGCGCTTTGCGGCGCCGCCGAGGCCGCCCTGAGCCAGATGAAAAATTCTTAGGCACCAGTGAAATGGGCCACAGGCTTGGGTCATCCTCATCAATATGTGATCACATGGGAGCGACCCGCGCTTCTACGGCCGCGAGCCTCGCAGGTCCGGCTGAAAAAGTCACTCCCAATTGCATTCGTGCGGGTAGTGTCTCAGTTTGCTTGGAGCGACGATGAGTGCAACTTCGGTGTCGTGGTCGGCCACAATCGAGGAGCGATAGTCAGCCAACTTCGTTCAGATGCGCTGGAAAACCTCCGTACCTCGCACCCTTGTCACGCGGCCATTCGGGGCGACGTATGTCGCGATCCCTCTTGTGGCAACGGTCGTCGGGCTGACAAAGCGTCCGGACCAAACTGTGGTCGCTCTGCAATCTGGCGTCCAGTTCCTCGACGTCTGGAACACGATCCGAGAGCCCCGCACGCGCCCTGCCAAATCATAGGGAACTCCTGGACAGGTGCCCGCCGGACCGCTGATAAAGACTCCGGTGAAATTTCCCGCAGGGTCGACCGCCAAAACCTTCAGCAGCGCGCCCCGCTGACTCTGCCAAACGGAGGGGAACAAGCCTTGGGCCGAAGACGCAGCAGTGGATGCGAGAAGAAGAAACAGAGCGGCGATGATACGGGACATATTCTACTCCAGCTGGTGGTTGCGGATCGCGCCGCGGCACAAACCCTGCTGTCAGGCGAGTGAACGGCGTGAGGCGGGAGCGATAATCTGTCCGTCATAGCTTACAGGTTTTCTCAACCGTCTCGTTGGGGCCGCGCCTTTGCGCGGCTCTCCAAAGAATTCAGCAATCGGGACCTCAAGCGTCCCGTTTATTGGGCTCTTAGTCGCAACGGCGCTCCCTGCGCGTGACCGTGCGGCCATCGTCCCGCTGGACCGTCGTGGTCACCGTCCGGCAGTGTTGCCGTGGGCCGACGGTGACGCCGCCTGGCCCGACGCCGATGGTGACATCTGAATCTCGTCGGCGACGGTAACTATCGTCGCGGTCCCGCCCGATCTGAACATCGACGCCTTGGGCCATCTTGAGGTTTTGGGCCTTGGCCGGAACGGTGCCGACAAGCAGCGGGGTAGTCATGAATACCGCCCCGGCTGCCGCCAGGGCGAAAGCGATCTTTGTCATGCGGGGCTCCTTCCCTTGGGCTTAATGACAGACACACAACGGGAACCAATGTGGAAAGGTTCCACTTCCGTGCTGTTCGCCAAGTTCAACGGTCTCACGCGCAACGTCGATCTTCTTCGAGATCCGGTTTCCGTGCGCGTCAACGGGCAATTAGGCGCCAGCGTGGAGCAATCGCCACACCACATTGTCGCCCTCGGGCGGGTTGACGATCGTGTCCAATGAGGTCGGCCACCCGGAGGATTGCCCATGACAGCCCGCACGAGAGGAGACGAGTTGAGAGAGGATTAGTTGCAAGTGCAGCGGCCTACTCCGGCTTGATATTTGGCCGCGCGGATGACCTTGCCCCATTTCTCGGTGTCTTCGGCGATGAGCTTGCCGAAGTCGGCGGGCGAGCTGGGCAGCACGGTGCCCCCATGTCGGCAATCCACTCGCTCTCGGCCCGGGCACGGTGTGTGTCAACCGGGCGCAGTGCCGAGTCAACCGAGTCAACCGTGTCAACCTTATTTTTGATCGGCTGTGGCTGGCGGCCCCTCGCGCGGTTGCCCCCCGCATTGTGATCGGGGCCACGAAGGACCCGCGCGATTGCAACGGAGGTTTAGGCTAAGTGGTGGTGATCGCCTTAACGGCCAATGTATGGGCCATCTGTGCCACCTCGTGCTCGGGGTATTCGCCAGTATCGCCGGTTTTCCCGTGTCTCACATTCGGTCGCGAGAGCGGACCATGCCGCGCCGGCTGAGGCCATTGGGAGTCGGTCGGGAGGACGGCAGCCGGCGAGTGCCCCTTCCCTGCTCGGCGGCGCGGCGGGCCGCATGGCCGCTCGCGGTGCGGGCACAGCGGGGTGAGCGAATGAGTGCTCATGCCTTCAGACGTGGACGATCCTGATGCACAGGTAACGCGCGCGCATCGCACGTGCTGACCCCTAGGGCCGCAGACCGCACCCGTGCGCCTGATGCCGGAAAATTTCCCGACTGAGCCAGATGCGACCGCTCACCACCACCGTCGGCGCCAGCGACGATACCGCCGGCCACGATATCGCCGGCGACGCCACCCCGCATCCGCCGGAGTAGCCGTCGTGGTCAGCACGACGCTGGATACGCCCGCGGCAGCGAGGAGACTGGACACGCCGGGGACGCTGAGAACGTGGCTGCCGACGCTGCCCAGAGCGTAGGTTACGACCACGGCCACCACCGCCAGGCCGCGAATGAAGAAAGATCTCACCCTTGCGACAACTGATGCTGTCATAGCCTCACCTTGTCATGCGAGCCGATGCAAGATTAGCCTATCGCGGCAGTCCGGGTCCAGCACACCAGCTGGTTCGCCGGCTATGTAAACACCGGCCATTCGACAATAGTCCCAACCGAAAAGAGTTCCGACAGAGACCCATGTCGAAAAAGCACGTCTATGTCCTCGGGCTCAACGCCTACGACCACGACGTCAGCGCCTGCCTGCTTCGCGACGGCGAGATTGCCTTTGCCGTCGGCAAGGAGCGGATTTCGCGCAAGAAACACGACACCGGCTTCTATCAGACCGTCGCCGACTACTGTCTGGCGGCGGAAGGCATCGCGTTGGACGAGGTCGATCTCGTGGTGCGCAACTGCTACGTGCTGCCGGTCCAGGATTTGGAACTGCGCTTGGTGTCCCAGGATGTGCCCGAGGTCATGGATGACAAGGAGCGAATGCAGGCCGCGAAGCACCCCTTGTTTCTCGCGGATTCGCCCCAGGTCGTGACGGTCTCGCATCACCTCGCCCACGCCTACAGCGCCTTCGCCGCCTGCCCTTTCGAGGAAGGCGTCGTGATGGTGGTCGATGGAGTAGGCAACTACAGCTCGGACGTCACCGAGAAATATCCCCTGGCCGGCGTTAATCCGTTGGCGCGCGAGTCGGAGAGTTACTACCGGTTCCAGGGTTCCAGGATCGAAACGCTGAAGAAGATCTGGCTCGAGCCGGTGCGCGGATTTCTGAGCGACGAGTTCTACTACATGCCGGGCCTCGGAGCGCTTTACAGCCGGGTCTCGAGCTACATCTTTGCCGACTGGAACAAATGCGGCGAGGTGATGGGGTTAGCGCCCTATGGCCGTCCCGATGCGGTGAAGCCGCTGCTTGCGATGAAGGACGGCGAGTTGAGCGTTCCCGAGTGGGGAGTGGAGTTCGACAAGCCATGGCTTGTCGACCGCGAGTTGAACTGGGAGACGAGTTCCTCCCTGCAACATTGGCAGGACCTGGCCTGGCGAGTTCAGCACGACGCCGAGAACGTGTTGTTGGAACGCGCGATCTGGCTGCGCCGCACGACCGGGGCCAGGAACCTGTGCATGGCCGGCGGCGTCGCCCTCAATTGCGTGGCCAACGGCCGAATTGTGCGCGAGGCGGGATTCGAGAACGTATGGATTCAGCCAGCCGCGGGCGATGACGGGGTAGCGATCGGCTGCGCCTATTATGGCCACTTGGGAGTCCAGAAAAATCGGCGCTCATTCGTCATGAATCATGCCTACCTCGGCGTCGACTACACGGACGAGGATGTCCAGGCCGCCGCGAATCGGAAACTGGTTCGCCTGCAGGCGACGAGCCGGCGGAGTGAGCACATATGCCGCGACACGGCAAAACTGCTGTCCGAGGGGCATGTATTCGGCTGGTTTCAGGGCCGCTCCGAATTCGGGCCTCGCGCACTCGGCAGCCGCAGCATCCTGGCCGACCCGCGCACGGCCGGGATGAAGGACAAATTGAACAAGCGGGTTAAGCACCGGCAGGCATTCCGTCCATTCGCGCCGATGGTGCCTGTTGAACGGGCCAAGGAGATTTTCGAGGGCGAGGAGGAATCTCCATTCATGCTGCTGGCCAAGGGCGTCCGCCCGGAATGGCGAGACCGCATCCCTGCGGTCGTTCACGTCGACGGCACGGCGCGCGTGCAGACGGTTCGGCGGGAGCACAATGAGCGGCTGCACGCGTTGCTCACGGAATTCGAAGCGATCACCGGCGTTCCCGTGCTGTTGAACACCTCGTTCAATGTGAAGGGGGAACCGATCGTCGAAACGCCCGATGACGCCATCATGTACTTCCTGACCACTGGTATCGATTATCTCGTTCTGCACGACTTGGTGCTGGCAAAGCATCCCTTTCACAAGGTGCTTGCGCCGACCGTCGCGGCGTATTCGGAGATCGCTGCGCTTGTGCGCTCTGCCTGGACAACCGAGCTACGGCATTGACCGCGCGTTCCCGACATCCGATGGCTGGACAGATCGTCCCCGATCGCTGCTGTGGAATCATCATCGACGTCCAGGAATTTTTCTTGCCGCAGGCGGACAATCGGCTTCGCTCCAGGTTCAAGACGAATGCGAGGAACTTTGCCCGGCTGCTCGGCTATTTCCGAGTTCCGATCGTCGTAACCCTCGAGCGGCCGGTGGATCGGAAGGGCTCCTGTCCCAAGGAGATCAACAAGCACTTGGGCAATCTGGCAGCGCTTTTCGAAAAGGATTTCTTCGATCTGACCAAGGACAGGAAAATCAGGGATCACCTCGAGCATCTGAACAGAAAACAAGTCGTTCTCGCCGGCTGCGAGACCGATGTCTGTGTGCTTCAGTCCTGCCTCGGGCTGCTTGGCCTCGGCTACGAGGTCTACGCGGTGGAGGAGCTCCTGTTTTCCTCGTCGCGGAACGTCGCGTCGGCGATTGCGCGCATGCAGGCGGCGGGCGCCGTTCTCCTGACCTACAAAAGCCTCTACTACGAGCTGCTCGAGAGCGTGGGCGGCGGCGGACACGCGGAAAAGATGCGGGAGGCATTCGGACCGTTTCCCGACGACCTTCCTGATTCCGCGGTCGAATGATGCAGTACCTCAATGAAGCGGGTAGCGCAGCCGCCGCCCAGCCCGACTCAAGTCGGCCGGCTCACTACATAACCGACCACAGCGGCAGGCGCCATGAAATGGGCTAATCGCGTCGACGGATGATGCCGACGCCGCTGGCAAGGACCGGCGCGATCTCGCGAAGTTTTGCGATGAGAAGTCGCCCGGCGTCACCGACCTGCCGATCGACCGCATCGGCCAGGCGGCTCAGCCCGCGCCGTTGTCCCATGCGTTTGAGCCAGAGCGGCCAGTCATTCAACAACAACAGCAGGTTCAACTTAAGGACGAAGATAAGAAAGAGTAGCTCGCAGATGTGCCTGCTGCACTGCGGGATTTCAGCGCTTACCATGTCTGTTTCGGGTCATTCTCGACCGAGGGGGCCAGGGCCGCACGCCTGCCCCGTGTCCGCTTCGCCCCTAAAAGCTGACATACGAGCGCTCACCTCGACATGTCCGTTCAGTGCCAATCCCAGACATCGCCCGAACCGAAAGCACCTTGAAGCCAACTCCAGACCCGCAACGACCCCGGCCCGCTTGCTCTAGCAGCGATTCCCGGACAGGATTTCGTGTCCGCTCTTGTTTCCCTTGGGAGCGATGAGCGCGCCTCAGTCACTGGAAGAGCGCGGTTGTGATTCAGTGGTGGTTGCGAATTAAGGAGGAGCGTGACGACAGGAGCCCCCACAGAGAGGCTAAGCAATTAGTGTTGGTCACCCTCGCATGGCTTTCTTTTGTTAGCATCGCGGCCGCACAGACCTCTGCCCCGCCGAATCCGGATTTGCCCGCCCGACGCTCCAACACCGCCGATCACCTTCGCGGCGGCTGGTATCCGTGGGATCCCTATCAGTACCGCGATTACAGGCGCGGGGTTCCGATCCTGACCGGCTTTGATGTGGAAATCGAGCGCGCGCTTGCGCGCATCTTGAGTGTGGAAATTGTTCTGCCGGAAATAGCTTGGGAAGACCATTTGGCGGCGCTTGCTGCCGGGACGGCGGATATCGCGGCAGGCGCGACGGCGAGCGAGGCGCGCAGCGTTTATGCGTATTTCTCAAAACCCTATCGAACAGAGACGGATGTTCTGATCCTGCCCAGGGGTGCCAGCGGCCGCTACCCTTTCCGCACCGTCGAGCAGATGCTCGAGACGTTCGCAAAGCAGAAGTTTCGACTCGGGGTCGTTGCCGGGTTCGTCTATGCCGACAGTCGCGTCAACGCCTTCATTGCGGATGAGGCGAACAGGGACCAGATCGTTCCGGTCGCGAGCGATGCCCAGAACCTGCGAAATCTCCTGGCAGGCGTCATCGATGGCTTGCTTGCCGATCGCATTGCCGCGGCCACGACGGCTTGGCGCCGCAACGAAGGCTCTCGCATCGAAGAGCATCCGCTGCGCTTCTCCACCGATATTCATTTCATGCTCAGCCGAGCGACGCAGACACCGCAGATGCTGGCTCGCCTCGATGAGGCAATCGACGAGCTCAGACGCAGTGGTGAATTTCGCCGCATCGCCGATCTCTACGCCTTGCCGGTGCTGGCCAACCAGACGCTCGACACCGAGTGGTTCCGCATTCTCGCCTTCATCGGGACCGTGGCTTTCGCGCTCTCCGGCGTGGTGCTCGCTTATGCGGGCCAATACACGTTGTTTGGGGCGTTGATCCTTGCCGCGCTCCCGGCGGTCGGCGGTGGCGTCGTGCGTGATCTGCTGTTGCAGCGAGAGCCCTTGGGAATCGTGCGCAATCCCGAGGCGCTGCTGACCGTCTTCGGCACGGTGCTGGCCGGCATGGTGGTCATCAGAGCCATGTCGTGGGTGCAAGGCGGGCTGCTGACCAAATACCTGCAATCGCGCGCACGTCTGGGCACCCGATTGATCGAGGTGTTCGACGCCATCGCGCTTGCCGCCTTCACCGTCACCGGCGTCGTGGTGGTGCTCGACACCTCCGCCCAGCCGCTGTGGCTCTGGGGCCCGATCGCGGCCGTCCTCACCGGCTCGTTTGGCGGGCTGATGCGGGACATGTTTCGCCATGACCGCGTGGTTGCGAACCTGCGCGGGGAACTCTATCCCGAGATCGCCGCCGTTTGGGGGCTTGCGCTCGCTCTCTTCCTGGAATGGGAGGGCGAACGGCTGCAGCCAGATGAGATCAGACTAGGTGTGATCGTCACGATCTTGGGAGCATTCCTGACGCGGATGGTTGCGATCGCGCGCGGCACGAAGGGGTGGCGGTACATTTGAACTGATCGGATGAACTCGCGCCGTTTCAACTGATCAAATCGCATTCGATCCCGCCAGCCAGGGCCGGATCAAAGGATATCGAACTGGCGCGGGTCAGTCAGGGGGTAACGGATGTCCGGTGGTGGTCGCCAGATGTGGTTTGCAAGCGTTTTAAGGTTCTGCGCGATAGCCGCGAGGTGGAACTCGTCGCGAGCACCGGAGAGGCCACGTAGACGCATGCGCTCGAAGCGGTGGTGGGTCTTCAGGTGCGCAAAGCGCATCTCTACCTTCTTGCGCTCGTCGCTCGATTGCTCAAACTCCGGGGTGCCCATTAGTGCGCGGACGTGATCGCGCGCTTCTTCGTTGATATCACGTGCGATCTTTCTGAATGGGGCGCGTGTGCATCTCCCCTTGAGTTCGCAAACGCGGCACTCTCCGGATTGTGACAAGTAATTCCTGACGCGGCCGTCATGGACTGTTCCCGTGGTTCTTAAAAACCGGCCGTTCGGACAGATATAGACATCGCGTTCAGCGTCGTAAGTGAAGTCGAGCCGGGAGAACATGCCATCAGTTCGTTCGTATCTCTCCCACACGGGGATATGCGGGGTGATATCCTTTTCCAAGAGCCAGGCCAGCAGCTTTCCGGTTCCATAGGCGGTATCGGCTGCAAGCCGCTTGAGCTTTAAACCGAACGTCTCCTCTGTGCGATTGATCATCGTTTTTGTTGCCGCGACTTCATCGTAAGTGCGAGCGGGAGTGCCTTCAACGTCGACGATGACGGCATGGGGTCCGAGATCGATCAGGTAATTAAGGCCATAGCCAAACTGCACGCGCTTGTTGGCCTTCGCTGTCCAGGCTGAGGAAGGGTCCACCGGCGAGACCACCTTCGGCACCTTGCGATCGGCGTCGGAATCTTCGTCATCGAATGCCGCAAGGAACTCGACAACGGCGTGCGTTTGACGCTCGGGTGCCAACCAGTCGATCTCATCGGGTGCCTTGCCGTGATAGCGGCTGGCGTTGGCCTCAATGACGCTGGCATCGACGGCGAAGCCTTCGCCCTTAACAAGACCTGCGTTCATGCACGCTCGCACCACCGCCTCGAACACATGGCGCAAAATATTGCTGTCGCGAAACCGGCCATGGCGATTGACCGAGAAGGTCGAATGATCGGGAACCTTGTCATCGAGATCGAGCCGGCAGAACCACCGATAAGCCAGGTGCAACTCAACCTCCTCGCACAGCCGCCGCTCGAAGCGGATGCCGTAGCAGTAGCCCACGATCAGCATTCGGATCATGAGCTCAGGGTCGATCGAAGGTCGACCGATGTCGCTATAGAACGGTGCCAGCTTCTCGCGCAGGTCAGCCAGCACCTGCATTACAATCGGATTGATCCGGCGGAGGAGATGGCTCGCCGGAATGCGCCGTTCGAGGTTGAATAGATAGAACAGTTGGCGCTGATCGCCGGTCTGCCAACCCATCATGGCAAGCCTCCGCCGCTGATGTCTCAAGCGACGGAATCACTGTTCGCCGAAAATCACGAGCACTTTTTCAACAGTATCGGTCATAAGCAGACATGGCTTAAGGATGGCGTCATGTCCGCTTTGCCCCCCTCATTGCCTGACGACGATCTCGCGGGCGAGCTCGGTAACGTGACTGAGGCGGCATAGATCGGCGGTCGTCGGTTGGTTCGTCTTATGGCGAGAATTTTATCACCGGGCAATTTTGGACTTTTGCAACACAATCTGCCAACAGCAGTCTCGCTCCGCGTGAAAACAATCCCTTTCCGGTCGATTTCCGTGATAGAATTCAAACACGAAGCCAAAATGGCAGCGCTTCGAGTCCCCGTTTCGGCGGCGGTCTGTATGTCGTAATTTTGTCGGCGGAGAATGACTTGAGCGATCATAAGTTCAAGATCGGCGAGAGCGTGCTCTACACGTCCAGGATCTATGGTCGTGGCGCGGCAAGCGGCGTCTACAAGGTCACACAGCTGCTTCCGTCGGAAAGCGATGATTGTCAATATCGCATCAAGAGCTCGGACGAGCCGCATGAGCGGCTCGTCAAGGAAAGCGAACTCAAGCGCGATTTGTAGACCCTCCGCGGCTGCGCATAGCTTGTGGCTGCTCGAGAAGGCAGGTAAGCGAGCTTGCCTACGCCATCATCCGGGCGAGCGCTGACGCGCACGCTCACAAGGCGCGTTGGAACATCCATATGCCTGTGTGTACCGAAAATCAGATTCTGCAATATTGGTGATGAAGACCGCCGAGGACAGGTCGCGATGTGATGACTCCGAGGCGCTCAATCGCGCGAGGGAACGGGGCATCTTTGCTCAGCGAGCGATGAATTCGCGACTCGTTGTAATATCGGGCGTAGGAATTTAGCACTCGGCGCAAATGGGCCTCGCCCAAGACCACCATGTGGTCGATACATTCACGTCGGATCGATCCGATCAATCGCTCGGCGAAGGCGTTCTGCCACGGCGAGCCTGGGGCGATGGGCTTGTCGCGGATGCCCATGGCTCGTAACCGGCGCATGACGGCAGCACCATAGATCCCGTCCTGGTCGCGGATCAGGTAGCGCGGAGCCTCACTCCAAGGGAAGGCCTCGGTAATTTGCTGCGCGATCCATTCTGCCGTCGGGTGTGCTGTGACGTTAATCCAGACAAGCTCTCGGCGAGCCAGCCGGACGATGACCAGGACATAGAGCAGGTTAAAGCCGATGGTCGGAACCACGAAAAGGTCCATGGCCGCGATGTTCGGCGCGTGGTTGCGCAGGAAGGTGCCCCACCCCTGAGCGGAAGGGTCAGGTCTTTTGGTCATATACTTGGCGACGGTCGACTGAGCGACTGCAAACCCGAGCTTGAGCAGCTCACCATGAATGTGCGGCGCACCCCAAAGTGCATTCTCAATGCTCATCCTTCGGATCAGCGCCCGCAGATCCGCATCGATTTGCGGCCGACCTCCCAGGGACCGGGATTTCCAGCGCCAATAGCGGCGAAAGCCGGCACGATGCCAGCGCACAAGCGTCTCGGGCCGGATGATGATCACGGCCTTGAGGACTGACGGAAACCAACGATACAGCTGCACAAAGAACAGGCGATCGCCGTTCGTGAAGGGGACGCGACCGCGCACCTTACGTTGCAGCACGATCAGCTGATGTCGGAGTGCGGCATTCTCTGCTTCAAGCCGGCTCTTCGACTTGAAGAGCGAGGCAACCACGTTCAGCAAGAAGGATATCAGCGCGACCATTCGCGCTGACGTTAGGTGATTCTGCTGCGCAATCAAAACGGATGAGGTTTTCGATACACACAGGCCTTATTTCTGGCGATTAGGCAACAGGCCGCCATTGGTGACAAAAGCTTCTTGAGGTCTATGATTCCGCACCATGCGGGGGCTATTCTCATGTGTGAGAAAGCGCCCATCCAAGATGCTGAAATCAAGAAACTTTGCGGTGAGATCATTTCCAGCCAGCAGAGAGAGATCGATCAAATGAAATCGATCTTGGCCCGTCTCATGTAAGGTCTTCGGTTGTAGCTCTCATCAGCAGGGTTGGCCACCTATACCGAAGCTTGGGAATCTACTCGCCCTCGCTTCCTTCTCCGAAAGGATCAGCGAACATCGGCGCTCGACAGGACTTGGGCGGGGCATGTTCCTGCGTTGTGTTTCAACATTGATTCGCGATGAAGCCGCTGATCTCGTCTGGCGATGCGAAAATCACGTCGGCGCGGTCGCCCATCATTCCGGCACCCACCAGGGCCGGCGCGCCCTTTTGCGGGCCGTCGTCGCTGACATCGGTCTTGAAGCGCAAATTGCGCTCCCAGAAATCCCGCACCTTTCCGTCGGCGGTTGACACCTTATAGGTGTCGCCGCAATGCGTGATCGCCCGCACGCGCTTCTGCGGATCGATCGTCTTGAGATTGGGCACCGCGCCGCCGCCCATCATCATGCCGCCCACCTGATTGCTGCCTTGCGCGGTCTGGGGCGCGCGGCCGGGCTGGGTGGCGTCCTTGAGAAAGGCGAGCAGATCGGCGCGTTGCCGGGCGTCTTTGAGCCCCGGAAACGTCATCGTGTTTCCCGGAATGAAGTGCTGCGGGTCCTTGATCCATTCGTCCAGCGTGTCGTCGGTCCAAATGATCCCAGCCGATTTGAGCGCGGCGGAGTAACGCGGGAAGCTCGCCAGCGACCCGGACTTTCGATTCCAGACTTCCGCCAGGCTCGGGCCGGTCATATTGCGATCAGGCTCGAGCGAGTGGCACGCAACGCAGGCACGGTACAGGCGTTCGCCGCGCGTGGCATTGCCAGGCTCCGCCATCGCGTGGTGGGGTAGCGCGGTCAGCAGCAAGATCGCAGTTGCGCAGAGAGGAATGCGGTTCATGGCCGACCTCCTTCGTGTCTGGTCGTCACCCGTCTGACAATTGCAAATGCAGCACATGGCACCACGATCCACTGCAGCAAAGGCGAGAGACCGATTTTCAGGCCGGCGACCGGAACGATCGGCATCCAGTCGGAATAGGCCCAGGCGGCACGCACGAAGACGTTCAGCCATTCGCTGAAAGCCGTGTAGGCAAGGCCAAAGGCAATAGTAAGGGTTGCGATCGGCCAGAATCGCTCCCCCGGCCAGCGCTGATCGCCCGCGAGCAGGAGGGCAAGCGTCAGCGCGCTCATGCCGATCAAGAGATCGCCGAGCGTGCAATGACCGGCCGCGAAGGCCTGCTCCCGCAGCGTCCCTGTTCGCCAGATTGCATAGAGCGGGAGATGAAGGACTTCCCAGATCAGGTTGCCGGCGAGAACGACGCCAAAATAGACCCGCAGCGCCCGGAGCCAGTCCAACGGCCGCCGTGCCATTATGAGCGGAGATACTTTATGGCTGCGGCTATCCCAAGCACCAGAAACACGATGATCAAAAGCCAGACAAGGCCCATGCCCAACATCATACCCGTTGGCATTGTCGACATATCCATCATCATGAACTTGCTCCCATTGCGTGCGCAGTTCGACTGGCGCCAGGGTATCACGATGTCCCCGCCAAAAGCCGCGAGCGGGATTACGATCCATCGGGACCACGAGCAGCGGGATGCGCGCTCAGGTATTTCTCCAGCGCGTCATGACCCTTGTTGTAGAACGTGTAGGACAACGTGATCGTCTTGAGGTCATGTTCTTCCGGATCGTCCGCGATCGCCGGATCGACATAGAAAAGAACAGGGAACTCCTTCCGTTCGCTCGGCATCAGCAGCTGCTCGGTAAAGCAGAAGCACTGAATCTTGTAGAAGTACTTTCCGATCGTCGGCGGGCTCACGTTGTAGATGGCCATGCCGAGGATCGGTTCGCCGCCGACATTGACTGCCGCATAAGCCACTTGATGCTGCTCGCCGAGATGGACTTCGACCGGCTCCGGTGCGCTAAAGCGCCATGGAAGATTCGATGCCACGTTGGCGTCGAAGCGCACCGTGATCGGCGGGCCGGGGACGGCACCCGGGGCTGAACGTGCAACTTGCGTCGTTCCGCCAAAGCCGGTTGCCTGGCAGAACAGGCGATAGAGCGGGACGGAATAGTAGGTCAGAGCGCTCATGATCGCGATCACGATCACCGAGCCGGTGACGACCACCATGTTCCGACGACGACGATCCGGGCCTGCCGCCGTGGCGGCCTTGCCATATGGGGACTGAACCGGCCTTTGCATGGTCAAAACCATCCCTTGAGTCTCTGCCACAATGTGGGACTCGGTTCTTGGTGCGGCTTTGCAATGTCGTTTACCAGCGCGTTCATGAACACGACGAGGTTGGTCGGCTCGAATTTGAGGCCATGAAAGTTGGCGCGCCAGCGCCCCTCCTTGTCGATGACGTGAGTCACGATGCCGTGGATCTGGTATCCGTCCTTGGTCTTTTCGAACGTGTGACCGAACTCGCCGGCGAGCTGGCGGGTGGTGTCCTCGGCTTGATCAGGGTTCGTCGTAAGGAACGCCCAATTGCTCGCATCGACGCCGTGTACGCGACCGTAATCGATCAAGACATTCCCTCTGTCTCTGCTCGGGTCGGTCGTGATGGTTATGAACTGGACTTGGTCTTTCATCGGCGACTGATCGACCAGCGATTGGATTTCAGCGATTCGGTCGAGGTGCAGCGGGCAAACGTCCGGGCAATGGGTGTAGATGAAGTGCAAGGCGAGGACTTTGCCGCGAAAGTCCACAAGTGCAACTGGCCGGCCCTCCGAGTCTTCCAGCGCGAATTGAGGCGCGTCTTTGTCTATAGGCTGGAAATATTGCTCCCGACCGCCGAGCTCGGCTTCAAGCTCCTTGAGGGAATGTGCCACCGCCACCGGCGCCAGCGCCAGAACGCTTAGCATCATTCCCAAGACAGTCGCGACGAATGGTTTCACGCCTCACTCCTTCATCTTCGCATCTCGTCGCACCCTTAAGTGGAGGCCGTGTGGTAAAGTCGTCGACCGGCGGGCCGTCAGCCGCCGGAGCGAGACGGTGTTGCCGGCTCTTGATGAGGTCCTATTTGTCTTGATCGGACGACTGTTTCCTCCGCCATTGATCGTTCGGACGCTTGTCGTTCATCATGTTGCTGCAGTGATCCATCATTTGGCTCATTTGCTTCATCATCTTCATCATCCCCATTCCGCCTCCGTTATTGTCATCTCCCATCATGCCGTGCCTCATCATTGGACCGGAGTGGTTGTCCTCGGCATAAAGCGCCGGTACGGCGGCAATGGTCGCGGCAAGAGCGGCTGCGACCACGAGAGCTGTCGTGTACTTGCGCATCGCTATCTGTCCTTCTTCGGGTTCAGTGGTTGGCTTTTCATAGAGATCATTTCACTGGGATTCGCCTCGCCGCAAAGCGGCTTGGCCTGTCGATGGGCCTGTGGTGTCCGCGATGTCTGTTGTGGCCTTCGGCTCAATCGGCGCTGATGTCCTCGATTGCGTCGCCTCCGATGCGCAGGAGCCGCCGATCAGCTTGTTCATGCACAAGCCGAGCCCGCACATGACGAGACACGGCAGCACGGTCAGCAGCAGCGGGGCAATGCCGGCAGCCGCCAGCCAGTTCCAGTTGAACGCGGTACCGCCGATCAGCGCACCGATAGCCAGGACCGCGAGAGCCCGTCGGCCTCCAAGGTAACGGCGGGCTGCTTCAAGCAGATCGCGCGCGGATGACGGGCCCGCAGTTTTTGTCGCGTCCGATGTCGTCATGTGCTTCTCCTCGAATCGGTCACTTGTTGATCAGCGCTTTCAGCCACTGGAATCCGTGCCATAGGGAGCCCGGTGCATCGCGATCCCCCTGCGCAGACTGAGCTTCCCCGTCGTCGCTCGCTTTCGCGATAACAGGCTTGACGAGCTCAACCATTTGAGGCTCGTCCCATTCGGCGGGGCCGGTGATGCGGCCGAGTTCGCGTCCGGCGCGATCGATGAGCAGCGTTGTCGGCAATCCCACCGCGCCGAGCGCTCGCACCGCCTGGCCCGATGTATCGATGAAGATTCCGACATTGTGGACGCCGGTTTCGACGTAGAATTTCTTCACGGCATCGACTCCGCGGCGGTCGATGGAGAGCGGCACCACTTCGAAGTCGGGGCCACCCAAGGCCGCCTGCAGCCGATCGAGCGCAGGCATCTCCTCGCGACAGGGGACGCACCAGGTCGCCCAGAGATTGAGAAGCACGACCCTGCCTTTGAAATCGGCGAGGATTCGAACCTGGCCGCGCTCGTTCCGGAAGCTGATCGCGCCCACTGCCTTCGGCGCCTCGTGCATGACGAAATACTTTGTCGCGTCTTGCGCGCTGGCAAAATGCAACGTTGCAACGACAGCGAACGCCGCAAACAGCCCCGTGACCAGTTGAGCCGAACAAAGGCGCAGAAGAGTCGTCATTGCACGCGGCATTCCATCCATCATTCGGTCGCGTATACCGTCGGCGGCGCGCCGTCCTTGGTCACCGCGTAGATCGTAAATGGCCCATGCTTGTAACCGGTCATGCCGGGAGAGCCCTCCGGCATGCCCGGAAGCGCGATGCCGGCGACCGCCGGGCGCTCAGACAACAGCTTGCGGATTGTGCTCACCGACACGTGACCATCGACGACGTATCCATCCACGAACATTGTGTGGCAGCCCTGAAACTTTTCGGGGACGCCGGCTTTCTGGCTGACCTCCGTGAGGTCATTGGTGGGCTTCACATCCACCACGAACCCGTTGCGGCGCAGATAGGCAGCGTAACCCTCGCAGCAGCTGCATTGCGGGTTCTTGTACAAGGTCGCGTGGATCGGCTCGGCGGCCGCCGGCAAGGGAATTGCCAGCGTCGCAAATGCGACACCGAGGCAGAAGGCTCGTCTGTTCATCGTGTTCTCCTTCAGCAAAAACAAGATCATGATCAAGCGACGCGCAGCACCGTCATCATTCCCGACACCTGGTGATCGGTGACGTGGCAATGCAGCATCCAGTCACCGGGATTGTCGGCGACGAAGGTGACGTCGACCGACTCTTTCGGCGGTATGAGGACGGTGTCGGCCCATTGCCGATGTGGGACCGGCGAGCCGTTGCGGCTCAGGACTCGAAAGCTGTAGCCGTGCAGGTGCATCGGATGCCACCAGGCGGTCTCGTTGCGCATCGTCAGCACGTAGCTTCGTCCGTGCTGGAGCGTCAGGAGCGGCGGCATGCCGGCGTGACCGTCGCCGCTCATCGAGTGCCCGTTGATGGCCCAGCTCATGCCATGCGACATGCCCTGCATGCCGCCCATTCCCATCATCGCGCCCCCGCCCATCATGCCGCCTTGCAATCTGAGCTCGTGCCGTTCGGCGGATGCGAGGTCCGGCTCCGGCAGCGGATTGCGGGGCAGCGAAATCGGAGCAGCCAGAGGATGCGCTCGCATCGGCGGTCGCTTGTCGTAGGCAAGCTGGGTGAGCCAGTAGGAAAGCCCGTCGTAGAAGTCGTCGATCACCCGGTAGCGCCGCCCGGGTTCGCTTTGCATGTCGAGCATGACGTCGATGCGCATGGCTGGACCGAGGAACACTCGGCCACCTTGAGGCTCGTGCGGTTCGCAGGGCTGCCCGTCAATCGCGATGACCACGGGACGATGGCCTTCGAAGCGAAGCGCCATGATGCGCGCGAGCGCGCCATTGACGAGGCGCAAGCGGACGCGCTCGCCGGCGCGCACCGGCTCCTCCTCGGACACACGCCCGTTGAGCGTCACAGTATTGCCGACACGGCCGGACATTCCGGCTTCCATGGCATTGCCGAAACCGCGCGCGATTTGCGCGTCGGAGGTCAGCCGCCAGTCCCCAAGCATCCAAAGAATGTCGCGGTCGACCGCGATCGGTTCCGGCTCCTCCACGATCAGCGCGCCGGCCATGCCCCGACCGAGTTGCTGCAGGCTGTCGGCGTGCGGGTGATACCAGAACGTTCCCGCGTCCGGCGGCGTGAACTCGTACGTGAATTGCTCGCCGGGCTTGATCGGCGGCTGGGTCAGGCCGGGCACACCGTCCATGGCGTTGGGCAGCCGTATGCCGTGCAAGTGGACGGTGGTGTCTTCCGACAGCTGGTTCCGAACGACGACACGAACGGGCTCGCCTTGTCGGACGCGAAATTCGGGGCCCGGAATACTGTTTCCGTAACACCAGACATCGGTGGACGGATAAGAAGCGCCGACGAGCGGCGCACGACCCGGCGCCGCGGTGAGGGTGAGGGTGAGGTCCTTGACCGAATCCATGGCCGTGCGTGCAACACGCGGAAGCAACGCCGCGGCCGCAAAGCCGCCGCTGCCAATCAGAAGCGCACGACGGTTGATCTTCCGATGGAGAACAGAAGACATCTTGAGCCATCCTGTCCGTTGGCGTGTGCGGCAGCGCGGCTCTTGAGCCGCGTGCAACTGTGCCGGATTGCGGCTGCGACGCGTTCGGCGTCACATGCGCGCGCGAGGATCGCGTCGCCCGAGGGCGATGTGCCTCAGGTCAGGACGGCAGGTCTGGGAGGGTAGGGATCAGGGGGGCGCGTGTGCCCGGTTGTGGGCGGCGCAGCAACGTCGGCGTAACCCCCGATGAGGACGATGTCGAGCGCAAGGCCGGGCGCCTGAATCGCTGGTATGCCGGCGCACTGGCTGGAGCAAGAAGCGACCGACATCTTGTCGTTGCCGCCGCAGTCGCATTTACCGGGCATCGGCATATCGCTTGCCGCCGCCGCGGCCATCTTGACGCCCATGTCCGACGCGTGAACGCCGTGCGTTGACACCCCGATGGCCAGCGTCAGGGCCAAGAACACAGCGCAGAGGCGACGGATGCGATTCCGTACCATGGCCACAAAATAACAATTCGCCCGGCCAAGCGCCAGGGGGCGCTGTGCCCAGTTCCGGCCCCGAGATTCAACTTGTCTCTGGCAAAACCGTCGTTTGATTGCTATTTTTTAATCATGAACGCGGACACCATTCATCGTTTTGGCGCGTTCCTGATAGCCGCGGCGCTTGTGTTATGGCCGGCAGCACTCAGCGCCGAGGGAGAATATTCGAGTGTGAGGGCGGCGGTCGTTCTATCTCAAGCGGCTTCTGCAAAAGCGATGCCGGCATCGCAAGGTTGTCGTCGCTGCGGCGTCAGTCCTTGTAGCGTGGCGAGCGGCATCTGTTTAGTGCATTGCACAATCGGCGGAGCAATTCTTCCTGCCAAAACCGTGGATACGGGGATCATACCGGCCCGCGTGGGCGCGCCGGTAGCTCTCCCGGCCGACGGCTTCCTTCGACCGCCGGACCCTTACCCTCCTAGACCCATCGTCATCAGCTGAGGTGGCCGCAACCGCGGCCCCTGGTGGTTGCGCTGTTCCCCGAGTGCGGGACTTCCGGCACGCGGCGACGCCCAACCGGCGGCGACGCAAGTCGCCATTGTTTCTGCTCTGGTGACGAAGTGGAGAAAGCACATGTTGACGGCAGCCGATGTAATGACATCCGACGTCTTTGCTGTCACGCCCGACACGTCTATTCGGGAAGTCGCGAAACTAATGTACACGAGGCACATCAGTAGCGTGCCGGTGGTCGACCGGGAGAAGCGCGTTATCGGAATCGTTGGCGAGGGCGATCTGCTCGGCCATGCAGAAGTCGCCGGTGAGCGGCACCGGACTTGGTGGCTCGATGCTTTCGTGGATTCGAACGCTCTCGCGCGCGACTACATCAAGACACACGGCCGGGTCGCGGCGGACGTCATGACCAAGACCGTGATCACAGTAGCTCCTACGGCGTCGATTGCTGAAATTGCAAAGCTCCTGGAGCGGCATCGTATCAAAGGCGTACCGGTGGTCGACGGGGGCAAGCTCGTCGGCATCGTGGCTCGCAGCGACTTGCTGCGGGCGCTGGCGAAGGCCGAGGTTGCTAAACCTGCGAGCATCGACGATCGCGCGATTCGTGAGCGGCTTCTTGCAGAGCTTGAGACACAGCGGTGGGCGCATCTGCCTACCAAGAACATCGTCGTGCAGGACGGCGTTATTCACCTTTCGGGATTCGTGGAGACCCCGGAGGAGCGCCACGCCTTGCACATCGCGGCTGAGAACGTTCCGGGTGTCGAACGCGTCGAAGATCACGCCAGACTGAGACCTCTTTTCCGCCTGGGATGAGGTCATGCCAACCGATTTCGGTGGATGTCCGCGGTAAAGCTTGCTCAGTAGAGATGTCGAGTGGCATCTCTCGTTGTTGAATGCTTGGCTGGCGCGGTCCGATGCTGGCGAATCGGCCGCTGCAGCTCACGGCAATAAAGCGGCACGGCGTCATCTACGCGTCGACCGGCCTAGAGCAGATCATCGGCACACCCACCAGGGGGATTTCGGCCCGCCTTGATAGGTGCAAGACCTGAAAGCTTTGCCTTTGTGGTCAAAGTTGACCTGCGGTGCAGCCTGAGGAAATGGCGCCCTTCGCTCCAAAGCCAGGGCCTCATAAGGCGAGTAACGCCAGGCTTCATTAGACCGATGTTGGTAATTGTGGCCGGCATAGGCGACGCCCGATATCGCCGTGAGCGGCAAAAGGAGCGAGACCGCGAGAAGACCTTTCCTAATCATTGTTTGCTCCTTCGTCTGTTCGAAAGCGCTCATGTGCGCTCTCGGCGGAAGGCGCTGGTTACGTGTTCATGGGAATGTTTGGTTCTAAGGTGTTCACAGAAATGTGTAGGAGGCCTTGTGGCGGCGCAACATCAACCGATCCGTATCTTCGTATCGGAGAGAAACTCGTAAGGAGGCAGGTACTCGCGTCAGTGATATTGATGACCGAAACCCAGCTCAAAAAAGCAACGGGCGGCGGCTCGTCAGGAGCCGCCGCCCGCAGAAACGAAAGATCGTTTGCTTTGTTTCAAATTCGCGTGGCTCAGAACTTCGCGATGACATCGCCGCCGAAGGTGAACTGTGAGCGCTTCGTGCCGGCAGCGAAAGGCGTGGTGCCGTTCAAAGACCAGTCGTAGCGGACTTCCGGCCTGAAGATCAAAGCTTTAACCGCCCCACCTTTCGCAAGCTCCGGCGTGATGTTGAGGCCGCCCGTGAGGGCCCCGTAGGTGGTCGAGCCTCCGCTGATGACCACGGCGTTCGGATTGCCATGTTCGGCCATGACGAAATCGAGGTTGCCGGGGAAGGCAGCAACGAAGAAGCCGTTGTTGTCGCGCCAGATCTCGCCGCGTCCAACAATCTTCAGCCAGTCGTTGATCGCGTAGGCGGCGTATTGCGCCACACCGCCGCCGGTCGCGCCGAAGCCGTCGTCACGGATGTAGTTGAGGTCGGTGATGAACGTGAGCTTGTCGGTCGGCTTAAAGGTTATTGTCACGTCGTTGAGATAGCGGAGATCTTTATTGGGATCGACGCCCACAGCTACGACCTGCGACACGTTTGGATTTTCCGGGCCGATATGGGTCGTCGCCAAGATCGTCAGCTTGCCGTCCAAAAGGTTGAAACCGAGACCGCCGTGGAACGCAACGGCGTGGTTGTTGTCCCCACAATTGTAGCAATTGAACGAATTACCGAACGTCGTATTCACGCCGGTGTCGATGCCGACATAGAGATCAAGGACCGGGTTCACGTGAGTGGTTGTCATGATGCCGGTGTGCTTGAATGGAATGCCGAAGTTGAAGATGTAGGAATGCGTGTAAAGCAGGTTGTCGGGAGCATAGATCACTTCCGCGCCTTCGAGCGTGACGTATTGGCCGATTTTCAAGTCCATACCGCCCGAGGTGAACCAGGGCAGATGGAACGCCGCGTAAGCCTCGACGATATCGACCTGGTTCCTAGTGCTGATCGATTGGTCGAACTCGCCGAGGAAATGCGTATAGCGCGCATCCGTCCCGTACATTGCCTGGAACTTGAAGCCGGCATCGAAGCCCGTCGCTTTCGGATCAAGCGGGCGTTGTATCGTCAACAAAGCCTGGTTCAACAGGAAGGTATTAGCCCGATCCGTGAAGAGATGGCCGAAATTGAGCCCGTCGGCAGGCCTGACGGAATTACCCGTGATGCCGCCTTCCACGTGGCCGGAAATCTCGAAGGTATCCCACCAAGATGCCAGCTTCGGCGGCGCCTTGAGCTTCATATCGGCCGCGAGCGCCGGTGTTGCAAGCGCCACCGCAGCAACCGCGGACAAAACCAACTTTTTCATTTCAGCCCCCTGTCTGCCTATCGCGTCTATATCGGCCGACATCCCCAGCGCCCCCGGCAGGACTACACGACTGGCAACATCATCCAAATGCGACCCCAATTGTCATCACGACGTTAAAATCGGTTCCGCGCGGCGGACAAGCGAGAAACGTGAGCAAA
>WNGF01002499.1_pt1 | contig 25687 bp, 23 predicted proteins | sample 5400641 | NCBI WGS metagenome assembly WNGF01 (sample SAMN13153371, study PRJNA577476) | soil metagenome | isolation source: 80 cm soil or saprolite under grassland replicate 2 | place: USA:California | collected 2016-06-15 | reverse complement strand
TCGACCCTGACCAGCACGACCGTGGCAAGCGCCTGTCGAAGCAGCCCGCTGATCCACAGCAGCTGCTGGGCGAGGTGGGTGACTTCGTCGCCCTGGCGCGCTCGGGTGCCTACCTGGCCGGTGACCGGCGCGTGTCGCCAAAAGAACGCACCCGCTGGCGGTTCACGTTCCAGCGTCTGGCCACCGACGCCCAAGATGCCCTCCGCGCCGAGGACGCCGCTGCCGCAGCAACCGCCGTGGAGCAGCTCATCGATCTGGCCTGCGAGCTGCGTGACTACGACTACTTCCGCTCCGAGGACCCCGTGGAGGCGGCACGGTTCGTGGTGTCGGACGCGGCGGCGCTGCTGTGGGGCAAGCTGCAAGCCCACTACGGGTTTGCCGGATTCGCGGAACGTGCCGCGCCGCAGCTCATCCGCTGGGAGTCCCGCTACGGCTGGACGCGCAGCGGATTCGGCCGGCTCAGCGAGAAGGAGACCTCGCTGGCCAGTGTGCTCGCGCAGATGCTGGCGGCCCCCGACATGTGGGCCGGGTTCGCCGACCGCTACCTTGACGCGCTCGACCAGCTCGCCCGCGATGCCCCGGCCCCACCCAACCGCGCCTGGCGGCCCACGGGCCAAGACCGTGAGCAGCGGACCGCGGCGCTGGCCGAATGGCACCGCTTGCTGCTGGATCGGCTCATCGGCTCCGAGGCCGAAGACCGCCTCGACAGGCTGGCGCGCCACCCCGCCCTTGGCGGGCCGGAGCTCGGGTTCCTGCAGGCCCAGCTGGCCAACCAGCGCGGCGATGTCGGCAACGCCCGCAGCCTGGTGCACGCAAGCTTGCAGCAACTCCCCGGCCACCAGGGCTTTCTCGACTTCGCGACCGAGATCGGCGCGCCCCTCCCGCCTCGCGCCCAGCAGATCATCAAGGAACGCCCGCGCTGACCTACACCAGGCTGTGACGCCGCCCCGGAGGGCGACAGGTCAGGTCGGCGATGTCGCGGCGCTTCGTCATCGCGGCGCGGGGTCACCGACGAGCCTCGGGTCGGCGCGGCGCAGGCGGTCCAGGAACGCGCGCCGCCGAGCGTAGCGCTGGCGGACCTCGGCCATCCGACGGTCGAACTCCTCCATCGCACTGGCCCGCACCGCGACCTCGCGCAGGTCCACCACGAGGCGCACTGCCTCGTCGTAGGACCGCGCCTCTACGAGCTGCTCAAGCTCCCGCCACGCCGACACGCCCCGCCGCCCAAGCGCCACAAGCTGCGCCTCTCTGGCAGCCGCGACCGCGGCGCGCCTGCGCCTGCCGTCGGCGCCGACAAGCCGCCAAGGCCGCGCGGAACCGGTGGCTCCCAGGCGTCCGGGTCGACCTCGCCGTCCTGCACCGCCAGCAGCCACGCAAGATACGCCGCCCGCAGGTCACCGCGGAGCAGCTCCGCGCGAAGCGGCAACGACGCCGCCAGATGCCCCTCCTGCCACCACTCCTCCTCCGGCTCCTCGACCTCGCTGCACAGGTCCAGCACGGCGAACTCCCCCACCGCGGTCAACGCCGCCGGCCCACCAGGCAGGTAGGCACGCAAGGCGTCGACGTCCACCACCCCGATCGGCAAGCGGAACATCAACCGACGGGTCCCCCAGTTGGCGAAGTGCACGTGCACGTCGAAGTAGCGGGCGAGCAGCTTCGCCGGATCGGCCTTCAGGTCGCCCCAGTGGTACTCGTTCCAGAACCGCGTCGGCGTGATCTCCGCACGTGTCGAGATGTCGCGAAGCTCCGCCATCTCCTTGGCGGTCAACCGGCGGTCGAGCGCCACGAACTCATAGCACTGATACTCGCTCACCCACCGACCTCCTCCGGAACCCTGCAACCCGCCTACCCTACCGCGGTCGGTACCCGCGCCAGCCGCACCCCACCCGGCTCGCTCGACTGACCGGCCAGCCGCCCAGGCCATGACTCACAACTCGTAGCGGGCGACCCAGTACTGCCAATCCTCCATCGCCTGGCGTGTCTGCTCGTCCACCCCGATGCCTTCCAGCTGCGCCAAGGGGACCCCAAGCGTCCCACGCTCCCAGCGCATCAGGACGAACATCTCGTGCGCGCACTCCGCCTCCGGCGCCATCCCGACCACCTCCACCTCGTCGCCGACCCGCAACGGCGAGATGGCACGCTCGGCCACGCACCTGGCCACAAACGGGAAGCCCAGCAGGTCCTCGAGGGAGGAGTACCAGCCCATCGCCTGCTCCTCGGGACTGTAGGCATCCACGACGATCTCCATCGAGATGCGCTGCTCCCGCTCCTCGTCACGCGCCGATCCCATTGGTCCTCCTGTCAGCGTCGCTTCCCGCCCCTGCTCGGCCGGGGCGGTGACTGGTGGTGGTCGGACAGCGCCCGGCTTATCGGCGTGACACTGGGAAGCACCGGCCGCTAAGGGCGAGATGGTCGGCGACTCCAGGTACCCCAGCACCGCCTCCCGGTGCCGCCGCCGTGCGGCAAGCGCCGGGTCGGCGAACGTCTCCTGAAGCACACCGAAATCAGTCCAGAAATAGTTCCCCTCCACCTCGTCGTAGACCACCCCGACCGTGTCCGCCTCGCCCAGGTCGGCTGGCAGATCGGCCTCCGGCAGCTGGGCTGCGGGGCCATAGCGCTCCCTGAAGTGATCGGCGGCCGACCTGCCCTCGGCGTCACGCACCTCGTGCATGCGAAACTGCCAGTAGGCCGCCATGCGCGCAGCCAGCCCCTCCCCGGAGAGCACCACCAGGTCGGAGCCGAAGAAGGCGATGAAGTGGCGGCGCTCCTCGCGCTGCCTTTGCCGGCCCTGCGCCAACCGCTCCGGGTTGCGGAACACCAGCGCCGGATGCCTTGTGATGAACTGCTCCTCGTTCACCTCCGGCGCCTCACCAAAGCGACGCGCGAGCGCCTCCCGGAAGGCGCGTCGAATCGCCGCCGGCGGGCGAACTCCACCAGCTCGCGTTTGCGATCACCGCTGCGCCACACCAGATCCGCACTGACCACCATCGATGCACTCCCCACCTCGTCCTGCTGCACCCTGCCAGCGACTCCCAGACTCCCTTCACGAGTTCCGGCCGCAGTCTCCCAGTTCCTACCGGTCGAGAAGAACCCACCACCGTAGACGGCCCGTCCCCGTGGCCCCAGGCGAGCCCAGGCTCTCGGCAACGGGGCTCTACGACGTGTGCCTGACGTTGACCCTCCAAGGGCGCGTCGTGAGGAACGCGCTGAACGCCGACGGCAAGCGGCTGGTGATCATCACCGGCGCCAGCCAGGGTGGCAAGTCGACGTTTCTGCGCAGCGTCGGCGTGGCGCAGCTGATGATGCAATGCGGGATGTTCGTGGCGGCCGAGGGGTTCTACCTCGCGGAGATGGACTCGGCGCTGTTCCTGCGGGCCGAACGGCAGCCCGACGGTCGGCGCACGTTCCGACTCGTCGAGGGCAAACCGCTGCCAACCAGCTTCGGCGAAGACTCGTACAGACGAATCTTCGGCAAGGCGTTCATCAACGGCCAGTACCTCCCGCCTCCTCGGCAGTAGCGCCAGCCTGGCATGCTGCCGCCGTCCCCAGGTGCAGCAGCGGCGGGTCTCACTCGGTAGCGTGAGGACCCAACTGGGCGCGTTCTTGGCTGGCGCGATCGGACGACAGCTCTGCAGCGACCGTGGCCGGCTGCGGTACCCCGGGGGCTGTCGCGGTGGTGGTGACCGCCCCAAGGCTGGCCGACCGCACGGTCTCCGCATACTTGGCGAAGACGCCCCAGGCCATCGCTGACTGCGCCGGGACATGCCCGTCGCGCCGCTCGTCCAGCTCTGCCTGGGGAACGTCGAGGGTGAGCTGCCGGGTGGCGACGTCGATCGTGATGGGATCGCCGGTGCGGACCAGACCGATCGGGCCGCCCTTGGCCGCCTCGGGCGCCACGTGGGCGACCATGAAGCCGTGGGTGCCGCCAGAGAAGCGGCCGTCGGTCACCAGCGCCACCTGCTCGGACAGGCCGGCGCCGACGATGGCGGCGGTGACGTGCAGCATCTCCCGCATGCCGGGGCCCCCGACCGGGCCTTCGTTGCGGATGACGACGACGTCCCCCGGCTGGATCTGCCCGTCCTTGACGGCCCGGAAGCAGTCCTCCTCGTTCTCGAACACCCTCGCGGGTCCGGCGTGCCTGGTGCGGTCGTGGCCGGCCAGCTTGATCACGCAGCCCTCGGGCGCGAGGTCGCCGTACATGATCTCGATCCCGCCGGTCCGCTTCAGCGGCGCCTCGACCGGAACGATCACCCGCTGGCCGGGCGTCTCCCGTGCGGCCGCCGCGATCTCCCCAAGCGTGCGGCCGTCAACATTGCGAGCGTCCGGATGGACCAGGCCCGCCTCGACCAGCCGCCTGGACAGCAACCCGAGCCCGCCGGCGCGGTACAGATCGGTGGCCACGTAGCGGCCGCCGGGCTTGAGGTCGGCGTAGATCGGCGACCGGGTGGCGATCCGGTGGAAGTCCTCCAGCTCCAGCCGCACGCCCGCCTCGTGCGCGATGGCAAGCAGGTGCAGCACCGCGTTGGTCGAGCCGCCGGTCGACACAAAGCTCACGACCGCGTTCTCGAACGCGTCGCGGGTGAGGATCGACCGGGGCAGGACGTTGTCGCGCACCAGGCGCACCACCAGCTCGCCCGCCTGCCGCGACACCTCCGGTTTGCGCTGGTCGACCGCGGGCACCTCGTTGGCGCCGGCGGGGCTGAGGCCGAGGAACTCCATCGCGCAGGCCATCGTGTTGGCGGTGAACTGCCCCCCGCACGCGCCAGCGCCAGGGCACGCCGCCTCCTCGATGGCCTGCAGGGCCGCGGCGTCGATCCTGCCGGCGCCGTGCGCGCCGACGGCTTCGAAGACGCTCACGATGGTGAGGTCCTCGCCGCTGCGGTGACCCGGGGCGATGCTGCCGCTGTAGAGCACCAGTCCTGGGAGGTTCAGCCGCGCCAGCGCCATCGCCCCGGCGGGGATGGTCTTGTCGCAGCCGACGACGACGACCAGCCCGTCGAACATGTGGCTGCGCGCCATCAGCTCGATCGAGTCGGTGATGAGCTCGCGGCTGACCAGCGAGCCCTTCATGCCCTGGGTGCCCATGGTGATGCCGTCGTTGACGGAGATGGTGGAAAACTCGAACGCGGTGCCCCCGGCCGCCTCGATCCCCTCCTTGACCCACCCGGCGACCTGCCGGTGGCTGAAGTTGCACGGCCCCGTCTCGCTCCACATGTGCGCCACGCCGATATTGGGTCTGGCCAGCCGCTCGCGCGTAAACCCCAGGGGGCGCAGCATGGCTCTGGCTGTCGCCAAGCCGGTGATGGTCGCGCTCCGCAGCGGCGCGCCGCCGTCCTCAGCCATGGATCTCCTCCGCGTCGTCAGCTCGCCTTCGAGCCGTAGAGCTTATACGGCAGCGGCGCAACGAGCTCGCGCGGTCGGACAGCCAGAAAGGCAATCATGAGCACCAGCGCGTCGAGCGGGTCGCCGTCCTCGGCGAGGGTGCCCTCGATGAAGCCGTAGTCGGCGGGGTAGACGGTCGCCGAGAACAGCCGCCGGTCCAGTCGCAGCACCTGCCGTTGATGGTCGAACTCGTACTTGTTGCGACTGCCCTTGGGGATCTCGATGACGACCTCGATCGCGTCGTCGCTCATCCTCCCGCCCTCCTCGCCAGTGCTGTGCGGCCGAACCACCCCCATCCATGATGCGCGCGACACGGCAAGTGGTAGCGGAGATCTGCCGTGCCCGAGGGTTTCCATCACCCGACCATGGGGTATGTCAGTGACTGCCGCGGCGGCGGCCGTCGAAGGACGCCTGGTTCCAGAGCTCCAGCAGGGAGACGCTGACCGAGGTGGTGCGATGACCGCCGAGCCGAGAGACCTGGCAGCACCGTCGCTGGTGCAGGGCACGACTGACCTGGCGGCACCACCCACATCCCAGGCGCAGTCCGCCGCCGGCGGGCAGCGGGCAGCCGCCACCGACCTGCGCAACTCCGTCGTGCTCATGGTGTTCACGGCGGTGACCAACCTGGCCGACGGCGTCACCAAGATCGTGCTGCCGCTGCTGGCCATCCGGCTCACGCAGTCGCCGCTGCAGGTGACCGGCGTCGCGCTCACCCTCACGCTGCCGTGGCTGCTCACGGCGCTGCATATCGGCGCCATCGTCGACCGCCTCGATCGGCGGCGGCTGATCGTCGCCGCCAACGGCATGCGCGTCACCGCCGTGACGGCGCTGCTTTTCGCCGTGCAGGTCGGCGCGGCCTCGATCCCGCTGCTGTACGCCGCCGGCCTGGTGCTGGGCGTCGCCGAGGTTATCGCGCTGACAGCGGCCACGGCGCTGGTGCCGATGGCGGTCTCGCCCCCCGGCCGGGACCGGGTGAACTCGTGGATGACGGCCGCCGAGACGGTCTGCAATGACTTCTGCGGGCCGTTCGTCGGCGGCATGCTCGTCGCCGTCGGCTACGCCTTCGCGCTGGGCTCTTCCGCTTCCGCGTTCCTGGCCACGCTGCTGATCCCGCTGCTTTTGGTCGGCAGCTTCCGGCCGGCGCGCAGGGCCAGCGCCGCCGCCCGGCCGATGCGCGCCGAGATCGTCGAAGGCATGCGCTTCCTGTGGCGCTCGCCGTTGCTGCGCACCATGGCGCTGACCCTGACCGTGCTGTGCCTGTGCTGGGGGGCGTGGCTGGGGCTCATCCCCCTGCTGGCCACGCGCGCCGCCCACGTGGGGCCGACGGGATACGGCCTCATCATCAGCGGGCTGGGCGTCGGCGGCGTCAGCGGCGCCGTCTCCGCCGTGCCGCTGAACCGCCTGGTGGGCCGGCGCTGGGTGATGTTCGGCGATCTGGTCGGCACCTTCGCCATGGTCGCAACTCCGGTGGCCACCACCAGCGCGATCGCCATCGGCGCCTCGGCCTTTCTCGGCGGCATGGGCGGCACGCTGTGGTCGGTCAACGCCAGGACGCTCAGCCAGCAACTGGTCCCGGCGGAGCTGATGGGCCGCTTCCACGCCGCCTGGCGGCTGCTCAGTTGGGGTGCGCTGCCCATCGGCTCAGGCGTGGTCGGGGCGCTCGCCGAGGTGGTCGGCCTGCGCGCCGCCTTCCTGCCGTTCGTCGTCGGCGCCGCCGCGCTGGTGGTGCCGTTCTTCCGCGTCATCACTCCCCAGGCGGTGGCCGCCGCGGAGGGCGGGCTCACGCCGCGGACCCGCTGAGCGCCGGCCGTGTGGCTCACCGCATCCCACCCCCTGCCCCGCCCATCCCGACCCTTCGATCCCGCCCCGATATCGCTGCTGAGGAGACCTGTCGTGGCTAGTTCGCAGACCGAGACGCTCGAGTCGAGATTCTCCTCGGCGCTGTCGCGATTCGTGACCGGACCGGTCAGCGAGGACGCCGAGCTGGTCGAGCTGGGGCTCGACTCGCTGACCCTGGTGCGCATCATCGTCCACGTCGTCGGCGACGATCCCGACCGCGAGATCGACCCGGCCGAGATCGGCGGCCTGCGCACCATCGCCGACCTGCGCGCCTGGCTCAGCGGGAGCGGTGGGGCCGGCGGCGAGCGAGTGGCCCCATGAGCACCCTCACCGACCGGTCAGCCGCCGCGGACCCCGCAGCGGACGCCGTCTTTGCGCTCACCGAGGCGCAGCTCGGACTGCTGATCAACGCGCGGCTGACCGGCAACGCCCGCCAGTACAACGTCATGGCCGAGTGCGAGCTGGAGCCGGTCTACAGCGCCGACGACCTGCGCGGCGCCCTGGCCGGGCTGCTGGCGGTGCAGCCGGCGCTGCGGCTCGGCCTGCACGAGCTGCCGGCGCCGCGCGGCCGGCTGATCGAGCCGCCACTGCCCCAGGACGTCCCGCTGTCATCGCTGGCGGCCGCGTCGGCCGAGGAATTCCAGGCGTTGCGGGCGCGGGAGGCCGAGCGCCTCGGCCGCCACGATTTCGACCTCAGCGAGGCGCCGCTGGTGCGCTTCGCGCACGTCAGCGGCGCCGGCATCGGGCGCTCGGCACTGCTTGTGTGCGTGCACCACACCGTCTTCGACGGCTTCTCGCTGGAGTCATTCGTCCGTGATCTGAACGCGCTGCTCGCCGGCGACACCGACGTCGACGCGCTGCGGGCCAGCCGCGAGCGCGCCCTGCGCAAGGAGCTGGAGGCGCAGGTCGCCGCCGCCGGCGGCGCGGCAGTGGACGCCGCGGTGGACGGCTGGGTGGAGCGCCTGCGCGCCACGCCAGCCGGGGTGCTGTACCCGCGGCCCGGCCGCCCGGTGGACACCGCGTTCGACGGTGTCCGCCGCGAGCTGCCGCTCGGCCGGGACGATTGCGCGGCGGTCGACGACGCCTGTCGCGAGCTGGGCGGGAGCTCGTTCACCTTCTTCAGCGCGGTGTTCGCGGCGGTGGTCGCCCGCCACACCAGCGCGGCGAGCGCGCTGCTGGGCGCGCCGGTGCTGTCGCGGCGCACCATCGGCAGCTTTGAGCTGTGCGGCTTGTTCGTCAACACACTGCCGCTGGTCCTCGAGCTCGACTGGGAGCAGCCGTTCGCCGACTTCGCCAGCCAGACGGTGGCGCGCGAGACCGCAGCGGTGAAGCGCGACGCGCAGGTGCCGTGGATGAAGATCGTGCGCCGCCTGCGGCCCGACCGCTCCAGCTCACGCAATGCCGTGTTCTCTTGCATGATCGCGATGCAGGACGCCACGACGGTCGAGCCGGGCAAGCCGGTGCTGGCCGTGCGCGAGCACGGCAACGGCAGCGCCAAGCTCGACCTGTGGCTCGGGGTCACGCCGACGCCGCGCGGCTGGCTGCTCGAGCTGGAGTACGACCGGCGCATCCTGCCGGAAGCTGTCGCCGACGGCATCCAGGCATCGCTGCTGCAGGCGGTCCGCTGCGCGGCGCGCCGTCCGTCCACGGCTCTGCGCGAGCTGTTCCAGGACGCCAGCGCGCGCTGGTCGACCGCCACCGATGGCCACTACCGCCAGCCGCCCGCCGCCACGCTGAACGCCTGGCTGGAGCTGGCGTGCCGCTCGTACGGCGCGGCACTGGCGGTCGACGACGGCCAGCAGCGGCTCGACTACACGGCCATGGACGCCCGCGTGGCGCGGGCCGCCGGCGGCCTTCGCGCGCTGGCGGTGGGGCGCGGGGACGTGGTCGGGCTGACCACCGACCAGCTCGCCGAGACGATCGTGGCGATGCTGGCGCTGATGCGGATCGGTGCCGCCTACCTGCCGCTCGACCTGAGCCTGCCGGCGGAGCGGCTGGCCTATATGGCGGCCAGGGCGGGCTGCCGGCTGGTGATCGGCGGCGGCGTGGTGCACGGCGCTCGGACGGTGTCGCTCGGCGAGCTGTCGGCCGGGGCGCCGGGGGCGCCGGGCACCCCGGGCACGCGGGGCGGCCGCGGCGAGGTGGCAGCGGACGGCGAGGCGGCCGCGGGCGGGGACCCGGCGCCGATCTACGTGATGTTCACCTCGGGCTCCACCGGAGCGCCCAAGGGCGTCCTGATGGGCGACAGGCCGCTGCGCAATCTCACCGCCTGGCAGGTCGACGCCATGGGCCTGGGGCCGGACACGCGCTTCCTGCAGTACGCGCCCCTCGGCTTCGACGTCTCCTTCCAGGAGATCGTCCCGACACTGGTCGCCGGCGGCGCGGTGGTGTCGCGCGGGCCGGCCGACCGGCGCGACCTCGCCGCGGTGGTCCGCCGCGTGCAGGACGCCGGCGTCACCCACGTGTACCTGCCAGTGGCGGCGCTGCGGGCGTTCGCGCACAGCGCCGCAGAGGCCGGCATCGGCTTCGAGCGGCTGCGCTTTGTCTGCGTCTCCGGTGAGCAGCTCGTCCTGGACTCGCGCACACGGGAATTCTTCAGCAAGCGCCCGCACCTGCGGCTGCTGAACCTGTACGGGCCGACCGAGACCCACGCGGTCACCACCCACCTGCTCGCCGGCGCCGGCGCGTGGCCGACCCACGTGCCGATCGGGCGCCCTATCACCGGGGTGAGCAGTCAGGTCGTCGACCGCACCGGCCACCTGGCCCCGCCGGGCGTGGTGGGCGAGCTGCTGCTGGGCGACCGCTGCCCGGCCGAGGGCTACATCAACGACCCGGAGCAGACCGCCGCCAGGTTCGTCCCCGATCCCCACGGCGGCGGTGAGCGCCCGCTGCGCTACCGCACCGGCGACCAGGTGCTGTGGGACGAGCGCGGCGCGCTGATCTTCCTCGGCCGCCACGACGACCAGATCAAGATCCGCGGCTACCGGGTGGAGCTGGGCGAGATCGAGTCTGCCGCGCTGGAGTCGCTGGCGGTGCGGCACGCGGTCGCCGCGGTGCGCGGCGACGGCTCCGAGCGGCACCTGCTGCTGTTCGTGGTGCCCGCGCGGGGCGCCGCCACGCCCGGCACCGACCAGTGCCGGCGCGCGCTGGCGGCCACGCTGCCGCCGTACATGCTGCCGCGGACGGTGCTGACCGTGGACGCCGTCCCCAAGACGATCAACGGCAAGGTCGACCGCGCCCGGCTGCTCGCCGACGCCGACCGGCTGCTCGCCGAGCAGCGCCGGTCCACCGCGCAGCGGGCCGCGCCGCAGCGGGACCCGACGCTGCGCTGGCTGGAGGAGCTGTGGTGCGCCCAGCTCGGCCGCGAGCGCATCGACCCCGACGAGTCGCTGCTCGATCTCGGCGCGCACTCGCTGATGGCGCTGGCCGTGGTGGCCACCATCGAGCAGCGGCACGGCACCCGCGTGCCGTTGCTGGACTTCTTCCGCTCCCCCACGCTGCGCTTCCTCGCCGGCCACATCGGGGAGGGCCGGCGGTGACCGCTCCGGCCGCTCCGGCCGCGCCGGCCGGCGCGCACCTGCTCGTCAGCCTCGGCAACGGCCCCGGCCCGCTGCGCTGTGTGCTGCTGCACCCCGCCGGCGGCGGCGTCACCGCATACCTGCGCATCGCCGGGCACCTGGCCGGCTGGGGTCCGGTGGCCGCCATCAGAGCGGCGGGCCTGCTGCCGGGCGAGCGCCCGCACGGCGACGTCGGCGCCATGGTCGAAGCCTACGCGCCGCTGCTCGCGTCCCCGCCGCGGCCCAACCTGCTGCTCGGCTGGTCGATGGGCGGGGTGCTGGCCTGGGAGCTGGCCGCGCGCCTGGCGGCGTCAGGGCCCGCGCCGGCCGTGATCATGATCGACAGCGCCGTGCGGGCCGACGCCGCGCTGGCCGGCGGTCTCGGCGAGCTGCGGCGGCGACTGCTCGAGCACGCGGCGTCGGGGCTCGGCACCCAACCCGGCGGCGAGGTCGCCGCCACGGTCGACGCGCACCTGCGGGCCTGCGCGCGGCACCGAGTGACGGCCCGCCTCAGCGCTCCAGCGCTGCTGCTCGCCTGCGGCGACGAGGAGGTGACCGAGCGGCTCGGCGACTGGGGCGCGCTCGGAGAGCAACTGCGCATCCAGCGGCTGCCCGGCGAGCACTTCGAGGTCTTCTCGCCGGCGGTGCTGCCGCTGCTGCTCGGCCACGTCGACAGCTTCATCACCACGGCGCTCGCCACGGAGGTCGCTCGATGAACGGACGGACAGCGGTGGTCAGCGGCGGCACCAGAGGCCTGGGGCTGGCGCTGAGCAGGCGCTTGATCAAGCTCGGCTACGGCGTCACCGCCCTGTACCGCAGCGACCACGATGCGGCGCGCGCCGCCGAGGAGGAGCTGCGCGGGCAGTTGCGGGCGCTGCGGGCGGACGTGTCACGGCCTGACGAGGTGCGCGCGGCGGTCGCCGCCGTGCTCGCCGAGCGGGGCACGCCGGCGGTGCTGGTCAACAACGCCGGCATCAACATCGACCGGCCGTTTCTGGAGCTGACCGATGACGACTGGCTGACGGTGCTCAACACCAACCTCTCCGGCGCGTTTTATCTCGCGCGCGATCTCGCGCCGGCGATGCTGGCGGCCGGCGGCGGCGTCATCGTCAACGTCGGCGCCAGCACCGGCATCCGGGTGCGCCGCGACGCCGCCAACTACTGCGCCAGCAAGGCCGGACTGCTGCAGCTCACCAAGTGCCTCGCGCTCGAGCTGGCCCCGCTGGTCCGCGTCAACTGCCTGATCCCCGGCATGACCGAGACCGAAGAGCTGGTGCGGCGCTTCCGGCTCGATGACCCGGAGCGCCGCTCGGCGGCGCTCGCCCAGATCCCCCAACAGCGCCTGGCGTCGGTCGAGGACATCGCCGACGCCTTCGAGTTCCTGGTCGGTCAGCAGAGCGCCTACATGACCGGCCAGAAGCTGCTGGTCGACGGCGGCCAGTTCATGTGGTGAGGACAGCGATGGAGCAGCTCCTACGCAATGCACGCAGCGCGCTGACCGACGCGCCGCCGCCGGGCGACCCGGCCTACCAGCGCTTCGCCAGCGCGCTCGGCGAGTGCCTGGACGACGCCTGGCCGGCGCTGCGGGAGGCCAACCGGCACGACCTGGCGGCGGCCGGCGAGCGCGGCCTCGCGCCGGCCATCGTCGAGCGGCTGCGCCTGGACGACCCGCAGCGCAGGCACCTGGTCGCGCTGACGGCGACCGTGCGCGACGCGCTGCCGGCGGTGGCCGCGAGCAGGCCGAGCCGGCCCGCCGGCGGCTGGGGCACGCTGCGGGCGGTGGCCAGGCCGCTGGGCGTCATCCTGATGGTCTACGAGGCCCGGCCAACGGTCACAGTGGAGGGCGCGCTGCTCGGCGCGGCGGTCGGCAACGCCGTGCTGCTGCGCGGCGGCCGCGAGATGGCCCGCACCGACGCAGCGGTCGGCGAGGTCATCCGCCGCGCGCTGCTCGCCGCGGGGCTGCCGCGCGCGCTGGTGAGCGTGCTCGACGACCCTGACCGGTCAGTGGTCCGCGCGCTGCTGGGCCGCCCGGACGCGATCGACGTGCTTATCCCGCGCGGCAGCCCGAGCCTGATCGACTACTGCAGGCGCAACAGCGCCATCCCGGTGATCGCCAGCGGCGGCGGGGTCAATCACCTCTACGTGCACCACAGCGGCGACCTCGAGCTGGCGGCCCGGGTCACGCTGGACAGCAAGGTGCCAGAGCCGACCGCCTGCAACACGCTCGAGCTGGTGCTGGTCGACAGCGCGGTCGCCGCCGGCTTCCAGCGCGCCCTGATCGAGCAGGCCAACCGCGGCGCCACCGCGCTGCAGGTGCGCAGCGGCCTGGCAACAGGGGCCCACAGCGACGGCGCCGTCGCGGTCGCGCCGCTGGGGCCGCACGACTTCGGCCGCGAGTTCCTCGACGTGACCGTGGGCGTCCATGCCGTCGACGGGGTGGCCGGCGCACTGGCGCACATCGCGCGCTACGGCTCCGGCCACACCGAGGGCATCATCGCGTCCGACCCAGAGGTGATCGACCGCTTCTGTGGCCGCGTCGATGCGGCGGCCGTCGTGGTCAACGGCTCGCTGCGGCTGCACGACGGGCCCACCCTCGGGCTCGGCCCGGAGCTGTCCATCAGCACAGGGCGGCTGCACGTGCGCGGGCCGGTGACGCTCGACGACCTGGTCACCTACGGCTGGCGCGTCGACGCCGCCGGCACGCTGCGCGCCGAGGTCGACGGCGAGCGGCGGCCCAGCGACCCACGCACCCACTCGCCACGCCGGGAGCCGACCCATGCCCACTGAAGCGGTCTCTGCTGCGCTGGTCGAGGCGGTGAAGCGGGTCGTCATCGCCGAGTCCCGCCTCCCCGTCGAGCCGGCGGACATCGCCGACGACGAGCTCCTCAACGGCCCGCTGCTCAAAGTCAACTCCTTCGGCTTCATGGGCATGCTGATGCGGCTTGAGGACGACTGCGGGGTGACCCTGCCCGACGACCTGTTCGTCGGCCGCAGCTTCACCACCGTCGCCGACCTCGTCGAGGTCGTCGCGCAGGCCGCCGCGCGCGCGGGGGCGCCGTGATGAGCACGCCGACCGTGCCCGGCCGCTGGCGCAGCGTGCTGCCGTGGCTCGGCTACGAGCTGCCGGCCGACCGCACCGCACCGGCCAGCGCCGGCGGCGGCGGCGTGCAGGTCAACCTGCCGCTGGAGATGGCCAGGCAGAGCATGCTGGCGCGGGAGTACTGGACCATCCCGGAGCCGGTGCTCGCCGCCTACCGGCGCTACCGGCCGACCCCGCTGTGGCGCGCCAGCAGCTTCGAGGAGGCGGTCGGCGCGCGGGTGCCCATCTACGTCAAGAACGAGGGCACCAACATCTCCGGCAGCCACAAGCTGAACACCGCGCTGGCGCAGGCCCACTACTTCAAGCGGGCCGGCGTCGCGGGCCTGGTGACCGGGACCGGCGCCGGCCAGTGGGGCACGGCGCTGGCGGCGGCGTGCGCGCTGTTCGGGCTGGGCTGCCGGGTGTTCATGGTCGGCTCGAGCCTGCGGCGCAAGCCCTACCGCGGCGTGCTGATGCGGCTGCTCGGCGCCGAGGTGCACGCAAGCCCCAGCGGCCTCACCGAGGTGTCGCGCACAGGCGGCGAGCAGGAGCGCAACAGCCTGGGCCTGGCGCTGGGCGAGGCGGTCGAGTACGCGGCGTCGCATGCCGGCGTGGCCTTCTCGACCGGCAGCGGCGAGACCTACAGCATCCTGCACCAGTCGGTCATCGGCACGGAGTCGATCGAGTGGCTGGACGCCGCCGGCGCCAGCGTTGACGTGGTGGTCGGCTCGGTGGGCGCCGGCTCCAACTTCGGCGGCATCGCGCTGCCGTTCTTCGCGGAGGCGCGAGCGCGCGGCGTCGAGGCGCCCCTGCTGGTGGCGGCCGAATCGACCACCACGCCCAAGCTCACCAGGGGCGTGTACGCCTACGATCACACCGATGCGACCGGCAGCGGCCCGCTGGAGCCGATGTACACCATCGGCAGCTCCTACCCGATCCCCGACTCGCACTCGGCGGGGCTGCGCTATCACGGCGCCGCCAAGCTCATCTCGGCGATGCGCCACCACGGCCAGGTCACCGCGACCGCGGTCACCCAGACCGAGGCGCTCGAGGCCGGCCGCCTGTTCGCGCTGCACGAGGCGACGCTGGCGGCGCCGGAGTCGGGGCACGCGCTTGCGGCGGCGGCGCGCATCGCCGCCGGCGGCGGTGCCGAGATCGTCGCAAGGCAGGGCGTGCTCGTCTGCGGCAGCGGCCACGGCTACCTGGACCTCAGCGCCTACGAGCAGCACCTCGACGGTGTCCTGTCCGATCAGCCGCCGGCCCCGGAGGCGCTGCGGCTCGCCACCGCCGGGCTGGGCAGGGTCGAGCAGGCGCTCGCCGCGGCCGCGGGGAGGGACCAGTGAGCGGGGCCTGGATGAGCGGGGTCTCGCTGGAGGTGCGCGCCGACGCGATGGACTGCCTGCAGGTCAACCTCGCCGCCCTCGCCGACGGCGCCCACGGGCCAGGCACCCACCTGCGACTGGGCGCACCGCTGCGGCTGCGCTGGCACCAGGGGGCCGGCGGCCTGCCTTCGGTCGAGGCGAGCCTCGACGACCACCTCGACGACGCCGGGCAACTGCTCGGGCTGCGGGTCAGCCGCCGCTGGGACGGCGTGCCGGCGGCGCAGGCGCCGGCCGTGGTGCGCCCGGACGGCTACACCTACGTGGTCGCCGATGCGTTCGCGCTGCCGTGGACGCCCTACCACGCCCAGCGTCACATGGCGCACAGCTTCCTTGTGGCGCCGGGCGGCGCCCGGCGGGAGCGGGAGCGGGACGGCTACCAGGTCATCGACGCCTATCACAACGACACCCAGTGGGGTCAGGCGCGGCCTGGCAGCCACCACCTGACCGTGGCCGAGCTGGTCGCCGCGCTACATCCGGCGGCACAGCAGATCCTGTGGATCGATCCAGCGCCGCTGCCGCCGCCGGCCCCGCCGGCCCCGGCGCGGCTCGACCACGCAGCCATCGAGGCCTACCTGCGCCCCTACCGCGAGACCGCCGACCAGCTCGCCGTGCTCGACCACCTGGCCTTGCAGTCGTGGCTGCTGCTGCGCTCGCGGCGGCTTCACAGCGCCTACCTGGTCGCCGCCGGAGGCTGCGCGCAGGAGGCGCTCGCCGAGCACCTGGCCGGCTGGGCGGGCGTCGCCGAGCAGGTCTACATCGCGCTGCGCCGCGTGCAGCGCGGCCGCGAGGCGCCCGCCGGCGTGCTCGAGCGGCTGGCGCGCCAGCTCCACGCCGACCTCGACGTCTTCGCCGCGCCGGCGGCCGCGATCGCGCTGGCGGCGCGGCAGGCGGCAGGCGCCGCGGGCGGCGAGGGGTCGGGCGGGTCAGGCGGGTCCGGCGGGCCGAGCACGGCCGACCGGCGCGGCGTCGACCCGCACTGGAGGCCGTTGGCTGAGCTGGTCGGCGGCGTGCTCGGCGTGCCTGCCGACAGCCTGCGCGAGCTGGCCTCGCTCGAGGAGCTGCCGAGCTGCACCTCGCTGCGCATCGTCGAGATCGTCGAGCTGCTGGAGCGCCGCCTCGGCGCGGTGTTCTCCGGCGACGACCTGCTGCCCGAGAAGCTGCACGACATCGATCACCTGCTCATGCTCGTCCGGCGGGCCGGCACTGCCGGCGCCGCCGCGCCGCGGGAACGCCAGGAGCTGACCCGATGACACCTCGCGTGACACCTCGCGCCGTGCTGCTGCACGACCTGCTCGACCGCGCCGCCGAGAGCTGGCCCGAGCGCCCGGCGGTGAGCACAGCCACCGCTTCCCTCAGCTTCGGCGAGCTGGCGGCGGCGAGCCACCGCGCCGCGGCGTGGCTGGCGGCCGAGGGAGTATCGCGCGGCGAGCGGATCGTGCTCGCCGCGCCGGCCGGGCTGCTGACCGCCGTGATGCTGTGGGGCGCCGCCAGGGCCGGCGTGGTCTTCATCGTCGTGCACGAGCAGGTCAAGGGCAGGCCGCTCGCCCACGTCCTCGACGACAGCCAGCCGGCGCTGCTGCTGTCCGACGACCCCGAGGCGGCGCTGGCGGCGCGCGGGCGGCACGGCCGCGCCGTCACCGCCGCCGAGCTGGCCGACCACCTGCTGCGGCGCACCGCGCTCCCGGCCCAGCCCATCGAGCGCCGGGCGGCGCCGCCACGGCCGCTGGCGGTGGACCCGGCCTGCATGATCTACACCTCCGGCAGCACCGCTGCGCCCAAGGCGGTGGTCAGCACCCACGCCCAGATGGTGTTCGCCGTCGAGGCGATCCAGTCGATGCTGCGCTACCAGCCCGACGACGTCGTCTACTGCCCCCTGCCGCTGTCGTTCGACTACGGCATGTACCAGTTGTTCCTGGGCGCGGCCAGCGGCGCGCAGGTGTGGCTCGGCCGCTCCAACGAGGTCGGCCCGTCGCTGCTCGCCAACCTGCGCGCCGCCCAGGCGACCGTGCTCGCCGGCGTACCGGCCATCGCGGCGGCGCTGGCGCGCCTGCTGCGTCGCTCCCCCACCGCGCCGCCGCCGCTGCGGTTGCTGACCAACACCGGCGCGGCCATGCCGCAGGCGACCCTGGCGGCGCTGCGCGCGCAACTGCCTGGGCTGCGGGTGCAGTTGATGTTCGGCCTGACCGAGTGCAAGCGCGCCGCCATCATGCCGCCCGACGGCGATCTGGCGCGCCCCGGCGCCTGCGGCCGCGCGCTGCCAGGCACCGAGATCGCCGTCGTGGACGACGGCGGCGGCCCGCTGCCCGCCGGCGAGGTCGGGCAGATCGTGGTGCGCGGCCCGCACGTGATGGCCGGCTACTGGCGGCGGCCCGAGCTGACCGCGCAGCGCTTCCCGCGGGTGGAGGGCCTGTTCCCGCAGCTGCGCACCGGCGACTACGGCTGGCTCGACGCCGACGGCTACCTGTATTTCGTCGGCCGCCGCGATGACATCTATAAGGAGCACGGCTTCCGGGTGAGCACCACCGAGGTGGAGGCCGCCGCCATGCGGGTGCCAGGTGTCGAGGCGGCCGCCGTGCTCGCTCCCGCCGCGGGCCAGCCCGCCAGGCTGGCGGTGGTCACCCGGCTGCCGGCGGCGCAGGTGGTCGCGCGGCTGCGCGAGGAGCTGGAGGAGTACAAGATCCCGCAGCACTGCCAGGTGCTGGAGGCCTTGCCGCTGTCAGACAACGGCAAGGTCGACAAGCAGGCCCTTGCGCTGCGACTGCGGGAGCGCGCCAATGCCTAGCGCCGCTGTGGCCGCGGGCGCAGGCGCGCTGCTGCGCCGCCTGCCACAGGCCGTGCTGCGGGGAGCCACCCCCGCCTACGTCTACGACCTGGCCGAGCTGCGCCGCAACGCCGCCGCCCTGCTGGCGGCGCTGCCCGCCGGCGCGCTCGTCTACTACTCGCTCAAGGCCAACCCGCACCCGCTGCTGCAGGCGGCCCTGCGCCAGGCTGGAGTGCTGGCGGAGGTGTGCTCGCCAGGCGAGCTGGAGGCGTGCCTGGCCGCGGGCTTCGCCCCGGCCCAGGTGCTGTACACCGGCCCAGGCAAGCGTGACGAGGAGGTCGAGCAGGCGGTCCGGCTGGGCGTGCGCGAGTTCTCCACCGACTCGCCGGTGGGCCTTGCGCAGCTCGACGCGACCGCGGCGGCGGCCGGCACCACCCTGCGCTGCCTGCTGCGGGTCAACGGCGAGCAGCCGGCCCGCGGTCAAGGGCTGGCGATGACCGGCGTGGCGTCGCAGTTCGGCGCCGACACCGGCTGGGTGCTTGCCGAGCCGCGGCGCTTTGCCGGCACGCCGCGTGCCCGTGTGGTGGGACTGCACCTGTACATGGGCACCAACCTGGTCGCCATCAGCGACCTGCTGGGCCAGTTCGAGCAGGCGCTGCGCACCGCCGCGGCACTGCGGGAGGCGCTGAGCGGCCACGGCGCGAGCCTGGACGTGCTCGACCTCGGCGGCGGCTTCGGCGCTCCCTTCGCCGGCGGCGGGTCGCGGCTCGACCTGCACGGGCTGCACAGCAGGCTGGAAGCGCTGCTGGACCGGTGGGCGCCCGGCTGGCGCGGCGGCGTCCCGCGCGTGGCCTTCGAGAGCGGCCGCTACCTGGTCGGGACCGCCGGCACGCTGCTGGTGCGGGTGCTCGACGTCAAGCGCTCGCACGGCCAGCAGGTCGTCGTGCTCGAGTCAGGCATCAACCACCTGGGAGGCATGTCGGGCCTGCGCCGGGTGCCGCCATTCGCCCTGTCGCTGGTCTCGGTGGCCGGCAGCGGCGACGGCGCCGCGGACGCGACCGATCAGCGCGGCGGCAAGACGCTGGTCGCCGGCCCGCTGTGCACCCCGCTGGACACCTGGAGTCGCACGGCCGAGCTGCCGCGACCGCGCCCTGGCCAGTTGCTCGCCGTGCCCAACGTCGGCGCGTACGGGCTGTACGCCAGCCTGGTCGCCTTCCTTGGCCACCCGATGCCCACAGAGGTCGTGGTCGACAGCGACCGCGCCGACGCCGTCGTCGACGTGTCGCAGCTCCGGCTGGTCCGCGTCCCCGCCGGCAGCCAGCAGATCCCGTCCAGTACCGCAGGCGCCGATACAGGAAGGAACCACTGAGATGGACCCGACCTTCACCGAAGTCATCAGACCCTTCCTGCGCTTCGCCGGTGACCAGCCGATCGAAGAGCACACCAACCTGCGCGAGATGGGGCTCGACTCGATGAAAGCCATCGACCTGCTGTTCGCGATCGAGGACGAGTTCGACATCACGCTCGCCGACGACCTGATGACGGACGCGACCTTCCAGACCGCCGGCAGCCTGTGGGGCGCGCTGCGCGAGTCGCGGGGCGATCCGGTCAAGGCGGCGGACGCCCGATGAGCGCCCCCACCCGGAGCGCCGCCGTGGCGCCGCCGCCCGCCGAGCCCGCGGCGGCCAGCCTCGCCAGCCGCTTGTCGGCGGTCGCCGCCGTCGCCGCCGAGCACGCCGACTCGAGCGACAGGGACGCGGCCTTCCCCGAGCCGGCGCTGGCGGCGATGCGCAGCAGCGGGCTGCTCGGGCTGCTGGTGCCAGCGGCGTTCGGCGGGCTGGGCGCCGGCGTCGACGGCGTCATCGACGCCAGCATCGCGCTCGGCCGGGTCGACCTGTCGGTCGCCATGATCTTCGCGATGCACTGCCAGCAGGTGGCGGCGATCAACCGCTTCGCCTCGGCCGACCTGCGCGCGCGGCTGCTGCCCCGCATCGCCCGCGGCGAGCTGTACCTGGGGTCGGTCACCACAGAGGACTCCAAGGGCGGCCACCTGCTCAGCTCGGAGTCGGCGCTGCGCGACGCCGGCGGCGCGCTCGAGCTGGACCGCTTCGCGCCGGTGGTCACCGGCGGCGCCAACGCCGACGGCTTCCTGGTGACCATGCAGAGCCCCGGCGCCGCCGGCGCCCACCAGGTCTCGCTGGTCTACGCCGACCGCTGCCAACTGGACATCAGCCAGCCGGGCGGCTGGGACCCGCTCGGGATGCGCGCCAGCCACAGCATCCCGCTGCGGCTGCGCGGAGTGCTGCCCGCCGACCAGGTGATCGGCAGCCACGGCGCCTTCCGCGAGGTGGTCACGCAGGTGTTCGCCCCGATGGCGCATCTGGGCTGGTCGGCCTGCTGGCTCGGCGGCGCCGCCGGCGCGCTCGCGCGCGTGCTCGCCATGCTGCGCAGCCAGCAGGGCAGGGCCAGGTACGAGCTGTCGTCGGAGCTGCTGCTGGCACGCCTGTCCCAGGTGCGGTGCCGCCTGGACACCGTGCACGCGCTGCTGCGGCACACAGCGCGGACGGTCGCGGCCAGCGACGACCTCAGCACCCCGCGGGCGCAGTTGCTGCTCAACGCGCTCAAGATCACCGCCTCAGAGCAGTGCCACGCCGCGGTCGAGCAGTTGATCGACGCGGTCGGGATGCGGCACGGCTACCTCAAGGACTCCCCCACCAGGCTGGAGCGCACCTTGCGCGACCTGCGCTCCGCGCCGCTGAACTACAGCAACGACCGGCTGCACCTCAGCGACGGCAGGCTGGCGCTGCTCGACCCCGAGGTCCGCCTTGTCTGACCAGCAGGGCGCTGACCCGGCCGCGGCGCCCGCGCTGGCGGGCCTTGACGAGGTCGCCGCCGGCGCCGGGCTGCGGGAGGTGTGGTCCTGGCTCGGCGAGCACGGCGTGCTCGGCGAGCTGTACCAGCACGAGGAGGGCGAGCGGCGGCTGTGGCCGCGGCGGCTGCGGACGCTGCTGACGGCGGTCGACGCCCGTGGCCGCTGCGGGGTCACCCTCTCCGTGTGCGTGCAGGTGGCCAGCGCGATCCCGCTGCTGCACAGCGGCGCCAGCGGCGCGCCGCTGGTCGCCGCGGTGCTCGCCGAGACGCTGGCGGGCCGGTCGGTGGTGGCGCTCGCCGCCACCGACGCCGCGGCCGCCGGCTCCGACCTCACCGGCCTCGGCACCGAGGTCGAGATCGCCGGCGACACGGTGATCGTCAGCGGCGCCAAGCGCTGGATCACCCAGGCGGTGGGCTGCGACTACCTGCTGACCCTGGCGCGCCACCGGCCGGGCAGGCACTTCACCAGCTTCACCTGGGTGCTGGTTCCGGCGGCGGCTCCCGGCGTGGCGGCCGAGGCCGCCGACACCCCGCTGTTCGCCGGCTCAGGCACCGGCCACGTCAGCTTCGATCGGGTGCGGCTGTCCAGAGAGCACCTGGTGGGCCAGCCGGGCCGCGCGCTGGCGTCGTTCGCCCGCCACATCACCCGCGAGCGCTTCGCCGGTGCCGTGTGGGCGGTCGCGCTGCTGCGGCGGGCGCTCGACGACACCAGCCGGTCGCTGCGCGACCGCCACAGCGACGGTGCGCCGCTGTGGTCGCTGGAGGTCCCGCGGCACCGGTTCGCCGCGGCAGTGGTCGAGCTGCGGCTGCTCAACGCCCTCACGATCGAGCTCGAGCAGCGCGTCCTGCACGGCTACGACGCCGCCGCCGCGGCGCTGGTGAAGACGGCGGCGGCGCGCACCGCCGACGCCGTGCTGTCGGTCTGCGCCAGCCTGCAGGGCGCCGACGGCTACCTGCCAGGCATGGCGCAGCAACTGCGCGCCGAGGCGGCGGTCTTCGGCATCGGCGGCGGCACGGTGGACCTGATGCTCTCCACGGTCGCCGAGCACGCCGACGCCGTGCTGGCCGAGGTGCCGGCGTGAAGATCCTGCGGGTGGCCACGGCTCCAGAGGTGCTGGTGGCCACCGACGAGCTGGCGGCGGCGCTGGCCAGGGGACCGGCGCACCCCGGCGACGCGCTGGCCGCGCAGGGCTTGCCGGCCTGGCGGGCGCGGGAGCTCCTTGGCGCCCGCGCGCTGCTGCGGTCGCTGCTCGCCGAGGTGGAGCCCGGCGCGCACAGCGCGGCGCTGGCGACCGAGGCCGCCGGCCGCCCGCTGCTGCCGGAGTGGCCCGGCCTGTGCGTCAGCCTGTCCCACGACGGCGGCACCGTCGCCGCGGCGGTGGGCCGCTGCCGGCGGGTCGGCGTCGACGTGCAGACACCCCCCGCCTGGGTGACCGAGGCGATGATCAGGCGCTGCCTGCGCCAGCAGGCCAGCAGCCTGCAGCGGCTCGACGAGGCCGGCCGCGGGGTGGAGCTGGCCTGGGTGTGGACGGTGCAGGAGGCATGCGTCAAGGCGCAGGGCACTGGCATCGCCGGCCGCCCGTGGACCATCGACGTGCCGCCGGGCCGGTCGAGCGGGCGCTGGGGCCGATACGCCTGGACGGCGCTGCGCGCTCACTCCACCATCCCGTTGAGCTGTGCCTACAGCCTCCAGCACGCCTGCGCCGAGGCGGTGCGCCGATGAGCAGCGCCGCCGCCCAGTTGAGCTGCTACAGCACCAGCCTGGTCGCCTACCTGCTGCGCTACCAGCCGGCCGTGACCGGCCGCATGGCCGCGGCCATCCGTCTGGCGGTGCGCACCGACCTGCCGGGGGGCCAGGTGGCGTTCAGCCACCACCGGCGTGTCGACCGCCACGACGGCCACGAGCTGCACTACGCTGGCGCCGCGCGGCCGAGCGAGGCGGCCGCGGGCGTGCGCGCTGAGCTGGCAGCGGCCGGCGCGGTGATCGTGGTGGCCAATACCAGCCGCCTGCCGTGGTCGCCGGCGTACCTGCGCGCCGCCACGCCGCACTGGCTGCTGCTCAGCAACGTCCGCGATGACCAGTTCCAGCTCGTCGACCCGCTGGAGGCATTGCTCCCCCACGGCGAGCAGGCGCCCTTCGCCGGCTGGGTCAGCCAGGCAGAGCTGCTGCGCTACATGGAGCTGCCCGGCGGCTGCGCTGAGCACGTGGCGCGCCGCGACCGCCTCGCGCTCGGCGCCGCCGTCGAGGTCCCCGACGCGGCGCGCTGGCGCTGGCTGCGGCGCGGGCGGGCAGCCGCCCCGGCCGGCGGGCCGGACGGCGACCAGCACCCGGCCGGCGGCGAATGGCTGCTCGACACCGCCGCGGCCCTGCGCTGGCTCGCCGGCCGCGTCGCCGGCGACGCGGCCGCCCTCGACCGCTGCGTCGACGACCTCTGGGCCGCCTCGCGGCATCACGTCTTCCGGGCCGGCTGGCTGCGGGACCGCGGGCTGCTGCCGGCACGGCACGCCGATCTGGCCGCGGCGAGGTGGGCTGAGCTTCCCCGGGCGCTGCGCTTTGCCGCCGACTCGGCGTGCCGTGGCCGCCCGCGCGCCGGCATGGTGCGCACCACGCTGGAACGGCTCGCGGACGTCGCCGATGACCGACCCGACCACTCGACGCCGCTCGGGAGGACACATGCCTGACCGCACCCTGTACACCTGGTTCGCGGACTCGGTCGCCGCGCACCCGGACGCGGCGGCGCTCGAGGTCGGCGAGCAGCGGCTCAGCTACGCAGAGCTGGGCCGGCTGGTCGACGCTCTCGCCGCGCGCATCCTGGCCGCCCGTGGCGGCAACGCGCCGGCGCGCATCGGGCTGCTGGCGGAGCGCAGCGTGCCGGCCTACGCCGGCTACCTCGCGGTGCAGCGCCTCGGCGCAACGGTGGTGCCGCTCAACCCGATCTTCCCCGCTGAGCGCAACGCCGCCATCGCCCACGCCGGCAAGCTCGAGCTGGCGCTGGTCGAGCACGGCGACGGCAAGGAGCTGCCGGTGCCGGCCATGCGCCTGGACGGCGCGCTGCTGCGGGAGCTGGCGGCGCCGCCGCCGCGGGCACTGCCGGCGCCGGACCGCAGCGAAACCGACCTCGCGTACATCCTGTTCACCTCCGGCTCCACCGGCGCGCCCAAGGGCGTGCCGATCCAGCATCGCAACCTGTCGCCGTACATCTCGCACATCATCAGGCGCTACGCCACCGGCCCGGGCTGCCGGCTCTCGCAGAGCTTCGACCTGACCTTCGACCCTTCGGTGTTCGACATGTTCGCGGCCTGGGGGTCGGGCGCCGCGCTGGTGGTGCCGTCGCGCAACGACCTGCTGGCCCCGGTGCGCTTCATCAACGGCAAGGCCATCACGCACTGGTTCTCGGTGCCCTCGGTCGTCTCTTTCGCCGATCGGCTGCACGCCCTGGCTCCCGGCTGCATGCCCGACCTGCGCTGGTCGCTGTTCGCCGGCGAGGCCATGACGCTGCGGCAGGCGCGCGCCTGGCACGCCGCGGCGCCCCGCTCCACCATCGAGAACCTCTACGGGCCCACCGAGCTGACCGTCACGGTCACCGAGTACCGCCTCCCTGCCGATGCGGCGGACTGGCCCTCGACCAGCAACGGCACGGTCCCGATCGGGGAGGTCTACCCGCACCTGGAGCACGCGATCGTCGGCGAGGGCGGCCAGCCAGCGCTCGAAGGGGAGCTGTGCATCCGCGGTGCGCAGCGGTTCGCCGGCTACGTCGACCCGGCTGACAACCGCGACCGTTTCCTGGAGCAGGCCAGCAGCGGCTTCGTCCCCTATGACGGCAGCGGGCCGCTGCGCGAGCCGCACTGGTACCGGACCGGCGACCGGGTGCGCCGCGAGGGCGGCGAGATCGTCCACCTCGGGCGCCTCGACCAGCAGTTGAAGATCCGCGGCTACCGGGTCGAGCTGGGCGAGATCGAGTCGGTGCTGCGCCAGCAGCCCGGCGTGCGCGACGCCTTCGTGGTCCCGCTGCGATCCTCCGACGGCGAGATCGATCTGGTCGCCGCCTACACCGGGCTGGAGCAGGACCAGCAGACGCTGCTGCCAGCGCTGCGGGCGAGCCTGCCGCAGTACATGATCCCGCGCCGGCTCACCTGGCAAGAGCAACTGCCGCTCAACGTCAACGGCAAGGTCGACCGCAAGGCGCTCGCCGAGCTGCTGAACCCGATCGTCGCCTGATCAGCTCACCACCCCCGAGCGCCCGGCCGGGAGCCGATTCGATATGCTTTGCGGTGACGCTCTGTCGTCACGTGCCGGCTCCCATTCAGGGACTTGCTGATCAGGCTGCAAGGGCGACGCTGTTCTGGTAGCGGGCTTGGTGGACGCGTCGATGTTGCTGGGCGAGGTGAAGTCGACCTGGGGCGCGGTGTCGGTCTTGTCGGCCGACCCGTTTCCCCAGGCCGCTTCCCGCACCCGGCGTGCCCCTCTCAAGGCACCGGGCGCTCCACAAGCCCCGTTGGTGGCGTCGTGGTGATCGTCAGCCTGTGGCCGGCCAAGGCGAGGGGATCGCTCGGCCCCGATAGCGGTAGCGTGTGGTGCTCACCGTGGCGGGGTTGAACAGCACCCGATGCTCGCTGGCCGGCCACCACCGCCCGCCGCCGACATTGTGGCGGCGGCGCAGCGTCTTCCAGGTGGTTCGGCGGTGCTTGCGGCGCAGCCATCCCATGACCTGCCGCCAGGTGTAGTGGCTGAGGTAGTGGAAGGTCGCGCTGGACACGCCGGGCCGGAAGTAGGCGCACCATCCCCGCAGGATCCGGTTGAGCTGGATCAGCAGGG
>WNGF01002497.1_pt1 | contig 25691 bp, 25 predicted proteins | sample 5400641 | NCBI WGS metagenome assembly WNGF01 (sample SAMN13153371, study PRJNA577476) | soil metagenome | isolation source: 80 cm soil or saprolite under grassland replicate 2 | place: USA:California | collected 2016-06-15 | reverse complement strand
CCCGCGAGCGAAGCCCCCGCGCCTCCTCCTCGCTCAACTCGATCTCGAACGGACTCTTCGCCATGGCGCCCTCTTCGACGCCGAGCCGGCGGTCCCTTCAACCAATCGCGCGCGTATTAACGACCGGGAGCACTTAGCTTCGGCCTCGTGGATTCTCATCGCCTTGCGGGGCTCTTCGGGCGGTCCACCGCTTCCCTGACGCGCATTGGCCTCGGCCCCTTTCGTCATCGGGCGTTGTCCGGAAGCACCCATGGCGGCACCACGCAGTGCGGGTCGCGGTATTGGAAGAAGAGCTGGGTCTGGTGGAGGTGGAGCGCGAGCGCGTAGGGGAAGAGCTCGTCTGCCTGCTCGTTGCTTGCCCCGAGTTTTGTCGCGGCCTCGGTGAAGTAGACGATGGCCTGGCATTCGACTCGGCCTTCGTCGCGGCGGTAGCGCCAGTGGCGGAGGTGGAATGCCTCGTGGACGAGGACCAGGACGCCGGCTGCTTGCTGCCAGAGCGGCGTCGACGAACCGCCGACGTGCAGGGCGCCCTCGCAGATGTGGGGCGCGAGGATGCTGTACTCCCGGCGGACGTTGGTGTAGCCCCAGCGGCGTGAGGCGTGGTAGGGGTCGGCGTTCCACTCCGCCTTTGAGGGACAGCGCACCTCGCCGACTCCGAGCGAGTAGACGTGAGCAACGTCGTTCAGCCGGGTCGGCGTGTCGTAGGCGGCTGCCGGCGGCGGCACCAGCAGGACCGCGATCGCGAGGGCGACCGCCACCAATGCGTCGCGGTTCGAGCTCCCGGGCGATCGTAGGTCAAGAGAAGGAGTCCTCCCTGGACGTTCTGCTCGCGTCTGTCGGACGTCCAAGGGAGGACTCCCCGCTCTCAGCCTTCGTCCGATCCGGCGAGCTTCAGCTTGCCGGAGAGCGTGGACGTGTGGGTGACGGTATCGGCCGTGTCGACGCCGGTACCGCGCGCGCCGGCGAAGATGCCGGTGCTCGAGAGCCCGTCGACCTCGTAGGTGCCCGTGATGTCGGGGCCCGACGCGGTTGGGCATCTGATGCTCAGCTCGCGGAGGACGAGCACGCCGCCGTGGACGACGATCCGTCGCGTTGCCGCGTTCGTCCAGCTTCCCGGCCCGCAGGGCGTAACCGAGCGATCCTGCGTGATCCCGACGACGACCGTCGCCGGCCCGAATCCGTCGACCGTGCCGCTGCCCGTGTTGATCAGCTGGAATGTCCCGAGATCGGCGATCCGGTTCGTGATCGACGCGGCGCTCTCGGCGAAGCTCGCCTCCAGCCGATTCGCGTCGTTCGGCGGCTCCGCCGCCGCACGCAGCGCGAGGCCGCTTGCGAGGGCGATCAGCGCCGCGACCAGGAGTGACAGTCGAATCGAGTTCTTCATCGTTCTTACCTCCTCTTGTAAGTCGTGCTGACGGGGACCAGGGCTCGGATGCGGGTCATGGGAAGAGGCAGGAGGCGACGAGCGTCTCGCCTGTGTCGGACACCGGGGCGAGCGCCCAGGCAAGGAAGAGGTGCGGCAGGGTCAGCTGATCGACGACCCGTCGGAGCGGCGGGTCGGCGGCGGCGGCGGGATCGCCAGAGAGCGCATTCCGCAGCGCCGCTGTGTCGACGCCCGCCATCAGCTCGTCACGCTCGACGATGAGCAGGACGAATCGTGGTGTTGGCAGCGACACCACGACGACGGTCGCCGACGTCTCGAGGAATGTGCGGAGAGCGAGCTCGAGCGCCAGGCGCCGCGGCCGGAATGCCGTGGCCGGCCTGGCGGAGCGACCCGGATAGGGGCAGGTCGCGCGTACGGGACAGGTCGCGTAGTAGATCCCGTTAGCGGCCGGCACCACGCGCGGCTCCTCCAGCGGGTTGCCGAAGAGCGTGAACGAGTCGACTACCCCCGTCCTCGAGGCTTCCGTGACGGCCAGCTTGGCGCCGTGCGGCCTCCGGTACCGGGCATCGACCTCGGCGCGGATCTCTCGTGCATGCGCCAGCGCCTCCGGCTGCGTCGGCGACAAGTTCGCCGACACGGGGGCTGGGAGCGCCGCCGCCGTGCCGACCGCCAACGTGGCAGTCGCGAGCATGACGAGGTTCTTGGACATGGGTCTCCGCCTTCCGTTCGCTCGTTCTGCTCCCAGGCTCCGAGTCGCCGGTTGAGCCCCGTTTGAGCCCTGGTGGAGAACCGGTTGAGGGCGGTGCTACGGTCGGGCGGGTCCTCTCGGAAGGGTCGTCCATGGAGTTCCGGATCCTCGGTCCGCTCGAAGTGCTCGATGATCAGCGCCCGGTGCTGCTGGGCGGCGCGAAGCAGCGCGCTCTGCTCGGCGTGCTGCTCCTGCACGCGAACGAGGTTGTCTCGACCACGCGCCTGGTCGACGAGCTCTGGGGCGAGCGGCCGCCGGCCACCGCCGAGAAGCTCGTGCAGGGGTATGTGCACGCGTTGCGCAAGCCGCTCGGCGCGGATGCGTTGGTGACACAGGCACCGGGATACAAGCTCCGCCTCGACCCGTGTGCCCTCGACCTGCTGGAGTTCGAGCGCCTGACCGAGCACGCCCGTGGCGCCGAACTCGACGAGGCCGTCGAGCTGCGCAGGCAGGCGCTGTCCCTCTGGCGCGGCCCCCCGCTCGCGGACGTCGCCCTGGAGGGCCCGGCGCGACACACGGTCGGCCGTCTCAGCGAAGTGCGTCTAGCAACCCAGATCGAGCGAATCGACGCGGAACTCGAGCTCGGCCGCCACGCCCAGCTGATCGGGGAGCTCGAGTCGCTGGTGGGCGCTAATCCGTATCAGGAGCGCCTGCATGCCCAGCTCATGGTCGCTCTCTACCGCTCAGGGCGGCAGGCGGAAGCGCTGCACGCCTATCAAGCCGTGCGCCGGACGCTGAGCGACGAGCTGGGGCTGCAGCCGAGTCAGGAGCTGCGCGACCTCCAGGTTGCGATTCTGCGGCAGGACGAGTCGCTCTCGATCGACGGCCGGGTCGTTCCGGCTCCGCCCTCGCCGACCGAGCCGCAAAAGCCTCCCCGGCCCCTGGACGAACCTCCGCGCGTGCTTCGCGTCGGACGTCCGCGAGGCCGGTCGGCCGCACTGCTGATTGCGTCCCTCGTCGGCGTCGCCGCTGCGGCGACGGCCGCCCTCCTCCTCCGCGACGAGCCAGTGCCCGTCAAGACGCCGCCGAACTCGTTAGGCGTGATCGACCCGAGGACGAACAAGGTCGTGGATGCGATCCGGGTCGGACCGCGCCCGGGTCCGGTGGCCGAGGGGGCGGGGTCGGTCTGGGTCGGCAACGTCGACGGCAAGACGTTGTGGCGGATCAATTCCGACACGAGGCAGATCGTCGCCACGATCCAGCTTCCGGCGACCCCCACCGGGATCGCTGTCGGCCTCGGTGCGGTGTGGATCGCACACGGCCGGAGTGGGCAGCTCTCGCGCGTCGATCCGCAGTTCGACCGGGTGACGAAGACGATCGACGTCGCTGGCCGGGCGCTCTACTTTCCGAACGGGAGCATCGACGTCGGCGACGGCTGGGTCTGGGCTGTCTTCGGGAACTCGACGCTTGCTCGTGTCGATCCGGGCGCAATGCGCGTGTCGAGATCCGGGGTGTCCGGTCAGGGGCCGGCGGCGATCGCCGTCGGCTACGACTCGGTCTGGGTCTCCAACTCAGGGGACTCGACGGTGCAGCGCTTCCATCCAATCACGTTCGAGGAAGGTCCTCTGGACGAGTACAACGTGGGGCGGACGCCGACCGGGGTGGCAGTCGGCGACGGAGCGATCTGGGTCGCCAACACGGCTGACGACTCCGTCACGCGGATCGACCCCGGCACGAGAGCAACGCTCCCGATTCCTGTCGGGGACGGACCCACGGCCGTCGCGGTCGGCCCCGGCGCGGTCTGGGTGGCAAACAGGGACGCGGGTACGATCTCTCGCATCGACCCGGTGACGAACCACGTGGTGCGGACGATCGACGTCGGCAGCGCGCCGTCGGGAATCGTCGTCGCGGGAGGCGCGGTGTGGGTCGCCGTACAGTCCCCATAGCAGCGCGCTACTTGAGGCAGACGGTCGTGAGGTCGAGCCCGGGCCGCAGGACGATGCAACCGACCCGTCTGGAGACGAACGTGGCCTCGTTGACGATGCTCAGCGCGACGAGCGGGGCGGCGTCGCGGGCCAGCTGAACGTCGAGCGCGCCGTAGGCGCGGCTGCGCGCACGCGCATTCAGGAGTCGATTGGCTTGCTGCATCTTCCGGTCGTAGGCGGCCGAGGCGAAGCCGGCGACATTCGTGGCGCCGATGTGGTGCGTGTCGAGCAACAGGTTGATGTACGCGTCCGGATCCGGGAGGTTCGGAGTCCAGAGCACGAGAGCCATGTCCCACGGCTCGTCTCGGGCGGCCAGCAAACGAAGGTAGGCGGCGCTCGCGGTATGGAAGGGAACGAGCTTGATCTCCACTTCGAGCCCGATCTCGGCGAGCTGCTGCTTCGTGAGCTGCGCGCTCGCGACGGAGAGAGGGATATTGCTCGTGTAGAGGACCGCTTTGCCGCCGCGTAGGCTCCCGCGTGCAAGCTCTCTTGCCCTCTGCGTGTCCGCGCGCTCGAGCGGATAGATGTGGGCGTCCCTGAACCCGCGCACCAGCGGCGGGAGGTACTGGTCGGTGAGACGGCCGGCGCGCGGACCGCCGACGGTCGTCTGCAATGCCTGCCGGTCGAGCGCGAAGTTGACCGCTCTACGCAGCCTCGGGTTGTCCCGGAACAGCGGCCGGGACGAGTTGAGAGCGAACATTCTCAGCGTGAGGCCCGGCTTGATGAAGAACTGCGAGCGATTGATCCCGTACTTCTGCTCGAGCCCGAGCGCGTCGCCCAGGAACACGCCGGCGAGGTTGTAGCCCCAGTCGGCCTCTCCCCGGTCGATGTGCCGGATCATCTCCGAAGGCGACGCCGCCCGGAGGTCGACCTCGAAGCCGGCGACGTGATGGGGTCGCTTGCCGTGGTAGAAGCGGTTCCGCCGGAGTACGAGGCGCTCGCCGGGACGGTAATCGGCGACGTGGTAAGGACCGGCCGTCGGAAAGTCGCCGACTCCCTCGGGGTCGATCGGGAGCGTCGGCGGAACGGCGCAGAAGAAGGGCAGCGTCGTCAATGCCGGGAAGTCGGGCGCCGGCCGGGTGAAGCGGACGACGAGCCTGTTGCCGCGCGCCACGACGCCCCTCGCGACTCGCCGCTTTCCCGCCAGCACGTCGGCCGCGCCGAGGATGTCGCGCGTGAACATTGCCCCCGGTGACTTCATCGCGGGCGCGAGGATCCGATTGATGGCCCGAGCAAAAGCGCTTGCGCGGACCGGCGCGCCGTCGCTGAAGCGAAAGCCGCTGCGCAGGCTGAAGGTGAACGTCTTGAGGTCGCGCGAGATCTTCGGGAAGCCCGCCGCCACCTCCGGCACGACACGGAACCCCGCCGGCGGAGGCTTGTCCGGATAGGTCATCAGGCGTGCGCATGTCGTGTCGATCAGCGCCCAGCCGGGCGCCGTGAAGGACAGGGCGGGGTCCATGTTGTCGAGCCCGGCTTGGGGAGCGAAGCTGATACGGAAGATCCCGCCGGCCCGCACGCCGGAGGTCGAACCAAGGGCGCCGGGCTGGAGGAAGAGCGCGAGGCAGAGGCTCCCGGTAGCCAAGGAGAGGAACAACGGGTGAAGCCTCCGTCGTTTCATGTCGGGCCCCCTCTCGCCCTGCCACACTGCGGACTCGCTGAGGACAGATTAGAACCCGGCGGGCGCCGGCACTAGGTGCTCAAGACGCAGTTGCCCGATGAAGTGCGCGCTTCTCGAGGCCCGTACATGCTCGTCCTCGAGCGTCGCGAGTTCCTTTGGCGCTGCTAATGCTCTGCTAAGGAAGTGAGCGCAAACGTCCTCTCGTGCGCTTCCACCCGATGCCCTGAGAACCGTCCCAAACCGCATCGATACTGCGATCGCGCGAAGTAGGTGGAACCACAGAGAAACAGTCGTGAACGCCGTTTTCAGCTTTGCAAGCGGAGGTCACCGGTTCGATCCCGGCGCATCCGGGTCGCCGAATCGGCCCTCTAACACCGGTTGATCTCGCTGATCATCCGCTCGCGCCCGTCGCGGATTGGCGCCCGGCGATTCGAAGACTCGGCAGGGCGGCGTGTGTCGCGGGTGTCCTACCTGATCAAGTCGAGCGCTTAATAGCGCTTGAACCAGATGACATCCGGGTCGCGAGTCCCTTTGGGTCCACTCAGCGTGTAGACGAGGCCGTCGGACTCAAGCGAAACCGTCAGGACGGCCCGCCCTCCTTGCTCTAGACCGAGCTCGCGGAACAGCGCCTGTCCGACCCACCAGTGCCGCCAGCCGTGCGAACGGTCCCGCCCGTTGACGACGAGCATCGTCCCCTTTGGGAGCCTGCCCGTAATAAAGAGCTTTCCGCCTGGTTCGAACGGCCACCCGTTCTTCAGGAGTATTTGCGCGAGCCCCGGCGTCGTCCCGATCCGACCCTGACTCTGTGGCGTCGCGAACGTCACACCCTTCCAGCGCTGCGTCGACCGATGCTGGTCCCACGAAGCCCTCAGCTCATGCTCATTGCAGACAATCGCGCCGGCCGTCCCAAGCCAGTTCAAGCAGTACCGCGGGCTGATCGACGAGGGAGCCGTAAAGGGCTCCGGCGAGGTTCGCGGTCGCCCTGCCGAACTAGCATCAGTGGCACCTCCGCAGCCTGTCGCGACGGCAGCCATAAGAGCGCTCAGCGCCGCTAAGCCTCGCACCATCGTGAGATGCAGCTTGCCAGTCACAGGTCCACGCTAGAGGTTGTCCCGTAGCTCGTAGAACTTGAGGTGGCGGTCCTCCCGCCTCGTCCGGTCGCGTCGCGACCGTGGCGAGTGCGAAATCGTCGATCGAGACAGGAGGATCCGCCGTGAAGACCGTATCGCGGGATCAGGTCGGACAGGAGGAGCTGGCGTTGCCGCCGCGCGTGCAGGAGGCGCTCGGGCAGCTGGTCGGCTCGGCCAAGGAAGGGCTGCTCGCCTTGAGCGTCGGGGTCGGGCTCGCCGTGCTGGCCGAGTTGCTGGAAGAGGAAGTCGTCGACGTCGTCGGCGCGAAGGGCAAGCACGACCCTGAGCGCACCGCGGTTCGTCACGGGCACGAGTCCGGCGAGGTGACGCTCGGCGGCCGGCGCGTCGGGGTCGAGCGGCCGCGCGTCCGCAGCGCCGACGGCCGTGCGGAGGTGCGGTTGCGCACCTACGCGTACTTCGCCGACCGCGATCCACTGACGCGCTCGGTGCTGGAGCGGATGCTCGCCGGCGTCTCGACGCGCCGCTATCGCAGGACGCAGGAGCCGGTCGGCTCGGAGGTCGAGCAGGCAGCGCGGTCGACCTCGAAGTCGGCGGTCTCGCGCACCTTCATCGAGCGAACGCGAGGAGCGTTGTCGGAGCTGATGAGCCGAAGGCTCGACGACGTCAGGCTGGCAGTGATGATGATCGACGGGCTCGAGCTCCAAGGCCGCACGAATGTGGTCGCGCTCGGGATCACGACCGAGGGCGCCAAAATCCCGCTCGGGCTCTGGGAAGGAAGCACGGAGAACGCGACCGTGGCAACCGCGCTGCTCTCCGACCTGGTCGAGCGCGGGCTCGACCCCGAGCAGGGGATCCTGTTCGTGATCGACGGCGCCAAGGCGCTCCGCAAGGCGATCCGCAACGTCTTCGGCCAGGCGCCGGTGCAGCGCTGCGTCCGGCACAAGGAGCGCAACGTCACCGACCACCTGCCCGAGCGCGAGCGGCCGGCGGTCAAGCAGCGGCTGCGCAGAGCGTGGGCGCTCGACGACCACGCTCGCGCGCTCGACCAACTCCGAGCGCTCGCCAGCGAGCTCGACCGCAGCTACCCCGGCGCCGCCGGCTCGCTGCGCGAAGGACTCGAGGAGACGCTGACGCTGACCAGGCTGGGCGTCACCGGCAACCTAAAGCGCACGCTCGAATCGACGAACCCGTGCGAGTCGATGATCGAGATCGTCCGCCACACTCAACGCAACGTGAAGCGCTGGTCCTCGGGCGAGATGGCGCTCCGCTGGACCGCCGCCGGCATGCTCGAAGCCGAACGGCAGTTTCGGAAGATCATCGGCTACCGCGACCTCGCCACCCTCGTCGTCGCGATCGAACGCGACCACGACAGACGCCGTCACTCCGCCGCCACGCACACCCCGACCAAGGAGCCCGCTATCGTCGCAGCGACGTAACGATCACACCGGGACCGCCGCCGAAAATCCACGGCGCGCGGGACATCCTCCCACGCTACGTCCGCCGCCGTGACCTTCCACCCTCCGATCGGCCAGTTATGCCCAGCCGAATATTCATCTCTGACTGGGCGATGCCTGAGCAACTAGACGCTCGCACGCGTCGCCATCCCCACTGCCGGCGGCGCCGGTCACTCGCGGGACGGGAGCGCCGCCGGCCAGCGATCAGGGTCAGCGCGCTACGACAACGCCTTGCGTCAGGACCCGCCACACGACCTCGAGCACGTCGTCCGGCCAATCCGGAAGCTCCAGTGAGTGGACGAGGCACACGTGCAAGTCGGGCCAGATCCGGGGGAGCGTTAGCCGCGGTACTCGGACAGGAACGCGCCAACGGCTCCCAGGAGGAAAAACGTCGTAGCCACGATCGCGCTCGTCACCGCCGCCCTGCGGCATGCAGGAGCCGCTCTCGCCGCGCAAGAACAATCACGGCCGTAGCGACGGGGGCCGAAGATCAGCAGCCACCGAGAGACTTCGTCGCTGATCCAGACAGCCGCGCCGCGGCCGCCCGATGGGGCGGCGGGTGAGGCGCCTCCGACGCTCCGCCATCACTCGCCGAACGCACCGAGGCCGACCCCTCACGAGCGCGTCAAACTGTTGCCCCCTGAACCGCGCGCACCGTCAGCTGTGCGACGGCGACTATTCGTAGCCGGAGGCGGCCGCACACCACGCGCACACGAGGTTGACGCAGGTGGTCGTTCGACACCGTTTCTTGTCGGAGCGCTACCGCATAGTCATGGCCCTGGGACGACAGCCCGTGCCAGCGAATGACAGCTCTCCTTCACTCGTAATGAAGGGGTCCCCAGTTCGAATCTGGGCGTCGGCTTGAATCTACAAGCGGGATCGCGGCGCAAATAGAGCCTCCTTCGCGGGGGCTCGATCTAATGGGTGCCAAGTAGCACCGGGTCGGAGTTGCCCGCGCAGTCGTCCAGAAGAAGGGACGCCGTGTCGGGCGCCAGCAAGACCGAACCCATCCTCCGTGACGAACGCTTCAGGCGTAAGCCCCTGAACGGTTGCTCGGGCTGCCGCGAGGGCGCGGCCTCGTCGGAGCTGTGGACTCAGAGACCGAGGCTCGCGCCCTAGATCAGATCGACTACGGCCGAGACGAAGAGCGGGCTGCGAGAGGAGAAACCTTCGCCAAGCGGCGGTTGCGCCACGCCCGTCACTGGACCAGGTTCGTGTGATGTCCCGCCGGACGGAGGATGCAGCGCCGAGCATGCGCTGCGTCGCCGTACGGGAAGACGGACAGCGTTGTACGAAGTGGGCCGTGGGAGGGAAGCTGAAAAGCTTTCTGCACGAGCTGACCAAGGAGCAGCGCGTAGAGATGGCTCGCACGGGCGGGCACGCTAAGCGAAGTATCGACGGCTCACGCGCTGCCCTAACTGCAGCTACGAGCTGCGTGGCACGGCCGTGCGGCGCGACTGACTAGAGTCGAGCGACGTGACGTCCGAACAGCCGGAACCGGTCGTGTGCCCCGATTGCGGCACATCTATCGTGCTGCTTCCGCTCAGGCTCTACGCGGGCGCGGAGGACGACCTCGACACGGGCGACACCCCCGACGTTGTCCCCCACACTTGGGGTGCCGTGTTCGCGATCGTGGACAACGAAGGGTGTTACACGTGCCCCGAATGTGGGCGGCCACACCGCGTGAAGCCGTGAGTCCCGAGCTGAAGCGCGAGCCGACGTGACGGTATACCCGTCTAGCGTGCAGGATCCGACCACGGTGGAGACCGTGCCTCACGTCCTACCGCTACGGGACACCTAGCGACACTTCAACGGTGCGCATAGCGAGAGGCGTACGGGCAGGCATGCGGGGGTGAAGGCGTTGAGGCATGCGCAACCCTAAGGTTGCGTGTCTGCTCTGCCTGCACAGCTTGCAGGAGTGGCCGAGCGAGAGACGCGCGTCAAGACGTGCGCCGTTGCCGCGTGAACGCGTGCGATTGGCCTGACCGTGAAAGAAGGGGAACGTAAAGGTCAGGTGCCCTGACTGCGGTAAGGACAACGAGATCGTTTCTGCACGCGTGGACGCTCAAGGGCGAGGGGGATCTCGAGCCAGAAGGACATCTGAGCCGAGCACGTATCCCGCCGCGACCCGGAGCCGTTCCACTACTGCGGGAGAGCCGGGCGAGGGGGTCTGGCTTGACGGCAGACGCGCCGGTCGGGGTGGGACCTAATTCGGCGCTGCCTGGCTCCCCGCATAGGCGCATGGCTGGGCTACCGTGCATGCAGTACGACCGAGGAACGCGAGACGCCGAACGTGGCGCCGTCCCGATCTCGCCCTGGTTCCCGCCCGCGTCGAAATGGACGCCCTGGAGCGACGCGCCTACGTGATCGGGTTCCGCAACGGCCGGACGAAGGGGAAGGAGCGGCCCTCCCGCGGAGGCGGGCTCGGCGTCCTAGCCGAGGCGGGAGAGAGTCGCCAAGTCGGCGCGGTCTTTCGCAGCCACGAGCGGGTCGGCGTGAGCTTCCGACTTGTCGGCTCTGAGCGCACGCAGGCTGATGACCCATGCGCGGACGCCGCGCAGTTCGGCCTCATCGCTCTCGAACGCCCCGTCCGGCCACGCGGCTCGACCTTCCTGCAGCCGGGTGTAGACCTCCCCGTTTTCACCGCGAGCGAAAAACGCGAGCTCGACGCGGACGGACTCGCGTTCGTAGCCGTATACCCATCCTCGCCCTCCTCGGGCGCGTGTTTCCACCCATCCGCCACCAGCATGGCGCCAATCCGGTCGTCGTCCTTCAGCCACACGGCGATGTCGAGGTCGTCGTGGGGTCGCGTGACCGACCCCGCGTGAAAGTCGACCGCCCAGCCGCCGAACAACGAGTAGTCGATTCCGTGCTCTTCGAATAGGTCGTGGAGCCGAGCCAACGCGACGAGTTGGTCGGCGTCGCTCAGGACGGGCGCGCTTCGCTTTCGCCTATTCGGGGGCCGACGACGGTCGCCTCAGGAATCGGCTGGGTGGCCCAGGTTGGCGGGTTGACGCCGGCTTGGGCTGCGGCGCGTCGGGCGAACTCCCGCTCGAAACCTGCCGGCGTGCAGACGATGACGAAACGCGCCGGCGCGTTGCCACGGTTGGCGAGCGTGTGAAGAACGCCACCGAGGGCGAATGCGAGCTCTCCGGGCCCGGCCATGATCAGCTCGTCGCCGAGCTGAAAGGTGAGCTCGCCGTCGAGCACGTAGAACGCCTCGTCGAAATCGTGTGTGTGCAGGGGCGGACCCTTGGTACCGGGCGGCATGGTGCTATCGATCACCGAGACGCGGCCGTCGCTCTGCTCGCTTCGCAGAAAGGACCCGGGGCCGGGATGATTCAGCAGTCATCTGCAGCTCGGAGCCGGCCGGTCGTGAGCTTACGCCGCGTGCTCGTACGGGTTGTTGAAGGCGAGCGTCTCGACGGAGACCGGCTGGAAGCTGGAAATGTGCGCCTGTGCAATCAGTGCCATCCAGGTGCCGTTCGCGACCTGCACCTTATCCTGGAGGTCGGCGACGATCGCGTCGATGAACGGCTGCGCGAATCCTGGCCGCGTCGCCATGATGCGGTCGATGACGTCCTTCGGAAACTGATCCAAACCGAAGCCGGTGACGTCGGCGCCGATCCCGTTGTAGGCAGCGGCGGTCTCAGCGCTCTTATGGGGCCGCGATGCCGCCCGTCCCGTGCAGCGCGACGACGTCCCAGACCTCGTCGGCCCGCTTGACGGACATGCCGTACTCGCGAACGAAGCTCCGTGCCGCATCCGCGCTCGCCACTTCGAAGCGGACGGTCGAGGAGTGGAACTGCGGGGTCAAGCCGAGATCGTGAAGCAGGATGCCCGCGTACAGAACCTCGCGATCGACGTCGAGGTCATTCGCGGCTGCGATCAACAGCGCAAGGTCGAAGCTCCGCTCGCAGTGGTGTGCCAAGAACGGTGGATAGGAGCTCGCCGCGAACTCCGCAACCGCGCGTGCGAGCCGCGTCTGCGGCGCACCGTGGGACACGTCGGTTACCGCGCGTGCGGGATCCTCCTCGTCTGCACGTGCGACGCCCGCGAGGACGGTCGACTCCACCAGTAGGGCGCCGCCGACCGCGGCGCCTCGACCGATGAAGCCGCGCCGCGTGAGTCCGTGATGGCACTCGTCCATAGTCCTCGTCGAGGCTAGCCGCGCCAGCGCACGCCGTCATTCGCAGAGCCTCATCCAAGGATGAGCGATCGGATTGGACGCGCGTTCCGCGCAACGGTGAGGTCCAGCGAATGGCGGCGTTCGCTATTCGCCGGCTGATCGGCGCGGTCATCGTCCTCACCGTCGTCAGCCTCGTCGTGTTCGCGATCTTCATCCTGATCCCGGGCGGCGATCCGGCGCAGCGGATCGCGGGTCGCACGGCGACACAGCAGAACATCGAGAACATCCGCCACGCGTGGGGCTTCGACCGGCCGTGGTACGTCCAGTACGCGCAGATGATGAAGAAGATGCTCAACAGCCTTCGCCCGGCTACGACTCGAGGTACGGCGAGCTGCGGTCGTTCACGAACCAGACGAACGTGATCGACCAGATCAAGGCCGGGATCCCGGCGACGTTCTCGCTCGTCATCGGCGCCGGCATCATCTGGCTCTCGTTCGGTGTCTTAGTGGGGGTGATAGCGGCCGTCACGGCCGGAAGGTGGTCGGACCGGGCGATCACGATCGCCGCCCTGGTCGGGATCTCGATGCCGGTGTTCTGGCTCGGGCTCCTCGCCCGGTACATCCTCGCCGAAGGGCACCCGCTCAGCCTCTTCCCCGATAGCGGCTACGTGCCCCTCACCACAGACCCGCTCCGCTGGCTCTACCACCTAGTGCTCCCCTGGTGGGTGCTCGCCGTTCTGTTCATCGGCTTCTACGGCCGGGTCATGCGCTCGAACATCCTCGACACGATCAACGAGGACCACGTCCGCACTGCCAAGGCCAAGGGCCTCACCCCCGGCCGCGTCATCGTCAAACACGTCGTCCGCAACTCCCTGATCCCGGTGATCACGCTCTTCGGCCTCGACTTCGGCGCCGCGCTCGGCGGCGCGGCAATCCTCACCGAATCTGTCTTTCAGTTGAACGGCGTCGGCCAGTACCCCGCCCAGAACATCAGCCGTCTCGACCTCCCCCCGATCATGGGCGTCACCCTCTTCGGCGCCTTCTTCATCGTCCTCTTCTCCGCCCTCGTCGACCTCGCCTACGCCTGGCTCGACCCCAGAATCCGTCCCAACTAACGCGGATTACGCTCGAGCGGCCTCCAGGGTCCCGTGCGAGTGGTCGTGTGCCAGCGCCGCGCAGACTCGGCGCGAGATCTCGACGAAACGCTTCGCCGTGGCGTTCAAGGCCCGATCCTGATGCCAAGCGACGACGATGACGCGCGGAGAAACCGCAAGAGCGAGCTCGACAACGGAGATCCCCGGGTAGTCCGGCTCGATCGCGAGCCGCGGTAGCAGCGCTGCGCCCATGCCGGCCGACACCATCGCTTGCATAGTGCCGTTGTCGTCGGAGCGGTAGACGAACTGGGGGTTCAAACCACGCCTGCGCATGCCTTCCTCGAGTTGCGCGATCTTTCGACACCGCTGAAAGCTGATCAGCGGGATCTGCGCAAGCTCCCGCAGATTCACTGGTGAGTCGCGAGTGGCGAGCTCCGATTCCGCGGGTACGAGCAGCACGTACGGGTCGGCAAGGAGCTCCACGAGATCAAACGGTCCGTCTTCGAGTGGAAGCGTCGCGAATGCGACTTCGAGATCGCCGGCCTCGACTGACCGGAGGAGGTCGCCGTCGTAGACCTGCTCTGTGAGCTGGATGGCGGTCTCCGGAAAGTCGCTTGCGAAGAGCTTTATGATCGAGGGCAGCACCTTGGCGCCGAAGCTTTGAAAGGTCCCAACGGAGACGGTCCGCTCGCCGTCGCGCAATCTCCGCATGTCCGCCTCTGCGGCTGAGAGAGCCGCGAGCATCCGGTGCGCGTGGCGGAGGAGGAGCGTCCCGTGCTCTGTGAGGCTGACCCGCCTGGGGCCGCCGGGGCGGTCGATCAGTCGCACGCCGACGATCCGCTCGAGGTCGGCAATCTGATGACTCACTGCGGACTGCGTGTACCCGAGCTTCGCTGCAGCGCGGCTGAACGACTCCTCCTCGGCGACGGCGTGGAACGTCGCAAGGTGGCGAAGCTCGACGCCGAGCCACTGATCGAACGGCTTCGGCATCAGGCTGGCAGCCAAGGTTCCATCGGCACGAGATCGAACTTTAGAGGCGCCCTCCAGGATCAGCCATCGGTGCGACATCGAAGCTTCCCGCGAGGGGCCCCTACGTGCTTTTCTTTCCCGAGCAGGCAGCGGGCGCGTCCGCCGGGGCCGCTGCACCGCGAAGCCGACCGGCGAGCTGGGTTACTCAGCAAGCCCGCAACCTCGGCTTCACCGACAGTGGTTTGACGCCTTTGGGTTTCGTCACGCGAGCGTCAGCTCGCCCGCGCGCGGTCCGTCCCGTGCGATGCGCAGCCCCACCGACCGGTAGAGGCCCTCGAAGTCCTCGTAGGGATCCGCGAGCTCGGCGTCGACCTGCGGAGGAGCCTTCGGGGTATCGGGCCGGAGGAGGTGCAGCTCGACGGTCTCCTGCCAGGATCCTGCGAGCACCGGCTCACCGTCCGGTCCGCGGGCGAGCACCGAGTAGAAGTTGCCTCCCACCGACAGCTGCAGCGTGTCGCCGCTCGAGGACGTGGCCACGAAGTCGGCCTGGGATCGCTTCTTGCCCGCCAGGCTGCGCAGCAACCGGCCGGTTCGGGTGCTCCTCAGGCGAAGACTCCCGTCGATCGACGCGCTGAGGATGACCTCCCCGTGGTCGAGGAACAGCACCGCCGATACCGGTCCCTGGTTATCCGTGAAGGCATTGAGCTCGCGGAACGCGACCAGATCCCAGAGCCGCACGCTGCCGTCCATGGAGCTACTGGCGGCGCACCGTCCGCCCGCATGGACGCGAACATCCGTCACCGGCGCGGTATGGCCCCGAAGCACCGCAAGCAGCTCGCCACGTTCACCGTCCCAGAGCCGCAACGATCCGTCGGCGCCGCCGACGAGGATGCGCGCTCCGCTCGGGTCGTAGTCGGCGGCCAGCACGTCCCCCGGCTGACCCGCGACCCAGTCCAGCGGATCCTCCTGGTCGCGTCTCCAGCGGCGCACCGTTCCGTCCTCCGCGCCGCAGACGATGGTCGTCCCGTCTGCGTCGTAGGCCACGCAGATCGCCTCGGACCAGTGGCCGGTGAGGATGGCGGTGAGATCGCCGGACCGCAGATCCCAGAGGCGGACGGCGTAGTCGGCGCAACCGACCGCCACCTCGGATCCGTCCGGGCTGATGGCGGCATGTCGCAGCGGGACCCTGCGAGCGGTGAGCGTGTGGCGGATCTCGAGCGCGTCGAGATCCCACACGCGAGCGGTTCCGTCCTCAGAGGTGGTCACGGCGGTCCTGCCGTCGGGCCCGATCGCGATGCCCCAGATGGAATCGTCATGTGGCGGAAGCGCGCGAGGTCTGCCGGTGCGGCTCAGGTCCCAGAGCAGGAGCTCGCCCTCGAGCGTGCCGCTCATCGCCTGGTTGCCGCGGGGGTCCACGGCAACGGCCACTACGTTCCCCTGGTGCCCCCGCAGCACCCGTAGCTCCGCACCGGTCGCCACATCGAAGATGCGCACCGTGCCGTCGGCTGAGGCCGTCACGAGCCGGCTGCCGCTGGAGTCGAACACCACGCTCCCGACGCCCCCTTCGTGCTGCTCGATGACCCGCGTCGACGTCCCGGATTCGAGATCCCACAAGCGCACGTCGTTGTCGATCGATCCGCTCGCCGCCAGCGAGCCGTCGGGGCTCACGGCCACGGCCCACACCCGGTCGCGGTGTCCCTCGAGCAGGCGGAGCTGGCGCCCTGATTGCGAGTCCCACAAACGGACGGACGCGTCGTCGCCGGCCGTGAGGATGCGCCCGTCGGGCGTGACCGCGATGCTCTGCACCGGTTCCGCGTGGCGCTCGAGGAAGCGCGGCGGACCGGCGTGGAAGTCCCACACGATCGCGCCGCCCGCGCCCGCGTCCGCGAGGCCCAGCCGCCCTCCCGCCGCGCCGAACGTCTCGGAGCTTTCGATCAGCCCCTGCTTGTCGCCAAGGCCGCACACGAGGCACGGCCTCGTCGGATGCCAGGCGACGCTCGCGGCGGGAGCCGGGAGCCGCCGCATCACCACCTGCTCGTTGTCCTCGGACATCCACAGTCGGGCGGTGCGGTCTCGCGAGACGCTGGCCAGAAGCGATCCGTCCGGGTTGAAGGCCAGCCCGGCGACGGTATCGGCGTGGCCGACGGCGAGGACATGCAGCGGCTCGCCGGTCGCGATATTCCAGACGTAGACGTTGCCATCCGCAGAGCCCGCCGCGAGCGTCAGCCCATCAGCGCTCAGAGCCACGCTGCTCAGGCCAGATGGGACGTCGTACGAGCCGATCGGATCTCCCGACTCGATGTCCCACGCCCAGACCGCACCGTCCATCCCGGCGCTGTACGCCCGGCCGTCGGGACCGAAGGCGACGTCGTAGACCCTGTTCCTGTGGCGGGTGAAGGTCCGGAGCTCCCGAGAGGTTGCGAGATCCCAACACTTGACCGACGTGTCGAATGACGCGCTCAGGAGCAGACGGCCATCGGGGCTGATCGCCACCCTCCTCACCACCTCGTCGTGCGCTTTGATGACTCGCCCCGACTGCCTCCATCGCGCAGCGGGCCGGTCGTCAATGGCCCAGATGCGAACGGTCCCGTCCCGACCCGACGCTGCCACGCCCGTCCCGTCGGGGGTGACGGCCACACACCCGAGCTGGGTCTTTGCCCGGCCGATACTGCGGATCTCGCTTGCGTCGGCCACGCTCCACAGCCGAACGGTGCCGTCTTGTCCGCAGCTGACGAGGTGGCGCCCGTCAGGTGTGAACGCCGCCCCGAAGACGGTGTCGTGGTGCCCGGTGAGGGCCGCGCGCAGCGTCCAATCGGAGGTCTCCCAGAGGCGCAGGCCGTCGTCGGACGCGCTCGCCGCGAGTGTCGCATCCGGGCTGTACGCGAGGTCCCGGACGGTGCCGTCAAGGCTGGCGAGGGACGCGACGCGTCTCCCTGACGTCACGTCCCAGACGGCGGCGCCGCCACCTTCGTGGCCGGCGAGCACGGTGCCGCCGTCCGGGCTTATGCTCATCGAGATGACCGGCCCAAGACGCCGGAGGGTCACCGTCTCCTGGCCGCGCGGCCGATTGAGGAGCCGGATGCAGCCGTCGCCGGCTCCGACGGCCACCTCGCGGCTCGCCGACACCGCGACGGCGCTTCCCTCCTTCGCGATGTCGGTTCGTGCGGGCAGGCGGTCCAGATCCCACACCGCGACGCTCGTGTCGAGCGAGCCACTCAGCACGATCGTGCCATCGTCGCTCGGCACCAGGCAGGTCACGGGGCCGAGATGGCCGTCGAACACGCCTTGCTCGCTTCCCTGCCCCACGTCCCACGTGCGTACGGTGCCGTCGTCGCATCCCGTGATCGCTGTTTGTGACCCGCGGCTGAAGGCGAGCGCGCGGACCGTGTCGGGATGCCCGAGCCGCCGGCGCTCCTGCGGGGAGCCGGAGAAGAGCTCGACCGCCCCGCCGGCCAGGCTGCGGAGGATGGCCCCGGCGCCGGGGCTTAGCGCGACCGCCACCGGTGAGCCCTCGACCGTGCCCATGAGAAGCGTGCGCTGGGATCCGTCGGCCGGGTCCCAGGCACTCGCCGTGCCCTCCCCCAGCCACTCCCCGGCCGCGGGCCGCCCGGAGCCGGTGATCACGCTCCGGCCGGCGGCGTCGAACGAGATGCTGGTGATGCTGCCCGCGTGCAGTCGCGCGCGTTGCTCCGGTTCACCGGCGGCATCGAGCAGGATGATCTGGCCGTCCCGCGACCCGAAGGCCTGCCGGCCGTCGGGACCGAACGCGATGGCGGTCACGGGATTGTCGGGGGAGCGGGACAGCAGACGCGGAGCTTCCCGATCCGCCGCCCACGCGAGCAGCGAGCCGTCCGCGTCAGCCGCGATGACCTCGCGCGCCGGTGACAGTGCAACCGCGGTAACCGAGCCCGCGAGGCCGCTCAGGCTGCGGATCCGCTCGCATTCCTGGAGGTCCCACAGCTCGACGCTCCCCGTCACGGAGCCGATCACGGCGACGGTGGCGTCGGCGTCGACCGCGACGCACGAGACCGGCCCCGGAGCGTGCAGGCGGCCGCGGAGACGTCCGCGCTCCGCGTCGAGATAGCGGTAGGCGATCCACGCGTCCTCCGCCCAGCCGGGGCCGCTTTGATCTCCATCCGGGGCTCCGCCGGGCGGTGCGAGCTCGACCGCCCTCAGCAGGTGGGCGGCGGCGGCCTGCCGCCGCCCATCGCCGGACAGCTCGAACGAGCGCTCATAATGCCCCTGGGCCTGGGCCAGGGCGGCGCTCCACCGGCTCGCGGCGATGAAGGCCACCTGCTCGGGTGTCGGCTGCGCCTCGTGAGCCGCAGCGGCTTCCAGCCAGGCCTCGGCGTCCTCGAGCTCCCGGCCCTCCAGAAGCGAGGTGCGTTCGCGGTCGGCATGCCAGCGGACCGCCCGTTCGAGGAGTCGGGTGTGCGTCCTGATCCACTCGAGGTCGGTGTCGATCGTCGAGATGAGGGTGTCGACGACGGCGACGAAGTCCCGGGCGGACTGCGCGTCGATCCACTGGCGGGCGGCAACGTCCGCCGGCAGGCGCGGCGGGTCGACCCCCTCGGCCACAACGGGGATGACCTTCTTGTTGTGGCGGGCGGCGATGCCGGCCTCCTCGACGCAGACGTGTGACGAAGCCGAGTGGGGGCTGACGACGAAGACGTAGGCCTGGGCGCGAACGATGGCGTCCTCGATCTCGGCCATCCATTCCGCGCTCGGCGGGATACCCTCCCAGTCGACCCACGCGGTGCGCCCCCGTTCTCGAAGGGCCTCGTACAGCCTGACGACGAAGTCGCGGTCCTCGCGGGCGTACGAGAGGAAAACGTCGGTCGTCTCCCCTGATGCGGGAGGGCTCTCGCGGTCGCGCAGCGTACCGCCCACGAGGTCCGCTACCCGTCGGACGTCGACGCGGCTGCGGCGCCGGAGTGCTCCGCCTCCGCGGCCCTGCGGATCCAGTACTCCGCCGCGGTGGGATCGGAATCCTCGAGCATGCGCGCGAGCTCGAGCATCGAGCGGGCGTCGTCTTCGCGCGCCGCGATGAGGAACCAGCGCCTCGCCTCGGTGGGTCGCCCGGGCCGCAGCATCATCGCGAGGTTGTACATCGACGGCGCGTAGCCGCGCTGGGCGGCCTTGAGGTACCACGTCATCGCTTCGTCTTCTCTCCGGTCGGCCAGGATAAAGCCCAGGTTGTGCATCGCGAGCGACTCGCCCGCGGCGGCGGCCTTCCGCAGGTATTGCTCTGCGCGCTCCGGATCGCGCTCGACCAGCATGCCGCCGAGGTTGTTGAGGGCGGTGATGTCGCCGAGGCTCGCCGCCCGCTCGAACCACATCTCCGCTTCCGAGTACTCCTGTCGCAGGAAGTGCGCACCCGCCAGTCGCTGCATGGCGATCACGTCTCCGCTTTCGGCGGCCCTGCGAAGGTCGCTCTCGGGTGCCGAGTCCACGCCGACAAATTACACCCGGCCTGCTGGGCGAACCTAACGCTGTCTGACGTGTCGGCGACAGCCGGCTAGGCGCTGCGCAGGTACGCAAGCACGGCCAGCACTCGCCGGTGCGATCCGGCGTCCACAGCTAGGCCGAGCTTCATGAAGATCTGCTTCACGTGGGCTTCGACCGTCCGCTCGGTGACGAAGAGACGTGCGGCGATCGCGCGGTTCGAGAGCCCTTCCGCAACGAGCCCCAGCACCTCCCGCTCGCGCTCGGTCAGCTCGGCCAGTGGATCCTCGCGACGCTGTCGCCCCACGAGGCGAGCCACGATCGTCGGGTCGACCACGGTCTCTCCCTCGCCGATCCGCCGCAGCGCGTCGACAAGGATGGCGACGTCGAAAACGCGCTCCTTGAGCAGGTAGCCGATTCGCTCTGGATGCTCCTCGAGAAGACGGATTGCGTAGCCGGCCTCCACGTAAATGCGAGAGGACGAGCACGCCGAACGGCCAGATCACGTTCCGCGTCAACGTCGCGAAACTGGTCGTGCCTTCGTCCGTCCGGATCGCCGTCGCGATCGACAGCGACCAGAATGCAGCGACCGGTTTCTCGGGGACGGACTACCTGCTCATCGGGGATCTGTCGACCAATGGGTTCGGCCTGGGGCGCTGGAACGGCGCCGACTTCGAAGATGCGCCTGCAGCCACCGCCACAGCGAGCACCGACAGCGGCGGCATCACCTTCTCGGTCAACCGAAGCGACCTCGGCAACACGGGCGGCCTGAACCTCTGGGTCCGGGCATGGGAGGGTTCAGAAGCGGTCGCCGGTCACTTCGACGATGCGCCGGACCAGGGAACATGGACCTACCAGCTGGTGAGCCCAGAGCCGCTCAGGCTTGCCATCGCCGCGTTCCTCGCGCCGAAAACCGTCAAGGCGGGAAAGACCCTGACCGCTGTGATGGCGGCAACCCGGTCCGACACCGGCGAACTCGTCGGCAACGAAGGTTCGGTGCAGTGCCGAGCAACGATCGGCGGCAAACCGCTGCGACTGCTCGCGTCCGGGTTCGTGACTCTCGGCTCACGATCCAGCGCGGGCTGCTCCTGGCGAGTGCCGACCACCGCGCACAGGAAGACGATCCACGGCTCGGTCACCATTAGCTACCAAGGGGCTCGCGTCAGCCGGCAATTCGCGGCAAAGGTCCGGTAATCGGTCGGCGTGAGAGGGTGGCGGCGAACCGCTGGGCCACCCTCTCACCGGCCTCGTCAGCTCGAGCGCGGATCGGTCGCCTCCGCGACCTTCTCGGCTTCGCCGGTGCGCTTGCGCACCACGTCATACGTCGTGTGCCGCTTGACGATCTCCTCGACATCGAGGATCTCGTGCCCTCTGACGACGGCGAACGTCGCCGAGTCGGAACGCAGAGCCTCGTAATCCTGGCGATCCATCTCGATCCGACTTGCGCAGCTCGCGTTCCCGCACTCGCAGATCAGATCGAGCTTCTCGTTCGTCAGCCCGAACGTGTCCGCCAGATCCTCGATGCGTTCGTTGACCTGACGGAAGACCGCCTCGTTCAAGCCGATCCGTCGCGCCCGTTCGTCCACCCTGACCCCTCCCTTGCTGCGGTGCCCGGGTCACGCGGAGGTTCCGCGTGACCCGGACGTCGTTGCTATTCCGTCGCCCCTGCTGAGACTTCGCCGCGCCAGGCACCCGTCTCTGCACCGCGGCTCTCGATCAGCTCCTTGAACCGCTCGAGATCGCCGCGGACGCGCCGCTCGTCGAGGCCGGCGGCCGACCCGACCGCTTCGGTCAGCCCTTCCGCCTGATAGCTCATCGAGAGGCCGATCAGCGTCTTCGAGTCGCCACGCTCCTCGAACGTGACGGTGCCGCGCGTCTTCTTCCCGTCCTCGCTGATCCAGCTGATCTGCCGATCCGGGTGCTGCTCGAGGATCTTCGCGTCCCACTCGGCCTGCCTGCCGGCGATCGTCGCCGCCCAGTGCAGGCGCGTGTCGTCGAGTTGCTGCACGTGGTCGACGCCTTCCATGAACAGCGGGAAGTCCTCGAACTGCGTCCACTGGTTGTACGCCGTCGAGACGGGAACGCCGACCTCGATCGATGCGGCGATCGTCCGCGGGGTCGAGCCGCCCGCGACCGGGACCCCGCTCAGCGGTCGCGACACCGCGCTCCGGAGCTGCGGCACGGCCGCTGCCGCCGCGGCTCCGCCCGCGCCGAGCAGGATCAGGGAGTTGCGCAGCCGGTGGCTGCGCTTCTTCTCGACACGCGTCCATGCGTTCTGGACGTTCCGCGTCATCTGCCGAAGCTGGCGCCGCAGCTCCTTGTCGGCGGCAATGCGGCTCACGACGGCCGTCAGCCCGATCTGGCGCGCGGCGCGCCGGCGTGCACCCGCCCCGTGGCCGATTGCCGACATCAGCTGCTGCCGGAACCTCTTGTCCCGGGCAAGCGCGACGGCGAGCTCGGTTCCGCTCACCGCCCTCTCCTTCGCTGCCTCGGTCTTGCTGCGTCCGAACATCTCAATCCTTTCCCTTTGGGTTCAGTTGACCCGTACCTCAGAGCGACTCGGCCAAACTACCGACACCCCGAAGACTTGGAGGGAAGGAGGCCCTGCGGCGCCGTCGAAGCCGCCCGGATGCGCGAGCGTGTTGCGATCGCCCTTGCGGGGCTCGTGATCGTTGCCGGTGGCCGGCCGGACGCGGCGGTCGCCGACCGGTCGCAGCCGAAGCCGGATGTGGCCGGCATTCAGGTCGCGCTGGCGGTGAAAGGGCTCTACCACGGGCCGATCGACGGGATCAGGGGGCCGCTGACCACCGCGGCACTCAACGCACTGCAGCGGAGGTACCAGCTGCGAAGCAGCGACCTCGCCGACGCCAGCACCCGCTCCGCGCTCGGCGCCCTGGGGCGACCGAGGTATGGAACGCGCGTGCTACGGCAAGGGATGGTCGGGCTCGACGTGGCCGCACTCCAGTTCGAGCTTCGCTACCACGGCTTCCCGAATCCGGGTCGAGGCGTCTTCGGCAGGAAGACACTGCTTGCGTTGAGTCGGTTTCAGCGCTTCGCCGGGCTGCCACCGGACGGAACGGCCGGCCGCGCGACCTACCGGGCGCTGGAGAAGCCGCCGCCTACGGCGCCGGTGCTCCGGACCCCGCTCTCGGCGATCGAGCGGGCGACGCCGGTCGGGGCAGCCGTGGAGCTGTCCTGTCCATACGCGGCGCCCGTCGCGGCGGGCATCGCCGGTACCGTTGCCTTTTCCGGCAACCGGAGCCGAGGCTACGGCTACACGGTCATCACCCGGAACGCCAAGGGCCTGGAGGTGGTCTACGCACACCTTGCGCGCATCGACGTCCGGAAGGGTCAGCGGGTCGTGCCGGGTGCACTGGTAGGCCTTGCCGGCTGGACGGGCAAGCAGCGCCCGTCGACGAGCCTCCGCCTGGAGCTGCGTCTCCGCGGCGCCGAGCTCGACGCATTTACGGCCCTGCACCGGCGTCCCTGATCCCGAGCGCCGGGACGACAACCTCCTCCACGAGCTGCCGGGGATTCGCGGAGCTCGGGATCCACACGGCTGCGTCGGCCGTCGTCACGACGACGAGCTCGAGCGCGGGAACGACGAAGAGGTATTGGCCGGCGAACCCGCCCGCGAAGAAGCTCGGGTGGCCCGCTATCTGTGTGATCCACCAGAGGAAGCCGTAGGGGCTCTCCTCGGGCGGGCCGCCGGGAGTCACCGCCGTCGTGGCCAGGGCGACGAAGTCGCGATCGACCACCTCCGTTTCGCCAACGTGTCCTCGCTCCAGGTACAGCTGCCCGAGGGAGACGAGGTCGCGTGGACGCAGCTCGAGGTGGCCGTACCCGAGTGGGTTGCCCTCCGGGTCCGTGGGCCAGCGATAGTCCTCGATCCCGAGCGGACCGAACAGTCGCTGCTCGGCGAGCTCGAGTAGCGGTCGTCTCGCCTTCTTCGCGAGCAGGACCGACAGGACGTGGGCGGCGCCGTTGTTGTAGGTGAACGTCGTCCCCGGCTCGGCCAGGAGCGGCGCTGTCAGCGGCCCGGCCACCCAGGACTCGCCTCGATCCGCGATCTCGTCGATGTCATGGCGGCCGGCCGCGTCGAGGCCGGACGTCATCGTCAGGAGATGCCGAACGGTGATCCCTGCCTTGCGCGGGTCCGAGAGATCCGGGTCGCCCGGCAGCACGTCGAGCGCAGGTGTGTCGAGAGCAACGGAGCCGTCGGAGATCGCAATGCCGACGAGGGTGCTGAGGACGCTCTTCGTGATCGAGTGGACGTTGCTCAGATCGTCGGCGGAACGATCGCGGAAGTAGCGCTCGGCGACCACGTCGCCGCCTACTGCCACGAGAACGCTCTGGACGTGGCGCAGGCGAGGGTTCTGTCGAACGGCGGCCTCGATCGCCGCGGTGAGCTCAGCCATTCACGGGCAGAACCGTATTAGCTGTCGGCGTCTGTGAGGCGGGCCTTCGCTGCCGCGAGGGCGTCTCTGACGCACCTTCTGTCGGGGGGTTCGGAGCGCTCCGCGATGCCGACCTGACCGCTCTCTAAGCTGATCCGATGCTCGAGGAGAGCGCCGTCGCCACGGGAATGAGGGCGCCGCCGCGCCTGCGTGTGGGAGCCGCCGTAGCGATCGCCCTCCCCGCCGGATTCGTCACCTGGCTCGTGCTGCGGCCCGGCCCCGATAGTCAAGCGGTGTCGCAGGTTGCGCCCGCTTCCGCGGTTCCGCGGCTCGTCCCTGCGGCGCAGCTGCGGGCGCACGCTGCCGCGCTCGGGCATCCCCTCTATTGGGCCGGTCGGCGACCGGGCCTGCGCTACGAGCTCACCGAAGCCGGAGGCGGCCGCACCTACATCCGCTATTTGCCGCTGAACGTCGCAGCCGGCGACCGCCGCCCACAGTTCCTTGCGATCGGCACCTACGCGCGGCAGGACGCGTTCTCCGAGACCGAAGCGGCAGGCCGGCGACCCGGCGTGGTCACCGCGCGGCTCTCAGGTACTACAACTAGCCCTCGTACTCGAAGCGGACCTTCGCGGCCCGGAGCGCGGCTCTGATGCCGCCGGGGCCGGGCGCAGGGCGCGGCGCGGGCTCGGTCGCGGCAAACGTGCCGTTGCGGACCTCTGCAGCGAGCTGCTCGTGGGCTTCGCGAAACGGCACGCCGGTCTTGACCAGTGCTTCCGCGGCATCCGTCGCGAGGAGCAGCGGATCTGCGCAGGCGGCGGCCAGCCGCCCACGGTCGAGCTCGAGGCCGCTGACGAGGACGGTCAGAGCGCCGAGAGCGCCGCGCACGTCGCGGCGCGCGGCGAACACCGGCGTCTTGTCCTCCTGGAGATCGCGGTCGTACGCGAGCGGCAGGCCCTTGACGACGGCGAGCAGGCCCGTCAGGCGGCCGATCGCGGTGCCGGCCTTGCCGCGCGCGAGCTCAGCGACGTCGGGGTTCAGCTTCTGCGGCATCATCGACGAGCCGGTGGCCGCGTCCTCGGGGAGGCGGGCGAAGCCGAACTCAGCGGTCGTCCAGAGGACGAGCTCCTCGCCGATCCGCGACAGGTGTGTAAACAGCACCGCGCAGGCGTAGAGGTAGTCGAGCGCGAAGTCGCGATCTGCGACGGCGTCGAGCGAGTTCCGCATCGTCTCGCCCGGAGGCGGGGGGAGGTCCAGCGTCGAGCCCGCAAGCGCGCCCGCGCCGAGCGGCCACGGCCGCGCCTGGTCGGCGGCGAAGCGGAAGCGGTCGAGGTCCCGCTCGAGCATCTCGACCCAGGCGAGCAGGTGATGGCCGACGGTGATCGGCTGTGCGCGCTGGAGGTGCGTGTAGCCGGGCATCGGCGTCTCCAACTCCTCCTCT
>WNGF01003788.1_pt1 | contig 25698 bp, 26 predicted proteins | sample 5400641 | NCBI WGS metagenome assembly WNGF01 (sample SAMN13153371, study PRJNA577476) | soil metagenome | isolation source: 80 cm soil or saprolite under grassland replicate 2 | place: USA:California | collected 2016-06-15 | reverse complement strand
GAGGCTCTCGTGTGCGGCCGGAAGAGATTGCGGGCCCCCAACCTTCCTACGACATGCGGGCTTGAGGTGGGCCGTGATCGTCGGTATTCCACGCGAGTCCTTCGCTGCACGACTCCGCGGCCCGAGCGCCGCGTGGAGGGCGGGAGAGACGGGTGGGCCTTCGGAAACCCGTCGTAGTACGTCGTGACAGGCGTACCGCTTACCCGACATTCAGGCGGACTGCTAGCCGGTCCGATCGGGTTTCCGAAGGCCCACCCGTCTCTCCCGCCCGGCGAACGGGCAGTCAGGGTTCGAACTGAGACACTACGCGGCGGCCGGGCGCCTTGCCGAGGCGCGGGATCTTGGTATAGTGCTGGGACGGCCGGCGCAGTGGAGGCACCGCTCTGGTTCTTGTTCGTTTCCTTCCGTCCAATCTGTCGCGATCGGCGTTCATCACCTCGGGCACCGGGGCGCTCGCGTTTCGCGTCGTCGTCCTGTGGCTGATCGGCTACGCGTTCTTCGTCTTTCACGGGCTGTCCTTCCACTTCACGCCGTGGTCGCAAGCCTTCGTCAACGCGATCGTCAAGTACACGTACGACCCCAAGGGGCTCAAGGGGCAGGACGACACCACCGTCGTGCTGTTTCGTGAGGACAATCTCCGCCAGCTCGACGTCCAGTATCCCGTGCCCTACGGCATGCACGCGCAGGTCCTGGACGCGCTGGCCTCCTACCGGCCGCGGGCGGTGTTCATCGACTTCGCCTTCATCGATGCCCGTGAGGACGACGGGAGCCTGGCCAAGGCCCTGTGCGGTCTGCATCGACCCAAGGACGGCGCCCCCATCGCCGTCTTCATCGCGGCGCCGACGGGAGCAGCGGTCCGAAAGAACCTGCTCGACTGCGCCCGCGAGGCCAGCCCTGAAATGCAAGAAGGCGAAGGGGTGAGCGGCGTCCTCACCTACGCGAGCCGGGTCGACAAGATGCCCACCGCGGCCTTCGCCCTGGCCGCCGCCAACCCGGCGCTCCGATTCGACGCGCGCGACACGAAGGACCCGCTCGAGATCATCTGGGGCAAGGGCGTCGCGCCGCTCAATCGCAAATGGATGAAGTGCGAGGAGCCCTCGCTGTGGGCGGGGATCCGGGCGATGCTCAAGGAAGGGCCGCTGGCCGTCAAGATCGCCTGCCCGTACACGCGCACCATCACCGTCGGCCACCTCCTGAACTTCTCGGGCGATCGCGACGTCGAGGACGCGCTGCGCGGGCGCACGGTCCTCTATGGCGCCGGGTTCCGGCTCACCGGAGACCAGGTCAGCTCACCGGTCTACGCGGAGCTGCCGGGCGTGTACCTGCATGCCATGGCGTACGACAACCTCGTCACCTTCGGCAAGGCGTACAAGCGCGCCAAGCGCGACGGGCTGGGGGCGAAGATCACCGATGCGGCCCTGCTCTTGATCGCGTCGATCCTGCTCGTGCGCTATCCGCGACGTCCCCCGCGGGCCGCGGCGACCTTCGCGGAGTTCAAGAGCCAGCTTCGTCACGGGGTCGTCGTCGCCGCCGTCGCGGCGCTCACGATCCTCGGGCTCGTCGCCTTCGCCGGGTTCGACGTCGGCCTGCTCGCCGTCTTCGTGGCCTACGTCCTGTACCGCTGGCGTGTCACCGAGGACCGCGGGTTCGTGCTGCTCGTCGGCGTCACCCTCGTCACCGCGCTCTTCTATTACTACGTCATGAATCTCGGACCCCGGAACATCCTCGCCTTTCTCGTCTTCTTCGAGGTGGTGAGACACGTGCAACAGCATGTCAAGTACGCGGCCGAGCGCTACGTCGAGCTCAAGGCCCGCGAGAACAACGCGCCGCAGGGGCCGCTCTGGCGGCTGACCGATGCGTTTCTCTCGCGGTATGCCGGGTCGGCCACCAGCGCCAACGGCCGCGGGGAGGGCACACATGAAGCTCAGCACAGCGATACCGCTCGCTAGCGCCGTCGCGCTCGCGCTGCTCTGCGCCTCGCCGGTCGCGGTGCGCGCGCAGACGCCGACGAAGACTCCGACGTCTGCCAGGGTCGTCAAGCTCCGGCTCGAGAATGTCTCGCTCTGCAAATTGCCCAACGGCACGGACTGCACAACGTACTCCCGCGCGCAGTTCAAGGATCCGTGGCCGATCCTCGGCCAGTCGGCGCAGGGCCTACTTCAAGTTCAGGTCGGTGCCGCCAAGCTCTGGGTCCGAGGTTATGCCGTCGAGACCGACGTGCGTTTCAGCGTCCCCGCCGACTGCGGCGCGGTGGTCGCGGGCAAACAGCGGGCGAGTGGCGCGACCCGCGGTCTCGTCGCCAAGCCCCGCGAGATCGGCGAGGAATGCGTCCCGGAGTCCAAGAAGTGACTCGTAGTGCCGCGTGCGTGCTCGCCGCCCTCATGGTGGCGGGTTGCGCGTCGAGCGACACGCCGGGCGACAAGAAGCCTGCGCTGCACCTGCCGAGTCTCCCCGGCCTCGGGTCTTCGAGCCGGCCGCTCGTCGCCGACCTCAAGCCCGGGGCGTACGAGCGCTCGAGACTCGCCCTCGGCGAAGAGAAGGACCTGGCTCAGCAGCGCGGCGAGGGCTTGGGATTCGTGCCCAATGCCTCACTGCAGGCCTACTTGAACCGGATCCGCACGCGACTGCTCACCGCCTCCGGTGTCACCAATGTTCCCGGGCAGGCGGTGATCCTCGCCAATCCGGCATTCGCGGCGTACTGCACGCCCGACGGCAACGTCTACGTTGCGATGGGATGGCTGCCGTTCCTGAGCGACGAGGACGAGATGGCGGCCATCATGGCGCACGAGCTCAGTCACGTGCTGCTCACCCATCACAGCTCCGACATCGTGGTCGGCGTCCGCAAGCGCGCGCAGTCGCTGCACGAGCTCGGCCTGGCCGCCAAGACCGCGGTCGACAAGAAGCCGGTGGCCAAGGGGGACCAGGACGCGCTGCAGATCTCCAATCTCGTCGCCGAGGCCACCGACAAGCTCGCGATGCCGGCGTGGAATCGCCGGCAGGAGCGCGACGCCGACTTCCTCGGTGTCGACCTGCTCGTCCGCGCCGGCTACTCGCCCGGCGCGATGGTGAGCATGCTCGAGAAGCTGCACGCGTGGGAGCAGAAGACCAAGGAAGCCGACGACGCGTTCTGGGAGCGCACTCGACACACCGCGGTGAACGACATCGGCGCGGCCTTCAAGATGACGCTGGATCACTTCATCGCCGAGCTGTCGGTCAGCCATCCCGATACCGGCCAGCGGATCGAGGACGTGGCCGGCTACCTCGACCGACACTACGGCGAGCGTCCGTTGCCCGCGATGACGGTCGCGAGCTGGAACGAGCTGCGCGCCGCCCCCGACGTCCGCGAGGTCACGCGGAACTACGACCTGGCGTTCTCGGCCCGCAAGCTGCTGGATCGCCGCAAGCCGCGGGATGCCTACAGGTATGCTCAGTCCGCCGCCACCGGCCGCACCGCGACGCACGCGTATCCCAACTGGATCCTCGCCCGGTCGGCGATGGTGAACGGCCGGAGCAACGAGGCGGCCGCCGCGCTCGATCGCGCCATCAAGTCCAACGAGCCGATCCGCGCGGTCTACGACGAAGTCATCTCCGTCAACGAGCAGCGCGGCAACCTCGACGCCGCCCTCGGCTGGACGGACAAGGCCACGACGACCTTCGGCGAGGCCGACCGATGGATGCCGACGAAGATCCGGCTCCTGCGCAAGTCGGGCCGCGTGGATGAGGCGAACGCCTTGACGCTCAAGTGCACCGTGGACGCGCCCGACTGGCGCAAGCTCTGCCAGGAAGCGAACCAGACCCCGGCCGGCCGCACGCGGCGCACGAGCTGATCGCAGGAAGGTCGTGGCGATCGAGGCCCGCGAGGGCGCGCAGTAGGTCACCGCGTCGAGGAGCAGAACCGCGTGACGTACTGCTGCGAGGCTCCGTCCCAGTAGCGGCACATCTTGGTCGGCGTGAAGGCCTCGTTGCCGGCCGTGCCCCGGTCGTTGCACGACCACACCGTTGGCTCGCAGCCGCGCCCCTCGCGGTTACAGGCCGTGACCGCGCTCCGCTCGGCCAGTCCGCGCGTGTCGCCGGTGCCCCACCCCGAGGCCTTGCCGGCGCCGGTCGCGTAGGCCGCGCACACCTCACCCCAGAAGCGCACGACGACCCCGCAGTCCTTGGCGTGCTTGCTGCACTCGCCGAGTGCGCTCGCGTTCGCCCGGTCCTGCGATCCCTGGTTGTACGCGGCGCCCCAGGATCCGGTCTTCTGGTCGTATGCGATCGCGCCATAGGGCTGCGCGTCCGCGACGTGGGGGCACGAGAGGGCAAGAGCCAGCAGACATCCGGCGACACACCAGCCGGCGCGAATCATGTCGCCACCTCCCTGACGTCTGAAAAAGCCTGACGTCTGAAAAAGCATAGCATCCGACATGCCGTGGGAAGCGCTTGCGCTCCCCGTCGCGCCCTCCTATGCTGGCTCGCCGATGACAGCCCTGAGCCGATCACTGGGCGTGGTCGTCCTGCTCACCGTCGCGTCGCTCGTTCCGCCGGGCGCGCTCACGGCCGGCGCGGAGGCGCCGTCCGGCCAGATGACCCTGGCCCACGGCATCTCGATCGTGCCGCGGTGGTTCGATCCCGCGGAGTCCGAGGGCCTCGTGACGCCGTTCATCTTCTATTACGCCCTGCACGATGCCCTCGTGAAGCCCATGCCCGGCAATCCGGCGGCCCCGTGCCTGGCGGAGTCGTGGAGCGCCTCGACCGACGGGCTGACCTACGAGTTCGTGCTGCGCAAGGGCGTGCGATTCCACAACGGCGACACCGTCACCGCCGACGACGTCAAGTTCTCCTTCGAGCGCTACCGGGGCGCGTCGGCCAAGACGCTGAAGGACTACGTGGCCGCGGTGGACGTCGTCGATCCCCATCGCGTGCGCTTCCGGCTCAAGCGGCCCTGGCCCGACTTCATGACGTTCTATGGCAGCCCGGCGACCGGCGCCGCCTGGATCGTGCCCCGCAAGTACATCGAGAAGGTCGGCGACGACGGATTCAAGAAGGCGCCCGTCGGCGCCGGCCCGTACAAGCTCGCGTCGTTCAAGCCCGGCGTCGAGCTGGTGCTCGAGGCGAATGAGCAGTACTGGCGGAAGACCCCGTCGGTGAAGACGCTCGTCGTGCGGTCGATCCCGGACGAGGCGACGCGTCTGGCCATGCTCAAGCGCGGGGAAGCCGATATCGCCTACGTCTTCCGCGGCGCCCTGGCGGAAGAGCTGCGCCGCAGCCCCGGCCTGACGCTCAAGCCCTACTACCTGCCGCTCCCCGTCTGGTACGTCTTCACCGAGCAGTGGGATCCGAAGTCACCGTGGGCGGATCGACGGGTGCGGCTCGCCGCGAACCTCGCCATCGACCGGCAGGCGGTGAATCAGGCCGAGACGCTCGGGCTGTCGAAGGTCACGGCGAGCATCATCCCGCAGAGCTTCGAGTTCTCGTGGCCGGCGCCGCTCTATCCGTTCGATCCGAAGAAGGCCAAGCAATTCCTGACGGAGGCGGGCTACCCGAACGGCTTCGAGGGCGGGACGATCACCGCGGATCTCGCCAATGCCACCTACGCCGAGGCCGTGGCCAGCTACCTCGCGGCCGTGGGGATCCGCGTCACGATCCGTCCGCTGGAGCGCGGGGCCTTCTTCAAGGAGTACCAGGACAAGCGGCTCAAGCAGATCATCCAGAGCACCAGCGCCGCCTTCGGCAACGCCGCGACGCGCCTCGACGCGTTCGTCGCCGAAGGCGGCCTGTTCACCTACGGAACGTACCCCGACATCGAGGGGCTGATCAGGAAGCAGGTCACGGAGCCGGATCGCGCGAAGCGCGAGGCGATCCTCCATCGGATCCAGCAGCTGATGCACGAAAAGGCGATGTACGCGCCGCTGCTCGAGCTGGCCATTCCCGGCGGGTACGGACCACGCGTCGCCGAGTCCGGCATCGGGCTCATCACGAACATGTCGAGCTCGGCGCCCTACGAGGACCTCCGGCTCAAGGCCAGGTGAGGGCATCCACGCGGGCCGCGGCCTAGCCGGCCGCGGTCTTGCCGATCAGCTTCTGGATCGTCTCGACGAGCCGCCGAAACTCGAGGGGCTTTTCCATGTACGCGTTGAATCCCGCGCGCGCCGCGTCGCCCGGCGTCTGGCTCTCGCGGTAGGCCGTGATCGCGATCGCCGGGATTTTGGACCTCGCATCGCCGATCCGCCGCACTCGTCGCATGAGCCAGCAGCCGTCGTAGCGCGGCATCGCCAGATCGCTCACGATGACGTCGAACTTGATGGTCCTCATCACGGCGAGCGCGCGCGGCCCGCTGGAGACCGCCCGGACGAGCGCCCCCGAGTAGCCGAGCATCTCGCGCAGCATCTCACGGGCGTCGCGGTTGTCGTCGACGACGAGCACGTTCACGTCTCGCAAGGGCGCAAGCGTCTCCGGCCCGCGACCACGGGCCGACTCGCCGGTGTCCCTGGATTGACGTGCCGCGGAGGAGCGCTGCCGACCTGCCGCCAGGACAGAATCCCCTTTCCGGTGACGACTTGTCGGCCATTGTACAGGGGCCGGTCTGTTCGTTTGCGAGGCTTTGTTCGGGCAAGGGGAAAATTTTTACCAGGGCGTTCTCGTCGGGGCCGGAATCGAATACCATGCCCTCGGGTATGGTAGTCTTCAGCCGTCATGAAGGCCCGATGTACCTCGGCGCCTTCGGTCTCGCCGAGGCGCCGTTCTCCACGACGCCCGACCAGCGCTTCCTCTATCTGAGCGACCGGCACCGGGACGGGCTCGCGCACCTGCTCTACGGCGTCGCCGAGCGGGGCGGCTTCGTGCAGCTGACCGGCGAGGTGGGCACCGGCAAGACGACACTCTGCCGGTACCTCCTCGAGCATCTCCCCCAGCACGTCGACGTCGCGTTGATCCTCAATCCCATGCTGACGCGGCTCGAGCTGCTCGCGACCATCTGTGACGAGCTGCGCATCGCGTATCCCCCCGACCCCACGAGCGTGAAGGCGCTCGTCGACGCCCTGTACGCGCACCTCCTCGACGCCCACGCGCGCGGACGGCGGACCGTCGTCATCGTCGACGAGGCTCAGCACCTGAGCGTCGAGGTGCTCGAGCAGATGCGCCTGCTCACGAATCTCGAGACCGGCAAGGCCAAGCTCCTGCAGATCATCCTCATCGGTCAGCCGGAGCTGATCGATCTCATGAGCCGGCGCGACCTCCGCCAGGTGGCGCAGCGCGTGGCGGCCCGGTATCACCTGGCGCCCCTCACCCAGCGGGAGACCCGCGCCTACGTGGCCCATCGCCTGTCGATGGCCGGGCAGCCGACGATGATCTTCGACGCCGCCGCGCTCCAGACCGTCTACCGGGCGGCCGGCGGTGTGCCGCGGCTGATCAACGTGGTCTGCGATCGCGCATTGCTCGGCGCCTACGCGACGCACAGCCAGCGGGTGACGGGGCGCATCGCGCGTCGCGCCGCCCGTGAGGTTGCCGGCGAGATCCCCGGCGTGCGTCAGCGGCGCCGTCGCCGCGCCGCCGCCGTGGCGGCGGCCGGGGCTCTGATCCTGGTGACCGCCTCGGCGCTCGTCGCGCGGGCCCCCCTGACGTTACCGACGCCGAGCCTGCCGGGCGCTCCACCGCCGCCGACCCCGGTCGCCGTGGCCGCGGTGACGGCCCCCGCACCGCCGGCACCACCGAAGCCCTCGCTGAGAACGCTCCTCGAGCACGCCTCGGCGGCGACGGACGCGGACAGCGCGTATGCCGCGGTCGGCGCCCGATGGGGTCGCGCCTACGAGCGCCGCCCGGCCGAGCGCCCGTGTGACGCCGTCCGGCGAAGCGGCCTCGACTGCCTGGCCCATCGCGGCACGTGGAAGCTCGTCCGGCGGTTCGACCTGCCGGTCGTGCTCGAGATCGACTCGACCTCCGGACCACGCTTCCTCGCTGTCATCTCCGCGGACGACAACGACGCAACGGTCCAGCTCGGGCCGCGGGCCGAGACGATCCCCGTGGATCAGATCGAGCGCGAGTGGGATGGACGCTTCGTCCTGTTGTGGAAGCCGCCGCGCGGAGGGATGGAGCCGATCGGCCGGGGGGCAAGCGGCGCCGACGTCGTGTGGTTGCGCCAGCGGCTCGGCGCGCTCGACGGCCAGTCCGTCCCGGCCCGCCGGTCCGCGCGGATGTACGACGAGGCGCTCGCCGCACGCGTCGCCGCCTTCCAGCGCGCGCAGGGGCTGCACGAAGACGGCATCGCCGGCGAGGAAACGCTGGCCAAGCTCACCGCCGTGCTCGACACCACCGTGCCCTCGCTCCGCCGCTCGCGGTCGGGCTCGTAACGGGCATGTCCTTCATCTACGAGGCCCTCAAGCGTGCGGAAGACGAGAACGCCAAGGGCGTCGTGGCGCCGGGCTCCGTTCGCCGTCCGGCATTCTTCGCGACGAGACCGCGCTGGTGGCTCTGGGTCCTGATCGGGATTCTCGGCGCCAACGCCGTGCTGCTCGTCACGCTGGTCTTGTTCCGGGGCTCGCGCTCGCCCGCCGTGATGACGGCGGCGCCGCCCTCGCCGCCGGCGGTCACCTCCGCGGAGCCCCCCGTCGTGGACACGCCAGCGCACGCCGCGCCGCCGGCACGGACGGTGGTCCCCGCGCCGCCGGCGGATCCGCGGGCGGCGCGCGCCGCGCGGCCCGCGCCGCGCATCGCGGAGCGACCGGCACGAGCAGTGACGCCGTCCGTCCCACGGGTCGACGCGCCGCCGGCCACTTCGACGGCGAGCGTCGTCGCGCGCGACACGGCGGAGCCGCGACCGGCCTCACCGCGAATGGCGGTGGCCGCCGCGCCGGTCTCACGGAGTGGCCCTGTCGTCGCGCCGACCGCCAGCATCCCCGCCGTCGACGTCGCAACGCCGCCGGCCGGCGATGCGCCGAAGCTTCAGATCCAGGTGGTCGTCTACTCCGACGTCCCGGCCGAGCGCATGGTCATCATCGATGGGCGGCGCTATGCAGAAGGCGACAAGGTCGATGCGGAGACCGTCGTCGAGCGCATCACGCCCGAGGGCGCGATCGTCGCTCACCGCGGCCAGCGCTTCGCGCTGACGAGCGGCCGTCCCTGACCGGCCCGCGCTCGAATTCGGGCGGGGGCATGAAATCAGCGGTGGGCCGGTATCAGGGGCTCCGGGCGTCTCGGGCTTTTCGAAGAGCGCCAGGCTCTCCATGGCGAGCCCGTAGCCGAGGAGGTCGTGCATCTGCCGGCGCAAATACTCGGTGAAGAGCAGGCGCGTATAGCGCAGGAGCAGGGTCGGCTTCCGGACCAGATCCTCGGCCAGCTGCCAGGCGCGCGCCAGCAGCCGATCGGCCGGGAGCACTTCGGCGACGAGACCGAGCCTCAACGCTTCCGCGGCGTCGAGCGTTTGCCCCGTCAGCAGGAAATAGCGTCCACGGTTCATTCCCAGCAGGATGAAGTGCGCGTAGGCCGGCAGCTCCCACTGCACCTCGATGTGGGTGGAGAACCGTGGAGAACCCCAGGGCGAAGGATGAGATCGAGCGGCCCCTTGCCGATGACCTGATACGCGATGTTGACGTCGCCGTTCTGGGTAGCGCGTCACCGACATCGCCATGGAGCGAGCCGAGCAGCCCGAGCGCGTCAGGCGCCAGCCGGCTCGACTGGCAAGTCCGAAGCCGTGAGAGCGCGGGGCCTGTGCAAGCCGCTTCACAGCGCGGCTCCCCCGGGCCGCTTCCGACCGCCATGGCCGCCCTCACCAACGCTACGCGCATCCGCTTTGCATAACGTCGGGACAGGAGGACTCCACATGAAGCTGCTGGACGAAGCCTCCGAGCCCTCGCCTATCGCCGACGTGACGCGCGCGTGGTGAGCGCCCGTACCGCGCCGCAGCCGAGCGGGACCGGTGGTTACACGAACACCGAGCCCGGCGGGAACGGTCAGAGGGAGGCCTCCGCACCGCTGGCGAGGTGGCTCGCATGGGTCGTCATCGCGTTGATGGTCGCCGCCACCGCCTACACCGCCTGGATCGCGCTCACCAACTTCAACCGGATCGGCGTGTGACCTCCGCGGGGCTGCTCGTCATGCTGGCGCTCGGCGCCCTCTGCGCGAGCCTGGCGCTGCTCATGGCACGGCTCGAGTTCGCGCTCGCGGCCGACACCTTCGCCGTCGGCGCCGGCCTGTTCGGCGTGGCGGCCTTCGTCATGGCGGCCCTGTCGACCGTCCGGCGCGCGCGGCGGCTGGCGTCGCAGCGGTGAGCGGCGGTGACCAAGCGGGCCGCTCGCCTCTTCTTCTTCATCGCCACGGGGCTCAGCGCGCTGATCTTCACCGTGCTGACGATCGATAGCCACCGGCAGTTTCCCAGGCTCACCAACGCGGCGGCTCTCGATGAGCGCGTCGTGGCCGGCAAGGACGTGTGGCACCGCTACAACTGCGTCAATTGCCACACGCTCCTCGGCGAGGGGGCGTACTACGCGCCCGACCTCACGCAGATCACCTCGCACCGGGGCGCGCCGTACCTGCGCCAGTTCCTGAAAGATCCGTCCAAGTTCTACTCCGAACAGCGTGACGGTCGCCTCATGCCGACCCTCAACCTGAGCGATCGGGACATCGACGACGTCATCGCCTTCCTGTCCTGGATCAGCCGGATCGACACGCAGGGCTGGCCGCCCCGCCCCATCCTCGTGCGTGGCAGCGCCGTTCCCGGCGCGGTGCTCGGGGCGCCCCCGCCGCAGCCCGCATCCGGCGACCCCGTCGAGCTGGGGCGCGCCGCCTACAACTCCACGCCGCCGGGCTGCGCCGCCTGCCATTCGATCGCGCCCGGCGTCAACATCGTCGGGCCCACGCTCGCGGGAATCTCGGCCACGGCCGCCGCACGCATCAAGAACCCAGACTACAAGGGCAAGGCGAAGGACGCCGCCGGATATATCCGCGAGTCGATCCTCGAACCGAACGCACACGTCCTGGCGGGCCCGACGTACGCGGCCGGTGGCCGGTCACTCATGCCGGACGATTACGGCCAGACGCTCAAGCCGGAGCAGGTCGACCAGATCGTCGCCTACCTGCTCACGCTTCGCTGAGGACAGCATGAGATACGCGTCGCAACGGGTCGCCTATCCCTATTTCGTGGTGGCGCTCCTGCTCTTCGGCCTGCAGATGGTGTTCGGCCTGCTCGCCGCCGCGAAGTACCTCGGTCCCGATCCGCTCATCGACGTGCTGCCGTTCGACGTGACGAAGGCCATTCACACCAACCTGCTGCTGGTATGGCTCCTCACGGGTTTCATGGGCGCCACGTTCTACCTCGTTCCCGAGGAATCCCGCGGCGAGCTGTACAGCGTGCGGCTAGCGTACATCCAGCTCGGGCTCTGGACCGCGATGGGCGTGACGGCGGTCGTCGGCTACGTCTTCCGATGGACGGCCGGCAACAAGCTGCTCGAGCAGCCGCTGCCGCTCAAGGTCGTCATCGTCGTCGTGATGCTGATGTTCCTCTACAACATCGGCATGACGATCCGGGCGGCGGGCCGGCTGACGACGACGGAAGGCGTGCTCGTCGGCGGGCTCGCGTGCTCGGCGTTGCTGTACCTGCCGTCGCTGTTCGAGTTCGACAACTACACGGTCAGCGTCTTCTACCGATGGTGGACCGTGCACCTCTGGGTCGAGGGCGTGTGGGAGATGATCCAGGGCGCGCTGCTCGCGTATCTGCTGATCCGACTGTCCGGCGTCGATCGCGAGGTGCTCGAGAAGTGGCTCTACGTCATCGTCGGGCTGACGTTCATTTCCGGAATCCTCGGCACCGCGCATCATTACTACTGGATCGGCGTCCCGCGCTACTGGTTGCCGCTCGGCGGGTTCTTCAGCGCGCTCGAGCCGCTCGCCTTCCTCGCCATGGCCATGTACGCGTACTACGCCATCCGGCGCTCGGGCCTCGCGCATCCCAATCGCATGGCGCTCCATTGGACCATCGGCAGCGCGATCTTCTCAGCGCTCGGCGCCGGGCTGCTCGGTCTCGCGCACACGTGGCCGGCCGTGAACAAGTGGACGCACGGCACCCTCATCACCCCGATGCACGGCCACATGGCGTTCTTCGGAGCCTACGTGATGATCGTGCTCGGGATGATCACCTACGCGCTGCCGGGACTGACCGGACGCAGCGAGGACTCGCGGGAGACCGGTGCGGGGTTCTGGGCGTTCTGGCTCCAGGTATCCGGCATGTTCGGCATGACGATGGCGTTCGCCGCCGCGGGGATCACGCAGACCTATCTCGAGCGGATCCTCGGCATCGGCTACCTGGAGACGCAGCTCAAGCTCCGGGTGCACTTCTTGATGCTGGTCGCCACGGGCGCGCTGTTCGTGCTCGGGGTCGCGCTCTTTCTGTGGGACTTCTTCTTCCTGGCCGGACGCCCCGTGCCAGCGGCGCCACGCGAGCGCACGGCCGCGGCGCCGTCGGTGGCAGGGTGAGCCCGGCGCCGCCGACGACGGTCGACGGGCGCCGGAGCGCTCACGACGGCGTCCGGCCGCCGCCGGCGGACGAGCCGTTCTATCTCCCGGTGGGTCAGGAGATCGCAATCGTCGAGGCCTGCCACGCCCGATGCCTGCCGGTGATGCTGAAAGGACCGACAGGGTGCGGCAAGACGCGCTTCGTCGAGCACATGGCATGGCATCTCGGGCGTCCGCTGGTGACGGTCGCCTGCCACGACGACCTCGCGGCGAGCGATCTCGTCGGCCGGTACCTCGTCCGCGCGAACGAGACGGTCTGGCAGGATGGCCCCCTCACGCGGGCCGTGCGCGCCGGCGCCCTGTGCTACCTCGACGAGGTCGTCGAGGCGCGCCAGGACATCATCGTCGTGATCCATCCGCTCACGGACGACCGACGGGTGCTGCCGATCGACAAGACCGGCGAGCTCGTGCACGCGGCGCCGGGCTTCCAGCTGATCGTCTCGTACAATCCCGGCTATCAGCACGTCCTGAAGGACCTCAAGCCGAGCACGCGGCAACGGTTCGTGGCCCTGGATTTCACGTTCCCGCCGGCCGACGTCGAGAGCCGCGTCGTCGCCCACGAGGGTGGCGTCGAGCTGCGTGTGGCGCGCGAGCTGGTTGCCCTGGCGACCCGCCTGCGACACCTGCGCGAGCGGGCGCTGCCCGAGGTGCCGAGCACGCGATTGCTCGTCGCGGCGGCGCGGCTGATCGCCAGCGGCGTGCCGGCCCACGACGCGTGCCGCACCGCGATCGCGGCACCGCTGACGGACGAGCCCGAAGTGCTCGCCGCCGTCCACGACGTCATCGCGGCCGTGATGTGACCACCGCATGCCGGAACCCGAGGGCCTGCTCATCGAGGGCGCGCGGCGGGCGGCCCTGGCTGCGCGCGACGTCTGGCGGCGGAGCCGGCCGCCCGAGCCGGGCCCCACGCTCCCACTCGCACACGTCAAGCGTCGCACCGAGCTGTTCCTGATCGCGCTGTATCGCGAGGCGCTGCCGATCCTGCCCGCCGATCCGCCGCCGGCGCCCACGTGGCTCGCGCGCGTCCTGCGACGCGTGCCGCGTCACCTCGCCATACGGCGGGCGCTGGCCGGGACCGACGGCGCGTGCGTCTGGCTCCCGAGAGCCATCGAGGCCACCGACGGCGAGCCGGCGACAGCCGCCACGTATCGGCTGTGGGCGGTCGAGCAAGCCGCACGCGCCGCACGCGGCACGCCCTCGTGTGTGTGCCGCGACCGCCTGGAACGAGACCTCTACCTCCTTTCGGAAGCCGTCGCCGTGGACGTCGAGCTCGCCCGCGCGTTCACCGGTCTGGCGCCGGAGATCGGCGCGGCCCGGATGGCGGCGCTGCGCGAGCGCCCCGCCGCTGCGCCGCTCACCGACGTCGAACGGACGGTGGAAGACATGATCCGGGCCGTCCTGGCATCGGATCCCGCGATCGCTGGTGCCGCCGTCCCGTTGGCGGCGACACCGCCCGACTCACTCGTCTGGGCGCGCGCGACCGCGGCGAGGCTCCGGAGCGCACCCATGATCTATCGTGGTGTCCCGGCCGTCGCGCTCTGGGGTGACGTGCACGCCTGTGCCGCCGGCGACTCCGCCGATGAACCGCCGGCGGCCGAGCCGCACGCATCGCCTCGCCGGTCGCCCAGAAGCGCCCCACTCCGCCGCCGCCCTCGCGTGCGACAGGCATCGGAGGACGAGGACGACGGCACGGCCGGCACGTGGATGGTTCGCGCCGATGAGCCGATGCAGAGTGCCGAAGATCCGATGGGCCTCCAGCGCCCGGCCGACGGCGACGACGACGCCGACGCCGCCGATCTCGCCGATTCCGTGTCGGAGCTGCCCGAGGCACGCGTAGTGCGCACGCTCGAGACCCCGAGAGAAGTGCTCGACAACGACGCGGGGACGTTGGCGCGCGCCCACGTCGGGCGCGGCGAGGGGTCCGCCGGCGTCGTCTATCCCGAGTGGGACTACCGCGTCCGCGCCTATCGCGAGCGCGGCGCTGTCGTCCGGCCCGGCGTCGTGCCGCCGGGCTCCGGCGCGTGGGTCGATTCCGTGATGGCGCGTCATGCGGCGCTGGTCAGTCGCGTGCGGCGTCGTTTCGAGGGACTGCGGCCGCAGCGGGCGCGGAGCGCGCGGCAGGCGGACGGCGACGAGCTGGATGTCGCCGCGTACGTCACCGCGTTCGCGGATTGGCGCGCGCGCCGCGCCGGCGACGATCGGCTCTACATCGCGGCCCGACCCGCGCGCCGCGATCTGGCCATCGCGTTGCTCGTGGATACCAGCTCGTCGACCGACGCCTGGGTGGCCGGCAGTCTGCGGATCATCGATGTGGAGAAGGAGTCGCTCATACTCCTGCTGGAGGCGCTCGATGCGCTCGGCGACCGCCATGCCGCGTTCGCGTTCGCGGGCGACGGGCCGCGCGACGTGCGGGTGGCGACGGTGAAGGCCTTCGACGAGCGGGTCGGTCTCGAGGTGCGGCGGCGCGTGGCGGGGCTCGAGCCGGACGGCTACACGCGCGTGGGGGCGGCCCTCCGCCACACCAGCGGGCTACTCGCCGGGCAGCCCGCTCGCCACAAGCTGCTCCTGCTCCTGTCGGACGGCAAGCCGAACGACGTCGACGAGTACGAAGGCCGCTACGGGATCGAAGATACACGGCAGGCCGTGGCCGAGGCGCGGCTCCAGGGGCTCGTTCCGTTCTGCCTCACGGTCGACCGCGACGCTCCGGCGTACATGCCCGCGATCTTCGGTCGGTACGGCTTCACGATGCTGCGGCGGCAGGAATTCCTGCCCGCCGTCGTCCCGGAGGTGATCCGGCGGCTGCTCGTCGCCTGAGCGCGGCCGCCATTCTCCTCGTCTCAGCCGGCGTAGCGAAAGGCGGCTTCGTAGATGACGGGCACCGACCCGGTCACCAGCGCTCCCGGCCGCGCGCGGTTGTACTCCGTCAGGGGCACGCCGGGATCCGGGGCGAAGCCGGCGGCCGCCAGCTCCGCGACGAGCTGAGACGCCGTCAGAAAGCATTGCGGCTGTCCCGAAAACTGCGTGAAGACGAACGGCTCGCCCGCAACCGGCTGCGTCTCCGGCGGGAAGGTGTTGCGCGAGAACGTGAACACGAACAGGCCGGCGCCCGGTCTCGCGACGCGGGCCGTCTCCCGCAGTGCCCGGCGAAACTCGACCGCTGAGCGCGCGAGATTCCAGACGCCGTGCGCGATGACGAGGTCGATGCTGCGACGGCGCGCGGGGATCTTGTCCATGGGGCTCAGGATCACGTGAAGACGATCCGGGAACCCTTCGTGCCGCGCGCGCGGCGCGGCAGCGACAAGCATCGGCCACGACAGGTCGAGACCGAGCACATTCCAGCCCAACCGGACGAGCGGAATCGCGTTTCGTCCGGCACCGCAACCGAGGTCGAGCGCCCAACGTACGCCCGCGCGTTGCCGCTCGTTCTCGGCGAAGCGTAGCAGGACGGTGTTCGGGGCCGATTGCATGAAACCCGCGACCGTCGCCGGGGTGCTCCATGGCGAGCCGGCAAGAGGGTCCATGGCTCTCACCATACACGTCGACTCGCGCGGGTCGGACGGAAGAGTACTCGGCGCTCGCCGGAACGGCGGCATTCTCTAAGATTGAGGCTCAACTCGACCTGCCGACGTCGATCGCATGGCCCGAGGGCTGACTCGACACCAGGAGCTCGGGGACAGGCCTTCCGTCGAATCCCTCGTGCGGAACGCCGAGCAGGCTGGTCAATCCTGGGCAACTGGAATTGCCCGGTCGCCGTCTTCGCACGGCCTTACGTCGTCACACGTCGGCGAAATTCCGGGGGGCGCGGCGCCCAATCTCACGGTGGGGCGGCGTGCGAGTGCTGCTGCATGCCGCCGCTCAGCGTCTCTACCCGATCGAGGGCACGCTCGAGCAGGCCCACGCGGTCCAGGCAATCCAGCGCGATCACGAGGCCGTTCAGACCCCGGGGGAGGGTGGACTTGCCGGCGCCCGACACGCCGAGGAGGACCGCGTTCGCGCAGAATTCCCTTGCGGCGACCGCCCGACCATATAAGCTGATCCGTGATGCCGTCGGTGCTCCTCGTCGACGATGAGCCAGAGAGCCGTGATGTCATCGGCATCATGCTGGACCACATCGGATTCGACGTGGTCGTGGCCACCAGCGGGCAGGACGCGCTCCGCCTGGCCGAGAAGGGACCCGATCTCATCCTCCTCGACTTGTATCTGCCGAGCCTCGACGGCTTCGAAGTCTGTCGTCGACTCCGTGCGCTGCCGTCCACCCGACGCATCCCGATCTGTGCGATGACGGCACTGTACGCAGGAAGCGCTGAGAAGCACGAGATCCTGGACGCAGGCGCCGACGCATTCCTGCGCAAGCCGATCGATCCAACGGAGCTGCGAGCGACGCTCAGAGCCCTCCTGACGACTTCGCCGTCCGGGCGCCCGATCGCGTAGCTCTGTTCTCCCGAAACGTCAGAAAATCACAAGGGCCTATGGGATGTCCCCGTGAGCGAGAGAGTTCCTGGAGCGGCTGAGGAGTAGCCCTCGTAGCCTTGCGAGCGGCCAGACCCTTGACGACGGAGATCGCACGATGACGAAGCTTCTTGTGGCTTTGACCGTCCTCGCCGCAGCCCTGGCAGTGACCGCGTTCGCGCACGCCAAGGACCAGTGGGTGATCGCCTTCGGCGAGGAGCCCTTCACGCTCAATCCGGCGGGCAAGGGCGCCATCGCGGCCGTCTCGGACTACGTGCAGATCCACATCTTCGACTCCCTCGTGGACTTCACCGGCCCCAACCTGACGCTGAAGCCGATGCTCGCCGTGCGCTGGGAGAACCCCAATCCCACGACGTGGCGCTTCCACCTGCGCCGCGGCGTGAAATTCCACAACGGCGACCCGCTCACCGCCGAGGACGTGAAGTTCACCGTCGATACCCAGCTCGCGAACAAGGGATCGTCCATCAACGCCTACCTGGGGCCGACCGAAGGGGCCCGCGTCATCGACCCCTACACGATCGAGATCACGACGAAGACGCCCTTCCCGCCCCTGCTCTTCAACCTCACGCGCCTGCACATCCTGCCGCGCGCCTACGACAAGCTCGGCGCGGAGGCATTCGCGGCGAAGCCGATCGGCTCGGGCCCGTACCGGTTCGTCGAGTGGCCGCGCGGCCAGCGGATCGTGCTCGACGTCAACCCCGACTACTGGGGCGGGCAGGCGACGCCCAAGCGGCTCGTCTTCCGCCCGATCGTCGATCCGAGCACCCGGGCCGCCGAGCTCAGGGCCGGCGGGGTCGACATCGTCAGCAACCCGCCGATCCCCCAGGTGAAGGAGCTCAGCACGGGCGACACGACGATCATGACAGTGCCCGGGGCGCGGGTGATCGCCTACCCGATGAACACGCTGCAGAAGCCGCTCAACGACGTGCGCGTCCGGCGCGCGCTGAACTACGCTGTCGACCGCGAGGCCATCGTCAAGAGCCTGCTGCAGGGATACGGCAAGACCACCGGGCAGCCGTTCTCGTCCGGCTGGCTCGGCTACGATCCGGAGATCAAGCCCTATCCGTACGACCCGGCCCAGGCGAAGAAGCTCCTGGCCGAGGCCGGCTACGCGAGCGGCTTCGAGGTCACCTGGAACATCTCGACCGGCGCGTTCATCGCCGACAAGGAGATCGCGGAGGCGGCGGCGGCGATGCTGGGCCAGGTCGGGGTCAAGGCCAGGCTCGTGCCGACCGAGCGCGCCAAGATCCAGCGCGATCTCCAATCGTCCACCTTCGATGGGATCACGGCCGGCCAGTGGGGCACGGTGGCCGAATCGGACATCATGGCCAAGTGGTTCTTCAAGACCCCGAAGATCTTCACGCCGGAGCTGGAGGCCCGGCTCACCCAGCTGACCACCTCCGCGGCCGCCGAGCTGGATCGCGACAAGCGCAACAGGATCTATCAGGAGCTGGCGCGGTTCGCCTCCGACGAGGCGCTGTGGCTCTTCATCCATCATCAGGACGAGCTGATCGCCAAGCGCCGGGAGATTCCCTGGCAGCCGCTCAGCGGTCGCGGCGGCAAGGCGCACCTCTACTACTTCGTGCTGACCCCGCGCTGAGCTCCTAGACCTACGCGCGGCTACGTCGCCGGCCGGCTGCTGCAAGCCGCCGTCGCCCTGCTCGGGGTGACCGGCGTGGCCTTCTTGCTCGTGTCGCTCTCCGGGGATCCGGCCTTCATCCTGCTCACGCCGGACGCGGGCGAGGAGCAGCGCGCCGCCTTCCGCCGGCTCTACGGTCTCGATCGGCCGCTGGCCGTGCAGTACGCCCGGTACGTGAGCCACGTGGCGCGCGGAGATTTCGGCACGTCGCTCGCGTTTGGCCGTCCCGCGATCCTGGTCGTGCTCGAGCGCGTGCCGGCCACGCTCACGCTGACCGCCACCGCCGTCGCGCTGGGCCTCGCCATCGGGATTCCCGCGGGGGTCGTGGCGGCCGTGCGGGCGGGCACGACGATCGATCGCATGGTCATGGCCATGGTGCTCCTCGGCCAGTCCGTCCCCACGTTCTGGCTCGGCCTCCTGATGATCCGGATCTTCGCCGTGAACCTCCGCTGGCTGCCCGTCTCGGGCTACGGCAGCGTCCTCAATCTGGTGATGCCGGCCCTCGCGCTCGGTCTCTACCTCGCCGCGCTGCTCGCGCGGCTGACCCGCTCCGAGATGCTCGAGGCCCTCGCCCAGGACTACGTGCGGACGGCCCGGGCCAAGGGATTGTCCGAGCGCGCGGTGACGATCGTCCACGCGCTGAAAAACGCGCTCCTGCCCATCGTGACGCTGATCGGATTGCAGCTCGGCGCGTTGCTCGGCGGAGCGGTGGTGACCGAGACCGTGTTCGCCTGGCCGGGGATCGGCACGCTCGTCCTCGACGCCATCTTGAGAAAGGACTACCCCGTGCTGCTCGCCGCCGTCGAGCTCGTGGCCGCGGCCTTCATCGTGATCAACATGTCGCTCGACCTGCTCTACGGCTATCTGGACCCACGCCTGAGGCTCGCGCGCACGTGAGGCCTTCGCGCGAAGCGCGAGCGTGATGAAAATCTGGCGGGCGATCGGACCGGGCGGAGTCGTCGTGGTGGCGGTGGTGCTCGTGGCGCTGCTCGCGCCCGCGCTCGCGCCCCATGGCCTCGGCGCCTTCGACCTCGCGCATCGCCTCGCGCCCCCGATCTGGAGCGAGCGCGGCGACTGGAGCCATCCGCTCGGCACCGACACGCTCGGCCGCGACATCCTGAGCCGGATCCTCTTCGGCGCCCGGACGTCGCTCGGCGTGGCCGGTGCCGCGGTCCTCCTCGCGGCGGCGCTCGGCATCCTGCTCGGCCTCTTCTCGGGCTACGCCGGCTCGTGGGCGGACGTCGTCATCATGCGCCTGGCCGACATCCAGCTCTCGTTTCCCTACCTGCTCCTCGCCATCGCCGTCATGGCCTTCCTCAAGCCGTCGCTGCTGAACCTGGTCGTCGTGCTCGTGCTCCGGAGCTGGGTCGTGTATGCCCGCCTGATCAGGGTCGTCACGCTCAGCGCCAAGGAGCGCGACTTCGTGACGGCAGCTCTCGAGCTTCCAGCTCGCCGAGCTGATCATCGTGGAGTCGTCGCTGTCGTTCCTGGGACTCGGCGTCCAGCCCCCCACCCCGAGCTGGGGCGGCATGATCAGCGAGGGACGGGAGTACGTCGGCAGCGCCTGGTGGCTGTCCGCCATCCCCGGCCTGGCCATCGCCGTTACCGTGCTGGGCGCCAACCTCTTCGGCGACGCGCTCCGGCGATCGCTCGACCCGCGCCTGCGCGGTGTGAGTTAGGGGTTCGGCCCGGCGGGGGCTCGTCCCCCGCCGGTCTCATCCAACGATGCGCTACGATGGGGGCACGATGAGGCTCGAGGTCGGTTCGATCGAAATCCGGGACATCGAGGTGAGCGGCCGGACCGAGCTGCGCGATCACACGCTCGCAATCGACGCCGCGGAGCTGCGGGCGCTGGTGCTCGAGGACTCCCACTTCACGGACGCTCGCGTGCGGGTGGTCAAGCCCGGCGAGTCCGTCCGCATCATCCACGCTCTCGACGTCGTCGAGCCACGCTGGAAGGTCGCGGGGCCCGGCGGCGTCTTCCCCGGGTTCGTGTCGCCCGCGGTCACGGTCGGCGAGGGGCGGACGCATCGGCTCGCCGGTGTTGCCGTCGTCGAGGTCGGCGCTCCGGTGCCGGGCGAGTCCACCGTGTTCCGCGAGCGGATCATCGACATGGCCGGCCCGGGCGCCGAGCTGAGCCCGTTCGCGCGGACGCTCAACGTGGTGCTCGAGCTCACGCCGAGCATGGCGTTCTTCCCGCCCGGCTCCGAGGTCATCAAGGATTTCCTGACGGGTGGACCGGAGTCCAACGAGTACAACCGTGCCGTCCAGGCGGCGGGCCTGAAGGTGGCGGCGCACCTCGGACGCACGGCGCGCGAGGTGGCGCCGGACGACGTCGAGGCCTTCGAGCTCACGCCGTGCGACCCGGCACTGCCCCGGGTCGTCTGCCTCCTCCAGGAGGTCACGCTCACCCCGTACCTCTATGGGGTGCGGGTGTCGCTGCCGCTCGGGACCATGCTCCATCCCAACGAGTTCTTCGACGGCGCGGTGGTGCGCTGGAACCGCGGGTACGTCGGGTCGACGTACCGCGAGCAGAACCATCCGATCCTCATCGAGCTGTGCCGGCGCCACGGTCGCGACCTGAACTTCCTCGGCTGCATCGTCTTCGGCGGCGTGACGGTCTCGGCCGCGGACAAGGAAGCGTCGTCGAGCTCGGTGTCCAAGATGGCGCGACTCCTGCGCGCGGAGGCGGCCATGGTGATCGGCCTCAACGGGTCGAACCACGCCGTGGATCTCATGCTGACCATCCAGAAGTGCGAGCGGGCCGGCATCAAGACGACCCTCGTCTACAACGACGTCGGCGAGGGCCCCGACGATCCCGGCTTCATCTTCGCCGTCCCCGAGGCCGACGCCATCGTCAACTCGGGCAGCCGGGGCCAGATGGTGACGCTGCCGAAGATGGCGACGCTGATCGGGGGCGATCGGCTGGTCGACCCGGACATCGACGCGCGTGGGGAGATGACCGTGCCGATGCGCTATCTCCACGGCGCGATCGACCCCAGCGGCGGCTCGTGCCAGACCGTCCGGTTCGAGTAGATGGAGGACCAGATGACAGCGCTTCGGGTCGTGCACTATCTCAACCAGTTCTTCGCGGGCATCGGCGCCGAGGACAAGGCCGAGACGCCGCCGGGTCAGCGCGAGGGCGCGATCGGTCCCGGCCGCGTGCTCCAGCAGGCGCTCGGGGAGGGCGCGCAGATCGTCGCCACCGTCTACTGCGGCGACAACCACGTCGCCGAGAAGCCCGGGGCGGTCGACGCGATCCTCGACCTGATCGCCGAGCACCGTCCACAGCTCGTGATCGCCGGGCCCGCGTTCTCGGCCGGCCGCTACGGCTGGGCCTGCGGCGAGGTGGCGCTCCGCGCGCGCGAGCGCCTCGGCGTGACGGCGGTGACCGGGATGCACGTCGACAACGCCGCGGCCGAGATGTTCCGGACCAAGGTCCACATCGCGAGCACCCAGAAGACCGCCACCGGGATGGCCGACGCCGTGCAGGTCATGGCGCGCCTGGCGCTGAAGCTCGTGTCGGGGACGCCGCTCGGCCCGCCCGCGGAGGAGGGTTACGTCCCCACCGGGCGGCGGGTCTTCGAGACGGCGAGCCGGCCGGCCGCCGAGCGCGCGATGGACATGCTGCTTCGCAAGGTCCGCGGCGAGGCGTACACGACCGAGTGGCCCGTGCCGCGCTACTACCGAGTGGCGGCGGCGCCGCCCCTGCGCGATCTCGCGCGGGCGACCATCGCGCTGATCACCACGGGCGGCCTGGTGCCGCGCGGAAACCCGGATCGTCTGGAGTCCGGCTACGCCACCAAGTGGCTCCGTTATTCGATCGCGGGAGCCGACACGCTGCCGCCGGAGCGCTGGCAATCCGTGCACGGCGGCTTCAACACGACACGCATCAACGAGGATCCCCACCGGGTGCTGCCGCTCGACGTGGCGCGCGAGCTCGAGCGCGAGGGCGTCATCGGACGGCTGCACCCCGAGTTCTTCTCGACGACGGGCAACACCTCGGTGATCCCCACGATGCGTCGGTTCGCCCAGGAGATGGGGCGCGACCTCAAGGCGGCCGGCGTCGACGGCGTGATCCTCACCTCCACCTGAGGGTCGTGCAATCGCGGCGGTGCCGCGCTCGCCAAGGAGTTCGACACGCTGGGGATCCCGATCGTCCAGATCAGCGCGCTCGATGCGCTCGCGCGCTCGGTGGGCTCGAACCGGATCGTCCGCGGCAAGGCCATCACGAGCGTCGTGGGCGATCCCGACCTGAGCCCCGAGGAAGAGCGGCGCTTCCGCAAGCGGCTCCTGCGGACGGCCCTGGACGCGCTGCGGACCCCCGTGGAGGAGTCTCTGATTCTTTAGGAGCTCGGGGGTTTCGAGTTCGAGTAGCATACCAATCGAGCAGAACCGTCGAGGAGGAGGCGCAACGATGCCCAGGACCACCCAGCTCACCGTCAGCCTCAAGTCCCGACCTGGTGTGCTCGCTCAGCTCGCGCGCACGCTGGCCGACGCCCGCGTCAACATCGTCAGCCTGTCCGCCGACGCGGCTCGCGGGCGCGGCAAGATCCGCCTGATCGTCAATGACCCCGCCCAGGCCAAGCGGGCGCTGCGCCGCGCCAAGTACCGCTTCAGCGAAGAGCCCGCCTTCGTCGTGCGCATGCGCAACAAGCCGGGCACGCTCGCCCGCGTCGCGGGCAAGCTGGCCAAGGCGCGGGTCAACATCAAGTCGGCCTACGCGACCACGGCCGGTCGCGGCGCCGCCGTGGTGTTCACCGTCGGCAGCACCGCGAAAGCGCGCAAGATCCTGCGCTAGCGCCGGCCTTTGGGCAGCCTCGCCCTCGCTCTTCTTCTCCTTGCCGTTCCACTTGGCGTCGAAGCGCAGCAAGCGAGGAAAGTGCACCGCATCGTCGGCACCGGCCTCGTCGCGAGCATTGCGCGACCGGGAGGGAATCGCTGCTCCTGCGGGCGGATCACGTCATCGAATGACCAACCCTGAGCCGTCGCCGCCCGGGAGACAGAGCGACTCCGAGAAGATCGGCCCGCTGGGCCTCTCCGTCGGTCAGCGCGCCCGGCGGACGCAGACGGTCACGATGCGTCACCTGGAGCTCTACGCCGAGATCACCGGAGACCGCAATCCCCTGCACTTCGATCCCGACTTCGCCGCGCGCACGCGCTTCGGCCGGCTCGTCGCTCAGGGCGGCATCACCGCCGGCATGCTCAACACCCTGGTCGCCATGGACCTGCCGGGCGCGGGGACGGTGTTCCTCAGCCAGTCGCTCAAGTACCTGGCGCCCGCCTATGTGGACGACACCCTGACCGCGGAGATCGAGGTGATCTCGCTGAAGGCCGACAAGCCCGTGTGCCAGCTCAAGGCCACGGTGGTGAATCAAGCCGGCACGACCCTGCTCGAAGGCGAGTGCTGGACCTACACGCTCGTGCCCCGAGCTTCGAGCTGAGTAACAATGACGACAACCACGATTCAGGTCCGAGGTCGGGGAACCCTGACGCTTCCAGCATCACTGCGCGAGAAGTATCGGCTTGGCGAAGGAGACGCCTGCGTGGAGGGTGACCAAGCATGGCCGACGACATCGGGCTCTTCGAGGCGATTCATACCCAGCGTGCGCTGCGCTACATCAAGCCCGACCCCGTTCCCGACGCGCTGATCCGGAAGGTCCTGGAGGCTGGCACGCGCGCGCCCAACGGCGGCAACCAGCAGCGGTGGCGGTTCATCGTCATCAAGGATGCCGAGACGAAGCGCTGGATCCAGGAGCGCTATCGTACGACCGACCGCCCCGCCCACGCCGCGCCGCGAGACGTGGGCGAGACGCGGACCGCGGCCAGGAACGATGCCGCCGCGAAGCACCTCGCCGAGCCGTCCAGAACATGCTCCTCGCCGCGCGCGGCCTCGGCCTGGCCAGCGTGCTGACGACTCGCCCGCGCCGCGGGTTCGAGCGGGAGATCAAGGACAAGCTCGGCATCCCCGGCAACGTGGACACCGCCGCGCTGCTGCCGCTCGGCTATCCCGACGAGCACAATCGCTACGGTCCGACGAACCGACGGCCCGTGGAAGAGGTGACGTTCGCCGAGACATGGGGCAAGCCGTGGCACGCGTGAAGGCGGGCGTCCTCGAGATCGCGTACGAGGAGGCGGGGCCGGTGGACGGTACGCCGGTCGTTCTCCTCCACGGGTTTCCCTACGACGTGCACGCGTACGACGAGGTGAGCCTCATCCTCGCCGCGCGGGGTTGCCGCGTGCTCGTGCCTTATCTGCGCGGGTACGGCCCGACGCGATTCCTCTCGGCGAGCACCCCGCGCTCGGGACAGCAGGCCGCCCTCGGCCACGATCTGCTCGCGCTGCTGGACGCGCTCTCGATCCCCGCCGCGGTGCTCGCCGGCTACGACTGGGGCGGACGCGCGGCGTGCGTGGTCGCCGCGCTCTGGCCGGAACGCGCGCGCGGGCTCGTCTCGTGCGGCGGCTACAACATCCAGGACATCGCCGCGTCGGCGACCCCGCGCCCGCCCGAGGACGAACACCGCTACTGGTACCAGTACTACTTCCACGGCGAGCGCGGCCGCGCCGGCCTCGCCCGGTATCGCGGCGAGCTGTGCAGGCTCCTCTGGCGGCTCTGGTCGCCGAGCTGGCGCTTCGACGACGCGACCTACGAGCGGACGGCCGTCTCGTTCGACAATCCGGATTTCGTCGACGTCGTCGTCCAGTCCTACCGCCACCGCTTCCGCCTGGCGGAAGGCGACCCCGCGTACGAGGAGACGGAGCGACGGCTGGCCACGCGCCCCAAGATCGTGGTGCCGACCGTCGTCCTGCACGGCCACGACAACGGCGTCAGCCCGGCGCTGTCCTCCGCGGGCCACGCGGGGTCGTTCACCGGCCGCTACGAGCGCCTGGTCATCCCTCATGTCGGCCACAACATCCCGCAGGAAGCGCCGCGCGAGTTCGCCGACGCCGTGCTGTCGCTGGTCTAGTGTCCCGAGTCAGAAATCCGTTGAGCACCGAGGCCGGTGATGCGCCCGGATGGCAAGGCGCGAAGACCGAGGATATCGGGAATATCTGAGGGATGAGCAACGCAGCCAGCCGGGATGCAGCGCCGGCCGAATGCC